>Ga0255336_100410_pt1 | contig 72068 bp, 65 predicted proteins | sample MeOH1_35cm_T3_17_FD_189102 | JGI IMG/M metagenome (GOLD analysis project Ga0255336, IMG submission 189102) | Sandy soil microbial communities from University of British Columbia, Vancouver, Canada - MeOH1_35cm_T3_179 | ecosystem: Engineered > Artificial ecosystem > Sand microcosm > Unclassified ... | reverse complement strand
GCAGGCGCACCAGTGGATCGGCAACGGCATGAACGCCGCCGTCTACATTCCCGGCACTTGGAGTGGTCAGGGATCATGCGGAGGCATTCCGCAGGTTCCTGTCAGCAGTGGAGTCAACACCGTCCTCTATCCCCAGGTCGGACAGCTTTGCTCGTCCACGTCGAACACCAACGCCCGCACTCCACTGACCATTGCCAACAACAGTCAGGGCCAGGGTTACAGCCCCACCATGACCCTGATCAGCGACGGTGGAACCACCAGCTACAACGGTGTCATCACCGCCATCCAGCACCGCATGTCCAACAACTTCAGCTTCCTGGCCAACTACACCTGGTCCAAGTGCCTCTCCATCGTCGACAACCCGGGCGATGTCGCTGGACCATCCTATGAGCACACCAGCAACGCGCGGCTCGATCGCGGCCCCTGCGGCTTCGACGCCCGCCACATCTTCAACACCACGCTCGTGGCCTCAAGCCACTTCCAGTCCCTCAAGGGCTGGAAAGGCGCAGTCGTCAACGACTGGCAGGTAGCTCCCCTCATCCGCATCATCAGCGGCCTGCCTCTCAACATCACCTCGGGAGTCGATAACTCCCGCAGCGGTATCGGTCTCGACCGCCCCAATCTTGTTCCGGGTGTCGATCCCTACACCCACACCAAGATCCAGCAGCGGGCCAACCTCGCCTACTTCAACAAAGCCGCCTTCGTTCAGAATGACGTCGGGAGCTACGGCAACCTCAGCCGCAACTACTTCCGCACCCCCAGCAACTACAACTTCGACCTCGCCGTCAGCCGCATCTTCCCCGTACACGAGCGGCTCAACTTCCAGCTCCGCATGGAGGCCTTCAACGTCCTCAACCACCCCAACTTCTCCACAGTCAACGCCACGGGAGCCGCCGCCTTCACCACCGCACTGAACAATGGAACCTTCGGGAATGTCACCGGAGCCCTCGATCCGCGCATCTTCCAGCTGGCCGGAAAGTTCACCTTCTAACCCCTGTAGCATGAGTCAGAAAACGAGGTTGTCCTCTAACAGGACAACCTCGTTTAAATACTTGTCGAAATGAAACTCAAGCACCCCTTAAAAACGTCAAACTATTCACCATGACCACGGCTGAACTGCAGGAGCATCTCCATGCTCTCGAAGAAAGACTTCTTCATCCAGAACGGGAAACGGATCGTAACGCGCTCTTGGCGCTGATTACGCCAGATTTCAAGGAATTCTGCACCTCGGGTCGAATCTTTAACGCCAACCAGCTCGGCAGCGAACTTGTAAACAGCTCCCCGCGAACCGCGACCATGAGTCACTTCTATGTCACTCCGCTTGGGGACAACGCCGCGCTGGCCACCTACCACATCACCACATCGACATCGACCTCGCGCCACTCCTCCATCTGGGTCAAGCGCAACGATCACTGGCAGATGTACTTTCATCAGGGAACCATCTCCGCCTGACCAGAGGCTCAGCCGAGCCCCGATAGTCTCCGGTTAGGAGGGTTCCCGCCCCCGATCCTCCCACTCGCGCTCGCGGTAAGGACGATCCACGGGGGCTCGTTTCTCTTCCTCTTCTCTCCAGCGTCTCCGGTGTTCCTGTTCCTCTCGTTCCTCACGGCCGTCGCTCATCGTAATCTCCTGCCTAAAGTTTATAAAAAGAGACCCGCCGCCACCCGAGCCACTCACCTCCACGCCCATGCCAAGCCACCCGAGCCGTAAGCCGTCATTCTGAGCCGAACGGGGTCCCCGACGAGCTTGCTCGTTGGGGCAGGAAGGCGAAGAATCCCTGTATTTTTAGCAGGATGCAGAAAAGCCCACAAAACCCCTGTCAAGTCCAAATCCCAATAACCCACACAAATCCAACAACATCCAAATGACGATCCCCCCAACCCACCCATTAAAATCTTAAAGAGAAGAGGAATTACCCGAAAGACCCTCATCTTCGGAAGTACCAGAGCAAGATCTTATTCTTCAGGACTTTAGGTACTTACAGATAGGGGGCTACCCCATCCGGAGAGCGCGTTTCACGCTGCTCGGTGCGGCGATCCCCAGCACCCGGGTGAAGACCAGATACAGAACCCCGAACAGGGGCAGCACCACTCCGCCGACGATCAGCGAAGAGAGATGGCTCGGAGGAACCGGAAGCACGGTCTTTACCCCATATCCGATCAGCGCCGCCAGAACTGCGGCCACCCACAGCCGAAGCGTGCGCGACTGCTGCGAGGGCACCACGCCAATCCGCCGATGAAGCTCGCGGCGCAGGAGGGCGAACTCGACCCAACCCGCCAGACCCGCCGAAAACGTAAGCCCGGCGACACCCCAGTGGCGATCCACACCCAGCAGCTTCGGAAGCGGAAGAGCAAAGAACCACCCCAGAGCCAGCGTAAGCGCAACGCGAATGATGGCGAAGATCAGAGGAGTCCGCGTATCCCGCAGAGCATAGAAGGCCGACGAATAAAGTCTTCCGGAGGTCGAAGCCAGCAGCCCCACAGCCGAGCCGGCCAGCACGCTCCACACGAACGTAACGTCTGCGGAAGTAAAGTTTCCCGAGCGATAGATCGTCGCAACGATCACGCCGCCCAGAATCAGGAACGCCGCCGCCGAAGGCACCACAAAGAAAGAGATGTTCTGCAGACCCTGCGACAGCCTCTTCCGAAGCACCTCCGCAATCTCGTCCGAACTCCCCAGAGCGCTCGACATCGCGGGCAGCTCGGCAGCCGAGACTGCCATTCCGAATAAGCTCACAGGCAGTGAGTTCAGGGTCTGAGCATACGAAAGAGCCGAGACCGCCCCGGTTGGAAGGTAGCTCGCCAGCAGAGAGTCAACGTAGGCGCTGATCTGGACCACCCCGCGGCTGAGGAAGACCGGAAAGAAGTTACGCACCACCGTCCGCACCGATCCGCTGCGCAGCTTGATCCGAAGAGCGAGCGGCCAAAGGCACCGCAGAACCGATGGCAACTGCACGGCAAATTGCAGGCCGCTGCCGATCACCGAGGCCACTGCAATCACGATGGCAAGATGCTCCTGCCCTTCGCGCCCGCCATCCCGCAGGAACGCGCCGATCATGGTCACGTTCCAGATCACAGGAGCGGCATAGGACAGCAGAAATTTTCTGTGACTATTAAGAACGCCCAGGCACCACGCGGAGAGCACCAGCAAGGCCGCGCCGGGAAACAGGATCCGCACCAGCCGGATTACCAGCTCACGCTTGGCTCCATGAAAGCCGGGAGCGATTGCGTCGATCAGCCAGGGCGCGGCGAAGACTCCCACCAGCACCAGCACCGAGGTGATGAAGAAGAGGATCGCAAAGATCGCCTCGGCCAGCTCCGAGGCCTCCTCGTGCCGGTCCTCGGCGCGAAGCCGGGCATAGACCGGAATGAAAGAGGCTGAAAGAACACCTTCGCCAAAGAGGTTCTGCAGAAAATTAGGAATGCGAAAAGCCGCGCGGAAGGCATCCGCCACATCGGAGTTTCCCAGGTAGTGTGCGAAGACCCGATCGCGCACCAGCCCCAGCAGGCGGCTCAGAAAGATGCCGGTCGCAACAGCCAGCGCGGAAGACTTCGCGGTAAGGCTCTTTTTAGGGGGCTGCGAGGGGGGACTCGAAAGATTATGGCCGGGCTCTGTCACGCATCTCTAACTTTACCGGGCCGGGGCGTCTTCTACATCGACTCTGCGAAGAAGAGTCATCAAGAGCATTACCGAAAAGGCCGCAACAAGAGGTCTTACCGTTCTCGAAGGAGCGGCGCCGGCTCTCGCCACGCACCGCTCCTCGCAAACCATAGGGAGATGAGACGCCCATGGAGATCACACGTATGTTCCAACAACGCAAGCGCCTTGCGTGCAATCAGGCAGGACGCTGATACGCCCGGGCAGCCTGCGACTTGGCGCGAATGGCGTTGATAAAGCTCTCACTCTCGTTCTTCGTCCGGTTCGGTGCTCCCCAGCTGTTCTCCTTGGGACGCGCCGGTCCGGCCCACGAGTCGGCCTCGATCTGAGCTACGGTCTCGTGGTCGTAACCCATGCGCTCCAGAATCGGCATCTCCTCCTGATGCTCCGCAAGCTGCGCGCTGAGCTCCGTCTTCTCCGGAGCCGCATCCTTCATGCCTTTGCCCGCGTGTACGCCGGCCAGAATCGAGGCGGTGAAATTATCCATCAGCCTCTGCGCGCACTTCTGTCCGCAAAGATGCTTCGAGCTCTTCTTCGCGCCCTTCGATGCTCCCCATGCGCGGAGCCGCAGCTCGCCGCCCTGCTCCTCCGCCACAAACCAATGACTTGCGGACTCAAGCTTCTCCACCCCACACATATCGCAATTGATCGCCTGCCGGATCATCTCTCTGTTCTCCCCTTATGTGTCCAAATGACACAGTGCTCTCATCGGCAAAACCTCCGAAGGGATGAGCGAAAACGAGACACCGCCCATTAAACTCATCTCTGTATGGAAGAAGCCCGCCCTTCACGCACCGCCCTTCGCGTCGCCATGCGGCGAGCCGCGCACCAGCTCTACGACGCACCTCCGCTGGTCTTCGCCGATCCCATCGCGGTCCCCATCCTGGGGAGCGAGTATCTTCCCGAGGTCGAGCGCACCGCCACCAAACTCAATAAGCCGTTCTCCGTCTCGCTGCGCGCTTTTCTGATCGCTCGCAGCCGTTACGCGGAAGACCTTCTCGCACAGGCCGTCGAACGCGGAGTGACTCAATATGTACTGCTCGGCGCGGGGCTCGATACCTTCGCGCACCGCAATCCCTTTTCCAGCCTGCGCATCTTCGAGGTCGATCATCCTGCCACGCAGCAGTGGAAGCGCGACCTGCTGACGACGAACAGCATCGACATTCCATCCAACCTGACTTACGCCCCGGTCGACTTCGAGCACCAGCAGCTCGCAACGCAGCTGACTGAAGCAGGCTTCGATCCCTCGGCTCCGGCATTCTTCGCCTGGCTCGGCGTCGTGCCTTACCTTACGCAGGCGGCCTTTCGCTCGACGCTCTCGCTGATTGCATCCTCCGCACCCGGCAGTGGCGTGGTGATGGACTACGGACAGCCGCGCTCCGCTCTCCCATTCTTCGAGCAGCTGGCGCACGATTCACTCGCATCGCGGGTTCAGCTTGCGGGCGAGCCCTTCCAGCTCTTCTTCACGCCGCCGGAGATGGCCTCGGAGCTCGCGGCTTTTCGTTCCATCGAAGACCTCGGAACTCCCGAGCTCAACGCACGTTACTTCACAGGTCGCACCGACAACCTGAAGCTCCTCGGGAGTGCAGGACGCATTGTGAGTGCGTGGTTGTAGCTGGCGGCGATCGGAAGAACACCGCCAGCCTGAGAATTAAGGATGCAGCGGAGGCGTCTGCTTGCGCAGCCAATCGAGCAGACCGGCAGGATCGTCGGTAATGATGGCATCGACGTGCGCGTCGGCAAGCTTCTTCCAGCCTTCAGGAGTGTTGCTGGTGTAAGGCACAACTTTGAGTCCGGCCTTGTGTGCAGCGGCGACCTCTTCAGGGGTGGCGAGGCTCTCGTCGGGTGAGAGGAAGTCTCCTTTGGAGAGACCCGCGATCTCGCCGATGTGGGTGAAGCTCTTGTCAGGATCGGTGATGCCCATCAGCTTGTCGTACTTGGCCTGACCGAAGAGGGCGGAGAGGCGAATCTGCGGATCGATCTTCTTCATCGCCAGCAGGGTGCGGAAGTCGAAGCTCTGCAGGATAACGCGCGACTGGAGATGGTGACGGCGGACAGTCTCATCGATCATCTTCACGAAGACTTCGGGAGACGGGGTGATCTCCGGCCGGTTGATCATGATCTTGGTCTCGACGTTGAAGTCGAAGTTTCCCTTGGGGGCGAGATCGAGTACCTCGTCGAAGGTTGGAATTGTGGTGTGCGGAACTGCGACCTGGTTGGGGAAGGCTGTCAGCGTGGTCGAGCCGCAGTCGTACTGCTTGAGCTGAGCCAGGGTGACGGAGTGGATGAAGGTTCCTGGCGGCAGGGCGGGCCCGGAGCAGTGGCGCTCGTTGGCGAGGACAGCTTTCAGGAAGGGAGTATCCCCCTCGGGCTGGACAAGATAAGGCGAGTGCGAGACGACGAGAACGTTATCTTTGGTTACGGCAAGATCGAGCTCAAGTGCATCGACCTTGAGATCGATGGCGTATTGGAAGGCAGGCAGGGTGTTCTCCGGCCGGGCAGCGCGTCCGCCGCGGTGTGCGTGAACGAGGATGGTCTGTGCCGGAGAGGGAAGAACTCCAAGAAGCAGAAGAGCAATAAGGGTTTTGAGCATGGAAGTGATTCTTACCTTTCGCAGTTACAGCGCAATAAAGCATTCGACAATAATGGTTATGCGGACGTCCAGTCGAGAAAAGCGGCTTCAGACGGTAAAATAAAAGGGTTACGGAAAACGCAGATAAGGAACGGGACTTTCAGATGAGCACAGGTGTGTTGGCAGGACAGGTAGAGGCGGCGGCAAAGGCAGCGGGACTGGTTGTGATCTCGCAGCAGGAGGGCAAAGACTTCTCCGGCGGGCCGACGGCGCGCTTTACGCTTGGGCTGGCGTCGAATCCTTCCAAGACCCAGACGCTGGAGCTGAGCGCGGCGTTCGATTTCAGCGGAGCCGCACTGAAGGGCGTAGTCGAGAGCTACCTCAAGGAGACTGCCACCCGCCTGAGGAATCCTCGTCCGGACTGTTATCTGACCCTGCACGGCATTCCGCTGAGCTTCGGCAAGTTTGAGTGGCCCTTCCACGCCTCCACCTCGGGCGCAGACACCTACATCGTTCACGGTGAGGCCCGCCTTGAAGACGGCAACGAAAGCGTGCTGCACGCCAAGATCGCCGCTTCCATGACCGTGACCTTTGCCGAGGTTGTCGCTGCTCTGGAGCAGCCGTTCGCCGAGGGATTCATCTACAACGCCGTGCGCAAGACCATGGATCAGGGGCAGTTAGAGCTGGTGAAGAGCGGCAACCGGCAGCCGGTTCCGGTAACGACGCGCTACTACAGCGCCAAGCAGAAGAAGTTCATCTTCAACGACACCACCGAGGCGCAGCGGCAGGAGTTTCTGGCGGCCAAGGTCTTCTGGCTGTCCGGCGTTCTGGGCGGCGGCGAGCCCGTGTGGCTGACCGATCCGCGCGATGCACAGTACCTCAATACGACTGTGGAAGAGTTGAAAAAGACGGCTTCCGCAGTCGCCCATGAGGGTGTGATTCTGCTGACCGCCGATACCGAGTTCGGAACTCCGGCTGCGGCCCTGATGGGGCACCGTGAGGGTTACGAACAGGAGCTGGCGGCGGCGCTGCAGTTCATTAAGCCCTCATTTAACGAGGATATGCGCGCCGGTCATACGAATATGTAACAGATTCGTAAACAAGCACCTCGGAAAAACAGCGTTTTACGCCGAAAATTTGCAACCTTACGCTTCCTTTATGTATCTTATAGGGCGGCCTGACGAAGGTTCACCGTGACGTGGACCTTGGGAACCCTTATTTGACGGGGCTCCTGGCCCGATGAGGAAGACATGAAGCTTACTCGCATTGCAACGCCACTGATGGCAGTGGTTCTCATGAGCGGCGCCCCGTTTTTTGCGCACGCCCAAAACTCCCAGAAGCAGAACGCCCAGGCGCAGGTCGAGGATTGGAACACGCCTCCTGCCGGTACCGAGCAGGCCCAGCAGGGCTTCCGTGACGGTATCGAGGCAGCCAAGCTCGACAAGGCAGCCAAGCGCAAGATCGACGCCAAGTCGTCGCATCTTTACAAGAATCCCCCCGTCAAGGGCGCGGCTCGTGATGAGTACCGTACGAGCTTCGAAAAGGGATATCAGGCGCAGCTTCAGCACGACAACCCTGGAGTCTAAGCAGTATTTACTGCCTCACGCTTCTCCCTGTAGGGAACACCGGGTAAACGGGTAAGATTGGAGCCCTTCGACTGCGATGCCGCAGAGAAGGGCTCTTGTCGTCTCTGCGAGAGGCTGGTTGTTTATTCGCCGCGAAGGTGGAAGGCGCACCATCCGGTACTCTTTAAACCGGAAGGTAGAAACTGCAAATGTCAGAGCCTGTAATCTCCGCCCCTATTGTCACCATCGCCACCATCGGCCAGCACGAAGGCCAGATCGTCACCCTGCGTGGCTGGCTTTATAACATCCGCTCTTCGGGCAAGCTGCTCTTTCCCACCTTCCGCGACGGCACCGGCACCATCCAGGGCATCGTCCCCAAGGCCGCTGTGCCTGAACAAGTCTTTGAGACCCTCAAAAATCTTCAGCTGGAGTCCTCCCTGACGGTCACCGGCAAAGTCCGCGCCGACTCCCGCGCGCCCTCCGGCTACGAGCTCGACGTCGAGAACATCGAGGTCATCTCCGCCGTCTCACCGAGCGAGCCCTTCCCCATCACGCTCAAGGAGCACGGCGTCGACTTCCTCATGGAGCATCGCCACCTCTGGCTGCGCACGCCGCGCCAGTCGGCGATCCTCCGCGTGCGCGCCACCATCATGCGCGCGGCCTCCGAGTTCTTCGACACAAACGGCTTCGTCCGTACCGATCCGCCGATCCTTACGCCGAACGCGTGCGAAGGAACCAGCGAGCTCTTCGAGATGGACTACTTCGACGACGACAAGGCGTACCTCACCCAGTCCGGCCAGCTCTATATTGAGGCGACCGCGCTCGCGCTGGGCAAGGTCTACAGCTTCGGTCCCACCTTCCGCGCCGAAAAGTCCAAGACGCGCCGCCACCTCACCGAGTTCTGGATGATCGAACCTGAGGTCGCCTTCCTCGAGCTCGACGGCCTGATGGACCTTGCCGAGGCCTTCATCAGCCACATCGTCACCCGCGTCCTCGAGCAGCACCGCGCCGACCTCAAGGTCATCGGCCGCGACATCAGCAAGCTCGAAGCCGTCATCGCACCCACCACCAATGACACTGCAAACCAAAACAGTGTCATCCTGAGCGAAGGCGCAGCCGAAGTCGAAGGACCTGCAGTTGGAAGGGCCACAAACCGCTTTCCTCGCCTCTCCTACGAAGAGGCCCACGCCATGCTCGAGAAGGCGTTCGCCGAGGGCAAGCTCGAAAGCCCGCACAAGTACGGCGACGACTTCGGCTCGCCCGACGAGACCTACATCTCAAGCCAGTTCGACAAGCCCGTGATGGTGCACCGCTATCCCGCGGCCATCAAGGCCTTCTACATGCAGCCCGACCCCGTCGACCCCACCAAGGCTCTCTGCGTCGACGTGCTCGCCCCCGAGGGCTACGGCGAGATCATCGGAGGCTCACAGCGCGTCGACAGCTACGACCTGCTCAAGCAGCGCATCGAAGAACACAACCTCCCGCTGGCCGCCTTCCAGTGGTACCTCGACCTGCGCAAGTACGGCAGCGTCCCCCACGCGGGCTTCGGCATGGGAATCGAACGAGCCGTAGCCTGGATCTGCGGCCTCGATCATGTAAGGGAAACGATCCCCTTCGCTAGGACGCTGAACCGGATTTATCCATAACGAGATTTTGTGGAAATATTTCGGTGCCTTAATGAAAAACTAAGGCGAGGGAATGACTTTGTCCGCGATCTCTGATTTAGAGCAACAGCTTGGTACAACGTGGCAGAATTTGAACCAAGCCCATGAAAACGCTGCAACGACATTGGCAGATTTCACGGAAGCGGTTAAGGACGTAACCGCTTCCGATGCCAGCATCGTTGTTTTTGGGTCCCTAGCCAGATTCGAACTCACTTCAGGAAGTGACATAGACTGGACGCTTCTTCTCGATGGTCCGTCAGACCCACGACATCATCATGTTTCACAAAAAATCGCTAGTGCAGTTAAAGATCTAACGTCGAAAGATGTTGGAAGAGAAGGAACTTTTGGAAGCCTCGTTAGTAGTCATGATCTTGTCAATTACATTGGCGGCGAAGACGATACGAATTCGAATACGACTCGTCGCAATCTGCTTCTCTTAGAGTCCCGCAGCATCGGAAACGATGAAGCCTACAATCGTGTTAAGAGAAACCTTCTTCAACGCTACTTGAGTGAGGATTCTGGTTTGTGGCGCGAAGAAGTAAAAAATAAACTTCCGCATTTCCTGCTAAACGACATATCGCGTTATTGGCGAACTATGACTGTTGATTACGCATACAAAGATCGTACTCGTGCTGGAGCAGGCATACCATTGAGAAATATCAAGTTAGGACTTTCTCGGAAGTTGATATTTGTTGCGGGCCTTCTCGCATGCTACACATGTCATCTGGATTTTGAGGACGATTTGGATCGCGAAAAGTTCTACTCACAGCAAAATACTGCAGGCCTTGTTGCACGACTCCATAAGACGCTTACGATGTCTCCTCTGGAACTAGTTGCGTCAATTCTCGGCAGATTCCCTGAGCATACTTCTGCAACCAAACAGCTCTTCGATATTTATGACCAATTTCTTGGCTTACTTTTAGACGGAGATATTAGGGAACACCTGGAAAAACTTCATTCCGATAATTGCTCTACCGATACCTCCTATCAAAAGGCCAGGTCACTTCGCAGAGAATTTCAATATGCGATAAGCGACATCTTTCTGGAAAAGACTTCTAAGCTTGGTCAGTTCACTATTCGTTATGGAGTGTTTTAATAATGAGGAATATTGGTTTTTCGACCGGCGCTTTAGCATTAGATGACTTCAAAAAAGCGCTCGAGTATCTAGCGCCGCATTCAACTCATGCGATTGAACTTTCAGCACTCCGGTTGAAGGAGTTACGTCCCCTCATATCTGCTTTGCCAGATTTGAACCTCACCCGGTACGATTATATTTCTGTACACGTACCGAGTGCATTTTCAGCTGATGAGGAAGTCGGACTTGTTGCTTTACTCCATGAGGTACCAAAGAATTGGCCGTTGATTGTTCATCCAGATTCAATCCACGACTACGAACTATGGCGGTCACTTTCTTCTCGGGTTGCGATAGAAAACATGGATCGCAGGAAAAGCCGTGGTCGGACAGCCGCTGAACTAGCGATCTGCTTTGATCGTTTACCACAAGCCAAGTTTTGTTTTGACATCGGGCATGCTCGACAATTTGATCCTTCAATGGCCGAAGCCTACACAATACTTACGACTTTTTCGGATCGTTTAGTACAGGTTCATGTCAGCGAAGTAGACGCGCAAAGTAGGCATGCTGTCATTACATATGCAGCTGAGCTGGCTTTCAGAGAAGTTGCTCACCTAATTCCAGAGGGAATCCCGTTTATCTTGGAAAGTCGACTCTCAGCAGAAGAAATCGAACGCGAACTACGTAAAGTAACGGACCTATTTGCAAGTCATTCCCCAATACGTTCCCACTCGTTTAGCCTGACGGCATGAGCGAAAATTATCCCGAAGGCGCGGATGCTAAATGGATTGGATGGTCTTGAATTTTTCCCACCCCCTGACTCCTGCCACGTACCATAGAAGTCCATGCGAACCCGAGCTATCCTCCTAGCCCTCACCCTAGCCGCCACTCTCCCCGCCGTCGCGCAGACCGCCCCCAACACCCTCACCGCATCCGAAAAAGCCCAGGGCTGGCATCTCCTCTTCGACGGCAAGACCTCAACCGGCTGGCGCGGCGACCACAGCCCTAACTTCCCAACCACCGGCTGGGAGGTCAAGGACGGCATGATCTCCGTCACCGAGCACGGCGGCGAAGAGGGCGGCAACGCCGGCGACATCATCACCACGCGCAAGTACGCCAACTTCGAGCTTCTCGTCGACTTCCGCATCACCACCGGAGCCAACAGCGGCATCAAGTACTTCGTCGACCCCGACCTCAACAAAGGTCCCGGCTCCGCCATCGGCTTCGAATACCAGATCCTCGACGACGCCGTTCACCCCGACGCGAAGAAGGGCACCGCGGGCGACCGCACCCTCGCCTCGCTCTACGACATGATCGCCGCTGCAAAGAACAAGCCCGTCAAGCCCATCGGCGAGTGGAACACCGCGCGCATCGTCGTCCGCGGAGCCCACGGCGAGCACTGGCTCAACGGCGTCAAGGTGGTCGAGTACGAGCGCTTCACTCCGAAGTTCCGCAACCTTGTCGCCGACAGCAAGTATCACGTCTGGCCCGACTTCGGCGAGGCGCACGACGGCTACATCCTGCTGCAGGATCACGGCTTCCCAGTCTCTTTCCGCAACATCAAGATCCGCGAGCTTCCTCCAGCGACTAAGTAGCCTGAGCAACTCGATCGAGTCTTCCGCCCTCGACCGCTCCTGAGCGCACATGACAAAACGCCCGCAAAGGCGTCCAATAGTGTTGGAGTACTTGAACTACCGGAGCAGACAATGCCCATGAACGACTACCGCATGAACAGCTACAACAGCTATCCCACGATCATCGACGCTCCGCGCGAGGAGGCGGCTTCGTTGCTCGCCAAGGTGCTCGGCATCACCTCGCTCGGCTTCTTCATCACAGCGATCGGTGTCGCCACTGCGCCTCCCTGGGGAACCTTTATCGGCTTTATCGCCGTCATCGGGCTTGTCTTCGCCATCAATCTCACCCGCAAGGCCAGCCCTGCCGTCGCGCTCGGACTCTTCCTCACCCTCACCTACTTCATGGGCTGGGAGATCGGTCCGCTTATCCAGCGGTACATCCATACCTTCGGCAGCGGTATCGTCTTCAACGCCGCCGCTACCACCGGCAGCGGCATGGCCGTCATGGGCTGCGTCGCCTACCTCTTCAACATCAACTACCGCCGCATCGCCGGTATCGGGATGGCTGCGTTGCTGTTGCTGATCATCGCCGGTATCGCCAGCATGTTCTTCCACTTCCTGTCGCCGGATACCTACTCCTGGCTGACGCTCGGCATCTTCAGCCTGCTCACAGTAGGCGACTTCGCCCGCATCCGCGCAGGCGGCGACGGCTTCTCCGCTGTCTCGCTTGCTCTCTCCATCTATCTCGACGCCATCAACATCTTCCTCGCTGTTCTGCAGCTGATGGGCGGCCGCCGCCGAGATTAATATTGTGTGGATCCGGCCTCCGGATCCACACAGTTTCCTCAAACTCGCTCCAAGATGTCATGCTTAAGCCATGAAGCGAGAAACCTTGCTAAGGGCATTCGCCGCAACGCTGCTCTTCTCCTGCCTCACGGTCGTGGCCGAGGAGAGAGGCTACTGGCGCGCCGCAAGCTCGCCGGCACGTAACATTACCGGCGACATCACACTCGCCGACGAAAAGCTCACCATCAACTTCTACACCACCGCCATGTCGCGCATTCGCGCTCTCGAACCGGCAGAGGTCAGCTCTGTCTTCGATACCGACAGCGGCGCCGGAAGCACCGGCAGCCTGTATAAGCTGAACATCCCGTCCGAAAAAAAATTCCAGCATCGCAACAGTCTGTGCGGTGCCGAAAATGTTCAGTGGATGGTGGCCTACGCTTCAGGAAACTCCCTGCAGCTTGCCTTCTTCTCAGGAGACAAGCCGCCCGTATTTACCTTCGACGCCATCTCGAACTCAAGCGATAAGTGCGGGACGTTCTCTTACATAAGGTGAGTGCAGCAGTTATAAGCTGAGGACGACCGTCTGTCCGCATCAGACTGGATTCCTTCTGAAATATCAAAGATTCGCGAGCAGGCGATCGCTCGCGCGGAACGACCTGTTTTTAATCCTCACGTCATACGCCGCAACCTGATGCCCTGTTTGGCGTCTTATGAGCAGGGGGCGTCGCCGATTCATGAGTGTCAAAACTTCATCGGCGGAGATTCTGCACACCATCGCAATGCCCCGCCGTCCGGAGCTGGACGCTCTCCGCGGTCTCTTCCTCGTGTGGATGACGCTGACGCACCTTCCCACCCGGATGAGTGAGCTGGTCAACACCCCCTTCGGCTTTGTCACCTCGGCGGACGGCTTCGTTCTTCTCTCCGCCATGCTCGTCAGCCAGATCTATCTTCGACGGTCTGCGGGCGACCCCGAGCGTCTCCGAGCGTCTTTGTGGAAGCGCGCGCTGCGGCTCTATCTCTACCACGTCTTCATGCTTGCTGTTGCCTTTACCGTGATTGCGGCCATCGCCGTCCGGCATCACCATGTCGCGCTCACCAACCTGCTCAACTTCTACCTCGCGCACCCGGCGGTCGCAATCGTCGGCTCGCTTCTGCTTATCTACTGCCCACCGTTACTGGACATACTCCCCATGTATGTCCTCTTTCTTCTCCTCACGCCTTTCGTTCTCTATCTTGCTCTGCGTCGCGGCTGGACACGTATCGTTCTCTCCAGCTTCACGATCTGGGTTCTGGCGCAGTTCGGCCTGCGCGTTCTGGTGCACAACATCACCGTGAAAGTCACGCACCTCCCCATCCCTTTGCAGGAGACAGGAGCCTTCGACCTCTTCAGCTGACAGTGGCTCTGGGGCGCCGGTCTGTGGATCGGCGCGCGCTCCGACCAGGGAGAAAATCCTCTCCGCTACATCCGGGGCAAATGGGTCGTCGTCTGCGCGGTGCTCTGCATCTTCTTCGTGGCTGTCCGGCATCAGTGGCTCGGCCCGCACATCACGCCGCAGGCCTTCGGATATTCTCTGGACAAGTGGCGCATCGGCCCGCTTCGCATGGTCAATCTTGTAGCTTGCGCGGGAGTTCTCTACGGAGCCCGCAGCCATGTCAAACGCATCGTCTCCCGCGAGCCGTTTCTGACACTTGGCGCCGCCTCCATGGAGGTCTTCTGCACCCACCTGCTCTTCGTCTTTGCCGGTCTGGCCATGCTCTACAACGAGATGTCCGAGCTTCACGGCATCTACGCCATTCTTCTTCTGGTAGCTACCTTCATCGGACTGATCGTCGTCGCCAGCCGACAGGTACGCCGAAAGCGAAAAGAGCGCAAAATCCCAAGCGCTCAGGCCGCAACGTGACCGCCTTGAGCGCCTGTATCTACCGTTCAGGCCGAAAGCTTTGAATTCCATAGGAAAGGTTCATCCGGTACCATCTCTTCATCGAATCTCATCCAACGATCTGGAGATCGACGCCCATGAGAATCTTCCTTGCAGGAGCTTCAGGAGCCATCGGCCAAACCCTCATTCCTCTGCTTGTCGAGCAGCAGCACGAAGTCTTCGGAGTCTTCCGTAATCCCGCACACTCCGACCGCGTAAAAAATCTAGGCGCAACACCGGTCATTCTCGATGCTCTCGACGCACAGGCTGTCAGCGACAGCATCGCCGAGATCAAGCCGCAGGTCGTCATCCATCAGCTGACCTCTATCCCCGCGCGTATCGACCTCCGTCACTTCGCCCGCGACTTCGAGCTTACCAATCGCCTTCGCACCGAAGGCACTCGCAATCTCACTACAGCCGCAGCCCACGCAGGCGTCGAAAAGTTCATCGCTCAAAGCTTTGCGGGTTGGCCTTATGCTCGTCGCGGCATCACGCTCAAGACCGAAGAGGACGATCTCGATCCCACGCCGCTGCCCCAGATGAAGACAACCTTCGATGCCCTCGAAACTCTCGAGCACACAGTGCTTCGCGAACAGAGTTTTACCGGCATCGTTCTTCGCTATGGCCCCTTGTATGGTCCGCATAGCTCCATCGCTCTGGATGGAACCATGGTCGAAGACATTCGCCAACACAAGATCCCGTTGATAGGCCAGGGCACAGGCGTATGGTCCTTCGTGCATCTGCACGATGCCGCTACAGCGACGCTCGCCGCACTCACTCGCGCCAGGCGCGGTATCTACAACATCGTCGACGACGACCCTGCCCCGGTTCTCGAGTGGCTTCCGTACCTCGCGGAGTGCGTTGGCGCAAAACCACCCGCGCACGTTCCGAACTGGCTGGCGAAGATGACTGTGGGAGACCACGCCGTCGCTCTGATGAACGACATTCGCGGAGTGTCCAACACCAAGGCCAGAACCGAGCTTGGCTGGGTGCCGAAGTGGAGCAGCTGGAGACAGGGCTTCCGCGAGGCTCTCAGCTAGAGTGTCTGCTTCTGAGTGGGTCAGAGGCGCTGCATCGTCGCCGGATCTTCTTTGCCTGCAAAATATTTATCCAGCGCCTGGCTGAACACCAGGTCCTCTTCCGAGATCGTCGCCGCCTGCGCAAACAGGGTCATACTCGAATGAAACTTCAAATCGTCCGGATAACCGAAGATCTGTTCGACGGTCTTTCCTTCGAGTCCCACGACAATCCCTGTAACTTCCTGCAGTCGAGGGCCTAGAACAGGATGCTCCAGATAAGCCTTTGCCTCTTCAATGGACGAGATTGCATATCGCACTGCCATCTCGCTTGAGCCCAGGCCATGAATCTGCGGAAAGATGAACCACATCCAGTGGCTCTGCTTCCTTCCCGCACGCAACTCGGCGCAGGCCCGGTCATAAACACCAGCCTGCGCCGTAACGAAGCGTTCCAGATCGTACGCGTCTTTCCCTGAAGCCATAGGGCTACTTCTCGCTGCTCGGAGGAGCGATTCCCTTCAAGCGCAGGTACAGCGCCAGCGTCGCATACTGCTCGTTATCATGCGAGACCGTTCCCCACATCAGACCGATGCGCGAGCGCTTGCCCTGGCCGAGGGTGAACATCTCCTGCAGGTTGCTGTCGGTCAGAGAGGCGAACGCCTTATCGCACTCCGCAAACGATGCCTTCAGTGCTGTGACGATCGCGTCCTTGTCCGCGGTCTCTGCCGGAACCTTCGCCAGCTGATCCGCGGGCGTTCCATTCGCCGCACCGCAGCTGTGCAGCTGCGCTTCCGTGATGTGATTCACCACGCGGGCATAGGTGCGAACATCCGCAACCGGCTTGTAGCTGTAATCCCCTGCGGCCATCTTGTCCGCGGATTTCAGGATGTTTCCTTTTACGCCGGCATAGCTGCGTTGAACTTCGGCTGCCGCGCCGGAGGGAGCCCCCGCCTGCGCCATCGCTACACCGCACATTGTCATTACCGCCATCGCACATCCCACAACGATTCGCTGCATCTCTCTCTCCTCGTACACAACGTCATCAGACTAGCTGCGTAACATCCGCATCACAAGCATGAATTGTTTCTTTTTGGTGACATTCGAAGTTCTTATATGACTTATAAAACTTCAAGGAGTCTTCCAGAAGAGCAGTACGTCTAATCGAGAAAGATAGGAGATCCATGAAGCCCCGCTTTCGAGCCTTGACCTTTCTTGTCGTCGCCGGGTTTGTCGGTCTGATCGCAATTCAGTTCATCAGGCCAAGTCTTGATAACCCGCCTGTTACCGCCGACCTGCAGGCTCCCCCCGAGGTCAAGCGCGTCCTGCGAAACTCCTGCTACAGCTGCCACTCCAACGAGACCAGGCTTCCCTGGTTCGACCAGGTCGCGCCCGCCTACTGGCTCGTTACGCACGACGTCAAAGAGGCACGCCAGCACCTCAACTTCTCCGAGATCGGCAAACTGCCCGCAGCCCAGCAGAAGGCAACCCTCTACGAGGCCATCAACATGGTTCGGCTTGGCGCAATGCCCCTTCCCAGCTATACCTTCGTTCATCCCAATGCGAAGGTCTCGCCTGAGGATATCGCCGTCCTGAAGAACTATCTTCATCCCCCGGCACCTGAGGCTGCTCCCGATGACGCCGTAAAGACCGCAGCCGACACGCAGTACGACAAGTGGATTCATGCCAGCTCCACAGCCCTTACGGTGCAGCCCTCCCTCAATGGCATCACTTACTTCCCCGACTATAAGAACTGGAAGGTCATCTCCACCACCGACCGCTTCGACAATCACACGCTGCGCGTCATCTCCGGGAACGATGTTGCTATTCGCGCAATTGCCGAGCACCATATCAATCCCTGGCCTGACGGCGCCGTCTTTGCCAAGATCGCCTGGGCGCAACAGGTCGATGCAAATGGCGACACGAAGTCCGGAGCTTTCATTCAGGTGGAGTTCATGATTAAGGACAGCAAAAAGTACGCTTCGACAGAGGGCTGGGGATACGCTCGCTGGCGCGGAACCGACCTGAAGCCCTACGGCAAGGATGCAGCCTTCGCCAACGAATGCGTCGGTTGCCACAATGCCGTTCGTCAGAATGACTACGTCTATACCTTCCCGCTTGCGGGACAACAGTGAGGCCGCGATGAAACTACTTCTTTTGACCGCAGCAGCCCTCCTGGCACTTACCGGTTGCAACACGACTAAGCCCGAGCCTGCTTCGACGAATCAACAGGCCGCGCTTACTGGATCGCTCCCCTACAATCCGCTCGCCTGGCGCGCCGTTACCTCGTGGACGAATCAGCGCAATGCCACGATGTCTACTCTCTACGGCAACGATGTGGCGGTGCAGTACGCTCGCTCCTCCGCCGACCACGCGTATCCCGCTGGTGCTGTGCTCGCTCTGGTGACGTGGTCTGAACGGGACGATCCGCACTGGTTCGGAGGAAGAATTCCCGCAGCCCCGCAGTCGGTGGAGTTCGTCACGATGCCTTCGTCGCCGGGGCAGTCTCCTGTCTACGAGCGCTATCAGGGTTCGCCTCTCACCCGCTCCAACACTGACGATGGCGCAACGACCGCAAAGCGCATCGACTATCTCCTGTCGCAGCGGGCAGCCGTCATGCCGTAACCAGCATCGTATCCAGATACAAATCTATCCAGATACAAAATCGTAGATGGTTACAAATCCCGGAAGGGTACAAATTCCCGGGTGCCCCATCCTTCGTTGCAGTCTCATCGCGACGAAGGGTGGGATGCAGGATCTCTGGATAATCAACCTACCTCTTAATTCGAAGAATCAAGAATACGCTCAGCAGTACAAGCGCCGCTCCGCTCACAATTCTCACCGTGATGATCTCCCCCGCAACGAAGTACCCAAGCGCAATCGCCACCACGGGATTCACATACGCATAACTCGCGACCTTGCTCGCAGGCATCCTTGCCAGCAGCCAGACAAAGGCAGTAAACCCGACCAGCGATCCGAAGACGATCAGGTAGCCAAGCGCCAGCGCAGCTCGCGACGTGATGTGCGGAAACGGCCGCATCTCTCCGAATGCTGCCGACAGCACTAGCAGGACCGCTCCGCCCACGATCATCGCTCCGCCCGAGGTCACGGCGCGCGAGTCCGGCAGCTTCATCTGGCGCTGCAACAACGAGCCCACACTCCAGCCCGCCATTCCCAGCAGGACCGCAGCGCAAGGTATCAGGCCGATCTCGTGCGTGCCGCTCGGCAGCATCAGAATGGCCACACCAAAAAATCCCAGTATCGTCGCCCCCAGCAGAAGCCAGCGAAACGGTTGCTGCCGAAACACAAGCATCTCAAGGGCAATCGTGATCAGTGGGACCGTAGCCGCAAGGATCGAGGCCACTCCCGACGCCAGATACTTTTCGGCCCAGAAGAGTGGACCGTAGTCCACGACGAACATCACCAGACCGATCACCGCCAGATTGCGCCATTCCAGCCGCGTTGGCCTCGCCGCCCCGCGCAGCCGCATGAAGCCATACAGCAGAACGCCAGCGGTGAAGAAGCGAACGCCAGCCGCAAATAACGGCGGCACCTCCGCCACGGCGATCCGTATCGCCAGAAACGTCGTCCCCCAAAGGACATAGATCGCAAGAAAGGCGAGGATCAACCGGAGATCGAAAGAGGGTCGCCGGTCAATCGCTTCACTAACCTCTGTATTCGTCATAGGTGGTTACCATCTTTACAAGCCGCGGATAACCTGTAAAGATGATTTAGAGGGTTATCCAGTAAAAAGTGACGAAATCCTTTGAACTCGTCGCCGGTCATCCCGCGCTCGACTTCGTTAACACTCTCGACTGGCGTTTCCGCGAATCCGGGCCTGAAGAATTTCTCACCAATTATTCCGATCTCCTGCGCTTCGCCGCGCAGTCTGCGTTGCTTACGCCCGAACAGGCTCGTGGGCTTCGCCGTCGCACCGAGGACAGTGCTCTCACGCAGTCGCTTCGTTCCTGCCTCGACCTGCGCGAGGCCTTGGCGCAGATCTTTTATGCCGTCACGGATAAGGTAACTCCACCCGTCGGAGCCATCGTAAGACTCGACCAGTATCTCCATACGGCCCAGTCCAATCACAGGCTCCGCTGGAATCGATCCCGCTTTGAGTTTGCCTGGCCTCAGGGCGAGGTCGACCCGAACCTTCCGGCGTGGATTCTCGCGCTATCGGCATCGGACCTTCTTACAGCCGAGGCTGCGCAGGCAATCCGCGCCTGCGCTAATTCCGAGTGCCGCTGGCTCTTCCTCGATACCAGTAAAAACCACACGCGCCGGTGGTGCGACATGAAGATCTGTGGCAATCGTATGAAAGCGCGGCGCTTCAAGGCCCAGCGCCGGGCATAACCCCACCTCATCGACTATCCTGTAAGAGACAGCTTTTAAGAGCCGAAACGCGCTCGACTGAACAGAGGAACTCCCTTGCCCTTGAACTGTGGAATCGTCGGGCTGCCCAACGTGGGCAAGTCCACCATCTTCAACGCCCTCACCTCGGCTAAGGCCCAGGCGGCGAACTATCCCTTCTGCACCATCGACCCCAACACCGGCACGGTCACCGTGCCCGATGAGCGGCTGGACAAGATCACCGAGTTCGTCAAGCCGAACCGCACCGTCCCCACGACGATGGAGTTCATCGATATCGCCGGGCTGGTCGAGGGCGCGAGCAAGGGAGAGGGTCTCGGCAACCAGTTCCTCGGCCATATCCGCGCCACCGACGCCATCTGCCACGTCGTCCGCTGCTTCGACGACCCTGAGGTGGTTCACGTGGCCGGTGGAGTCAATCCGCTGCACGACATCGACATCATCAACACCGAGCTTCTGCTGGCCGATCTCGACACGGTGGAAAAGCGCGCCCAGCGCGTTGAAAAGCTGGCCCGCAACACGCAGGACCCGAAGATCAAGGCCGAGGCCTCCGCCGTCATCAAGCTCAAGGAGACGCTCGAGGCGGGCAAGCCTGCCCGCACGGCCGACCTGACCGATGACGAGCGCGCTGCCTCGCGCGATCTCTTCCTCATCACGGCCAAGCCGCAGCTCTACGTCGCCAACGTCGACGAGGCCGCGCTCTCCACCGGCAATGCCTACACCGAGGCGGTCGAAAAGCGAGCCGCCGAAGAGGGAAGCCAGGTCGTGCTCATCTGCGGCGCACTTGAGAGCGAGATCGCGCAGCTTGAGCCCGCCGAGCGCACAGAGTTTCTGGAGTCCATCGGCCTCAAGGAGCCGGGGCTCAACCGGCTGATTCACTCGGCTTATCGATTGCTCGACCTGATCACCTACTTCACCGCCGGTGTGCAGGAGGTCCGTGCCTGGACGATCCGTCGCGGGACCAAGGCTCCCGGAGCCGCCGGAGTCATCCACTCCGACTTCGAGCGCGGCTTCATCAAGGCCGACTGCTACTCCTGCGACGACCTCTTCAAGTACGGCAGCGAACAGGCGGTCAAGGAAAAGGGCCTCCTCCGCTCCGAAGGCAAGGAGTATGTCGTCAAGGACGGCGACATTCTCTTCTTCAAATTCAACGTCTGAGCGCGATTTTTGACGGCATATTCTGACCTTGACGCTGCCGATCCAACTTGGCTAAGCTGGATTAGCAGCCATGGCCAAGTCATCCTCCATCTCGGCGACGATCTTCGAGGCGAAGACCCATCTGTCTGAGCTGGTGAAGAAGGCGCAGGCCGGCAAGACGGTGATTATCACCTCGGGTCGCGAGAAGAAGCCGGTGGCAAGGCTTGAAGCGATCGAGCCGGTACAGAAGAATCGCCTCGGTTTCATGCAGACTCTCGGCTTCGAGCTTACCGACGCCTTCTGGGAACCACTTCCTGAGGAAGAACTGGCCCTCTGGAACGGCGAGACTTTGCCTGAGTGAAGGTCCTGATCGATACGCACGTTATTCTGTGGGCCGGACTTTCGCCTGCCCAGTTGAGTAAACGCGCCAGGACCATCCTTGCCGACAGATCAAACGAAGTATTGCTGTCGGCTGCTTCGGCGTGGGAGATTGCAACCAAGGTCCGTTTAGGCAAACTTCCCGGTGCGGAACGGCTCGAGCATGAGTTCATCTCCTCCGTGGAGGAGGCAGGTTATACGCTCCTCTCCATTACCGCTGCTCATGCTCTCCGGGCAGGCCGCCTTGCCGGAGATCATCGCGACCCGTTCGATCGCATGATCGCGGCCCAGGCGCTCGCCGAGGATATCCCCATTCTCAGCATCGATACGAAACTGGACTCCTTCGGTATCCGGCGCACCTGGTAATCAGACCTCTTTTGCAGATCGTGCAGCCTCTCCCCAGGTTCACATTCCTTTGGGCCACTTTGTCGTGGCTGCGAGGGGTTCGCCTGTCTCCAGCAGGCTCTTGAGGCTCGACAGCAGGGGCGGCCAGCCCTGCGACACGCCCGCCAGCAGCTTCGATCCCGGCACGTCGATGGAGTGGGTCACGGTTAGCTTGACCGTGTCTTCCTGCGGCTCCAGCTCGAAGGTGCATCGGGAGTGGCCCTCCGCCTTCATCTCCGGGATGAACTGATTCTGCCAGGTGACGACCAGACGGCGGGGCCGGTCGATCTCGACGATCTCGCCGCTGTCTCCTACGCGGCCGTCGGGGATCATCAGCTTCCAGGAGGAGCCCTTCTCCCATGTGGTGTCCTGCCAGGTCTCACACCAGTACCTGCGCGTGAACTCGGGCTTCGTCAGCGCGTCCCACAGCGCTTCGGCGGAGGTCCGGATGTAGATCACATAGACAAATTTCTCTTCTGTCATTGCTCTTTTCTCCCTGTGCCTTCGAGGTCTCTCTTCAGGTCGCTCAATGTATCCAGCCGCGCCTGCTCATACTTCCCGATCCATCGATTTGCAATCTTGTGGATAGGGACCGGATTCAGGTAATGCAGCTTGTCTCTTCCGTGCCTGCGTGTGGCGATCAGGTTTGCCTCCTCCAGCAGGGCAAGATGCTTGGACACGGCCTGCCGTGTCATATCGAGTCCCACGCATAGCTCATTGAGCGTCTGGCCGTTCTTCTCGAACAGCCGGTCCAGCAGATGCCTGCGGCTTGGGTCCGCCAGTGCCCGGAAGACGATATCCGCATCCATCAGGGTCAGAATATATGCAACCAAATGGTTGCATGTCAATCAGGACGGATATTCACCCATAACCGATTCAAAAAATAGAGAAGGAATGCTTACCGGTGTCCACCACCGCCACCGGAGGAACTGCCTCCGCCGCTGCTATGGGATGCGCCCCCACCACCGCCGCCCATCGAGCCGCCTCCACCGCTACCCATCGAACCGCCTCCACCGCCACCATGGAAGCCACCACCACTACTACCTCCACCATGGAAGTCGCCACCTCCACCATGGAAGCCCGACCCTCCCGAGCCGGAGTTGTTGCCGTGCTGCCCTGCTGCTGCAGGTGCGTTTCCTGCATGTTCCCCACGATTCCAGTTGCCATTGCCGGCCTGCGCGTTCTGGCCGTTTCCACGCCACTGCCCGTTCGGACCGGAGGGGCTGCCCTCACGATTCCAGTTAGGCGAACCGGGACGAAACGTCATCGGAGTGCCTGGATGGATTCCTTCTCGCGCTGGCCCTATCGGCGCCATATAGACCTGCCGATTCACGAAGCCGCTTCGCTCCACATGATTGGAGATGCCGTGCAGATTGCCCAATGTGCCACGTGGAACACCAAGTCCGGCAGAGTTCTTCTCGAAGACGAAGTTGCCGGGCTGATCCATCTTTGAACGAACCAGTGGCGTGCGGTTCGAGAGGAGCAGGGTCGAATGAGGTGTATCCAGAGGGCGTCTTGGTCCGGGCGGACGAAGGGCGATTCCGCCACGGTTCGTGCCTGAAACCGGGTACCCAGGCCCGGGTCTTCCGGTCATGATCGGTGAGCTGTTCGCCAGACCTCTCCACCCCCCACCCGGCCTCCATCCCCATCCCACTCCCGGGCAAAACGACCATGCGCCTGAGTGATACGGCATCCAGCCCCATGGATACGGCGAGACCCAGGAGTAGCCCGTTCCCTGATACCAGGCCCACACACCATTCCCGTACGGATCCCAACCGCTGCCGACGAGGTACGGCCTCCACATCGATCCGCAGCCTCCCGCGTTGATGAAGCCGCCGTAGTAGTTCAGGTCCGATATTCCGTAGGAGTATGGGGAGGCGGCGAAGTTGCTCCGCTTCGCGTAGCGATTGTGGTAGTCCAGGGCATCCTTGTCCCATCCGTCATAGGGAGCCTCTTCGATGTCCTTCGCCACCTCGATCTTTTCTTCAGGAGTCGTGGTGTCCAGCGTCGCCGTCTTCTTTTTGGTCACGGTCGCCGCCAAGGTGCCGGCCTGCATCTCCACGTTGCCGCCGAAGACCGCAAGGACGGCCTTCTTTCCGTCGTCCTCCAGGCGCATGTGGGTTCCGGGCTCCACCTTCATCACGGCATCCCGGACCTTCACAGTGAATTCAGTATCCTTCGTCTTCTCCAGGCTTACATACATCGTGCCTTTGACCAGCGTCGCTGTCGTTGCCTTTGCGCCTGTGCTGCGCAGGACCAGCTGCGGAAAGTCCACCTGCGATTCAGGAGCCAGCCGCAGAGTGCTGCCATCCTCGAACTCCACCTCGGCATAACCGTCGGAGGTGGCAAGTCGTGAGCCCTGCACGATGGGCATGTTCTGCATCGTCGCTTCCAGTTTGCCCGTGCCGCGGTCGAGTACCAGCTTGCCCTGTGCCTGGCTCAGCCGCACGATGCGAACGTGCGAATCGCCGGGGAGCGCGCCGTCGCTCTCTTTCTCCGTGGGTGTAATGACAGGGTCGGGAGCTGTTGTCTGTGCTGTATTTGCGACGTCCGTTATGACGGTCTGCTGGTTCCCCCCAGCCGGACTCTGATCCTGAGCTGCCAGCCCACCCGCCAGCATGATGACCAAACCTGAAACCGCAACCGCGCCTCTCCGCATAAGGCACCTGGCTTTCCATCCGGCAGTCGCGAGACCGCCAGGTTGAAAAAGTATACTCCCGGTTTTCTTATTCTGGTTTCGCTCTTTCGGCGCGGCTGTGCCGTGTCTGAATCCTTTGCCTCTTTCCGCCTCGTCAAAGCTCTGGGAAAGGTTGTAGATACGCCCTATAATGGCCTATGGCAATCGCTAATCCGACCTCCCGGCAGGTCGGCTCCGAGCCAGATTCGCACATCGAACCAACGGGCCCATCGGAGACCACCGTTATTCATGCAAGCGTCGAGCCTGCGATGGCTCCGCTGAGCGTGTCTCCAACTGTGCCGGTTGGTCCGGTCTCCCCAGTCGCCGAGGAGTCTTCCGCATCGCATCTCGAAGGTCTGGCGACGAGCGATATCAAGGTCATCGACGACAAGTTTCAGAAGCTGCTTGCCACCGTGCACGAGAATCGGCCGGGCGACGATCTCGAGATCATCCGCAAGGCCTGGGCCTTCTGCCTGCAGCAGCACGAGGGGCAGAAGCGCGCCAGCGGCGAGCCCTATGTGATTCATCCGCTTGAGGTTGGGCAGGTGCTTGCCGAGCTCAAGATGGACTCGACCGCCATCGCCGCCGGTCTGCTGCACGACGCGGTCGAAGATACCGACGTAACCTCCGCCGAGATCGCCAAGCGATTCGGCGAGCAGGTGGCGCACATTGTCGAAGGCGTCACCAAGCTCGACAAGATCAAGTTTGCCAACAGGGAAGACCATCAGGCCGAGAACATCCGCAAGATGCTGCTGGCCATGGTGACCGACGTTCGCGTGGTCATCATCAAGCTGGCCGACCGGCTGCACAACATGCGCACGCTCGAGCACCTGAAGCCGGAGAAGCAGCAGAAGATCGCCCGCGAGACGCTGGAGATCTACGCTCCGCTGGCTCACCGGCTGGGCATGGGTAAGCTGCGCGGCGAGTTAGAAGATCTCGCCTTCCGCTACACCGACGCTTTTGCCTATGAGCAGCTCTCGCATGAGGTCGAAGCGCTTCGCGGCGCAGGCGAGGAGTTCCTCAAGAAGATCGTGGCGCGGCTCGAAGAGAAGCTGCGCGAGTTCAAGATCGAGGGCCGTGTGGAGTGGCGCATCAAGCGCCTCTACTCCATCCAGCAAAAGCTGCAGGACCAGAAGATCCCGGTGGATCAGGTCTACGACCTGCTGGCGATCCGTGTCATCACGCACACGGTGCAGGACTGCTACGCCCTGCTGGGTCTGCTGCACTCCATCTGGCGTCCGGTTCCGGGCCGCATCAAGGACTTCATCGCGATGCCTCGGCCCAACCTGTACCAGTCGCTGCATACCACGCTGATCGCCGAGGGCGGGCACCAATTCGAGGTGCAGATCCGCACCGAGGATATGCACCGCGTCGCCGAAGAGGGCATTGCGGCGCACTGGAAGTACAAGGCCGACGACAACGTCAGCGCCAAGGACGAGCAGCGCCTCGCGTGGGTTCGTCAGCTGATGGAGTGGCAGCGCGAGATGACCGACCCCAACGAGTTCATGTCGACGCTGAAGATCGACCTGTACCCGGAGGAGGTTTACACCTTCACACCCAAGGGCAAGGTCGTCGTTCTGCCCAAGGATGCGAGCCCCGTCGACTTCGCCTACGCCATCCACACCGAGGTCGGCAATACGACTGTGGGTGCCAAGGTGAATGGCCGCATCGTTCCGCTGCGCACCAAGCTGAAGAACGGCGACATCGTCGAGATCACCACGCAGGCGGGGCACACTCCCAGCCGCGACTGGCTCAGCTTCACCAAGAGCAGCAAGGCTCGCAACAAGATCAAGCACTGGCTCAACGAGCATCAGCGCCAGCGTGCGATGGAGATCGGTCGCAAGCTTCTGGACCGCGAGGCGCGGAAGTACAAGCTTGCCCTGAACAAGTACACGACAGCCGACTACGACCGGGTCGCCACCGAGTACGGCATGACGAGCGAGGCCGAGCTTTTAGCCAGCGTCGGCTTCGGCAAATACTCTTCGCGTCAGGTGCTCAACAAGCTGGAGCCCGGCTCGACGATGACCGCGGAGCCTGCGCCCGCAGAGCCGGGAGTCGTCGGCAACACCATCGGGCAGATGTCCGACGCTGTCAAACGTGTCTTCTTCGGCAAGGGAAGCGAGTCGCTGCAGGTGGAAGGGCAGGACGATCTGCTGGTGTACCGGGCGCGATGTTGTAATCCGATCCGCGGCGAAGAGATCATCGGCTATGTCACACGCGGCAAGGGCGTGGCCGTACATGCAAGAAGCTGTCCCAACGTGCAGAACCTGCTTTATGAATCGGACCGTAGAATTCAGGTGGAGTGGGCTCCTATGCATTCTGAGTCCGGAGCTATCAAAGCTCAGACCTATCCCGTCAAATTGACCGTCTTCTGTGAAGACCGTACAGGAATGCTGAAGGAGTTCACCGCCATCATCTCCGACGACGGCACGAATATCCGAAGTGTGGACTCGAAGCCGCTTCCGGATGGCATGGCAGTGGTGGACTTTGTTATCGAGACGGTGGATGTGCGGCATCTGAACCGCCTTGTGGAGCGTCTGCGGCGAGTTTCCGGTGTGCGCGAGGTTCAGCGCGTCCAAAAGATCTGACTTGCGTCTCATAGGAATGAGCGTGGTTACCCGTCGACAACTTCTGAAGATCTCCGGCCTGACAGCGGCAGCAGCATGGACAAGCAGGCACGTCGCCGCGCTGGCGGAGCCGGATCACTCGCTCGTCATTGCGCCTTACTCCGTGGAGATCGCTCCTCGCCGCTTCATCAAGACAGTCGCGTATAACCAGCAGGTTCCCGGTCCTCTGCTTCGTTTGAAGGAAGGGGTTCCGGTGACGATCGACGTCGACAATCGAAGCCCCAACGACGAGATAGTCCACTGGCATGGGCTGTTTCTTCCTCCCGAGGTGGATGGCGCGATGGAGGAGGGAACGCCTCATATTCCCGCCGGGAAGAGTGCGCGCTATACATTTACTCCCAGCCCCACAGGATTTCGCTGGTATCACACGCATACCTCGGCGATGAGCGATCTGAAGAAGGCTCTCTACAGCGGCCAGTATGGATTCCTTCTGATTGAACCGCGTGAAGACCCCGCGCGTTACGACCAGGAGTTCTTTCTCGCGCTGCATGACTGGGACGGTGTTCTGACGGGAAGCGACGATGGCTCGATGAGTCCGGTCTACAACTACTCCACGATCAACGGAAAGACTCTGGGCTTCGGCGAGCCTTTGCGCGTGAAGCAGGGCCAGCGGGTTCTGTTGCACATCGTCAATACAAGCGCCACCGAGCCGCACTGGCTCGCTATCTCCGGACACAGGTTCCGCGTGGTTGCGCTCGACGGCAATCCGGTTCCCTCCCCTCGCACGGTCAATATGCTTCATCTCTCTCCCGCAGAGCGGATCTCGGCTGAGGTGGAGATGGACAATCCCGGGGTGTGGGTGCTGGGCGAGGTCCGCAAGCACGTGATGGCCTCGGGGATGGGGATCGTGGTCGAGTATGCGGGGCGCTCCGGCAAGCCGGTGTGGCAACAGCCGCAGACGCTGGAGTGGGACTATCTCCAGTTTGCCGCGGAAAAAACCCCTGAACCTTCAGCTGAGTTTAAGGAAACGGTGGTGTCCTTGATCTTTGAGTCGAAGTTTACCGGGCACGGAGCCATGGACCGCTGGATGATCAATGGACGATCGTTTCCCGACACCGAAACACTGAACTTGAAGCGTGGGCAGCGATATCGATTGGTATTCAAGAACAAAAGCATGGACGACCATCCTGTGCATCTGCATCGCCATACCTTTGAGCTTCGTAAGCTCGCGGGTCAGGCTACACGGGGCATCCTGAAGGACACAGTTCTGGTAAAGGCAGGGACAGAGACAGAGGTGGTGTTCACCGCCGATGCGCCCGGACTCTCGCTCTTTCACTGTCACCAGCAGGACCACATGGATATGGGCTTCATGATGTTGTTCCGCTGTTCATAAAAGGCTGCTTAAAAGAAAGAATGAAGAAGGAACTACCCTTGTACCATTTGCGAGTCAAAATCCTCTGTATCGTCGCCCTGCTGGGCTGCGCTCTGCATGCTCGTGCGCAGGGCAACTACGAGATCCAGGTCTATGGCGCGGACACAGTTCCGCCGAAGACCACGATGGTCGAGCTGCACTCGAACTACACCGTCAAAGGGTCGATCGTCACCACAGACGGAACCTATCCCACCAATCATCAAGAGCACGAGACGATTGAGATTACTCAGGGGCTGACGAACTGGTCCGAGGTGGGCTTCTACATCTTCACCAGCTGGCAGGACGGCCACGGCGTGCAGTGGGTGGGCGATCACATCCGGCCCCGCGTTCGCGTTCCCGATTCCTGGCACTGGCCCGTGGGGGTCAGTCTTTCGACCGAGGTCGGCTATCAGCGCTCGGTGTACTCGCCTGATACGTGGACCTGGGAGATTCGGCCCATCGTCGATAAATCCATCGGCCGCTGGTACTTCGCGGTCAACCCTGCGCTTGAGCGCACCTGGCATGGTCCTGACGTAAGGCAGGGGTTGGGATTTTCACCGGGAGTAAAGGTCGGCTACGACTTCACTCGCAAGATCAGCGGTGGTGTCGAGTACTACGCCGACTATGGCCGCCTCGGCTCCTTTGACTCTCTCCACAACCAGCAGCAGCAGATCTTTGCCGTAACCGACCTGAACGTCTCCCCGAAGTGGGAGATCAACCTGGGGGTGGGGATGGGATCGACTTCGGCGACCGATCACCTCATCGTCAAGGCCATTATCGGAAGGCGCTTCAACTGGGGACGGCCTTCTCCGGTGGAATAAATCGGCTTCGATCAAGTTCTCTCTGGCGTAAGTGAGCAACATCTGCCATCATGGCGGCATTCTCAGCGCAGCGTCACGGAGAAGCCCCCATGCTTCGACGCAACTGGCAGGAATCGTCCGACATCCCGGAGTCTCCACAGGAAGAAGCGAGGCGGGCTTCTGTCTGGTTGCCGACCATCGCGGCGCTCATCCTCGTTGCCATTGCAGGGTTCGCCTGCCCCCTGCCTCGTATTGGCACGCTCACCGTACGGCAACTGATTCTGTTTGCGGCAGCTCTCCTGTTCGTGGCAACTCTGCTTGGCGGTCTCGTCGCCTTCGGTGTCCGCGCCCTGCTTCTGCAGGAGAGGAAGCTTCGAGCAGACTCGGTGGTGATAACTGCCGCTCTGATCGCTCTCTGGGTTCCAGCGTGGACGATTGGCCTGCAGCTACCGTCTCTTCTCACGATCCTTGCCGGGTGCTGCTGTATGGCAAGCATCAGCCTCTTCCTTGGAAAAAATAACCCGCGAACAGCGGAAGAGCGTTCCTCCGGCAGATATCCGTTCCCCTTTCAGTTCGAATCGAAGTCTCTTGCGCATGTGCTGCTGCCATCGATCGTGCTCGCACTGCTGGTCGATGCCGCAATCGTCTCTGCGGTCTCGGAGCACTATCGACTGGCGTCCATGCTTGCGGGAGCCTCCCTCGCGTGGACGATCTGGAGAGCCTCCACCTCGTCCGCCCGCATAAGAGCAGAGGCCCCGGCGAGCTGGAGCTCGCGTGTGTCCTCCGCGGTGCTGGCCTTCGCGTTTACGTTGATCGTCCTGCTGCCCTACCTGAAGACGATGAGGTTCTTCCCCGGTCTGAGCCTTCTGCTTGCAAAGGGCGGCGGTGCGGGAAGAGTGATCGATAAGCCGAAAGAGGTGGCGGCTGCTCCTGACAGCGATGGGTATTCAGGGATCATCCTGTTGCCACCAAAGGAGCAGCAGAAGAAGATCCTCGCCCCCACTCACAGGGAGGACCCCACACGCTATAGCGGCCATTTCGTGCAGCCGATGGAGATTCCGTTCGATGGAGCGTACTGGTACTTCAAGTCGCCCGATAAGGCTCCCCGGCCAACGGCTCGGGTGGTTCATGGAAGCTCGACAAAGGTAAGCATTCGCTCGTCCGACCGCTACCCGCTCCTGATGGAAGCCCACCAGAAGCTGAGTAATCCGATTGACCTGGGGTGTTGCAGCGAGATCGATATCACGGTGCAGAATGCGGATCACCATGAGGGCCCGATTGCCCTGGAGCTGTGGGTCAGAAAGAGATCGGGCCCTTCGGCGGTGGGCCACTATCTCGGCACAATGACGATTCCCTCCAGCGAGCGCCCGATGGCGATGAAGTCCGACGCCACGGGCCTGCCTCCCGAGGAGAGGTTGAGCTTCCCGGTTCCGGCGGCCATGGGAGGCATTCTGTTCGACGAGATCACCCTCGTTGTCATCCCTGCTCCCGCGAGGGCGAGGCTGGGAGCGCAGGTTGCGATCCGCAAGTTTGTGCTGCAACCATGAGGCAAAATGGGGCGTTCCCGGGGAACAGAGTTGCGGCCCGGACAGTTGCCATGTATCTTGGAAAGCAAGATGATTTCTCATTCCAGCCGATTTATTAGCTTTATCTACCGCTACTGGTATCCGGTAGCGGCATCGGCGGAGTAGGGTCTTCTGACGGATTAGCTAAGAAAGCAAGCTGAGTTCAGACAAGATCGACACCACACGAGCCGCGACCAATCAAGGTTGCGGCTTTTGTTTTGCGCTGAAAGGGAGCAGAAGATGGGCGGAGCGACAGGTGGAACAACAGCGATGGTAAGTCCGGCGGGCCCCGTTCGGTCCGCGGCGGGACGGTTCGGCGCCTACGGCGGAAGATACGTCCCCGAGACGCTGATGGCCGCGCTCGAAGAGCTGGAAGCCGCGTATGCGGACGCACAGAAAGACCCGGCGTTTCAGGCCGAGCTGGACGATCTACTGCACAACTACTGCGGTCGTCCCACGCCTCTTTACTTCGCCAAGCGCCTGACCGAAGACCTCGGCGGGGCGAAGATCTACCTCAAGCGCGAAGACCTTCTCCACACCGGAGCGCACAAGATCAACAACGCCCTGGGTCAGGGACTGCTGGCGAGGCGTATGGGCAAGCAGCGCATCATCGCCGAGACCGGTGCGGGCCAGCACGGCGTCGCCACCGCGACCGTCTGCGCTCTGCTGGGCATGGAGTGCGTCGTTTACATGGGCGAAGAGGACATGCGCCGTCAGGAGCTGAACGTCTACCGCATGCGCCTGCTGGGCGCGGAGGTGCGCGGTGTCTCGGCGGGCTCGGCCACGCTGAAGGACGCGATCTCCGAGGCGATGCGCGACTGGGTCACCAACGTCCGCACGACGTTCTACATCCTCGGCTCGGCGCTCGGGGCTCATCCTTATCCGACGATCGTTCGCGACTTCCAGCGCGTCATCGGCAAGGAGGCCAAGCGCCAGATCCTCGAGCAGGAGGGCAAGCTGCCCACCGCCATCGTGGCCTGCGTCGGGGGCGGATCGAACGCCATCGGAGCCTTCTATGAGTTTCTCAACGACACCAATGTGCAGCTGATCGGAGTCGAAGCCGGTGGCCGCGGAACCGCTCTGGGCGAGCATGCGGCACGCTTCCTGAAGATCGGCGGCGGAGTTCCCGGAGTGTTGCAGGGCACTTACAGCTACGTCCTTCAGGACAACGCCGGTCAGATTGCCCTGACGCACTCAGTGTCTGCGGGCCTCGACTACGCCAGCGTAGGCCCCGAGCACGCCATGCTGCACGACTCGGGCCGCGCAACCTACACGATGGCCACCGATGACGCCGCGCTCAAGGCGACGGTCACGCTGGCACGAACCGAGGGTATTCTGCCCGCGCTCGAGAGCGCGCACGCCATAGCCGAGGCGATCCGGCTGGCTCCGACGATGGCGAAGACAGATGTGCTGATGGTGAACCTGTCGGGACGAGGCGATAAGGACATGGGAATTCTGGCAAAAGAGCTCGATCTCAAGGGCATGGCGGCGAAAGGTTAAACGATGGCAATTGAGTTCAAGACGAAGCCCGGCCTGGTAGCCTACCTCACCGCAGGTGATCCCGATCTGGCCACGACGCGCGATATCGCGCTGGCCGCGATCGACAACGGCGCCGACGTGATCGAGCTGGGTGTCCCTTTCAGCGATCCTCTGGCCGACGGCCCCGTGATCCAGCGGGCCAGCGAGCGTGCGGTAGCCAAAGGCACACGGTTGACCGATGTCCTCGGGCTGGCAAAGGAGCTGCGAGCAGCGCGTCCGCAGGCAGGAATCATCCTCTTCTCCTACCTGAACCCTGTCCTGCGAATGGGCTTGCAGGAGTTCTGCAGGCAGGCCGCTGAGGCAGGCGCCGACGGTGTTCTCCTGACCGACATGATCGTCGAGGAGGCCGCCGAGTACCTCGACGCTATGCACGCAAACAAGCTGGCCCCGGTCTTTCTTGCCGCGCCTACCAGCCCCGACGCACGGCTCAAAGCCATCGCTGAGGCCTCGCGGGGCTTTGTTTACGCCATCTCCCGCGTAGGAATCACCGGAACGCAATCCAGCCTCACCGAGGATGCCTCGCAGGTGGTCACGCGGCTGCGTCAGTTTACGACGCTGCCCATCGCGGTCGGCTTCGGCATCTCGAACGCGCAGCATGTCCGCGCTGTTGGCGAGTTCGCCGATGCTGCTGTCGTAGGCAGCGCGCTGGTGCAGCTGATCGAAAAGACCGCGCCCGAGCAGGCCGCGGCTGCAGTCGGAAAGTTTGTAGCGGAGCTGCGGGCATGAGCGCCATGCTCCAGAATCGAGTCGGGCAGCGAAAAGCGCCCATTTATCATAGGTCGTACCCAAAATATCCGGCGGCGGAAGCACGAAACGCTGCTGCGTGAGGACAAGTAATGGAGATCTCTGACTGGCGGAAAAAGATCGATGAACTCGACGAGCAGATCGTTCGCCTGATCAATCAGCGTGCCGAGGCAGCCCAGGCCATCGGCCAGCTCAAGCAGAAAGCCACCATGCGCGTCTACGAGCCGCAGCGCGAGAAGGAAGTCTTCGAGCACGTTCGTCGCTCGAACCCCGGGCCGTTGTCGGACACCGAAGTGGTCGACATCTACGAGCGCATCATCGACGTGATGCGTTCCATTCAGAAGCCCCGGGATTAGCGGATGCAACAGTTTTGGCAGTTTGTAACTTATTTCGTTCCATATAAGAAAGCGAAGCGAAGACGATGATCGTAGCAATGCAGGATTCGGCAACAGAAGAACATATACAGACCGTGATCGAGCGTATGGTTGAGCTCGGATTCAACGTTCACCGCACCACCGGAGCCGCGCAGACCATTCTGGCCGGCGTTGGAACCCCCGAGCACTTCGACGTGGCCGAGTTCAAGGTGCTCGCCGGCGTTCACGACGCCTACCGCATCTCTTCGCCTTACAAGCTCGCCGGACGTAACTTCCGTCCCGAAGGAACCAGGATTACCTTCCCCAACGGCGTCGTCGTCGGTGGCAAGGAGATCGTCGTCATGGCCGGTCCCTGCTCCGTCGAGTCGCGCGCGCAGATCCTCGAGAGCGCGAAGGACGTCGCCGCAGCGGGAGCGAAGTTCCTGCGCGGAGGAGCCTTCAAGCCGCGCAGCTCGCCGTACAGCTTCCAGGGCATGGGCCTCGAAGGCCTCAAGCTTCTGCGCGAGGTCGCCGATGAGACCGGCCTGCTCGTCATCACCGAAGTGATGGAGATCTCGCAGATCGAGCTGATGCTTCCCTACATCGACTGCTTCCAGATCGGCGCGCGCAACATGCAGAACTTCAACCTTCTGCGCGAGCTTGGCCACGTCCGCAAGCCCTGCCTGCTGAAGCGCGGTATCGCCGCGACGATCGAAGAGGTCCTGCTGAGCGCGGAGTACATTCTCTCGGGCGGCAATTACGACCTGATGCTCTGCGAGCGCGGCATCCGCACCTACGAGACCGCGACCCGCAACACGATGGACATCTCGGCGATCCCGGTGCTCAAGAAGCTGACGCACCTTCCCGTGCTGGCCGATCCTTCGCATGGCATCGGCATCCGCGACATGGTTCCTCCCATGGCGCTGGCCTCGGTCGCCGCCGGAGCGGACGGCCTGCTGATGGAGATGCACCCGAATCCCGATAAGGCCATGAGCGACGGCGCGCAGAGCATGTATCCCGAACAGCTGACAAAGCTGGTTGCCCAGCTCCGTCAGCTCGCTCCCGTGGTCGGTCGTTCGGTCGCGTAAGGAGATGGCATCGGGCGTGATAGAGCGCGTACTCATCGTCGGAACGGGTCTGATCGGCGGATCGGTCGGTCTGGCCCTTCGCGCAGCGGGCTTCACCGGTCGTATCGACGGCTGGGACCAGAGCTCGCTGGAGTTGAACGCCGCCCTTCAGATGGGCGCGCTCGACGGCGTCGCCGGCAATCAGTGGGGCGCGCTCGAGCTCGCCCGTCAGGCCGACGTGATCGTGCTCGCGGTGCCGGTGCTTGCCATCAAGGACTGGATGCAGCAGCTGGCGACCGTCACCAGTCACGATCAACTCATCACCGACGTGGGCAGCACCAAGCTTGAGATCACGGAGCTGGCTACGACCCTCTTCGGTGGCGAAGAGCAGGCCGTCTTCCTCGCCGGCCATCCCATGGCAGGCAAGGAGTCAGGCGGCGCTCTGCTGGCGGAGGCGGGTCTGTTCAACGGCGCGATGTGGCTCTTTACGCCGACCGCTGCGGAGCCTACGCCGCTCGAAAACGAGTGGCGCAGCTGGGTAGGCTTCTTCGGTGCCCGCACGCTCGATATGGACGCGGCGCGTCACGACGAGATGTGCGCCTGGGTCAGTCATCTTCCGCAGATGCTCTCGACCGCGCTCGCGGCGCTGCTTGAAGACCGCTTCGGCGATGCACCTGAGATCGCGGCCATCGGAGGCCGGGCCCTGCGCGAGACGACACGCCTCGGTGCAAGCCCTTACAGCATGTGGCGCGACGTCGCGCTGACCAATACCGAGCCGATTGCCGAGACACTCCACGCCCTCGAACAGCGTCTGGGACATGTGCGCGAGAATCTGCGCACGCCCGGGCTGCGCGACGAGTTCGCTTTGGCCAACCGGTTTCGCGCACGGCGATAGATCTATAAAGTTTCAAGGCAAGGAGTTGTACTTTGAGTCCGACGGAACAAGCAGCAGAGAGTGGTCTGAACATCAGCCTCGCCGACGTCACAGCTGCGCGGGAACGGTTGCGCGGGGCGATTCACTACTCGCCGTGCGCGCACTCACAGGTTCTCTCCGCATTGACCGGCCAGCAGGTCTTCCTCAAGCTTGAAAATCTGCAGATGACCGGCTCCTTCAAGGAGCGCGGCGCGCTGAACCGTATCGCGTTGCTTACGGCGGATCAGGCTGCGCGCGGCGTCGTCGCCGCCAGCGCGGGCAACCACGCGCAGGGAGTCGCTTACCACGCAACCACGCGCGGAATCCGCTCCATCATCGTGATGCCGCTTGCGACTCCTCTGGTGAAGGTAACGGCGACTCGCAACTTCGGCGCGCAGGTCGTTCTGCACGGAGCGAACTACGACGAGGCCTACGAAGAGGCTCGTCGCATCTGCACGGCGCAGAACATGACCTTCATTCATCCCTTCGACGATCCCGCCGTTATGGCGGGGCAGGGGACGATCGGGCTCGAGCTGCTGGAGCAGATTCCCGGTCTTGAGGCGGTCGTGGTTCCTATCGGCGGCGGCGGTCTGATCGGCGGTATTGCGTGTGCGATCAAGGAGACGAATCCGTCGATCAAGGTCATCGGGGTACAGACCTCGCGTCTGCCTTCGATGGCGGTTGCGGTCGAACAGCATCATCCGGTGACGATTCCTCCCGCCACCACCATCGCCGACGGTATCGCGGTTCGGCGCGCAGGCGATGTCACGCTTCCCGTCATCGAGCGCTACGTCGACGAGATCGTCACCGTGGACGAGGATGAGATCGCCTCGGCGATCCTGATGCTGCTGGAGCGCGAGAAGACGCTGGCTGAGGGCGCTGGCGCGACGGGTCTGGCTGCGCTGCTGCAGAAGAGGACGTCGCTCAACGGAGAGCGTACGGCGGTGATCGTCGGAGGCGGCAACATCGACGTTACGCTGCTGTCGCGCATCATCGAGCGTGGTCTGGTGCAGGACGGCCGTATGATTCGCCTGCGCATCCATCTGCTGGACAAGCCCGGCGCTCTGGCGGAGCTGACGAAGCTGATCGCGCATCATCGCGTCAATATTGTGGACACGCTCTACAACCGCGCTTACTACGGCGTGAACCTTGGCGATACGACGATCGACATCACACTCGAGACGCGTGGACGCGAACAGGTGGAGCAGCTGCTCGCCGCATTGAACGAAGGCGGATACGTCCACTCCCGCGTCATCTAGGCTGATTTCCCCCCCGCCTCGTCATTCTGAGCCGAACGGGGTCCCCGACGAGCTTGCTCGTTGGGGCAGGAAGGCGAAGAATCCCTGTATTTTTTGCAGGATACTTTAGGAAATCACCGGGTGTACTTCGTTTCCGGCCTTATGCCGGGAGGAATGCTTCATTCAGGCTTCTTGGGCGGCACAGGCAAAATACAGGGATTCTTCGCTGCGCTCAGAATGACGATCGGCGGGGAAGGCTCAGAATGATGGGATCGGCCGGACGATGGGATCGGCTGGCGAAGAAGTCCCATCCGGGACGGACAAGGCAATCGGTGAATCTACCGTCGGATTCAGCCCTTCTTGGAGTCAGTCTTTCTCATCGTGGAGTCGGTCACTTCTCGTCGTGGCCGGTGTCAGCCCTTTTCGTAGTGGAAGTGCAGCTCCTGCTCGCTGGCGATGGGGTGGCCGTCGCGGTTGGCGGGATTGAAGGTCCATTGCCGGATCGTCGCGATCACCGTCTCGTCGATGCTGTGTTCGATTCCGCTTACAAGCTTCAGGTCAGAGATCTTTCCTGTCTCGTCGATGGTGACGTCGAGGATGACGTCTCCCTTTGTTCCCGGCGACATTCTTGAGAGATCGGGCTTTGGCGTGGGGAAGTATTTGACCAGCGCAATGTTGATGTTGCCGGAGCCGAGCGCATCCGCTCCGCTCGCCGAGTCGGGATGATCGGAGACGGGCGAGTTGGCGTTCGGTGAGGTCGTTGTCTCCGGCTTTGGTTCTGTCTTCTCCGGCGTGGGGAGATTCAGTTTTGCCTTTGCAGCGAGGGGCGGCGTCCTTGCGGCGGGAGCGACGGACGGCGCGGGCGCTCGACCGGGAAGATACGTCAGGACGATGTTGTGACCGCGCTCGGTTCCGGGATAGCGGATGGGAGCGACCCAGGCCCTGTTGCGGATGAGAATGCCCAGCACCAGAAGGTGCACGATCACGGAGCCGGTTGCGGCTCCGCGGCTGCGGACGGGTGCGGCGATTGGCTTCCCAAAGGTCTCCATGCTCCTCCCGAGGCTCGTGCGCTTTGCTGGGTTAGACGCGGGAGAACTGGGTTTGCTGCTTCTCCTTGTGACGTTCTGTCGCGAGTTGAATCAGGCGGTCGATGAGCTGCTTGTAGGGGAGCCCGGTGCCCTCCCACAGTTTGGGGTACATGCTGATCGAGGTGAAACCGGGCAGGGTGTTGATCTCGTTGAGAAAGATGCGCGGCCTCTTTCCCGACTTCTTTCCTTTTTTCGCCGGCTCCATCAGGAAGTCCACTCGGGCAAGACCGGCGCAGTCGCAGGCCTTGAAGGCTTCGACGGCCATCTGGCGGATCTGCTTGGATTCGGCGGCGGTGAGTTTGGCCGGGATGATCGGCACGCTGGAGTCGGAGAGGTACTTGGCGTCGTAGTCGTAGAACTCGGCTCCGGGGACGATCTCGCCGACGACGGAGGCCTCGGGCGAGTCGTTGCCGAGGACGGCGACTTCAAGCTCGCGGGGCTTGGCTCCGGGGCCGCCGACTCCCTGCTCGATGATCAGTTTGCGGTCGAAGCCGGCGGCCTCGTCCATGGCGCGGGCCAGCTCGGAGCGGTCGTGGACCTTGCTGATTCCGACCGAGGAGCCGAGGTTCGCGGGCTTTACGAAGACCGGGTACTTGAGCGCGGCTTCGATCTTCTTCGTGCAGGCGCGCGGGTTGGCGCGCCACTCGCTGCGCAGGAGCGAGATCCAGGGGGTCTGGAGCAGACCGGCGGCGCTGAAGAGATTCTTCATCGCGACTTTGTCCATTCCGGCGGCGGAGCCGAGGACACCGGAGCCGACGTAGGCGATGTCGGCGAGCTCGAAGAGTCCCTGGATGGTTCCGTCCTCGCCGAAGGTTCCGTGGAGGACGGGGAAGACGACGTCGAGGTCGAGAGCGGGGCGGCTTGCCAGCTCGGCACTGGCGCTCAGCTGTAGCGGCTGGAGCGATTCGGCGGGAACCGGCGGGATGATGATGGCCTCGCCGCGCTTGAGAACGGCGGCGGTCGGCGTGGCTTCGGGGTTACCTGCGAGTCGCGGGTTTTCGGGAGCCTGTTTGCCGGTGAGCAGGGCCTGTGCGTCGGAGGCCGTCACCCAGCGGCCTTCCTTGGTGATTCCGATGGGGACGACGTCGTACTTCTTCTTGTCGATGGCCTTGAGGATCGATGCGGCGGAGAGGAGGGAGACCTCGTGCTCGCCGGAGCGTCCGCCGAAGAGGATTCCGATGCGCTGCTTTTTCTTCATTTGTCTTTCAGTGTCCGATAAGCTCCGCAGGATTGGTGCGGAAGTTTGGTGCGGTAATACGGGGATGTACCCCTCCCCCATACCGATTGTGTGCAAAGTCTTCGATTGAGAGACTTTAGGTGGGTACCTGCCTCAGGCAGGCAGGATGAGTTGCACCTGCTGGGGCTCTCTTTCTATTGTAGCGATCGTGGATGGGCGAATCGGCAAGGGGCAAGGCATTTCGTTTTAGCGAGTTGAGGGGAGTGTTGGCTTGACAGGCGGGGCTCTCTCTGTGGGGTTTGTGGCGGCGTTGAGGAAAGGCGAAATACAGGGATTCTTCGCTTCGCTCAGAATGACGACCGGGGAGATTGTGAAAATGCTCGTGAATTTACGCTTCGCGAATTGACAGGGAGTTTAGCGCTGGGTAGCCTCGGTGGCGTCGGCGATAGCGGTGGGCCAATCTTCTATCTTCCTGCTGACTAATCTAATGGCCCCCTCCGGCGGAACTGTCCTGTGCGGGGCGAAGGAGACTTCGATGAGCACAAAGGCAGACTTCAGTGCAGACGAGTGGGATCTGTTGCGTTCGTCCCCGATGATGGCAGGGATTCTGGTGGTGGCGGCGAGTCCGAGCGGACCGGTGGGGCTGGTTCAGGAGTCTGCGGCGGCGGGCCGGATGATTCTGGAGGCAGCATCCTCGGCACAGACTCCGCTGCTCAAGTCGTTGACGGAGGACATGAAGACCTCGATGTCGATTCCAAAGCCGCCTGCGGGAGCCTCTCCTACGGCAGTGCAGGATGCGGCGACGGAGATTCTTCGCAGGACTTCAGAGTTGCTGGGACAGAAGGCGACACCCGAAGAGGCTGCGGAGATCAAGCAATGGCTGGCGAAGATCGCTCAGGCTACGGCCGAGGCCACGAAAGAGGGTGGGTTCCTGGGGTTTGGGGGAGTTCTGGTCACCGAAGAAGAGAAGGCCGCCGTGACAAAGGTGGGCTCCACGCTGGGGATTGCAGCAGTCTGACCTCTGCCATCACGGTTATCTGGTGACCGATAGTTCCGGCTCATTCGCAGCTGCCTGCTTCCAGTCGCCCAGGGAGCGGCTGAGCAGGGCTGCGGCGCAGCCTTCTCCGCAGAGAACGATGATGTCGTCGCCGAGAGCACGTTCCCAGTCCCACGGCATGAAGGTGATCCCAGATGAGGTGACCGAGGCAAGGACCCAGTGATTCGTCGACTTCTTCTGAACCCCGCAGATACATGTGAAGACACGCGTGACTGCCATGGACTTCCTCCTTCCCCTGTCGGTCGGGAGATGAAGACACAGCACCCGCCGGATCGGGGAGAGATCGGATCCTCAATGCTTCTTAATGTCGATAATCCTGATCCGATACCTATGGGACGCCGGAAGGCGATGGGGAGTTCTCCGGAAGAGAAAATCTTTTTGTTAATTGACGGTGATTGAGAGAGCGCATGCCTGAGAGCTATTTCTTCGGGCCGGGTTTTGGATCGGGAGAGAGACGCACGACGTTGTGGAAGAGACGAGAGGGAGGGGTTTGATCGTCGTGGTTTGTGGTGAAGATGGCGAGGCCGGGAAAGGATTCGAGCTTCTGAAGGAGGTAGGAGACCTCAATGTTGGCGTATCGGTCGTGGCTGTCCTTGACGTCGGAGCGCTTGCCGAAGAGAGCGTCGGCCTCGTCGAAGAAGAGGATGGAGTGCGAGGGGTCGGTGGTCGCGAAGATGCGGTCGAGGTTCTTTTCGGTCTCGCCGATGTATTTGGAGGTGACGGCGGCGAGGTCGATGCGGAGGAGCTCGCGGCCGGTCTCGTGGGCGATGGCCTCTGCGGCTGCGGCGGAGTTAGATGGTGCTCCGGTGAGCAGGAGGGTGTTGGCGGTGGGGGTGGCCTGGAGATTGCTGACTACGCTCTGGAGTTTGCCGAGGGTGTCGGGTGGAAGGGTGAGGGTGGAGAGCGAGCGTTTGGGTTTGAGGGAGCGGAAGGTCATGGATGGCCTCCTTGTGGGATGGAGACAAGATAGTGCAGGTGGCGGGGTGGCGGTGGATTTTCTTTTTGGGATTCGGGGCGGTGTGGGCGAAATACAGGGATTCTTCGCTTCGCTCAGAATGACGGCTTGGATGGCTCAGGCATGACGGCTTGGAAAACTATTGGTGAAGGAAGAAGCCCCGGCTGTTGGCCGGGGCTTCTTCCTTGGGCTCTTCTTTTTTTTGCTCTTCTACTGCGCTGCGGTTAGTTCTTTGCTGCGAGCTGACGGAGGACGTATTGCAGGATTCCGCCGTTCTGGTAGTAGAGGATCTCCTGCGGGGTGTCGATGCGGACGGTGGCGGAGAACTCGATGGTCTTGCCCAGGTCGGATTCGGCGAAGACGCTGATGATCTTGCCGTTCGCGAACTTGCCGTCGAGCATGGCCTTCAGCTCGCCGGGCTGACCGACGCGGAAGACCTCCTCTCCGGCGAGCTGGAGGGATTCGACGTTCTGCCCCGGGAGGAACTGGAGCGGGAGGATTCCCATGCCGACGAGGTTGGAGCGATGGATGCGCTCGTAGCTCTCGGCGATGACGAAGCGGATGCCCAGCAGGCGAGGACCCTTGGCCGCCCAGTCACGCGAGGAGCCGGAGCCGTACTCCTTGCCTGCGAGGATGGCGAGCGGGGTGTTGCGCTGAGCGTAGGCGACCGAGGCGTCGTAGATCGACATCGGGATGTCTTCCGGCAGCAGGCGGGTGACGCCGCCCTCGGTTCCGGGGGCGAGCTTGTTGCGTAGACGGACGTTGGCGAAGGTTCCGCGCACCATGACCTCGTGGTTGCCGCGGCGGGAGCCGTAGCTGTTGAAGTCGGCGGGCTTGACGCCGTGGTCGGTGAGGTACTTGCCTGCGGGTCCGTTGAGCTTGATGGAGCCTGCGGGCGAGATGTGGTCGGTGGTGACGGAGTCGCCGAGGACGGCGAGGACGCGGGCGCCGTGGATGTCCTCGACGGGCGAAGGCTCGGCGGCCATGCCGTCGAAGTAGGGAGCCTTGCGGATGTAGGTGGAGTCAGGCTCCCATCCGTAGGTCTTGCCCTCGGGGAACTGGAGGCCGCGCCAGTTCTGGTCGCCCTCGCTTACGCGGCTGTACTCGTCCTCGAACATTCCCGAGTCGATGGAGGAGGCGACGGCGTCGGAGACTTCCTTCTGGGTGGGCCAGATGTCGCGGAGGTAGACGGGGCTGCCGTTCTTGTCCTTGCCGAGCGGATCGGTCTCGAAGTTGTGGGCGATGTGACCGGCGAGGGCGTAGGCGACGACGAGCGGCGGGCTCATGAGGTAGTTGGCGCGGACGTCGGGGGAGATGCGGCCCTCGAAGTTACGGTTACCGGAGAGTACGGAGACGGCGACGAGGCCGTGATCTTCGATGGCCTTGGAGACGTCGGCGGGCAGCGGGCCGGAGTTGCCGATGCAGGTGGTGCAGCCGTAGCCGACGGTCTGGAAGCCGAGCTGATCGAGGAAGGTCTGGAGGCCAGCCTTAGCGTAGTAGTCGGTGACGACGCGGGAGCCGGGAGCGAGGGAGGTCTTGACCCAAGGGGGAGTCGAGAGGCCCTTCTCGACGGCTTTCTTCGCGAGAAGACCGGCGGCGAGCATGACGTAGGGGTTCGAGGTGTTGGTGCAGGAGGTGATGGCCGCGATCACGATGGAGCCGTGGTCGAGGTAGGGCTCGGGATTGACGCCGTAGCGGCCGCTGATGGTGACGGCGGGAGCCTCAAGGGTTGCGACGGCGGAGCCGATGGGATCGGGAGCAGGCGCGCCTACGCTGCTGGTGAGGTCGCCGCCGAGCGAGGCGTGGCCGCCCTCGCCTTCCCAGCGGAGGACCTGACGGACCTCATTGCGGTTGGCGTTGGGGCCGAGGAGGGTGGGAAGCTGCCTGGCGAAGCTGGGGCCTGCCTGCGAGAGCGGGACGCGGTCCTGGGGGCGCTTGGGGCCGGCGACGGAGGGCTCGACGGTGGAGAGGTCGAGCGCGATGGTCGCGGAGTACTCGGCTTCAGGGGCGTCGGCGGTGTGGAACATGCCCTGCTCGCGGTAGTAGGCCTCGACGAGGGCGATCTGCTCTTCGGCGCGGCCGGTGAGGCGAAGGTAGCGGAGGGTCTCGGCGTCGACGGGGAAGATGCCGCAGGTGGCACCGTACTCGGGGGCCATGTTGGCGATGGTGGCGCGGTCGGCGAGCGGAAGCTCGGAGACGCCGGGGCCGTAGAACTCGACGAACTTGCCGACGACGCCGAGCTTGCGGAGAGCCTCGGTGACGGTGAGGACGAGGTCGGTGGCGGTGGTGCCTTCCTTGAGCTTGCCGGTCAGCTTGAAGCCGACGACCTGCGGGACGAGCATGGAGACGGGCTGGCCGAGCATGGCCGCCTCGGCCTCGATGCCTCCGACGCCCCAGCCGAGGACGCCGAGACCGTTGATCATCGTGGTGTGGGAGTCGGTTCCGACGAGGGTGTCGGGGTAGGCGAAGTTGTCTTCGGTGGTGAAGACGACGCGGGCCAGGTGCTCGAGGTTGACCTGGTGGCAGATGCCCATGCCGGGAGGAACAGCGGAGAAGTTGCGGAAGGCGGTCTGTCCCCACTTGAGGAAGGCGTAGCGCTCGCGGTTGCGCTGGAACTCCAGCGCGGCGTTGATGTCGTAGGAGCCGGAGGTTCCGAACTGGTCGACCTGCACGGAGTGGTCGATGACCAGCTCGGCGGGCTGCAGCGGGTTGATGCGCTCGGGGTCGCCGCCGAGAGCACTCATGGCGTCGCGCATGGCGGCGAGATCGACGATGGCGGGGACGCCGGTGAAGTCCTGCATGAGGACGCGGGCGGGCATGTAGGCGATCTCGCGGGAGGGTTCGGCCTTGGGGTCCCAGGTGCTGAGGAACTTGATGTCGTCGGCGGTGACGGTGCGTCCGTCTTCGTGGCGCAGGAGATTCTCGAGCAGGATGCGGAGCGAGAAGGGAAGACGGGTGAGATCGACGCCGGTGGACTTCAGAGCGTCGAGGCGGAAGATGGTGTAGTTCTTCGAGCCGGATTTGAGGGCGGCTTTGCTTTTGAAGGAGTCAGGATTATTAGGCGAGCTGGACATCTCTTTTTATCTCCGAGGGAGCGCGCCGGGCGCGCTGGGTTGAGAGGCCTGAGGCTGCCCGGGCAGCCCCGGTCCGACGGGGAAAGCGTATCAAAAATCTTAGAGGGGTAGCGTAGATGCTGGATTAACGACCGCGGTCGGGACGACCGTGACGATAGCGCTTGAGAAGTGGACCGTGTCCTGCCATCGGCTCCATTCTACGACCACGGTTCCGGCAGTCTCAAGTCTTTCAAAGGGGACGACGATGCGGTTTTGGGGAAAAGCGATGCCTGAACGATAAATACCGGAACGTAAATTTAAGTCAGGGATAAATCCGCATCTCATAGAGCATGGCGGTGTTTATATCGTACGAGGAGTACGTAGCACGATGAATCGACAAGTAAAAAATCGTAGTTGGGCCCCATCTTCCCAATTCCTTAAGGTCTTTCTTCTTAGTTTTGTTCTTTTTGGCGGCGTGACTTTTTTTGGATGTCACTCCTCTACGGTGACGGCACAGGCCTCGTCGCCCGCAGATGGGGGGCCGGATCCGGCAGACGCCAATATGGCTCCCACAAATGGCGATCCGAATGCGCAGGCGGCTCAGTATCCTGACCAGCAACAGACGGCCCAGCCCCAGCAGACGGCACCTCCTGTCGCCTCGGGAGTTCAGAACGAGAGTGTGCAGAGGGCGCAGGAGTATCAGCAGACGGGGGCGCAGCAAGGGGCTCCTCCGCCGAACCAGCAGCAGGCGCAGCCGCAGGATCAGCAGCAACAGGGAGCGTATGACGATTCGCAGATGAACCCTGACGACCAGGCGGCCTACGATGAGCTGGATGCCGAGCAGCCTCCACCGGAGCTGCCGACTTACGAGCAACCGCCAGCGCCTGAGCCGAACTACATATGGACTCCGGGTTACTGGAGCTATGCTCCCATGGGCTATTACTGGGTTCCGGGAGTGTGGGTAGCGTCTCCGTGGCCGGGAGCGTTGTGGACGCCGGGCTACTGGGGCTTCTATGGCGGACGGTATCGCTTCCATCGCGGCTACTGGGGCCGGTATATCGGCTTCTACGGCGGCATCAACTATGGATTCGGATATCCGGGATATGGCTTCTACGGAGGCTATTGGCGCGGGAACAACTTCTTCTACAACCGCGCCGTTACACGCGTGAACGTTACGCGCATCACGAATGTGTATTCGCGGACAGTGGTGGTGAACCGCACTACTGTGGTGAACAACCGGATCTCGTACAACGGCGGCCGTGGAGGTCTTCAGGTTCGTCCTCGTCCGGCGGAGATTGCGGCGCGGCGTGAGCCTCGGCTTGCTCCCATGAATACGCAGCTGCAGGTGCGGCAGCAGGCGATGCAGAACCGGCAGCAGTTCTACAACGCGAACCGGGGACGTCCGGCGGTGATCTCGGATGCGCGTCCGGTTACGGCGGATCGCGGTGTGCAGCGGCCTGTGGCTCGACCGGTGATGACGCGGCCCAACCAGCCTCAGCAGCAGATGCAGGTAAGGCCGGGTCAGTCGCAGATGCGTCCGGCACAGCCGAACCAGCAGCAAGTTCGTCCGGCGCAACCGAATCAGCAGATGCGGCCGGAACAGCCTCAGGTACAGCCGGGGCGTCCGGGTGAGCAGGGACGTCCGCAGGTGCAGCCGCAGCGTCCGCAGCCGAACGTGAATCAAAATCAGGTTCGGCCTGCACCGTATCAGGGAAGACCTGAGCCTCGTCCGGCGCAGCCGAATCAGCAGCAGGTTCGCCCGGTACAGCCAAACCAGCAGATGAGGCCGACGCCTCAGCCTATGCCAAGACCGGTTCCGCAACAGGCGCCGCGTCCTGCGCCTCAGGCTCAGCCGAGACCCGCACCGCAGCCCATGCCTCGACCTGAGCCGATGCAGCAGCCGAGACAGATGAGGCAGGAGGCCCCGCGCCCGATGCCGCAGCCACGACCGGCTCCACAACCTATGCCTCGACCGGAACCGATGGCTCCTCATGGAGGCGGCGGTGGTGGTGAGCATGGTGGAGGACGAGGACGGTAGTAGGTTTGCTCTGTGGAAGTGAATTACCCCGGCTGGAGTGAAGATTTATTCTTCTGCTCTGGTCGGGGTGATTTTTTTGATCTTTGGGGGGGTGGGAATGTTTACCCACCCTTCGCGATGCGAAGGATGGGGCACCCGGTTTGTCTCGTTGGGGATGAATTTCTTTCGGCCTGCAGAGAAGACGCAGGTCCCTCCACTTCGCTGCGCTCCGGTCGGGATGACATTTTTTGTGTTGAGGGTTTGGCGAGTTGTTTGTTGAGTTGTGGAAGTGAATTACCCCGGCTGGAGTGAAGAGGGTTTATTCCTGTGCTCTGGTTGGGGTGATTTTTTGATCTTTGGGTGGGAATGTTTACATCCCACCCTTCGCGATGCGAAGGATGGGGCACCCGGTTTGCCTCGTTGGGGATGAATTTCTTTGGGCTTGCAGGGAAGACGCAGGTCCCTCCACTTCGCTGCGCTCCGGTCGGGATGACAATTTTGTGTTGAAGGTTTGGTGAGTTGTTTGTTGAGTTGTGGTGGAGGGTTTGGCGAGTCAGCTTCAGTCAAAGAACGATTCATCTTCGATCATGAACGATCCAGCTTTAATCGAGAGGCGAGCCAGCTTCGATCAAAAACGAGCTGGCTTCAGTCAGGAGGCGGGCCAGCTTCGGTCGAGAGAGTGTTGTTTTCGGACAAGGACGGGAGGTCTCGGTTTGACTTCACCTTCGGCCATGCCTAGCCTCAGAAGGAAAGGTCGACAGCTAACTTAGTTGGTTGCTCGATCTCCCAAAGAGGAGAGCAGGCGAAGCGAATGAAGGTTCTGGTGATCGGTGGTGGTGGGCGGGAGCACGCCCTGGTGTGGGCGTTGCGGAGATCTCCTTCGGTGACCGAGGTCGTGGCTGCTCCCGGCAATGGCGGCATGGGCGCGTTGGCCCGCTGCCTTCCTGTCGATACCAATAGTCTGCACATGATGATCGATCTGGTGTCGATCGAGCGGCCGGATCTGACGGTGATCGGGCCGGAGGTTCCGCTTGCGCTGGGGCTGGTGGATGAGCTGGAGAGGCGCGGCCATCGTGTCTTCGGTCCTACGAAGGATGCGGCGCAGCTTGAGTCGAGCAAGGCCTTTGCCAAGGCGTTTATGCAGCGGCACGAGATTCCGACGGCGGAACATGCTCTGTGCACGACGCTCGACGAGGTTCGCGAGTCGCTGCTGCGGTTTTCGGTGCCGGTGGTGGTGAAGGCCTCGGGGCTGGCGGCGGGCAAGGGCGTGGTGATCTGCAATACGCGGCTCGAGGCGGAGATGGCGGCGGCGCAGATGTTTTCGGGAGTTCTGCTGGGCGAGGCCGAGACGGAGATTGTTCTTGAGGAGTTTCTGACCGGTGAGGAGGTCTCGTTCTTTGCCCTGTGTGACGGCAAGCATGCGATTCCGATTGCAGCGGCGCAGGATCACAAGCGGGTGGGTGAGGGAGATACGGGACCGAACACGGGGGGGATGGGAGCGTATTCGACCGATGGTCTGCTGACTCCCGCGATGAAACAGTGGATTACGCAGAATGTTGCCCAGAAGGTCGTGGACGGGATGGCCTCGGAGGGTGCGCCGTTCAAGGGGATTCTGTTTATCGGGCTGATGATGAGTCCGCGTGGGCCGATGGTGCTGGAGTTCAATACGCGCTGGGGCGATCCGGAGACGGAGGCGATTGTGCTGCGTCTGGATACGGACATTCTGGACCTGTTCAACGCGGCGATCGACGGCACGGCGGGTTCGCTGGTGGTTCGACTGAAGCCGGGGGCCAGCGCTACGGTGATCGCGGCCAGCGGAGGTTATCCAGGCAAGTATGTCTCGGGCAAGCCGATTACGGGGCTGGATGGAAGCGACGACGACGGCGTGGTGATCTTTCATGCGGGAACGGCGATCAGGGATGGTCAGCTGGTCACGGCGGGGGGACGCGTGCTGGCGGTTACGGCTGAGTCTGCCGATCTGCGCGAGGCACTGGAGAGGATCTACGCGCGGATGAAGACGATCTCGTTTGAGGGAATGCAGTATCGCCGCGATATCGGTCATCGAGCGCTGCGTTAGTCGTTCTTGTTGAGGAGTGGATATGGAGAGCAGGCGAGGTGATTGCAAAGGAGAGTATGAGTCAGCCTTTTCTTAGTTCGGAGGATGTGATCGTGTGGAACGATCGCGCTGCCCTGGTATGGCGCAGGTTTCTTGCGCAGCATCCCGAGATACTTGCTTTGTCCTGCGATATTGCCGGAGCGAAGGTCGCCGGAGAACTGTTCCAGCACATCGTTGCCGCAGAGCTTCGTTATGCGGAGCGGCTGGCAGGGCTGCCGGTGTCGGACTACGCCGCGATTCCTTTCGATTCTGCCGATTCGCTGTATGCCACGCATGATCGCGCTACGGAGATTCTGCGTCAGGTGCTTGCCGACGATGCGGTTGACTGGGACGAGAAGATCGACTTTATGACACGCACCTTGGGGCCGGTGCGGTCGACACGGAAGGCGGTGCTGTTTCATTCGCAGCTGCACAGCATTCGTCACTATGCGCAGCTTGCTACCCTGGTGCGGCAGCACGGCCTGAAGCTGGGAGCGCCGATGGATTATCTGGTGCAGCATGTCGAACGGGTGGAGGGCTGATCTGCCGCGGTGAGGAGCTACAGGAGGCTCTTCACGACGGGCTTGCCCTTTTCGTTGAGTCCGATTCTGGCGGTCGGTGTGTGGTGGTCGTGGGTGAAGAGGACGAGCCAGTTCTCGGGGATGGCTCGCTGGTAGAAGCGCTTGCGCTGGGCGATGGATTCGAGGGGGTCGAGATCGTAGGCCATGACCCAGGTGGGGTCGAGGTGGGCGCTGGTGGGGATGAGGTCGGAGATGTAGCAGGCGTGCTGACCGGCTGATTCGATGTGGATGGCCATGAGCTGGCGGGTGTGGCCGGGGAAGAGCTCGACGGAGATGCCGGGGACGATCTCGGGTTTTACGTGAATGTTTTTGGTGGTGAGCAGCGTCATCTGGCCGGATTCGATGAGGGGATCGTAGTTGGGAGAGATGTAGCTGACGCGGTCGCGGTCCAGCTGCAGGTGGCCGTGCTCGACCTCGCCGAGGTGAGCGAAGTAGCGGGCGTTGGGGAAGGTGGGAGTGACGGTGCCGTCGGGGTGGAGCGTGGTGTTCCAGCCGCAGTGGTCGAAGTGCAGGTGCGAGTTGATGACGATGTCGACCTCTTCGGGGCGGACACCGGCGGCGGCGAGGGAATGGGGGAGAAGCTCCTGGTTCTGGACGATCTCGCGCATCTTCTCGTTCTGCTTGTTGCCGATCCCGGTCTCGATGACGACGGTGTGAGCGCCGGTGCGGACGACGACGGTGTTCAGGCCAAGGAGGATGCGGTTCTGCTCGTCGGCGGGGGTACGCTTCTGCCAGAGCGTCTTGGGGACGACGCCGAACATCGCTCCTCCGTCGAGGAGATAGGTTCCGTCGGTGCAGACGGTGAGCTCGAAGTCACCCAGATGTGTGCGTGCGCGCACCAAGTCCGTGGCGCTGGAGAGGGATTGGTTTTGAGACACCATCATCCCGACCATGGTACTGGTCGGGATGATGGATGGATAGCAGCAGAGATCTCAGGCCTGATGAGCGTGCGCGGCTGCCGACATCAGATCGGCGGTCAGAGGCACTCTCTCAAGCGAGGTGTGGACCATCTCTGCGGTCGTGTCTTCCGTGACGAGTGTCGGTGTCGAAGTCGCAGCTACGACATCGCGCTTGTTCTGGAAGCATTGGCGACAGAGAACGGGCCGTCCCTGGGTGGGTTTGAAGGGGACGGTAGTCTCGACACCGCAGTCAGAGCAGACGGTACGGGTTTCGGTTCGAGAGATACCAGCCGCCGCAGGACCACCCCCTGCGCGTGCTGCAGCGCCGGCTCGCCTGGATTTGCAGGGCTTGCAGCGCTTAGGGTCATTTTTGAATTGCTTGTCGAAGAAGAAGAGTTGTTCGCCCGCAGTGAAGATAAACTCTCCACCGCAATCAGCACAGGTCAATAATCTATCCACGAATTCCATAGCCGCGTCTCCCGGATCTGCGGGACAGATGACGACTCAATGGATTCCGTGCAGGCTCTCCCTGAGCATCATCCGCCGTGAAGATGGCACCTAGTCCCTGGGGGACCGCCAGATGGCGGAAATGCAGTACAACGGCAGTGGAATGCATTAAGCATTCACTGCTTGCCAAGTCGACAGCGGGAGTCCGTCGCTGGCATATCTCAGAAGGGGCGCCTCTCTCCGGAGCAACTCGGAAATTAACCCGAGAGAGGCGACCGTTCCAAATGGGAGCTTTTTTTCTAGTCCTGCTCCTTGCGGACCTTCTTACGATTACGTTTGCGAGCGAGCGCTTCTTTGACGCGCTTCTTTTCGCCCGGCTTCAGGTAGAAGGAATGGCGCTTGACTTCTTTGATAATGTCTTCTGTCTGCACCTTGCGCTTAAAGCGACGCAGGGCATTTTCAAGCGGTTCGCCTTCTTGAACTCGAACCTCTGCCAAGAAAAACACCTCCAAACATTCCCAGAGAGGGACACTCAACAGAATACGCTATTTTGGAGGAATTTCGCAGGATTGTGGGGATTCTTCACGATTCGGAATCGTAACTGCTTAAGGTGGGTACCTGTGGCCTTAGTGCCTATATATCATGTTCATTTTCAATTGTTTATGGATTCTGGTCTGATGGTCATTCTATGTGGAAAGCGGGGGAGGCATTACCAAATACTCGGAGGAGGTTACTTATGGGGGATGGGTGGAAGGCGCTTTTTCGCCTTCCCCGCGCCGTAGAATCGTCCTCGGTGGAGGAGACGGATGATCAGGAGTTATCAGGGAAAGACGCCGGTGGTGCCGGAGAGCTGCTATGTGGACGTGTCGGCGCAGGTGATCGGCGATGTGGAGCTGGGGGAGCATGCGAGCGTCTGGATGAACGCCGTGGTGCGGGGCGATGTGAACTCGATCCGCATTGGAGCGAAGAGCAATGTGCAGGACTGCGCGGTGCTGCACGGGATGCGGTATGTGTACCCGGTGATTGTGGGCGAGATGGTGACGATAGGGCATAACGCGACGGTGCATGGGTGTGTGCTGGAGGATGCCGTGCTGGTGGGGATGGGGGCGGTGATCCTGAATAACGCACGGGTGGGCGAGGGATCGATTATTGCCGCTGGAGCAGTGATTCCGGAGCAGATGGTGATTCCTCCGAGGTCGCTGGTGGTGGGTATACCGGGGAAGGTGAAGAAGACGCTGGGCGAGGAAGATCGCGCGATGATTCTGAAGTACGCGCAGAATTACCTGGACTACACGGCGATCTATCTGGCGGAGATGAAGAAGTCCTGAACGGCTGCGGCAACAGAACGAGGCTGCGGACGTAAGATAAATGCTATTCCGGAGGTGGGCGGTTATGGTGCAGGCTGAGGTCGTGAAGGGACGTGGGCTGGGATTGAGTGAGCTGGCTCCTCGACTGGTGCAGTCGGAGATTCGCGCCATGACGGTGGAGAGCGACCGCGTGGGGGGCGTGAACCTGGCGCAGGGTGTGTGCGATACCGAGGTTCCGCAGGCCGTGACCGAGGGCGCGATTGCGGCGATCCATGACGGGCACAACATCTACACGCGGATGGACGGGATTCCGCGGCTGCGGCGCGCCATCGCCGAGAAGACGGAGCGGATGCAGGGGCTGGTCGCGGACCCGGAGCGCGAGGTTCTGGTGACGAGCGGAGCGACGGGAGCGTTTCATGCGGTGGCGATGGCGCTGTTCGATCCGGGCGATGAGGTTCTGCTGTTCGAGCCGTTCTATGGGTATCACGTGGGGACGCTGAAGTCGTTGCGCGCGGTGCCTGTGCCGGTGGAGCTGGAGGGACCGGACTGGAAGCTCGACCTGGAGCGGGTGCGGGCGGCGATTACGCCGAAGACGCGGGCGATGGTGGTCAATTCGCCATCGAATCCGGCGGGCAAGGTGTTTACGCGGACGGAGCTGGAGGGGCTGGCGGAGATCGCGCGCGAGTTCGACCTGTTTGTGCTGACCGACGAGATCTACGAGCACTTCATCTATGGCGATGCGAAGCATGTGAGCCCGGCGGTGATCGAGGGGATGCGCGAGCGGACGATCATCATGTCGGGATACTCGAAGACGTTTTCGGTGACGGGCTGGCGGATTGGGTATGTGATCGCGGACGCGAAGTGGACTCCCGCGATTGGGTACTTCCACGACCTGCTTTATGTTTGCGCTCCTTCTCCGTTTCAGCATGGAGTGGCGGAAGGGATCGAGAAGCTGGGGCAGACTTTCTATGCGCGGCTGGCGCTGGAGCATGAGGCCAAGCGCGAGATGCTGGTAGGAGCGCTGCGGGATGCGGGGATGACGCCGCATGTTCCGGATGGAGCGTACTACATTCTGGCTTCGACGAAGGGGCTGGAGGGTGTGCTCGAAGGGGAGAATGCAGCGCAGAGAGCGCGGTCGCTGCTGGCGAAGACGGGTGTGGCCGCGGTGGCGGGGTCGGCGTTCTTCCGGCCGGGTAAGGGTGAGGATCTGCTGCGGTTTTGTTTTGCTAAGAAGGATGAGGATTTGAGCGATGCTTGCCGGCGGCTGCGTGGGTTGAAGTGAGAGCTTTGAGGGTGTGGTTCGGTCATGACGTGGGTTTTGTCGGGTTGGACGGTTTTCATCCCACCCTTCGCTTTGCGAAGGATGGGGCACCCGGGCATCCTGCGAAGAAATACAGGGATTCTTCGCTTCGCTCAGAATGACGATCGGCTGGGTAGACTCAGAATGATGGTCGGTGGGAAGGGCTCAGAATGATGGTTGTGAGGACGGCTTAAGCTTGAGGGCTTCGGTGTGAGGACGGTTTAGGTCTGTCTTAGGCCTTGGGGCTTGGGCTAGGCGGCGGGTGGGGTGTCGAACTGCGGTGTATCTTGCTGCGTGTTCAGGGCGTCGCGGTAGCCTTCGTAGACTCGGTTGAAGACGGCGTCCCAGCTGCAGGTGAGGGCGTAGGCTCGGGCGGTTGTGCGCATCTCTGCCAGGCGGTCGGGGTTCTGGGCGAGAGAGGCGATGGCCTGTACGAAGCCGGAGTCTGAGGTGATGAAGCCGGTATCGTCTTCGCGGACGATGTATTTGGGGCCTCCGTCTGGGGTGACGATGGCGGGGACGCCGCTCGAGAGAGCTTCGAGGACGACGTTGCCGAAGGTGTCGGTGTGCGAGGGGAAGACGAAGAGATCCATGTTGGCATAGGCGCGGGCGAGGTCGGCTCCGCGCAGGACTCCGGCGAAGTCGGCGTGGGTGAGCGAGGCGCGGAGGGAGGTCTCTTCGGCTCCGTGGCCGACGATGAGGAAGCGGAAGTTCGAGATGCCGTGGCTGAGGAGGCCACGTTCGATTTCGGCAAGGAGGGCTACGTTCTTTTCGACGGAGAGGCGGCCAACGTAGCCGAGGATGAGGGTGGGGTCGTCGAGGGCGCGGGTGCGGTGGTCGGGTGAGAACTGTATGGTGTCGACGCCGCGCTGCATGAGATGGCAGGGGCGGTGGGTGGTGTGTTCGAGCATGCGGCAGAGCTCTTCGTTGGGGGCGAAGAGGACGCGGGCGAGGGAGTAGAAGCGGGTGGTGGCCCAGAGGGAGCCGGTCTCGACGCGCTGCTCGAGGTGGATGGCTGCGGGTTGGGAGAGGCGGCGGGTGAGCCAGTCGAGGCGGCGTGCGGCGTACTCGTGCACGTTGGTGTGCCAGGAGGCGGCGAGGGGGATTCCCTGCTCCCAGGCGAAGTAGGCTCCGAAGATGCCGAGCTCGCTGGGACCGGTGATGTGGATGAGGTCGGGGCGGAAGTTGAGGAGCTCGCGGCGGATGGCGTTGGTGTGACGGAAGAAGAGAGGGTCGAAGTGGAGATCTTTTTCGAGGCCGACGGAGGCGCGGGAGCGGCGGAGCTCGAGGGTGCGGAGCTCGGTGATGTGCTCGAACTGGTGAGGGCGCGAACCGGCGCGGATGCAGAGGAAGGGCAGTTGGTGGCGCTCGGCGTAGGCGACGAAGTTGCGGCTGGTGTGCGCGACGCCGTTGATCTCGTGGAAGGAGTCAGGGAGGTAGGCTACCCGCGGCACGCGCATGGCACTACTTTACTTGAGAACCCGGATCCTTCAGCGAACAGAGTGCAAATACACCGCTGTTCAGCGTGAATAGGGATTTCTCCTTTGCTTTCAGGCGTTCCACTGCAGCTTCACTCGTAGCGAAGTGCGGTCATGGGATCGACCTGTGCGGCGCGGCGGGCGGGCAGGTAGCCAGCAATTATGGCGACTCCCAGTAGCGTAAGGATCGAGGCGAGCAGGCTTGCGACATCGATTCCGCTAAGGCCGAAGAGCATGTTTGCGACGATGCGGCTTCCGGCGAGCGTGGCGGGAACTCCGATGACTACGCCGATGGCGACCAGAAGCACGATCTCTCTCATGACGAGCCAGCGCACGTCAGCGCGTGTGGCTCCGATGGCGATGCGGATGCCGATCTCGTTGGTGCGACGGCTGACGATGTAAGACATCAGGCCGTAGATTCCGATGCAGGAGAGAAATACGGCGAGAAGACCGAAGAAGGCCGAGAGCTGCGCGACCAGACGTTGATTGTTGAGGGTGCGCGCGACCTGTTCGTCGAGAGTGGTAATGTGGCTGATCGGAAGCGTGGGATTTACGTTGTGGATTGCCTGCTGCACCTCGTTCGAGATGGCGTTGAAGTTGCCTTCGTAGCGAACGGCGAGCGAGCTGTAATTCCCGGGGTATTGCGAGTTAGGAACGTAGTCGATGTACTGCGGCGGTTCCTGCAGGCCGCTGAATTTGACGTCTTTTACGACGCCGATGACTTCAACGTCGTTCTCGGGCTTTGGGTCGAAGTTGGTGTAGTAGTGATGGCCAAGGGGACTGACGCCCGGGGGAAAGAGGTCCTTCACCATGCGCTCGCTGATGATGGCTACGTGCTGTGAGGTGGCGGTGTCCTGAGAGCCGAAGGTGCGGCCCGCGAGCAGAGGAATCTGCATGGCAGCGAAGTATCCGTTGCCGATGACGTTGTGCTTGATGTTGACGTTCTCAAACGGATTCATGCCCACGACGCGAATGCCGGTGTTCCAGCTGCCCTGCGCAAAGGTGAACGAGGCAAAGCTGGCGGCCTTTACGCCGTGCAGCGAGCTGACGCGCTGTTCGATCTGCTGAAACATGGAGATCATGCGCGGGTCTTCGCCCTTGAGCCCGATCACGTTGGAGTCGATCTCGAGACGAAGGACACCTTCGCGGTTGAAGCCTGTATCGACGTTGTTCAGATTCATGAGGCTGCGGATGAAGAGCATCGCACCGACCATGAGCACGAGCGAGATGGCGACCTGCGTGACGATGAGGGCTTTTCCGAGCGGACTTCTTGCAGTGCCGTTGGACGATCCTCTGCCATCTTTCAGGGCGTCGGTTAACTCGACACGGGTTCCGCGCAGGGCGGGAACGATTCCGAAGAGTACGGCTGTGGCTACGGTGACTGCGAAGTTGAAGAACAGCAGGCGGGTATTGATGGAGACGTCGAGCGGCAGTATGTCCGGGCCATCGGAGATCATGCGAAGCAGCAGCCGATCGGCGAAGGCGGCGAGTCCAATTCCGAGCATGCCGCCGACGAGAGCGAGCACGAGGCTTTCCGTAAGCAGCTGGCGCACGATACGTATGCGGCGAGCTCCCAGCGCCTGCCGCACTGCAAGCTCTCTCGCGCGCGGGCAGTGGAGCGGGCGAGGAGGAGATTCGCGATATTGGCGCAGGCGATGAGAAGCACAAGCGCGGTGACGCCCATCAGGATCTTCAGGGGCTCGGAGAACTGGTTGCGCAGAGAAGAGAGGCCGGTTGCCATGGGTGTCAGCACGACGTGAGCCTTGCCCAGAAGCGCGGTATTTCTGGGATTCAATTTTGCATCGGGAAAGGCGTGGAGGATCTGCTGGTATAGCACGTTGATGTTCGAGGTGGCCTGCTCGGGCGAGACACCGGGCTTCAGACGTCCCAGGATGTGCATCGACTGATAGAAATTGTCTTTATATCCGTTGCGGCTGGGTGGTACGAACTTCATCATCGACATGGGGACCCAGAGGTCGGGCTCTTCCCCGACCCTGGTGCCGAAGAACTCCGGTGGAGCGACGCCGACGATGTTAAAGACCGTTTTGCCCAGCGTGATTTTTCTATTGAGCACGGCTGGATCGCCCGCGAGCGCGCCCTTCCACCAGGCATAGCTGATCACAGCTACGGGGTGATCGCCTTCCGAGTTGTCGTCGTCCTCTGTGAGGGCTCTGCCAAGAACAGACTGAACACCGAGCGTCGGGAAATAGGTGCCGGAGACGAGCTGGACGTGCATCTCCTCGGTGTCGTTGCGGCCGTCCACTGTTCCGTGAACGTCATTCCAAAAGCTGAAGATGGCGGCCGTGTCGGAGAAGACAAGGTTCTTCTGCTGCAACTGCCGATAAAACGGATAGGAGTAGAGGGTCGTCGAGCCGTAGCTGTCGGTAATGCCTGCTTCGTCTCCTGCGCCGAGAAGGACGAGCCGACTTGGCTCTTTGACCGGAAGCGAGCGCAGCATGACAGCATCGAGAAAGCTGAAGATCGCGGTGTTGGCTCCGATGCCGAGAGCGAGCGAGAGCAGAGCTACCAGCGTCAGCGCGGGACTGCGAAACATGGAGCGGACGCCGTAGCGCAGATCCTGCAGAAGGCCTTCGAGCCAGCTCCAGCCCCATGCGGTGTAGCTGGTCTCGCGGATGGCGGTTGGATTTCCGAACCGGCGATTTGCCGCGCTGCGGGCTGCTTCGGGAGCGTGGCCGCGCTCGAGATACTCCTGCTGACGGAGCTCTCGATGCAGACGCATCTCTTCTTCCAGGTCGTCCTGAAACCGGCGGCCTTGAAACAGCATTCGTACGCGACGCAGAGCTTTGTCGAGGAACATGGCTGCCTCCTTATGCGGTCTGGATCACCCGGCTGATTGCGCCGAAGACACGCTGGAACTGCGAGAGCTCAACTGCGAGCTGCTTACGGCCTGCGGCGGTCAGCTGGTAGTAGCGCGCGCGACGGTTTCCAGAGGTCACTCCCCACTCGGCTGTGACCCATCCCTGGATGAGCATGCGCTGCAGGGCGGGATAGAGCGAACCTTCTTCAACCTGAAGGACGTCCTCGGAGCTCTGCTGGATGGAGTTGGCCATCTCGTATCCGTGCAGAGGACCGTGAAGCGAGAGCGTCTTCAGAATGAGGAGAGTGAGCGTACCGGGCGGGATCTCATTGCGTTTCACTTCCGAGCACCTCAAAAACTGACGTTGACATAGACTGTCTATGCCAGCAAACGATACTGGCGTAGATAGCCTATGTCAAGGGTGAGGTACGGAGGCTCAGGTGTTCGGGGCTTCTGTAAATTGCAAAACAATCCCGTGCGGTCTTTAATGTGGCCAGATCACCGCACGAGCCTTTGAAAGTCCAAGAGGGGTATATGGGCGCTCTCTCGCAGGATCTCCGCTTCGTCTTTCGCCAGCTTCGGAAGGCTCCGGGTTTTACGCTGACCGTCGTTCTTACCCTGGCTCTTGGGATTGGGGCTACGGTGGCCATCTTTTCTCTGATCGAGGGCATTCTTCTGCGGCCGCTTCCTTACAGCGACCCGGAACGGCTGGTGCTGACCGGCGATCTTCTGGGGGCGGGCATGACTCCCGGCGTGACGGCCCAGGAGATCTCTGTTTACAGAGATGCGACGAGCGCGTTTTCTTCCCTCGGAGGTTACAGTACGACGCACTATGAACTTTCGGGGAATGGTCTTCCCGAGGAGATCAGTGCGGCTCGGCTTACGCCCAGCGTGTTTCCGACGCTGGGAGCTCAACCGATCCTTGGCCGCACCTTTACGGAAGAGGAGACTCAAAGTCCGCTTGCCGTCATCAGCTACGGCACATGGGTGAATCGCTATCATGGCGATCCGCAGGTTCTGGGCCGTTCCGTCGATCTCGATCGCAAGACGTACACCATCATCGGCGTGATGCCGCGCGACTTCGAGTTTCCCTTGCAGGGGGGCTTCAGCCGGACGGAGTTCTGGGTTCCGATGAAACTCACTCCTGAGGAGCTGTCGGAGCGGATGGCCGGATTCTGGGGATTCCATCAGGTCGCAAGGCTCAAGGACGGCGTCACGATGCAGCAGGCCGCGCAGGATGCAGACCGGGTGGCCCAGCAGGTTATGAGGAGTTTTCCTCCTTCGCTGTCGGCGATTCATATTCGGGGTGATGTGATTTCCCTGCGAGAGACGGCGGTTGCGAAGGTGCGGCCACTCCTGCGCACTCTGTTCGGCGCAGTCTCGATCGTCCTGCTGATTGCGTGCGTCAACGTAGCCGGGCTGTTGCTGATTCGGGCTATTCGCCGACGCCGCGAGTATGCGATTCGCCTGGCCATCGGGGCGCGGCCCGGTGCGATTCTGCGCGGATCGTTTCTGGAAGGGCTTCTGCTGAGCGCCGCCGGTGGTCTGCTTGGGCTGGCGCTGGCCTCGGTTGCGATCCGCACCACACTTCATCTGCTTCCGGCGTCTATGCCGCGCCTCAATTCAGTCTCAATCGATGCAAAGGTAGCTGTGTTCGCACTTCTCATTACGCTGGCGACGGGAGCGATCTGCAGCCTGGTTCCGGCCCTCACCACCATGCGGATCGATCCGATGGAAAACCTAAAGGAGAGCCCGCAGAGTGGCACAGGCGGCTCCAGCCACAGCCGGCTGCGTTCCGCGCTGGTGATCTCGGAGATCGGAATCGCTCTGGTTCTGCTTACTGCATCGGGAGCTTTCCTGCTCAGCTTTCAGAAGATGAAGGCGGTCGACCCCGGGTTTCGTCCGGACCATGTTCTTGTTGCCGGGTATCAGCTGCCTCTGAGGCGGTATCCCGACCAGACCTCTGCGGATGTGTTTCATCGGGCCACGCTTGACGGCCTTGAGGGCAAGCCGGGAATCGTAGCTGTCGGCATCACCAATATTCTGCCGTCGAGCGGTTTTGCAGGAATGGCGGCGTACACGATTGAGAACGAGCCTGTGAAGAAGTGGAAGCAGAACTTCGCACTGTTCGGCACTACGTATGGGGACTTCTTTCAGGCCATGGGAATCTCTTTGCTGGAGGGGAGGTACTTCACTGCGAACGATGGACCCAACTCCCCTCCGGTCGCGATTGTGAACCAATCCATGGCTCGGCATGCGTGGCCGGGCCAGAGGGCGATCGGGAGACGGATGCATGTGGGGAACCCGCAGAATAAGTCTCCATGGGCAACGGTGGTGGGAGTTGTCGCCGATACGAAACTAGGTCCGCGCGATGAACCGAGTGGGGACCAGTGGTATGCGCCGGTACAACAGCCGAAGACTCTCTATGGCCCTGACTTCTCCGGCCAGCTCAGCAGCCCTGCCGGGGGATACATCACGCTGCGCTCCGCTCTGCCGCCCGATCAGATGATTGAGACAGTACGGTCGACCATCTCCGGAATCGATCCCCTGCTGGCCCTTCAGCATGTGCAGTCCATGGATGACGTGATCACGAATGTTGAAGCGCCGCGCCGCTTCAATACGAACCTCATCGCATTCTTTGCGCTGGGAGCCCTTCTGCTGGCCGTCACAGGAATCTATGGGATCGTGGCTTTTTCCGTCTCGCAGCGTACGCAGGAGATTGCGATCCGCATGGCGGTAGGGGCTCAACGGGGCGCCATCGCCCGCCTCGTTCTGTTCTCGGGCGCGAAGCTGGCGCTGATCGGATGCGGTCTCGGCGTACTCGGCTCTCTCGCCGTGTCGCATCTGGTCCGCTCTTTCCTCTTCGATGTCAGCGCAACCGATCCGCTTATTTACACCGCGAGCGTGTCGATCATGATGCTGCTGTCGCTGCTGGCCTCGACGCTTCCCGCGATTCGGGCAGCGTCCGCAGATCCGGTGATGGCTTTGCGCTCCAACTAGATCGCAGCCAGAAGAACCTGGCTGGAATCAGGCCTCCTGCTTGGCGAGGGCGGCGCGCATCTTGGCGGAGTCGTCCCAGGCGTAGCGGAGGGTTCCGGAGAGAGGCGCTGCTCCCATGAGCCGCACGGCGGAGAGGATGGTGCGGATGTAGGAGGGAGCGCGGTTATTCTCTGTGTTCCAAAGCTCGGAGAGAGGGCGAATGTTTCCTTTGGTGTCCGGGTGGTAGACGCGCTGGTCCCAGCGGCGGCTGCCTTCGGGGAAGTGCGGGTAGTCGCGAATGGCGTCGAGGGTTGACTGGAGGATGCGGTGCTTCCAGGGCTCGGCGTACTGCGGCATGAAGAGGACGTTGCTCTGGCGGTCGCGGCGAATCTCGTGGACGAACTCGGTGAAGGAGGTGGCGCGGGTCAGGTTGATGTTGGCGTTGGGCTCCACGCCGTGACGGTCGCCGCCGGAGATGACGAGCTGGTTCCACTTGCCGGCGAGCGTGCTGACCTCGCGGTTTTCTTTCCAGTCGCGGAGGCCGTTGAGCTCGAGGGCGTGGATGTACTGGCCATAGACGGCGAGGAACTCGTTGACGAGGACGTCATGGCGCTCGCGACCGATGCGGTAGAGGTCCCAGATGGGGTGATTGAAGATGATGAGGACCTGCGGGGTCTCGTGGAGGTCGGCCAGGATCTCGCGGAGGAGATTGGGTTTGCGCTCGGCGACGGGGATGGCGGTAAAGGCGCGGAGGCGCTCCATCCACAGCGGGCCGGTGGCCGAGGGAAGGTTGTGGACGCCGATGTGGAAGGCGGTCTGGTGGAAGGGAACGGTCCACTCGACCGAGATGGGAATGTGGCGCGTGGAAGGAACGGAGCGCAGGAGCTGGGGGGCGTTGATGTCGTCGTGGTCCGAGAGAGAGACGAGGGCGGGAAGCTGAAGTCGGTTTTCGATCTGCGAGCTCTCGAGATCGAAGGCCAGACGCGGCGTCAGGGGCGGCGTCCAGTAGCCGTTGGCGTAGTCGGGCTGAATGCCCGAGGAGCGGCGGCAGCGCTGCTCGGCCCAGAGCATGAACTTGTGAGCGATTTTCCACTCGCGGGAGAACTCGGCGATGAAGTCGAGAGTCTCCCTGGACTGGTTGGTGTGGCTATGCAGCGAAACACCCGTGGAAAAGCCGCGCGCGGCCTGGGGTTCGCGCCACAGATACGAGATAGTGGACTGGCTCATGGGGCCCTCCAAGCATTGTTCCTACACGGGGGCAGTATGAAGGGGAGTTGTGACGGAGCGATGACTGCACTGAGAATGAGGCTTGAATATCTGTAAAATGCCGTTACTCAGTTGGTTACCGGGAGAGATTTATGAGATGTTCGCGGACGTACGTATCTCTGCGCGGCCGAAGAACGAACACCCTCTATCGTGAGGCAGGTCAGCGTGTTGGCGAGATGTCGGGGCCGAAGACCTCCTGGACGGAGGGTGCGGGCTCGTGGGGGACATCGGGGGCTCCGGCGGCGCGGCGGGCACGTTCCTGCAGTGTCTTCTCGTAGTCGGAGTTGAGGTGATTGTTGGTCAGCTCTTCTTTCAGGATTTCAAAGGCTTGCTCGGGGGTGTCGGCGAAGTGGAAGAGGGCGAGATCGGCCGGGGCGATGGCTCCCTTTTCGGCCAGCACGTCGAGGTTCATCACGCTCTTCCAATAAGAGGAACCGTAGATGACGACGGAGATCTTCTTGGCGAGCTTGTGGGTCTGGGCGAGGGTGAGGATCTCGAACATCTCGTCGAGGGTTCCGAAGCCTCCGGGGAAGATGACCAGCGCCTTGGCCAGGTAGACGAGCCAGTACTTGCGCATGAAGAAGTAGTGGAAGTCGAAGTTGAGCGAGGGCGTGATGTAGGGGTTGGGCTGCTGCTCGAAGGGGAGCTTGATGTTGAGTCCGATGGTCTTGGCACCGGCCTCGTAGGCTCCGCGATTGGCGGCCTCCATGATGCCGGGGCCTCCTCCGGAGGTGATGACGAAGCGGTGGCGCGGGCCTGGAAGGGACTTGGCCCAGGTGGAGAGCATGTTGGCGAGGGTGCGGGCGTCCTCGTAGTAGGCGGCCATCTCGATGGCGGCTCCGGCGAGGCGGAGCCGCGCTCCGGAGGCTCGGCCGTGCTCGACCTCTTCGAGGGAGGCGGGCTGCTCGGGAGCGCGTTCGCGGGAGCCGGTGTTGGCGAGAAGCTCGAAGTTGGCGGCGGCGACGTCGAGGGCGCGGAAGCGGGCGGAGCCGAAGAAGACGATGGTGTCCTGAATGCGCTCGCGGCGGAAGCGGGAGAGAGGCTCCTGATACTCGGCCATGATGCGGAGGATGCGGGCGTCGGGAGAGTTGAGGAAGTCCGGGTTCTCGTAGGCGAGAGGGGCGTTGTCAAGAGCTTCGGGAGTGGGCGGGATGGGGTCGGTTGCCATCGTATTTCGATCCTTGCAGGAGAGAGAATCAGCCGCGGTAGTCGCGGTAGTGAACGGCTTCGGAGATGCCGATCCATATATCGATCAGTCCCAGCCCGGAGATGATACCGCGCACGGCGCCGTTGTGCAGGAAGGCGGCGAGCATGGGATGCGACTGGATGAAGAGGTTGTGGTCCCAGACACGGGTCCACCAGGGGAGGATCATCACCAGGACGCCGAGGTAGACGCAGAAGAGAACGAGCACAAAAAGAGAGAGGCGTTGCAACCAGATGGGGGCAGCGACACGTCTGGCTTCATGGGAGCCGCTGGGAGGCGGAGGAGGCAACACGGTGGGTTCGTGATCCGGAAATAGTTGGGGCTGACCTGGCATCAAGCTCTCATCTGACAGTAGCAGAGGGGCTCCGCCGTTGTCTCGCCTGCGGGGTGGCCCGGGTGGTGGAACGGAGATGAAACGAGGCTGGGATAGAATCGGCGGCAGATGAAGGAGCTTGTCAGAAGCGCTTTCTTTTCGATGGGCTACCGTGTGGGGCGGCACACGAAGCTCGAAGACCTTCGTGGGTTAATTCGCAGCCTGCGCGCGGAGGATTGCGGCAGAGATCTGGTCCGGATTGGGGGCGATGCGGATGGAGGATATCTGCTGCCGGACGATCTGGAGGGCATCGAATACTGCTTTTCACCTGGCGTAAGCAGCATTGCGGACTTCGAGAACCAGATCGCGGACCGGGGGATACGGTCGTTCATGGCGGACTACTCGGTGAGTGAGCCGCCGGTGATGCGGCCGGAGTTCTGCTTCGAGAGGAAGTATCTTGGCGCGACGGAAGATGACGTCTTCACGACGCTTGCCAGCTGGAAGCGGAGGCATCTTGGAGACTACAGCGGCGAGATGATTCTGCAGATGGATATCGAGGGCTTCGAGTACGAGGTGCTGCTGAATATCCCTGACGATCTGCTGAATCAGTTCCGAATCGTGGTGATTGAGTTTCATCACCTGGACCGGCTGTTCGATCCGTATATGTTTCAGTACTACAGCGGATGTTTTCGCAAGCTGCTGAAGTACTTCCACGTCGCGCATATTCATCCGAACAACTGGGACGCGGTGACGAGCAGGGATGGGATCGAGATTCCGCACATGCTGGAGTTCACGTTCTATACGCGGAGGAGGGCTTGTCCTCGAGGGATGGCGAGCCGGTTTCCTCATCCGCTGGATCGGGATAATGTTCCGGATAAGCACTCTTTGGCGCTTCCGCGCTGCTGGTACTCGGCGGGTTAGGGTGTATCGACAGCTTTTGTTTTGATGTAACCTGTGCAGCTTCCTCTCGACTGGAGCGGGACGATTTTAGTCCTGCGAGGTGGGGAGATCTGCGTTCTTCGGTCAGTTGCGGCTCTAGAGGAAAACCGCAGGTCCCTCCACTTCGGCTTCGCCTCCGGTCGGGATGACACTTTAAGCCGGGATGACACTTAAATTTTTGAGAAGTAGAAAAAGAGGAGCCGTGAATCCTTCGATCACGGCTCCTTTGCTGGTAGAGGAAACTATTGGGCGTTGCCCTGGACGAGCTCGGTGGATACGGGCTTTAGGTATCCGAAGAGACCGCCGGTTCCCTGGTTGGGGCCTGCGGTGAAATAGAGCTGCGAAGCGGGTGCGCCGGTGGTGTCGTAGCTGTTGGCCACGGCGCTGTTGGCGGGGCTGATGGCCCAGATGCCGTTGATGGAGAGGGGCTTCCCGGTAGCGTCCTGCAAGAGGCCGTCGAATTTTCCGGTGGCGAGATCGTAGGCGGCGATGTATCCGCTGGACTCGGAGGTTCCGCCGCCGGCGAACTGCGCGACGAGGAGGTCGTGGCTGAAGCGGCCGAAGTCGAGCGGAGCGAGGGCTACTCCCCAGGGCGCGTTGAGCCAGTCACCGTGTTCGAGGCGGCTGAGCAGCTTGCCCCTGGAGGAGAAGATATCGACGTAGCCGAGGCCGGGACCGTCGGTTTCGAACTGCTGGCCGGGGAGATGCAGGGCGTAGGTAACGGCGATGTCGTTGCCGATGGCCTGCACGTTGAAGGGAACATAGAAGCGGGGAAGGCGGTTGTCGGTGAAGGGCTTGTCGTTGTCGCCGCCAAAGAAGTGGTCGTCGCCTCCGAAGTCACGGTCGAAGGGGCCGCGGTGGTCGTCATCGTCCTTGAGGTTGACGGGGTTGAAGGCGTTGTCGAAGACATCGACGCGACCCTTGCCGAAGTTGGCGGCGTAGAGATAGCGCTTGCCGTCAACGAAGGCGGCGGTGAGGCCGGTGTAACTGGAGCCGTCCTTGGTGCGGAACTTGGTGACGGCGTTGGTGGAGGGACCGGTGGAGCCGGGTGTGGCTGCTACGGTCGAGTTCCACCCGGCGATGGTTCCGTCGATGGTGGAGAAGAGGAAGGTGGAGGGTTTGCCGGGAGCGAGGAGAAAGTCGGTGGGGCTGCCGTTGAAGATGGTTCCGGTGGGAGTTCCTGTGGGGAAGGTCGGGCTGCTGGGGTCGGACTTGGGGATGGTGACGATGAGGGACTGTTTGGCTCCGGCACCGTTATAGAGGGTGCTGAAGCCGGTGCCTGAATCGGAGATCCACCAGGGGCTGCTGGAGCTTCGCGAGAGTCCCCAGGGGTTGACGAGCTGGGGATCTGTGACCGGCGCGACGCCGGAGACGTTGGAGACGAGGTTGACCTGCGTGTAGTGTTGCGCGAAGACGGTACTGGGCAGCAGAAGTGCGAGCGCTGCGGCAGAGACGGCCAGACTCGAAAGGCCTTTCATGGGAGCTCCTTAGAATTTGTGGACCCGCGGACCCGAAGAAGCTCTCTGCCCGCAGACTCGCATGCGGACAGAGAACTGGCCAACGACAGGCGGGGAGGGCTGTGTTGAATCCTTGGTAAGGGTAGGAGCAGTACCGGGAGCGGGTGTCATCGGCTTGTCATCGCTTCGTCAAAAAAAGAAGACGAATGGCCGGGATGCGAAAATAGAAGGAAATGCTGCAACTGATCTCAGCCGGAAAACGCTTCGGCCAAAAACTGCTTTTTGAAGATGTGAACTGGCTGATTACGCCGGACGAGCGCACCGGACTGGTGGGCGGCAACGGCACGGGTAAGTCGACTCTGCTGAAGGTGCTGGCGGGCGTGGAGCAGCTGGACTACGGCGAGCTGACGCGTGTGAAGGGCATGACCATCGGCTATCTACCGCAGGATGGCCTGGCCATGCGCGGAAAGACGGTGTTCGAGGAGTGTCTCTCGGTCTTCGACCATCTGCATGCTCTCGAGCGCGAGTCGATCGAGTTGATGACGACGATGTCGGAGAAGGACCCGAAGTCGAAGGAGTACATGGCTGCCGCAGAGCGGTACTCCGATATTGCGGATCAGCTGCATGTGCACGATGTCTACACGCTGGACGCGCAGGTGGGCGCGGTGCTGGGCGGGTTGGGGTTCAGCAAGGAAGACTGGGCGCGCAAGACAGAGGAGTTCTCGGGCGGATGGCAGATGCGCATCGCGCTCGCCAAGCTGCTGCTGCAGAAGCCGTCGCTGCTGTTGCTGGACGAGCCGACGAACCATCTGGACCTGGAGAGCAGGAACTGGCTGGAGAGCTACCTGCACGATTATCCGAATGCGTTCATTCTGATCTCGCACGACCGGTATTTTCTCGATGTGACGGTGAACAAGATCGTCGAGGTATGGAACAAGCGGATGCACACGTACCACGGCAACTATGAGAAGTACGTGAGCCAGAAGGAAGAGCGCCGCACGCAGCTGATGAATTCGTACAAGAACCAGCGCGAGCGTATCGAGGCGCTGGAGGCGTTCATCAATCGTTTCCGCTATCAGGCGACGAAGGCGAAGCAGGTGCAGTCGCGCATCAAGGAGCTGGAGAAGATCGAGCGCATCGAGGTGCCGGAGGAAGAGGCGACGATTCACTTCACGATTCCGCAGCCGCCTGCTTCGGGGCGCACGGTGATCGAGGTGCAGAATCTTACGAAGGTCTATCCGACACCCGATGGCGGTCAGAAGACTATTCTCGACAACGTCAGCTTCACCATCGAGCGCGGCGACCGCATTGCGCTGGTGGGAGCGAACGGTGCCGGTAAATCGACGCTTATCCGCATGCTCAGCGATCAGGAGGCGCCGACCAGCGGCACGATCAGGTTGGGGCATAACGCGCTGGTCGACTTCTTTGCGCAGGATCAGTACAAGGTGCTGGACCCGAACGCTGAGATGTTGAACGACATTGCGGGTGCTGCGCCGAAGGTTCCTGTGGTCGAGCTGCGGAGCCTGCTGGGCTGCTTCATGTTCTCGGGCGACGATGTGTTCAAGAAGCTGGGTGTGCTCTCGGGCGGTGAGCGCAACCGGTATGCGATGGCGAAGATGCTGGTCTCGCCGAGCAACATGCTTCTGCTGGACGAGCCGACGAACCACCTCGACTTGCGGGCGAAGGATGTTCTGCTGGATGCGATCCGGAACTTTACCGGCACGGTGCTGTTTGTCTCGCACGATCGCTACTTCATCGATGGTCTGGCGACGCGCGTCTTCGAGGTCGAGGATCGGCGCGTGCATATCTATCCGGGGAATTATGAGGACTACCTGTGGCGTAAGCAGGGTGGTCCGGAGAAGGTGAAGGAGTCGCTGAGCGCGGGACTGAAGGCGAGAGTGCCGGTTGCTGCTCCTGTGGTCGAGCCTGCGCCTGTGGTGGAGGCTGTGTCGACTGCGGCTTCGGTGAAACGGCTGAATCCGATCAAGCTGAAGCAGATGGAGGATCGCCTGAAGTTTGCGGAGGAGGAGATTCCGCGGCTGGAGCGGGAGATCGAAGCGGCAGAGGAGCGGCTGGGAAGCTTTACCTCGGCGGATCAGTCGCAGAAGGATGCGGCCGATCTGGATCGTCTGCGGGGCGAGCGTACGGCTTTGCTGGCTGAGTGGGAGGAGCTTGCGATGGCTCTCGAGGAGCAGAGGGCTTAGGGCTGGTCTTCTTCGACTACAAGAGTGCTCTAGCTTTTTGGGCGGCGATAAGCTCTGAAGTCGTGAAGCGATAAAAGGCCCGCCATGGTTGTAGGATGGCGGGCCTTAGGTTTGATCCTTCTGTGCCGTGAGGTATTGCTCCGGCTCAGGAGATCGATTTAGTTTTCCTTCGGTGTCACGCGGAACACGCCACCTGTCTTCGAATCCTCGATCATCCACAGAGCGCCGTCGGGTGCGACCTCTACATCGCGGATGCGGTGACCGACATCCCAGCGTTCGGCGGGCTTGGCCCCGCCCTTTCCGTCGAAGGTGATGCGGTTGATCGTCATGCTCGCCAGACCGCTTACGAGGGCGGAGCCCTTCCACTGCGGGAACATTGCGCCGTTATAGAAGATCAGGTTGCCGGGCGCGATGATCGGCGTCCAGTAGATGACGGGCTTGGTCAGGTCAGACCGTGTGTCCGGGCTGGGGATCGGCACTCCATCGTAGTTGACCGCGTAGGAGACCAGGGGCCAGCCATAGTTCTTGTCGGGCTGGATCAGGTTGAGCTCATCGCCTCCCCGTGGGCCATGTTCGACCTCCCACAAACGGCCGTCGGGCGCGAAGGCCAGACCATAGGGCGTGCGGTGTCCGCTGCTCCAGGTCTCGGACGGTGTCAGGTTCGGTCCGGGGAAGGTGTAAGTTCTCACAACTGGAGCCGTCTTGGCTGCTTCGGTATCGTCCGGTGGGTCAATTACGGGCACGGTGGGTGTGCCTATCTTTCCGGCCCTGGGATTGCCTTTGGCGGGCTTGCCATCCAGCGTCAGACGAAGGATCTTGCCGAGCGGCTGGTTGGGATCCTGGGCGGGCGTCATACGCTGCCGATCGCCGACCGTGAGGTACAGATATTTGCTGTCCGGGGAGAAGGCGATCTGCGCGCCGAACTGTCCGCCGTTGCCTCTTTCGCCATCGCGCCAGATCACCTTGAGCCCCTCGAGGCTCGCGGAATCCTGGCCGATCTTGAGCTGGGCCTTTGCCAGAGCGAGGCTCGAACCGCCATCGCCCGGCTCCGAATAGGTGAGGTAAACACTGTGATCCTTGGCGTAGTGGGGCGAGGTAAAGACTCCCAGCATGCCGCCCTGTCCTTTATAGAGAACGGCGGGAACATTCGAGACGGGCGTCTTGGCTCCCTGCTGCGTGAGCAACACCAGACCGCCGACCTTCTCGGTGATCAACATCCGACCGTCGGGCAGGAAGGCGATGCGCCAGGGCAGATTGAGAGTTGTTACCTGAACCATGTTGAAAGGCACGGAAGGCTCGGGCTTCTGCGCGCCTGCATTGATCTGCGCATCTGACCGGGTCGCTGCCAGAGCCAGAAATAGCCCTGCGATTACTAACTGTTTCATCGTTGTCCTCTGTTGTTTAGAGATCGTTCCGGTTTAGCAAACTGTTCTACAACATCCTAATAGCGAACAGTTCGATCATGGTAAAAACGTGTTTACCGTCCCTCGCGCAGGCGCAGGGCGAGCTTCTCCGGCAGATCGGCCATCAGGATGCGTCCCTGGGCTGTGGTGAGGTCGTAGGGGACGCGGTGGAAGACGACTTCGGCTGCCTCGGTGTCGTAGATCGCAAAGGCGGCGCGCCAGTCGTGGTCGCGGGGCTGACCTACGGAGCCGGGATTGATGAGGTGGCGGGTGTCTCCGGGCAGAGACAGTGTCCAGCTTTCGGCGTCGTTACGGCTGGAGTACGTGGGGCGGAGCTCGTGCCACTCCTCGTTGTGCTGGCAGAAGCCTCCCTGCAGATGGGTGTGGCCGATGAAGGTGATGTCGGTTCCATTCTGCTGCAGAGGAGCCCAGGCGTCGCGCATGGTGAGGATGTACTGGTCTTCGTTGAGCGGCGAGCCGTGCGCGAGGACGACGCCGGGCATGCCTTCGGGATGCAAGGGGCCTTTGGGAACTGCGGCGAGCCACTCGCGGTTGGCTGTGGTCATCTCGTTGTGGGTCCAGGTTGCTGCGGCGCGGGCGATGGGGTTGAAGCCGAGCGCGGAGGCGAGGCCGCAGCAGACGCGATCGTGGTTGCCGCGCACGTTGAGTTGGGCGCGCGGACGGATGATCTCGATGACCTCGTTGGGGCTGGCTCCGTAACCGACGACGTCGCCAAGGTTCCACAGGGCATCGTGCTGACCGGCTGCGTTGAGGACAGCGTTCAGGGCTTCGAGGTTACCGTGGATGTCCGAGAGGATCAGGGCTCGCATGAGGTCCGGTTGGCCTGACGGCCCTTCGAATTAGTCTACCTGTGTGTTGCGTTTCAGGCGAGAGTTGCCAGCGGCTGGGAGCGGTCGGTCTGCATGGTGGGTGCGGAGGCAAGCAGACGCCGGGTGTAAGGATGCTGCGGTGAGTGAAAGAGCTGGGCGGCTGAGGCCTGCTCGACGATGCTGCCGTGCTGCATGACGGCGACACGATCGGCCACCTGGCTGACGACGGCGAGATCGTGCGAGATGAAGAGCATGGAGAGGTTGTGGGTTTGCCGGAGCCGATTGAGGAGGGCGAGGATCTGCGCCTGTACGGTGACGTCGAGAGCAGTGGTGGGCTCGTCGGCGATGAGGAGGCGGGGCCGGTTTACGATGGCCATGGCGATGAGGATGCGCTGGCGCTGGCCTCCGGAGAACTGATGAGGGTAGTCGCGGAGGCGGCGCTCGGGCGAGGGTAGGGCGACCTCGTGCATGGATTCGAGGACGCGCTGCTGTATCTCTCGGCGCGAGAGGCCGGGATGGTGTGCCTCAACCGCCTCGGCGATCTGGGTACCGACGGGCATGACGGGGTTGAGCGCGGTCATGGGTTCCTGGAAGATCATGGCGATGCTGCGACCACGATGGCGGCGCATTGCGGGCTCTGGGAGGGCGAGGAGATCTTCGCCGGAGAAGCGGAGGGAACCGGAAAGGATGGCTGTCGGGGGGAGGAGACGAAGGACGGCGAGCGAGGTGGCGGATTTGCCGGAGCCGGATTCGCCGACCAGGCCGAGGGTCTCTCCCTCGTTGATGTGGAAGGAGATGCCGTTGACTGCGGAGCGGTCGCCGAAGGAGATGGAGAGGTCCTTGATATCGAGCAGAGGCTGGGCGGACGGGCTGGGCATTAATCGCAATAGTAGCGAAGCGCGGCTGGGCCGGAAAGCGGACGAGGCTGCGGAAGGGTCTGGTGCGTCTAAACTCATGACGCGTATGAAAAAGGCAATTGTGGCTTTCGTGATGGGGTTGAGCCTGGCCGACGGCACATGGGGCCAGACCCACAAGGTCGCTCCCAAGCCGGAGAGCGTGGTGCGAGCGGTCGGGGTCTACGAGTGGACCGGCGACCTGTCCAAACCTACGGGAAGCCGGTTTGTGCCGGTGACCCTGTTTATCAACGGTGAGCTGGAAGATGCGGGGATCTACAAGCCGCAGCCGGTTCCGTTCGCTCTGCTGTCGGGGAATATCTACGAGCTGCAGGATTCGGGCTTGTCGAAGGGAACGGTTGTGCTGGAGTCGGCGTTGCATGCGGTGACGCCGGACGGTGCTGCCGGACCTGCGTTTATCGCGGGATGGACGGCTTATGGATCGTACAAGGCTCCGGCCGCGGAGAAGAAGAGTGCGCCACTGAGAGCTTCGAAGACGACGCCGGTGATCCAGGTCAACGGTGGGGATTCGAGCAGGCCGCACTTCAGCAACAAGAGCGGAGACCAGAGCAGCAAGGGGACCGATTCGAGCCAGCCCCAGCAGGGCTCAAAGAGCGATGCGGGGGCAAGTTCGAAAGACAGCACGGCTTCAAAAGACAGTACGGCACCGGCGAGCGATGATCCTGACCGTCCCACGATGCACCGCAGGACGGCGAGCGACGATACGGCTTCGAATGGGGGCGGGAGTACGAAGACGGATTCGTCGGACGATGCAGCTGAGCGTCCCACGCTGAAGCGGCGTTCTCCTGAAGATGCAAAGCAGCAGAAGAAGAAAAACGATACTGCGACGGTGATTGCGGCGGGGTCGCTGAACGACGATCCGGATCGTCCCAGGCTGCATCATGGCGGCAGTGGTGGGGGAGAAGACGCGGAGGCCCCGAAGCTGATGGGGGTTCCGAAGGACATGCGCCAGATGGTGGCGGTGTCGGATGCGAAGGATCGCGACCCGCACCCATTTGCGCGACCGTGGGACGACGACAACGAGCGCGCCGGGGTATTGCTGAAGATGCAGGGCTTCGCCAGAGCGAAGCTGGCTGAGTATGGAGTGGTGCCGGGAGTGACTCCCCCGACAGCTATTGCGGGGACTGCGCCTGCGGGTCACGCTGCGAGTGCACCTACCAGCGCGTCACCTGACAGTGGGCCTCCTACGTTGAAGCGAGGGATTCCTTCGAAGGCGTCGGTGACGACAGAGAACACTCCGCCCGCGCCTGCTGCTGCTTCAGCGGCCAAGGCTCCTGCGCACACTGCTTCAACGACGGCTCGAGCGCGGACCAGCGCGAAGTCT
>Ga0255336_100408_pt1 | contig 72356 bp, 55 predicted proteins | sample MeOH1_35cm_T3_17_FD_189102 | JGI IMG/M metagenome (GOLD analysis project Ga0255336, IMG submission 189102) | Sandy soil microbial communities from University of British Columbia, Vancouver, Canada - MeOH1_35cm_T3_179 | ecosystem: Engineered > Artificial ecosystem > Sand microcosm > Unclassified ... | reverse complement strand
AAGCGAGCCCGTTTCCGTCCGCGAGAAGCGACAGGCAACAAAAAACCCCGTAAGACTGTGGTCTTACGGGGTTTCTCGATCTACTTCGCAAACTATATCGGCTTACGCCGTAACAACTGTTGGTGCCAGGAGAGGACTCGAATAAATATCGTAAGTTATTGAATGTGCGAAAGTTCTATTCATGTCAAGTCACAAGTATACGCACAGGTATACGCAAACCAAGCCGATTGAGTTGATTCAGCCAGGTAACAATACTCCGCTTCAATGTGGCAAAGCTGCGTCTCGACGAATACCGCAAGCTGCCGGAACCGGCGGTAAGCATTGGCGATGGATCAGCTCCTTGGAAAAACGCGTTGGAACTCCGCTGCCGGCAAGTGGTGCGGTTCTGCCGACTCCCAAAGGCGAAGTACTGTTTGCTCTATGTCGGTCGTGAACCGTCGGCGATTGGCAGGAGCAATGCTGGGACTCCTGATTGCTGCTTGCAGAAGCGGTTTGCCGATAGGGTGTCGGAAGTGTTTTCGTGCCCTGGGTGGTCGGACGGACACCGAGCTTCCGGGCGTTTCCGCGGCGACAAGTCTCTTCTTACTGGATGTCGTCAGCAAAGACACCTCGCCGAAGGCACAGTCGCTCCCCCCTCTGTGCGCTCCTCACTGACGAAGTGACATCGTTCCAATGGTAGCGGCTGAAATCAATATCCGCGCTCGCAATGGTGTCCTTTCCAATCACGCGATAACGCCACGCAGTTCACACAGGCAACGATGAACCGCCTGGCGTCTACAATCCTGGCAGGATTGGCCACAATCACCTGTCCTGCGGCGAGAGCATGCGTCCGGACAGCGTGATACGAACCTTGCGCTTTTGTACAACGTGAAACGTACCGTCATCCGGAACGGATCGCATGTCCGACGGTAGAGCGGCATAGACGCTGGTTAGCGCGCTCTTCACGGAAAGGGCGACGATACCGTCGGTCTGTCGACTGACCCACTGCGCGCTGATCTCCGGTTTTCCGTCGATATCGGCGCGCATGAGCGTCAGCTCGCGTCATGATGGTACGTCTGCATCGTCTGAGCGGACCTTGACAGGCGCCCGGTAGCGCGCAGGATTCTTCAGAAACTGGTCGATGTCCGCGACGCGCCAACCGACCATCCGTCCACCGAGCGGGATCGCAGACGGAAAGGTGCCATCCCGCATGCGCTTGTAGATCGTCGAGCGCGACAAGCCTGTCTTCGCCTCCACCTGCGAACGGCGCAGAATGGCGAGTGATTCGTCCTCTTCCGCAAACATGATGCACCCTCCCAATTCATCCGGCACGAACATGACCGGTACAGGAGGGCATTCAAGCAGGAATTTGGAGCATCAGCCAAACCCGTCTTATCGACGGGAGGTTCCCGTCGATAGAAGCGCTACGTCCGGCCGGACGTTAGCCAAGCAGCAAATGACCGCGCCGCGTGCAGAGGTGTCGATCACAATGACGCTAAATATATGGGCGGACGCAAGATATGCGCTCTCTTCACAAGTCACGACTTTCCTCTTCTTCGCGCTGCAGACGTCGCCGGTCTTCAGAGGTCTTTGCCGCGAACGGTGCGATGCGTCCGCAGTCAGTTGTTCGTCGGGCGAGACCGCCTGGTACTCCACTGCCAGAACGTTATCAGCGACGATTGTCCAACGGTAAAACAAGCACCACCGAGCCGTATGGATACCTCGTCGCGCTGTTCAAGGCGCTGCCCTGTGCTCAGAACGTGGACAATTACGAGACGCTGTTGCCTTGGCACCTGATCACTTCCACAGACTGACGGACAGCGGGTCGCGCAGCGCAAGTCTCGTGGTCTATTGCGCGCTTACCATTGTTAGCCGGCGTCGGAATGACCGCTTTAAGCAGCGTGCATGTTGCTTTTGGGGGGGGCGAGGTCTGACTCCTTCCCAGGAAATCTGCGAAGAACCCTTTTTTGACCTGACCGGGGCTCGCGGACGGCAGGCTTGTCAGCTATTAGAGAGATACAGCCAAACCAGCTCGACCGGGCAACAAGAATCGCGAAGCACCAGCAGAGGAGCATGATGAAGACCTCGACGATCACAAACACCGGAAAAGGGAAAGATGATAACGATGTCGCTGATGATGTACCCGGTCACGCTCTCGTAGACAAAGCGCGAGTAGGAATACAGCAGCGTATGGAGGGCAAGGACGACTTGCAGGTGGACTGGCAGGCGAGCAGCATCGCGCGGTGTTTCATGGCGAAAGACGGCGTACAGAAAAGACCGAAGAGCAACTGGCAGGCATAGTAGCGCGATCAAAGGATCATACAAGAATGGGATGCATGACGCGCGCCGTGTTGCATTTTGCATCGGTCCCGACGCGCGACGTCCATGCAACCGGCGGCAGGGACCTGTGGGCGGATGGGCCGCTATCGCGCTACGTTTACGTTCGTCACCCAGGACGACTCGTGGTCGAAGGTATGGGGCTTCCATGCCTTGATGGCGAGTCTGGCAAGTGCAGCTCGTACCCGTGTACTCCGAACATTAGGAGGGCAGGTGTAAGAGTCGGAACGGTGATGTTCCGCATGGATCGCGAACTCATAAGGTTGCACACGTAGCCATAAAACTACGATGGATATGGGTCGAACTTTTCGAGACGGAACCACGATTGTGGTCTACTCGTGTGCATCGATGGCGTCGCATCGGATAACAGGCCTGGGTTGTGGCGGGTTTCCATCCGGCTGTTCGAGCCGCACCAGAAACTCAAAGTTCGGATCTGTGAGCTTTTCGAGTGCTTCTTTGGTGGCGCCGAGCGTGATGAGACATTGCACGTCCCAGTTGTGACCGACGAGCAGCCGCCCGCTGATATCGTTGCATTCGGTCACCAGGATCGCGCCTACCGGGCTGTACCGCTCGGCAAACCGTTCGATGCGGCGCTCGATGAAGCCGATGTCCTCATAGGCAAGCATTCCGCCGATCCGCAGCGAAACCGTCTGCGCAATGGTGTCGTGGGCGAGATAGACTTCGGCAATTCCCTTGAGGTGCCGACGCACGGTTTCCATGTCGTCGGGCTCGAACTCCTCCGTTACGGGCATGGCGCCGGACAGGGCATAGCGGAATTTTTCAGGCATGATCGGCTCCGGTCTGTGAAAGTGGTGGTTCGTCTGCGGATGGTTCACTCAGTTCGTGCTGTATCCGGGCGCGAACGAACCGTGTGTGTTCGTCTTCGATCTCGCGCCGGATTCGCCCGCTGTCCAGTTCGGTGAGCAGCTTTACGTGGTTGGGCAGCCCAAGTGGGAAGAAGGACATCTCGCCCATGCACTGGCGATAGAAGATGGCGCCGGCGGCTGCCCATCGCTGCGCGAAGCGCGCGAGCGCATCCTCGACTTCAGGACTGTCGGGATAGGGGCAGCGCACGCAGAGGAGGCAGGTTTGCGTGACGCCGTCCATTGCGAAATATGCAGTGGATGGGTCGGGTAGCATGCGCACGAACTCGTCGGCATGGGCGCGCCGGAAATCCACCCGTACTGGCAGCGCTCCCCGGATTTCGTAGCCGAATGCGCCACCTTTCTCGTAATACGACGACATGATCGCCTCCTGGGAGTCGTTCGTGGAAACGCAGGCCGGATTTGCCTGCACTGCGATACCATAGGCGCCTGGCGCAGGCGACGGTGGGAAGCAAGATATGTGAAGGCCTGATAGCGCAACGATCGCGCATATCGCTGCAATCCACCTTCGGCGCGACGATCTGGCATTCGTCGCGCCGAATGCGAGGCAAATGATCGTTCGCCGCGCAGACAGGCACCGCGTTGCGGAACACCGTGAACACTCCGGTCGAATCGCCGGTCTGACCGCCATCGCCAGCCGGTTTGCCTCGGTCGCAGCGATCCGTCACATGCAAGGTATTGCTTGCGATGCACGACTAGCTCCTGCAACGGGGGGCGTGTGGTCGGCGAGGAGACCAGATGGCGAGTCGTTCATTCCTATCAATTGAACGATAACGATGGTAATTGTAGGTTCAAATGAGGTATTGTCAAGAGGAAAATATATCAAATGGATGTTTTTGGGGAGCGGCTGAAAGAAGAGCGATCGAGACTGGGCCTGAACCAGTCGGAATTTGCGGCCTTGGGAGGCGTTAAACAACATGCCCAGTTTCAGTACGAAAAAGGCATGCGGCGGCCGAACTCCGATTATTTGAGTGCGCTCGCTGGGGCGGGGGTGGACGTCTGGTACCTGCTCACAGGGGAGAAGGGCGCCCGGCTGGAGAGCCGCGACGAGCAACGGATCGTTGCGGGGTTCCGAGAGCTGGACGGTCGCAAACGCGACGCGTTGGTCGTGCTCGTTGAAGCGTTTGCCGGACCGATGGAAAAATGATTCTGTGAGACGAGTTTCGGCGCATGCGAGCAGATGGGCCTCGTTAGTCGCCTCGCCTATACCGACCTGCTCAAGTAGGCTGGCCGTCCGACGCTGATCATGCTCTACGACGCACTTGTGGATGGCGACGACGGAACGCTTGACGCAGATCAAACGTGCTATTGGACGACGCGGCCCGGTGACAGTGTGGCTAAACTGCCGCACCTGCGCTATGGACGTGGGAGCGACGCGACGATGAGCCTCGCCAATGCCGTGAGTCAGGTCAGGCGCGTCAACATGGATCGATCTTGATTGATGCAGACCAAAAATGTCGACACCGTGCCTAGATAAGACTCAGAAAGCAAAAAGCCTAGCCGCTTGCGCTGGGCTAACTGCTTGCAATCTTTGGTGGGGCGTGAGTGACTCGAACACTCGACCTACGGATTAAGAGTCCCGCCCTCTGCGACTACGCAGAAGTTAAAGTGCAGTCAAATCAATGACCTGCAGCAGTAGCCGCCCTGTGACCGGCTGCACTTTTACAGCTTTTTAGAATAATTTCTGTCTACTTTGGTCAAGTTCTGGTCAAGGTACCTTTGTGCGCCTTCTCCCGTCGCATCGAGAAAGCAATGCCGCCTGAGTTCAAAGCAGTCGAAGGCTTTTCCGGCCATCCCGAACCTGCCAATGCTAAGGCCAAGGTTCGATTGCGTCGGCAGACCAATCAGAAGACTATTTGGTACAGACATGACTCGTAACCGTCGCGCCAGTCTCAATTCCACCCCGAGTTCGGCCAAGGCCTGCCCAATCACTGGCCGCGGCCCCGGTCCCAGGTCCCAGGTCCCGGTCCGATGTCTGCCGCCCGCTCGACGATGATCACCCGCACCTTAGCACCATTGCTCAGGATGCCGCGCATTCGCGCGGGTACGCGAGCAGTGGAATGGGCTGGAGAAGCTGGACCGACAGATCGCCGAGATCGAGCGACGTTCGCAGGAGTGGATGAAACAGGACACGGCAACGGCAGCGGTCGCGACGATGGGCGATCCCAGGTCATTCAGGTCAGGACGTGAATACGCGGTGTGGCTCGGATTGGTACCGGGCCAAACGGGCTCGCATGGGCCTCATTGGGCCCGGCCAGCGTCTGCGTGGCCGCTTGCCGTGCGGGATATACGCCACGCTCGCGCCACCGCGCATTGCGCGCCGTCTCGTCCAACGCTGCCATCTTGTTTAACACCGCCTCAAAACCAACAGCGCATCACTGCGCCAGCGCTCAAGCGTTTCCACACCCACACCCATCTCTTGCGCAACCTCTTCCACTGATGCGCTCTACGGCGGCAGCAACCGTGCCACCCCTCTGTCCTTCAATGTTTTTCCGTAACGCGCCTCTCTTCACTGCCCCCAAGGTTCTCGATTTTATCGGGGCGACAACTATTGCGACGCGGGGAGTCCCCCAAACTTAAAATTACCCCTCACCGCCCCCGTTCCCGATTTATCAAAAAAGTCTGCGAATGCCCGCCATAGTGTTTGGTCACTTCAGCGTTAGTCAATAGCTTTGACGATTTGAGAATAGAACTTGTTACGTCATACAACCGATCAGGATCGGGCCCATACATATACAAGTAGCCGTCGTTGCCGTCTATATGAAGTTCGGATTCACCGAGTTCCCCAGCCCCCGCACGCGTAATCGCGCTAGCTAGTTTCTGCTCCAAGGCATGAATTCGAGGACGGTCCTTCGAGTAGTAATCGAAATGGACCATTATGACCGGCCCTGGCGGCCGCTGCGGCTGTTCCGAAGCGGCACTACCACCGAAAAAAACCATACATAGAAGTGTGACAAATACCTTTATTTTCAACATGGTCGTGACGTATATCTACAAATATTGAAGATCAATTGTCGTCCATGCAGGTCGTTGTGTCGAGCATGCTGTAACGGTCTTGCCACGACGAGCGACGCTATCATCGGCCCTCACTGATTTAAGCGAATTGCATATTCAAAGATAAAAAATAGCACCGTGACCGTCTCGCAAATCAACCCGTCACAGACCCCACCTCAATGCGTTCTGATACGATAACCGATATGCATAACCGTCCTCCAGGCATTGGCCGAATCCAGTATATTCTTCAATTTTTGTAACGAAAAAATCATTGATCGGATAACCTGACCCGGAGTAAAAAGTATTCCGCTTTGCGAATCGAATCCGGCTCAATCGTCTCTCAATAAAAGCACAGATCAATGTGCCCCGAAAAGAGCATTGGGAAAACCGATTTTGAATAAAGAGGGCGACGTGGCAGCGAACGGTATCTTCGTTTTCAATGGCGACGCGGACGGACTCTGCGCGTTGCAGCAACTGCGTTTGAGCGAGGGTGCGGGCGCTACGCTCGTGACCGGCGTCAAGCGCGATATCCAACTTCTGGCGCGCGTCGAGGCCGTTCCAGGATGCCGCGTGACCGCGCTCGATATATCGCATGACAGAAACCGCGACGACGTCGTGCGCCTTCTGAACGCAGGCGTCACGGTACGCTACTTCGATCACCACTTCGCAGGCGAACTGCCGGTTCATCCGCGCTTCGACGCTCATATCGATACGGTCCGCGATGTCTGTACGGGCGTGCTCGTGAATCGCTATCTGAACCAGCGTCACGCGAAGTGGGCGGTGGTGGCCGCTTTCGGCGACGCGCTGCCAAACGTCGGCTATGCACTCGCACGCGAGCACGGCCTTGCTGCCGAGGTGATCGAAGCGCTTGCGCAGCTTGGCCGCTGCCTGAACTACAACGCGTACGGCGAGGACCTCGACGACCTGTTCTATGTGCCGCATGTGCTCGCGGACGCGATGCTGCCGTATGCGGACCCGCTCGACTTCATCGCGGGTTCCGGTGTGCTGCCGGTATTGGACGAGGGCTATCGCAACGATCTGTACACCGCGCGTGCCGTTGCGCCCGAGTTCGAACTGCCCGGAGCGGCGATGCTGGTGCTGCCGGCCGAACGATGGGCGCGCCGCGTGAGCGGCGTGCTCGCGAACGAACTGACGGAACTCGGCCCGAAGCGGGCGCTGGCGGTCCTGAGTCCGCGCCGCGGCGGCGGCTACGTGGTCAGCGTTCGCGTGCCGGCCGCCAGCCTGCTCGGCGCGGACGACTTCTGCCGCTCCTTCGAGACGGGCGGTGGACGCCGGCTCGCGGCCGGCATCAATCATCTCCCCGAGGTCGACGTCGACCGTTTCGCCGCCAGCTTCAAGGCCACCTTCGCCGACTGAACGGCGACCCTCATCCGCGTATCACGAACGCGTAACGCGTATCAAAGCGCGCTTCGCAACGCGCGCCACGTGCCGCGGGCGCCGACGCGCTGCGCGCCCGCACTATTTCAATGACGAGAGACGGCGTTCCGACAGATGAAAATCCATTGTTCAATCCCTCGATCCATCCGGGCGATTGTGCTCGGCGCCGCGTTCGCCGCGCACGCCCAGGCCCAAGCCTATGAGTTCTACGCGCTAGGCGACAGCCTGACCGACAATGGCCGCGTCGTCAGGTTGACTGGCATCCTGCCGAACGCGACATCGACGATTTTCCGCGCCGGCCGTTCATCGAACGGACCGGTCTGGGCCGAATATCTGCCGAGTCTGATCGGCGCAAACTTCGCGACCGACGACGACTACGCGATCAACGGTGCGCTGAGCGGTCATGGCGGTTATCTGAACATCGTTCCCAACCGGCCGACGTGGCGGAACCTGCCGGGCATGATCGACGAGGTTGACGAATTGCTCGCCACGCATCCACGCCTGCAATCGAACGATCTGGTCAGCATCTGGATCGGGACCAACGACCAGGATCTGACCAAGGCAAGCCTGAACGGCATCGAACCGTTCCTCGGCGTGCCGAGGCCGACCAGTATCGAGCAAATGAGCACCTACACGCTGTCGAACGTCAATTCGCAGATGCAGCGCCTTATCGATGCAGGCGGCCGCCAGTTCCTGATCCTGAATCTGAACGACGATGCCGGCACGCGCCCCGGTTATGTCGATTACAACAGCAAGCTGCCAGGCGATCTGGTCCAGTACGCACGACAAGGCGTCAACGTTCATCTGTTCGACGTTGCGGGGCTGCTGAACCAGATGCGCCGGAATCCGGGCGCGTACGGGTTGAACGACACGCCGGAGGTTCAGTGTCGCAATGTACCCGCGTGTAGGACCGGCTCCGTCGCGCTGCAGGACGCGTACCTGACCGCGGACGGAACCCACGTGATGACGAGCGTCCATGCGGTCATCGCGCGTTATATCGCGAACCAGCTCAACGCCCCGGCGGCGATCGCGACCGCGCCGGAAATGGGCCTCGACGCCGCGCGCGCAAGCGCGCTGCAGGCGCTGGCGAGCGCCGACGGTAATCCGGCCGGTGCCGCGCGGGTTGCCGTGACAGACCGCTTGTCGGTATTCGCCGACGGCGGCTATACGCGCAATTTTCATGGCGCCGCAACCGGCGTCGATGCATTCGACAGCGCCGTCGAAATGTTTTCGCTCGGCGCCGAATACCGGTTATCGGGCGCGTCGCGATTCGGCGCGCTGTTTTCGAGCGGCAACGCGAGCGCCTCGGTCGCGGCCGGCCAGGGCGACCTCGGACTCCATTCGTACCGGCTCGCTTTCTATCACGCATTCGACCGTGCCGGACTGTTCGCCCGCACCTACATCGGCGCGGGCTGGGACGCCTACGGTGTCAATCGCCAGGCGGTACTAGCGCCGCCGATCAGCGCGAGTACCAACGGCTTCGACTTCGGCGGGCTGGTCAAGGTCGGTTATCTGTTTCCGCTAGGTATCGTCGACGCCGGCCCGGTGGCCGACATCGGCTACACGCAGGTCCTCACGCGGGGCTATACGGAAACCGGCGACGCGATTCTCGTGCAGAACGTCGGCATGCAGCGGCTCAAAGGCATCAGCGGTGGGGTGGGCATTCGCCTCGAGGCGCCGCTCGCGTTGCCGGGAATTCGCGCAGGTGAACTGATAGCCGAAGCGACGCTGTGCCGCGACGATTTCAGCGACCGGACCCTCGTTACGTCCCAGCGCTATGCGCCGGAGCTGCCGATCAACACGTCGGTCGACGGCGCGAGAATGACTTACGGACGGCTGGCAATCGCCGCAAGCATCCAGGCCACGCGCACGTGGAGCGGCAAGCTGGCCGTGCAGGCGGACGTCGGCAATGCGCAGCGTCGCTCCTACGATCTGTTCGCGACACTGGGCGCGACGTTCTGATGGCGCCTCATCAATCGGTCGACGCGAGCGGCCCGGCGGCGGGCGGCGCGTCGCACGCGAAGCGAATCGCCACGTACAGTGCGGCAGCGACGACGATCCCGACAGCGCCGATAACGAGCACGGAGGGATAAGCGGTAGTGGCGGCAGTCACGAGCCCCGCCATCGGCAGGAACGCGGTGGTGACCGAGGTGGTCGCGCCGATACCCTGCGCGAGCTGCTGTTCGGGAATCAGTTCGTAGCGCATGTGGCGGAAGAAAATCCCGAATAGCGCGCTGCCTACGATCAGTAATCCGAACGCGATGCAGAACGGCCAGACGCCCAGATTGCTGGCGGACACCAGCGCCGCCGCGGCGAGGCAAACGGTGCCGATCGTGCCGAAATCCGCCGGATGCAGATTCTTCGCGAGGCGCGGGATAAGGAAGCAAAGCACGAATGAGAGCGCACCGCCGACGAAGCTGGGCATGGCGCTGTAGGCGACGGGCAGGCCGTAGAGTCCCATCATCGTCGGTGCGATCAGCGACTGGAACACGCCGAAGAACACGTTCAGCAGACCCGCGGCAAATGTGAGCGCGAGCAGCTTCGCATTTGTCGCGAGCGTCGCCAGACGTTGCCATTCGGAGGCAAGCGTCCAGCGATCCGTGACCACGGCGACGAGACGCGTCGTCACCGGTTTCCAGGCGACCGAAGCCGCCAGCAGCAGACCGTAGCCGAGCGCGAGCATGCCGACCGCTGCGCGCGGCGCAAGATGCGCGAACGCCAGCGCGGCGACGCCTGGCCCGGTGAGCCGCGCGAGGGGTTCGAGCAATTGCGAGCGGGTCTGAAAACGCTGCAGATGGGCCGGCGCGAGCCGTTGCGCCGCGGTCGCCTCGTAATAGACGAGCGACATGCCGGACAGCAACGAAACGAGGCTCGACAGCACCCAGCCGAAATGGGTTGCGCAAAGCAGCGTCCACGCGAGCATCAGCGCGAGACGTGCGCCTTCGACGCCGAACGCGAGCCGCTTGCCGACACTGCGGTCGACGATCGAGCCGAACACCGGCGACAGCAGGGCGCGCGGCATGAATTCGACAAAGTAGGCGATCCCGACGGCGGTCGTACTGCCGCCACTCTGTTCGTAGACGAGCAGCGGGAGCATGAAACCCTTCGCGTAATCGAGCGCGAGCGTCGTCACGCGCAGCAGGGAAAACGGAAACTCGCCGTTGCCGGCCGGTCGCGTAGGGTTCATGAAGAGTTTATGAGCGCGCGCTGAATGGCCGGAGGGCGTGCGGCATTAGTCGCGGGCGGTTTGCGCGACCGCCTTCGCCAGGTCGGCGAATAGCTTGTCGCGGTCCGCGCGGCTGGCGGCCGAGGCCATCAGGAACGCCGCTACGATCACGCGGCGGCCATCGGGCCAGGTCATGATGCCGATGTCGTTGAACGCTGCGGTCACGCCGTTGACCGTCAGCGACGTGCCGCATTTGTCCGCGAAAGTTACGTCGGCGGGCAAGCCCGCACGCAGACGGCGCGGGCTGGTCTGGTCACGCATCAGCGTCAGCAGTTGCTGCGTCGAGGCCGGGGACAGCAGCGCGCCGCTCACCAGTTTGCGCAGAAAGTCCACCGCGGCGACCGGCGTGCTGCGGTTGCGCGGATCGTCTAGGTACGCGTTCAGGCCGCCTTGCAGAGGTTGCCGGCGCTGCTGCGCGGTTTCGTCGGCGGCCGGCGCGGGTGCGCCGCCGGAATGGCGAAACAGTTCGGCAACCTGCCCCTCGTCCATCTCGACGTGCATGCCGTCGATGCCGTGCGCGTGCAGATAGGCGGTGACGACACTCGGGCCGCCGATCGCCCGCATCAGCGCGTCGGCGGCCGTGTTGTCGCTCTCGCTGACGGCCGCGCGCAGCAACTCGGCGACCGCGAATGACATGCGCTCGCCCTGGAAATTGGTGCGGATCGCGCTCTCGCCGGCACGCAACTGATCGCGCGTGATCGTGACTCGGCGATCCAGCGGCAGCCGGCCCTTGTCGACGAGGTCGAGCACGGCGGCGGCGAGCGGCGCCTTGAAGACGCTCATCATCGGAAACGGCCGCTCGCCGTTGACGTGCCACTCGGCCGAACTCCGCATGTCGAGCACGGCGATGCCGAGCAGGCCGGGTTGCGCGCTGCGTGCGTACTGCTCGAGCGTCGCCTGCAGCCGGTCGTGCTGCGTGGCGACCGTGCTGGCCGTGGCGCCAGGGCTGGCGGCGAAGGTCGCTTGCGGTGTCGCGATCGCGGGGAAAATCGCACAGAGGGCGGCGTATAGCACAATGCGCATGCTGGCCGGTTTGAATCGCTTTCTCATCGAGGTGGGCTCCTGTTGGCCGGCCGCCATTCCGTCACGCCGTCACTCCTGAACCGCGCGTTCGGTGGCCGGTTCCGAGGATGAAAATGTTTCGCGCCGTTTGAACCAAGCCATGAGCCGATTCGACAGTGTATCGAGATAGAGGTAGATGACCGGCGTGGTGAACAGCGTCAGCATCTGGCTGAAGATCAGCCCGCCGACCATCGAATAACCGAGCGGCCGCCGCAGTTCCGAACCCATCCCGGAGGCGAAGATCAGCGGCAACGCGCCGACCAGCGCGGTCATCGTCGTCATCATGATCGGCCGGAAACGCAGCAGGCAGGCCTCGCGGATCGCGTCGAACGAGCTCATCTGCTGTTCGCGCGTCGCCGCGATCGCGAAATCGACCATCATGATACCGTTCTTCTTCACGATGCCGATCAGCAGGATCACGCCGATCAGCGCGATCAGGTTGAAGTCGTACTTGAACAGCCACAATGTCGCGATCGCGCCGACCCCTGCCGACGGCAGCGTCGACAGGATGGTCCATGGGTGGATAAAGCTGCCGTACAGCGCGCCGAGCACCAGATAGGCGACGATCAGCGCGGACACGATCAGGATCGGCATCGTCGCCAGCGTGCTCTGGAACGCCTGGGCCGTCCCTTGGAACGAACTGACGATCGCGGGCGGCAGGTTCAAGGTGGCCTGCGCGGTGTCGACGGCGGCGGTCGCTTCGCCGAGCGAGACGCCCGGCGCGAGGTTGAAGCTGATCGTCACCGAGGGGAAATGCGACTGGTGATTGACCGACAGTGGTTGGACGGCATCGGTCGTCCAGCGGGCCACCGACGAGAGCGGCACCTGTTCTCCGGCCGGCGATTTCAGATACATCTTGTCGAGCGTCGCGGGATCGCGTTGCAGCGACGGCAGGATTTCCATCACGACCTTGTAGGTCGACAGCTGAGTGAAATACTGCGCGACCTGGCGCGACCCAAATGCGTCGTACAGCGTGCCGTCGATCGCTTCGGGCGTGAGCCCATAGCGGGCGCTCTGGTCGCGATCGATCATGATGCTGAGCGCGGAACCGTTGACCTGCTGGTCACTTGCGACGTCGCGCAGTTGCGGAAGATCGGACAGCCGGGCCAGCACGCGCGGCGCCCATGAGGTCAGCAATCCGACGTCGGCGCTCTGCAGCGTCAACTGATACTGGGTGCGCGCGGGGCGCGCGCCGATGATCACGTCCTGCGCCGCCTGCAGGTACATGCGCACGCCCGGCACTTTCGCGAATTGCGGGCGCAGGCGGCGGATCACCTCGTCGGCGCTGGCATCACGCTGCGCGCGCGGTTTCAGCGTGATGTACCAACGCCCGTTGTTCACGGTCGTGCCCGCGTACGCGCTGCCTCCGACCGCCATCTGGCAGTGCTCGACGGCCGGATCGGCGCGGATGATGTCGGCCAGCGCGGACGAATGGCGCGCCATGTCCTCGACGGAGATGGTTTGCGACGCTTCCGAAATGCCGCTGATCACCCCAGTGTCCTGTTGCGGAAAAAATCCTTTGGGAATGCCGATATACAGATACGCCGACGCCGCGACCGAAGCGAAGAACACACACAGCGTGACGAAGCGATGCCGCAGCGCCAGGTCGAGGAGCCGCTCGTACGTGGCCGCCATCCGCGCGAACCCGCGAGCGAACAAGCCGGACTTCGGTTCCTCGCGACCGGGCCGATGGTGCCGCGGACCTAGCAGGTAGGCCGCCATCATCGGCGTCAGCGTCAGCGAGACGAACGCCGACACGAGAATCGTCAGCGATAGCGTGACGGCGAACTCGCGGAACATGCGCCCGATGATGCCGCTCATCAGCAGCAGCGGCAGCAGCACCGCGACCAGCGAGATGCTGATCGAGGCAATCGTGAAGCTGGTTTCGGAGAGCCCTTTCAGCGCGGCCAGCCGCGGTGGTTCGCCCTGTTCGATGTGCCGTGCGATGTTCTCGACCATCACGATCGCATCGTCGACGACGAAGCCGACCGCGATCGTCATCGCCATCAGCGAGATGTTGTCGAGGTTGTATCCGCAGACCCACATCAGCGCGCATGCGCCGAACAACGACACCGGCACCGTGATCGCGGGGACGATCGTGGTCAGCGCGTTGCCGAGGAACGCGTAGATCACGACGACGACGAGCACCACGTTCAGCAGCAGCGTCAGTTCGATATCGAGTAGCGACGCGCGGATCGTCTGCGTGCGGTCCGCTAGCACGGCGACTTTCAGCGACGGCGGCAGCGATGCCTGGAGTTCGGGCAACATCGCCTTGATCTTGTCGACGGTCGTGACGGTATTGGCGCCGGGTTTCTTGTAGATGCCGACGGAGATCGCCCGCTTGCCGTCGATCCAGGCCGCGAGCGTGCTGTCTTCAGGCCCGAGTACCGCCCGGCCGACGTCGCGAATGCGTATCGGCGCGCCGTCCCGGTAGGCGACGATCGCGTCGTTCCATTGCGCCGGTTCGGTCAGTTGTCCGTTGGTGTAGATCGTGTACGAGCGGGTCGTGCCGTTGAAGACCCCTTTCGGATTCACGCCCGACAGCCCGGTCAGCGCGTGGCGCACTTCCTCGGACGACAGGTTGCGGGCGGCGAGCTTGACCGGGTCGAGCTGGATCCGGATCGACGGCTTCTGCTGGCCGCCGATCGACACGCTGCCGACTCCGTCGATCTGACTCAGGCTTTTGGCGAGCCGCGTCTCGACATAGTCGTCGATGGTGGTCAGCGGCAGGGTCTCGGAAGTCGCGCCGAGCAGAATGATCGGCGCGTCGGCCGGATTGACTTTCTGGAAGGTCGGTGGAGAAGGCAGGTTCGCCGGCAATTGCGCGGCCGCTGCGTCGATGGCGGACTGCACGTCGTTCGCCGCTGCGTCGATGCTGCGATCGAGGCTGAATTGCAGCACGATCGAGGTCGAGCTCAAAGTGCTTTGCGACGTCATCTGCGTGACGTAGGGAATCTTCGAGAACTGTGTTTCGAGCGGCTGCGCGAGCGTCGACGCGACGGAGACCGGATCGGCACCCGGCAAAACCGCCGAGACCTGGATGGTCGGGAATTCGACCTGCGGCAGCGGCGCGACCGGCAGATGAAAATACGCGGCGATGCCCGCGAACAGAATGCCCGCCGTCATCAGGCAGGTGGCGACCGGGTAGCGGATAAAAACCGCGAAGATGTTCTTGCTCATGTCAGTGCGCGCCTGCCGCTGTCGCCGCGGTTGTCGCTCCTGTCGCCGCCGCGGTTGCCGTCCCGCTGCGGACATCCATTTCGTGCGGCACGTCGTTCGTCCGGTCGGCCGTCAGTTCGCGTGCGGGCGTCGCCTGCATCGTCGCGGCGACTTTCGTGCCGTCCTGCAGCCGGTACTGGCCCTGCACGACGACCCGCTGACCAACCCGAAGACCGGTCGCGACGGCCGCGAAGCCGAGTACGCGATGCGCTACCTTGACGGGCTGGATGGAGACCTTGTCGCTGGCGCCGATCACGTAGACGAAGCTGCCGTCGGGGCCAGTCTGGATCGCATCCTCCGGCACGGTTATCGCGTCGCGCAACTGGTCGACCACGGTCCGGATCATCACCGATTGTCCCGGCCACAACGCGCCGTCCGCGTTCTCGAACTCGGCTTTCATCCGGATCGCGCCGCTGTTCGCGTCGACCCGGTTCGCGATTGCGCCCACGTGCCCGTGCGACAGCACTGTCGTGCCGTCCGTGCTCATGGCCACGGCTTGCACCGCACCGTGTCTGAGCGCCGCCCGGACCGCCGGCAGCGCATCCTGCGATTCCGAATAGATCGCCGTAATCGGCGCGGTCGTGACGACGCTGAGCAGCGCGGTCTCGTTGGCTTTGACGAGATTGCCCTGATCGACCAGACGGAAGCCGACGCGGCCCGAGATTGGCGCGCGTACCGTCGTGTAATCGATCGACACGCGCGCGCGCTTCAGCGCGGCCTGGTCGCCCCGGATCTGCGCGCTAAGTTCTTCGAAGCGGGCCTGTTGCGCGTCGAGCGCCTGCTTCGACGTCGCGTTCACCTCCGCAAGCCGTTGCTGACGCCCGAGTTCGACCTTGGCGTTCGCGAGAGTAGCCTGATCCTGCTGAAGCCGCGAGGCCGCCTGATCGGCTTCTGCCTGGAACGCCTGCCGGTCGATCTCGACGAGCACGTCGCCTTCATGCACCTGCTGCCCTTCCTTGAAATGCAGCCGGGTGATCTGTCCATCGACCTGGCTGCGCACGGTCACCTCGTAGAGCGGCGTGACCGAACCGACGCCGGTCAGATAGACCGGCAGATTCATCGTGCCGACGGTCGTCGCGGTGACGGGGATCGCAGCGTCGGCCTGCTGGGCCTGTTTCGAGGCAGCAGCGCGCGCGGTGGCGGAGGGCCTGACGACGAGCCACGCCAGCAGCGTGATCGAGACGAGCGAGATCGATGCGTACGCAACGAATTTGCGACGCGTGGGGAAAGGCAATTGCATGCGGATAAGTTGCAAACGAAAGTAGCCGGTGTCGCGGCGCCGGCAGGCGACGCGACACCGGCGAAAGCGTAAGGAAGGGCGAGTGCGGTGTTATGGATCACGCGGTGTCAGCGGGTCCAGCGGTCGGTTGTTGCGAAAAAATCCGGGATCGGATGCTGGGCGTTCTCGGCCAGGGCGCGCTCGTAGATGAACATCGACACCGCGAGGTCCAGCACGCCGAGCCCGAACGGCGAGAAAATCGTCGGCTTGCCGGAATCGAGCCGCAGTTCGCCGAGCAGGCTTTGGCCGATCGTACCGGATACAAAGTCGCGATGGCCGTAGCGCTGTTCGGCGAGATGCGGTGACGTATTCGCCTTCATGCAGTGATCGACGTCGTCGAATACGTTGTTCGCAGCGAGCAGCGTCTCGGGCGGCAGATCGCGCAGCGAAACGTTCAGGACGAGCTGGCCGGGCAAGAAGTGCCGTTCGGCTGGAATCCACGGGGTGCCGGCGGTGGTCGCGAGCACGACGACATCGGCGTCGAGGGCTTCGTCGCGGGTGCCGACGCGGACCGGGTAGAGGTCGCGCGCCACTAGATTGCGCGAGAACGCCGCCGCATGGTCGGGCGACTGGTCATGCACGCAGACGTCGTCGAACTGCCAGCCGGCGGCCTTAAAGTAGTCGAGGATCGTGCTGGCGATCAGCCCGCCGCCGATTACGCCCAGCCGGCGCGCGCGCCGCTCTTTCGGCCCGACCTGTTGGGCTGCCAGGACGGCCGACGCCGCAGTGCGCGCCGAGCTGATCTGCGAAGCTTCGAGACACACGAACGGATAGCCGGTTTCGTAATCGTTGAGGACGACGACTGCGGACGCGCGTTGCAGATTCGATTCGATGTTGCGCGGATAGCTGCCGATCCACTTGATGCCAGAGATGAAGGTCGCGCGGTCGACATCGCGCAGCGCGGCGGGCAACGCGATAAGCCGGGCTTCCGGCTTGTCGTCGAAGCGCAGGAAGTAGCTGTCCGGGTTGTTGGTGCCGCCGAGTTGATGCAGCTTGTAGCATTGCCCTACGATATCGATGATCTCGGTTTTGGCTTTCGAGAGCAGCGCGGCGATATAACCGCCGCTGATGACGCTGAAGCCCCGCTGCGGGTTAGGCATTTTCGAGATTCTCCATGGTTTCGCTCAGCGACGCGCGCCATGCGTCGCCGTAGGTGTGGTCGCACCACATGTCGTTGTAGACGGTATCGACGTAGGCACCGCCGAGGTCAGGCGCGATCGCGACGATCGTTGCGTCGGACGGCAACTCGCCCGCCAGCCGCTTGACGGCGGCGAGCACCGTGCCGGTCGACGCGCCGCACAGGCTGCCGTAGCGATGTGCCAGATCGCGGCACGCGGCGATTGTTTCCGTCTCGGGGATCTGCACGAGCTGATCGAGACGGCCGGCATCGAAGAAGTGCGGCATAACGCTCGAACCGAGGCCCGGAAGATGGCGCCGCCCTCCCGCCGTGCCAAACGTGATGGAGCCGACCGAGTCGACCGCGATTAGCCGCGTAGCGGGCGAATGCCGGCGAAAGAAATCGACGCAGCCCATCAGGGTGCCCGTGGTGCCCGCACCGACGAACAGAACGTCGACGTGATCGAATTCTTCGTGAATCGAGCGCGCCGTCATTTCGCTGTGCACCGCGGGATTAGCCGGATTCTGGTACTGATTGAGCCACGTCAGGTCCGGGTCGCGCGCGAGCGCGTCGCGGATATAGGCGAGGCGGTTGCCGAGAAAGCCACCCTGTTCATCCCGCCTGTCGATCACGATCACCTCGGTGCCGAACGCGCGCATTGTCCCAATCGCCTGTTGGCTCGTATTCGCGTCGACCACGCAGGTGAACCGGTAACCGCGCGCAGCCGCGACCATACCTAACGATAATCCGAGGTTTCCCGAACTCGATTCAATCATTTTGCGATTGACCTGCAAACTGCCATTTCGCTCGGCGTCCTGAACCAGGGCCAGCGCGGTTTTAATCTTGATCGACCCGCCGGGATTGAATCCTTCCATTTTCAGATAAACATCCCTACCGGCCGAAAACTCGTCGAGCAGCAGGAAGATTCTGTCATTGACTATGTGTTCGATCGACCTGAATTTCATGTCGCACCTAGGATTCTTAAATAGGTAGCCAGCCGCGAACGGCGAAGATAATTACCAACTCTTGCGAAGCATTCTGGTGTTCAAATTGTGGGAATTGTGGATTGCGAAAGACAGCGAATCTACATATTTCTCAAATCTTCTAGCGAAAAATTACAAAACATTTCCAGCTTATTAAGAACAGTGTGACGGGTCGATTTGGCAGGATACAAACGGCCTTCAAGGCCCCGCGTGATTACCTCTTGCGGATTTACCAGTTGATCTTTGCGACGCGATTCAAGGGCAACATCGGAATATGACAGTAGTACGCATGGAACCCGAACAAATTTGTTGGCTATCGCAAAGGCTCGTCGGTGATGTCCGTCCATGACGATCAACGACGAGCGTTCGACCAGAATCGGCTCCTGCCAGATCCCGTCGGCAAACAGGCGGTTACTCACTTCCTCCAGTCGGGAAGCAACGATCTCTTCTGTCGGCCGCAGCAATTCCGGCGGTAGCAGGACCACGCTGGGAGGTGCCGTTGCCTCACGCCAATGAACTTCCAAATTCATATCGCGCCCTTCTGCTTGTGAATATCGATGAGACGGAGTCACCTTGTGTGCCATGAAATTCCGTGTAGCGTTCACGGTAAGTTGACGCATTCAACAGTACCTCTTCGAGTTTGTCAATAAAATGCGGGGCGGGGAATTGGATATGCAATGTGAATATAATTTTTATTGCATGGCTTTAAGCCCTGCCGGCCGGACGAATCGCCATATCAACGAACTCACTTTGCTTATGAATGACAGGGATAAGCCCTTGTGCACGTAGAATAAGTCGTGTACAACAGCACCTGTTTTCGAATTGGTATCGCCCGAAAGTCACTTGGACCGGCCTTACAAAAGCAAAACTTTCAAATAGCTAGCGATACATGATGCTTTAATAATAATTCGCATTGCATATGCGAATTATATAACCGGCATCGTGTATTCGCGTCAAAACAGTTAAATGATGGACGTCCATGAGAAAGCATAGACGCGGCATCGCTGTCATTCGCGCTCGCCAAGAATTCCTGCGCGCGCTAGATTTATCCATCGCGGCGATAAACAGTGTGCGGCGCGCGATTGCGCCCACCCATCGCGTGCTGGACGCAAGCGGTGCTGGCGCGGGTGGTTTGCTCGCGCTGCGCCATGGCGCGCGCCTGGTCGTGTTGCTGGAGGCGCACAACACAACATCGATCAAGGCTGGTGCGCAGCACGTTGGACTCGATAGTAGGCTGACGTTCGCTGACATCGAGCGGTTAGCCTCGCTGGTGGACCAGGGCGAACGCTTCGATGTCGTACTCGGGCCGATGCCGGCGGCCGGACTCCCGCTTGATCTGCGTTACGCCGCGAGGCTCGACGACCTTGCGCAGCGCTTCGGCACGGCTAACGTCGCGGTCGTTCCGAACGGCATCCGCTATAGCGCGCAGCTCGTCGAGTGGGGCGGCGCAGAGGGGCTCGATGTGGACGTTGCCTCGCTGGCCCGCGACCTCGAATCGCGCTACGCGCTCGATCTCGAGCCAATGCTCGAACAACGGGACGGGTCGGCCGCCGCCTCCGGTCGTGTACGCGCCGACCAGTTGCGAGCGCTGGGTGCGCCACTACCGTTTCTGACGTACCGCCCCGGCGCTGGCCAGCGTTACGCGAGCGAGCCGGCCACGCCCGCACACATCGCACTGACCGCTGCGCAAGCTGGTCGAGCCGATGGCGTCGTGTGGGTTCAGGAACTGGTCCATGACGGCATCGTGATCGGGCGCACACAAGGATGCGGCTGGCTTGCGACGCGCGTCGAACTCGCCGAAGGCGACACGATGGAGGTTCCGGTTGCCGACCTTGCGCACGCGGTGCCGTTCGAGGACGATGAAGTCGCCCCGCGGCTCGCTCCGGCCGCGCGCGGCGTGAGCCAGGGTGCGCCGCTGGTGTTTTGGCTCACCGGCATCTCGGGTGCAGGCAAGACGACCATCGCGACGCGCTTCAGCCAGCAGGCGGACACGCTCGGCTGGCCGGTCACCGTGCTGGACGGCGATGCATTGCGCGGCGGCCTCAATGCGGACCTCGGTTTTTCCGACCCCGATCGCGCGGAGAACGTACGGCGCATCGCCGAAGTCGCCGCGTTGATGGCGGACACTGGACGCATCGTCGTCGTCTCGTGCATTTCGCCGAAGCGGGTGTTTCGCGATGCGGCGCGCGCGATCATCGGCACCGAGCGTTTCGTCGAGGTGTTCGTCGATGCGCCTCCCTCGGTCGCCGAGGCGCGCGATCCGAAAGGACTTTATCGGCGCGCGCGCGCCGGCCTGATCGCATCGTTCACCTCGATCGATTCCGGCTACGAGCCGCCCCAGTACCCGCAGCTTCACCTCGATACGACCGTACTGGACATCGAGAGTTCGGTACGCGCGCTGTGCCGCCATTACGACAACGTCCGGCGGCTCGTCACGAGCGTCACCGACCCAGTCGCCGTCTGACGTGCTTGCCCGGACGACATCGACAGCCCGAACGCCATAGCACCCATAGCGAGACACACGATGGACATGCAAGACGTGGCCGGCGAGCAACATATGCCGCCGATGCGAGAGGATGGATTCGGCCGGCGTTTTGCGACCGAGGCTGCCACAGAGATTGCTGTCGCCGGATCGGTGACGGCGCGGTTTGCCGAGGTCGTGGCGCGCGGCCGTGAGGCACTGGCGCTCGAACAGAACGGTGAACGCTGGACCTACGGCATGCTTGCCGCGCGCGCCGCGAGGATCGCTGGCGCGTTGCGCGTCGCGGGCGGCGAGCATGAGGAGCCTGTCGCGCTGCTCTATCCGCACGGCGCGGCGATGATCGCGGGGATTCTGGGCGTACTCGGTGCCGGCAAGTTCTACGTGCCGCTGCTCGCCGATCATCCATTGCCGCACCTGCAGGCCGTCGTGCGCGAATGCGGATGCCGGATTGTGCTTGCCGCGCCGGAGTTCGCGGAACTGGCCGGGCAACTCGGCGTGACATTGTGCGTGATCGACGACGCTTCGCTGCCGGATGCGCAGGCCCTGCCGCACGAGTCCGCTGAGCCCCTCGCGCGCCGCGCCGATTCGATTGCTTACCTGCTGTTCACGTCGGGCACGACAGGCGTGCCGAAAGGCGTTATGCAATGCGATCGCAACGTACTGCATCACGCGGCCTGCTACGCGTCGTCGATCGGACTCGATATCGGCGACCGGATGACACTGCTGCCATATTACGGTTTCGACGCCTCGGTGATGGACATTTTCGCGACGCTGCTGACGGGCGCGAGCCTGCATCTGTGGGACGTGCGCCAACTTGGTGTCGAAGGGATCGGCGACTGGCTCGACCGCGAGCGCATCACCATCTGGCACTCGACGCCGAGCGTCATGCGCGCGGCCTTCCCGGCCTTAGCGCGGCCAGCCGCGCTGCGCTGGGTCGTGCTGGGCGGCGAGGCAGCCGTGGGCAGCGACGTCGCCCTCGTTGCCCGCCACGCCGGTCCGCGATGCGGGCTGATCAATGGCTTGGGTCCGACCGAATGCACCACCGCGCTTCAGTACGTGGCGGACCCTGTCGCCGATACGACGGCCGTGCGTCTGCCGGTCGGAAAACCGGTGCCGGGCATCGAAGCCATGCTACTCGACGCCGAGGGGCAGCCTTGCGCGGACGAAGGCGAACTGGCGATCGTCAGCCCGTTCGTCGCGCTCGGTTACTGGAACCGTCCGGACCTGACGGCCGAGCGTTTCAGCGAAGCGGCCAGGCCAGCCGGCGCACGGCGGTATCGCACCGGCGACGTATTGCGGCTGAACCGGAATGGTTGCTACGAGCATCTGACCCGTGTCGACGACCAGATCAAGATCCGCGGAATGCGCGTTGAGCTTGGCGAGATCCAGGCAGCGCTGGGCACGCACGACGAGGTGCTGCAGGCGATCGTGCTGCCGCGCACCGACGAGCTCACCCAGCAGGCGGCCCTCGTAGCCTATGTCGTGCTGCGGGGCCCGCGGGTCTCCGTTGCCGCGCTGCGCGAGCACGTCGCCGCGCGTCTTCCAGCCTACATGATGCCGGGCGCGATCGTTGCGCTCGACGCGATCCCGCTGCTGCCGAACGGCAAGCTCGATCGACGCGCGCTGCCGGCGCCGCGTGCGGCTGCGCCGGCGGCGCCGTACAAGGCGCCGCGGACGTCGCTGCAGCGCATGCTCGCCGGCTGCTGGGCCGACGTGTTGCGCCGCGCCGCCGTCGGCATCGATGAGAATTTTTTCGAACTCGGCGGCGATTCGCTGCTCGGCACGCAACTACTCGTGCGAATCAAGCGGGATCTCGAAGTCGAGGCGCAACTCGGCGATCTGTTCCGTCATCCGACGGTAGAGGCGCTTGCCACCCATCTTCTGGAATCCCAATGAGCGGACTGCTCGACACGCGAAGCGAGGCTGGGGCCAGCAGAGCCACCGATGCTGGCGAGCGGCCGGCGACGAATGCCGCAGACCGTAACCGCGACGGCGAAACTATACGTCCACAGCAGCGCTCGTGGTACGCGGCGCTACGCGGTCCATTCGCATACCGCACCTTCGCGTCGATCTGGATCGCGAGTCTGATCGGCAACATCGGCGTATCGATCCAGACGGTCGCCGCCGGCTGGATGATGACGTCGATGGCCCCGTCGCCCGCGATGGTCGCGCTGGTGCAGACCTCATCGACGCTGCCGATCGCGCTGTTCGCGCTGATGTCGGGCGTCGCCGCCGATGCATGGGACCGCCGCACGGTAATGCTGGTATCGCAGTCGGTGATGCTCGCGGTTGCGTTGTGTCTCGCGGGACTCGCCATGACAGGTGCGATGACGCCTCTGCGCATGCTGCTCTGCCTGTTCGCCGGCGGATGCGCCAGCGCGATGTTCCAGCCGGCGTGGCAGTCGGCGGTCACCGAGCAGGTGCCCGCGCGCGAGTTGTCCGCGGCGATCGCGCTCGACAGTTTCTCGCTGAATTTCGCGCGCACCGCTGGTCCAGCGCTGGGCGGTTTTGTGCTTGCGTCGCTATCGTCGACGGCGGCGTTCATCATCAGCGCGCTCGCATGCGCGGGACTCGTCCAGGTCCTGTCGCGCTCGATCCGTAGCGGCGCTCGCCGGACGGCGCGCGTGCGCGAACGTCTGACGTCGATGCTGTACCAGGGCGTGCGCTACAGCTTCGGGACCTCAGGGATTTGCCGCGCGCTGATCCGCAGCACGCTGTTCGGTTTTCTCGGCAGCCCCGTATGGGCGTTGCTGCCGCTTTTCGCCAAAACGCAGTTCGGCGGCGAGGCATCGACCTACGGAACGTTGCTCGCGTCGTTCGGTGCGGGCGCGGCGTCAGGTGCGCTTGGCGCCGTGGCGCTGCGCGCGCGGTTTGGCCGCGAGACGCTGATCTGCGTGTGCACGCTGACCTTCGCCGCGGGCGCGCTGCTGACCGCCTGGAGCCCGCTGAAGGCAGCCACCATGCTCGGTCTCGCCGTCGAGGGCGGTAGTTGGGTCGCGGTCGTCTCCACCTACAACCTGACGATCCAGACGGCGTCGCCGGCGTGGGTGGCGGGACGCTCGCTCTCGCTGTTCCACTCCTGCATCATCGGCGGACTCTCGATCGGCAGCTATCTCTGGGGCGTTGCCGCGACGAGCACCTCGATCAATCTCGCGTTCACGGTGTCGGGATCGTTGATGGCGGCGTCGGCCGGCCTCGCTAAATGGATGTCGCTACCGACGCACGAGCCGGCTAGTCCGAATTCCGGGCCGCAACCCACATGAATCGCCGCGCTATCAATCAATCCGGCTGCGCGCCGGTCGTGCCCTTCGCGCGCTGCCCGTCGCCGGCGGCGTGCGAGGGGGGCTTCGTGCCGCGCCTCGTGCCAGCATGGCGCGCCGTCGCGATGCTGCTATGCATGTCGCTCGCCGCCTGTTCGGTCGGCCCCGACCACCGGCGCACGGACCTGCCATCGCCGCAGGCGTGGCGAGTCGATCCCGAGTATTCGTACTGGCATCGCGCCGAGCCCGCCGGCGCGTCGCTCGATCAGAGTTGGTGGAACGCGTTCGGCATCGACGAACTCGATGCGCTCGAACAGCGGGCGCTCGAGAACAACCAGACGCTGCGCGAGGCGGTTGCACACTACGATCAGGCGCGGGCGGTGCTCGCGGCCGTCTCGTCGGCCCAGTTGCCAGAGGTCGGTGTCGGCGCCGACGCGGCACGCGCCAAGATCTCGGCGAATCGTCCTCTTACCGAATACGGTTCGCCGAACTATTCGACGGTTCAGAACGATTTCCGCGCGGGCGCATGGGCGTCGTGGGAGATCGATCTGTTCGGCCGGCTGCGGCGCGCCGTCGAGGCGGCGAAAGCGGACACGCAGCAATCGGCCGGCGATCTCGCGAATGCGCGCGTGGCGTTGACCGCTCAGGTTGCATCCGCCTACTTCGAACTGCGCACGATCGATGACGAGCGCGACGTGCTAGGCCACTCGATCGAATGGCAGCAAAAAGCACTCCATTTCGTAATGGCGCAGGAACGGTTCGGCCAGGTTTCGCAACTGAGCGTGCTCCAGCAACAGACGCAACTCGACACCACGCGCGTCCAGTTGCGCCTGCTGATGACGCAACGCACGCAGTACGAGCACGCGATCGCGACGCTGATCGGCGAACCGGCGCCGCAATTCGCCCTCGCGCCGAACCGCACGCCCTACACGCTGCCGAGGTTGCCGCTCGGCTTGCCGAGCGAGCTACTGGAGCGGCGGCCCGATGTTGCCGCCGCCGAGCGACAGATGGCGGCAGCGAATGCGCGGATCGGCGGTGCGCGCGCCGCGTACTTTCCGAGCCTGACGCTGTCGCCGACGCTCGGTTGGGACAGCGCACGCTTCGCGTCGTTGTTCTCACTGCCGAGCCTCGTCTGGTCGTTGGGCGGTTCGTTCGGAGAAACGCTATTCGACGGCGGCAAGCGGGCTGCAGGCATCGCTTACGCGGAGGCCGGCTACTCGGCTGCCCAGGCGCATTACCGCCAGGCAGTCCTCACCGCATTCCAGCAAGTCCAGGACGGCGTGGCGAACCTTGCCGTGCTCGATGCCGCCCGGCAGGAAGCGCAGGTCGCCGTCGCCGATGCGCGGCGCCTGCTGACCCTCGCGACCGATCGGTACGACAACGGCACCGTCGACTACCTCGACGTGATTTCCGCGCAGCGGCAAGTGCTCTCGAACGAGCGCGAAGACACGCGCATTCGCGGGCAGCAGGCGCGCACGGTGGTGTACCTGGCGAAGGCGCTCGGAGGTGGATGGCGTGACATCGCGCCGGTATCGGCGCAGCAGGAATCGACGCAGCAAACATCGAGGCGGTGAGCGGCGCATGCATGCGCCGCGCGGCAACGCCGGGGGACGCTATGTGAGGTTCGTCGCCGATGACGGATAAGTGACGGATAAGGACAGGCTGGTCGGGCGAACAGAGGAGATGTGGAGATGGAGATGAAGATGAAGACGGTCGCGGTAGTCGGCGCAGGCTTTTGCGGCGCCATGATGGCGGTGCATCTGCTGCGCCAGCCGCCCAGCGTGCCGCTGCAGATCGTGCTCGTGAACCGTTCCGGGAAGACGGCGCGTGGTGTTGCGTATGGCACGTCCAGCACAACCCACGTGCTCAACGTGCCAGCCGGTCGCATGAGTGCATTTGGCGGTGAAGAGAACGGCTTTCACGAATTCGTGCGGCGACTTGATCCGGCCTTCGAAGCCGGCAGCTTCGTGCCGCGCAGCCTGTACGGCGACTATCTCGATCACCTGCTGACCGATGCGGTGCACTGCGCTCCCGCCGGCTGCAGCCTGCGCACGGTAGTCGGCAACATCGTGCGGATCGTGCCGGCGAATGGCGGCGATGGTGGCGACGGCGGCAATGGCGCGCGCCTCACGATGAGCGACGGCGCGGTGATCGATGCCGATCGCGTCGTGCTGTGCGTCGGCAACTATGCACCTGCCGATCCGCCGATTGGCGCGGATCAGCGATCTTTCTACATGAGTTCCCGCTACATACGTGATCCCTGGTCGCCCGGCATCCTGTCGCACGTCGTGCCCGATCGGCCGGCGCTCGTCATCGGTACCGGCTTGACGATGCTGGACATCGTGCTCGAACTGCGCAATCGCGGCCATCGCGCGCCGATCTACGCAGTGTCGCGGCGCGGGCTGCTGCCGCAAGCGCATCGTGGGCTGGACAACCAGCCGTCGCATGACGATTCGCTGGTGGACGCCATGCTGCTGCAGCCGGGCGCGCGTCATTACATGCGAGTGGTGTCGCGCAGCGCGAAGCAAGCCGCGGCCGCAGGCCGGGACTGGCGCGACGTGATCGGTAGCCTGCGCGCGCGGACTCCGCAGTTGTGGCACGCGCTGCCGCTCGCCGAGCGGCAGCGTTTTCTGCGGCGTTTGCGTTCGTACTGGGAGGTGCATCGGCACCGCTGCGCGCCGCAACTCGGCGCGCGCATGCAGTCGGAACTGGCGAGCGGTGCGCTGCGCGTGCTTGCGGGAAGCGTCACCGGCTACCGCCAGCACGACGATCACGTCACTGTCACGCTGAAGCTGCGTGCACAGGCTGCGCCGCTATGCGTCGAGGTCGCCTCGGTCATCAACTGCACTGGACCTGCGGCGAATGTGGACCAGATCGACGAGCCGCTGCTGAACGGATTGCGCGCGGACGGGTTGCTCGTCCCCGATGTGCTAGGACTCGGGTTCGAAATCGATGACGAATACCGGCTTATCGCTCGCGACGGCGAAGCGTCGCGCTGGCTTTACTACGTCGGCCCGTTTCTCAAGGGGCGCGATTGGGAGGCCACCGCGGTGCCGGAACTGCGCCGCCATGTGGCGACGCTGATCGACGTGCTTCACCGCAGCGACGTGTCTCCCAAGGAGCTGCGCGTCTGAACCAAGGCTGGAAATCAGGCGCGTTGTTTTCGAATCAACCGTACGTATTGAGACACTATCTTGAGCACCTTGATCATCGAGAAGACCGAAGACGAGCGGAATGAATTCGTGCAGGCGCTGTGTGCGGCGCTTTCGGATGCACTGAACCTCGACCGCCTGGACATGGATCAGCCGCTCGACCTGTACTTCGATTCGGCGCTGGCGTTGCAGGCGCTGGCAAAGGCCATCCGGCAAGCGAGCGGCGTGGCGATGACGCCGCTCGACATACTGAAGCTCGAAACCGGCCGGGCGCTGGTTGACTTCGTCGTTGCGCGGCGCGCGCAGGGCAGCCATCAGCAGCACGCCGAAAACGCGCGCGACACCGGCCCGATCGGGCCGGTGCACGGCGGCGGCGAGCCCGTGTCGTTCGCACAGGAAGATTTGTGGTTGGTCGACGAGATCGAGCCGGGCTCGGCTGCGTACCACCTGTCGACGGCATTGCGCTTTGAGCATAGGTTGAATTTGGCGGCTCTGCGCGAGGCGATCGGCTGCGTGGTGGCGCGGCATCCGGCGTTGCGTACGACGTTTCGCCGCGGCGAGCACGGTCTTGTCCAGTTCGTGAAGGCGGACTGTGGGTTCGACTGGTCGGAAGATGCCATCGCCGCCGATCCGGAGCCGCAGTCTCAGGTGAACGACCACGCGTTGCACGCGCGCCTCGCGTCGTTTGCACGGTTACCGTTCGATCTGGAGCGCGGGCCGCTGTTGCGCGTGCAAGTGGTTGGGCTGGCGCCGGACGAGCACGTATTGCAGTTCGTCGTCCATCACATCGTGTTCGACGGCATGTCGCGCGTGCTGCTCACGCGCGAGATCGAAGCCGTCTACGATGCGCTCTTGCGGCGCCAAACGTCAGCGCAGTCGGCGCTGCCGGAGCCCGGCGGCACGCCGGCTGCCTTTGCCGCTTCGCAGCGGCAACGTCTCGATGGCGAGCAGCTCGACCGGTTGTGCACGTACTGGTCCGCGCGGCTTGATGGCATGCCTCACGTACTCGATCTGCCGACCGACTACACGCGGCCGCCGCTGCGGCGTCCGCAAGGGGAGCGTCTGTTCCGCGTCGTGCCGGTCGAACTGGCGGATGCGCTCGCAGCCGCCGGCCGGCGCTCGGGCGCGACCTTGTTCATGACGCTGCTGGCGGCGTTCGAGGTGCTGTTGTGGCGCTATGCGCGGCAAGCCGATTTCGGCGTGGGCGTGCCGATGGCGACGCGCGACATGCCCGAATTCGAACGCACGATTGGCTATTTCGTGAATACGGTCGTGGTGCGTGCGCAGATCGATCCGGATGAGCGTTTCGCCGATCTGCTGCGGCGCGTATCGGAGGTCGTGCTCGATGCGCACGAACACAAGGCCCTGCCGTTCAGCCAGGTGGTCGAACTGACCCGGCCCGAGCGCAGCATGAGCCGCTCGCCGCTGTTCCAGGCGATGTTCGAATTCCACAACGAGCGCGCCGACGCGACACCGGCGCAGCAGGGTTCCGGAAGTTTCGGCAAAGCGGTGCTGCACGATACGGGCACCGCGAAGTACGACCTCAGCTTCGAGCTTTCGAACACCCAGGACGGGTTGGTCTGCGCGCTCGAATACATGACGTCGCTGTTCGATCGCGCGACCATCGCCGGCATGCTCGCGTCGTACGAGGCCTTGCTGCGCTCGATCGTGGCGACGCCGGACGAGATCGTGTCGCGGCTGTCGTGTCTGCCGCCGGGGCAGCGGGAGCGGACCTTCGTCGAATGGAACGACACGGCGCGAAGCTACGTGACGGGTGATTGCATTCACGAACGGTTCGTGGCGCGCGCCCGCGCGTGTCCGGACGCGCCCGCGGTCCACGCCGGCGAGGCGACGCTGTCGTATCACGAACTCGACGCGCGAACGGACGCGCTGGCCGCGCAACTGCGCCGGCGCATCGCGGCGCCCGGCGATCGCATCGCCCTCTGCGTCGAGCGATCGCTCAACATGATCGTGGCGATCATCGCGACCTTGAAGGCCGGCGCCGCCTACGTACCGATCGATCCGCGACTGCCCGCGCAGCGTATCCACTTCATGCTCGACGACAGTGGCGCAACGCTGCTGGTGACGGATTCGACGATCGACCCGGCAAAATTCCGGCAGGTAGCGATCGATGTGCTGTCGCTCGACGAGCCCGTAGCCGCCTGTGACACGCCCGGTGATCGCCTTGAGGCGACGCACGAAACACCTGCCTACGTCATGTACACGTCCGGCTCGACGGGCCAGCCGAAAGGTGTCGTCGTCACGCACGGCAACGTGATGAATCTTCTGGATGCGCTCGAAGAGCGCTACCCGATGGCGAGCGGCGACCGGTATCTGCTAAAGACCAACTACGCGTTTGACGTATCGGTGCCGGAACTGTTCGGATGGTTCGTGGGCCGCGGCTCGGTCGTCGTGCTGCCCGCACAGGCCGAGGGCTCGCCCGATCTGATCGCCGCGGCCGTCACGCGCGGCCGCGTCACGCACGTCAACTTCACGCCGTCGATGCTGCGTCCGTTCGTTGCGGAAGTCGGCGCGGATGCTTCGTTCCGGCAGACGCACGCGCTCAAATACGTATTCGTGGCCGGAGAGGATCTGCTGCGTCAACTGGCCAACGAAGCCGTCGTCGCGCTGACGCCGGCTGCGGTCGAGAACCTGTACGGCCCGACGGAGGCGACCGTCTTCACGACCGCCTACCGCTGCCGTCCCGGCGCCGATCACGCGCGCACGCCGATCGGCCGGCCGCTTGCTAACGTGCGGACCTACGTGCTCGACGAGCACATGCAGCCAGTGCCGGCCGGCATGCCGGGCAATCTGTACATCGCGGGCCACGGCGTCGCGGTGGGTTATCTGAATCTGGCGCAACTCACGCTCGAACGTTTCGTCGACGATCCGTTCAGCGCGGGCGGCCGTCTCTACCGGACGGGCGACCTCGCGCGCTGGCGTGCGGACGGCGAGGTCGAATTCCTCGGGCGCGAGGATCACCAGGTGAAGATCCGCGGTCTGCGTATCGAGCTCGACGAGATCGAGAACCTGCTGGGCGCGCAGCCTGGCGTGCTCGAAGCCGCCGTCACGGTCAAGCCGGGAAGCGGCGCGCAGCCGAGGATCGTCGCCTGCGTGGCGTTCGGCGACGCGCTTGCGGCTTGCGCCGCCGGTCCTAGTTCCGGTCCTGACTCCGGCTCCGACCGTCACTCGGCGCTCGCGCGCACGCTGAACGACGCGTTGAAGGAGCGGCTGCCCGAGTACATGGCGCCGGCTGCGTACGTGTTCGTCGAGCGCTTGCCGAAGGGCATCACCGGCAAGCTCGACCGCAAGGCGCTGGCGTCGCTGCCGGGCGAGGTGCGCGTCGCCCATGCGGCCAACGTGGCGCCGCGCAACGCACGCGAAGCTGCGCTCTGCGCGATCTGGCGGGACACGCTCGGCGCGCCGGACCTGGGCGTCACCGATAACTTCTTTGCGTCCGGCGGCGACTCGATCCTGTCGATCCAGATCGCGGCGCAGGCGCGCGCGCAGGGGATGAGGCTGTCGGCCCGCGACGTCTTCCTGCATCAGACGATCGAAGCGCTCGCGGCTCGGCTCGGCGACGCCGACATCGATACCAATATCGACGCTGGCATCGGGAACGCTGCGCCCGAGCGTTTCGCACTCGCACGCCTGACACCGGACGAACTGGCGGAGTGGACCAGACGCTTTCCCGCGTTGGAAGATATTTACCCGGCGACCGGCATTCAGCTCGGCATGGTGTTTCACAGTCTGTTGCCGGGACACGCCGACGCCTACACGAATCAGTCGTTCGTGACTCTCGACGGCAATTTTGAGCCGGCTCGCTTCAAGGCGGCCTGGCAGCAGGTCATCGACCGGCATCCGGTGCTGCGCACGGGCTTCGCCGGCTTCGATCGCACCGAGCCGCTGCAGTTCGTGCTCGAAGGCGCCGTGGGTGTATGGCGCGACGTCGATCACACGAATCTGCCGCCGACGCAGCAACACGAAGCATTCGAAGCGCTGCGCCTCGCCGACAAGTCGGCGCCGTTCGATTTTGGGAATCCGCCGCTGATGCGTTTCGCGCTGATGCGGCTCGGCGCCGGACGCTATCGTTTCCTCTGGACCTATCACCACAGCATTCTCGACGGCTGGAGCATCACGCTGGTCTGGCAGGAGGTGTTCGGCGCCTACAGCGCTAGCCTGACGACCTCGGAACGCGGGCCCGGTCTGCCTGCCGCCGTGCCGTTCAGCGACGTGATCCGCTGGCGTCAGCGGCAGCCTGCCGAGGCGGCAAAACGCTATTGGCGCGACAGCCTCGCTGACGCGGGACCGTTCCCGGCGCTACGCATCGAGCAGCAGGATCTGCCTCGCGTGGACGGACCGGCGAAGGTGCAGCGCCTGCTCGACGAACCGGCCTCGCGACAACTGGAAGCGCTGGCGAGGACGAGCCGCGTCACGCTGGCCGCTTCGATCCAGGCGGCTTGGGCGCTGCTGCTGCATCGGTACAGCGGTGAGCGCGACGTCGTGTTCGGCGTCACGCTCACCGGCCGCACGATGGATCTGTCCGGCGTCGAGCGCGCGATCGGCCCATTGCTCAACACCGTTCCCGCACGGCTCGGAATCGATCCCGGCATGCGCGTCGATGCGTGGCTGCGCAGCGTGCACGACCGGCATCTGGAGCGCGAGGCTCACGCCCACCTGGACCTGATCGAGATCCAGCGCGAAAGCGGCTTGCGCGGTGATCAGGCGTTGTTCGACAGCGTGCTGATCGTCGACAACTATCCGGACATCGATTTCACCGCGGTCGACGGTCTTGGCGTGTCGGAGCGCGGTTATGCAGGCGAAACGCATTACGGACTCACGCTCACGGTCGTACCGGGAGCGCGTTTGCGCATCGGTCTCGAGTACGACGCATTGCGATTTCACAGAGAGGACATCAACGTCATGGCGGATAAGTTTCAACTCATGCTCGCCGCTTTGCCGGCGGTTTCGGATCAGCCGGTGCTGGAGGCGCTTCGTCGTGCGGATACCGTGCCGCACGCGCCCGACGCGCCGGATGGATCCGGCACAGCCGATGCCGGCCTCAGCCGGGTATTGCGGCAAGGCGATCTCCGGCTGGGCCGGGATCTCGTGCCGCAACTGGTCGAGAATCATGCGCAGGCCTCGCCGGACGCGCTCGCGCTCGTCTGCAACCACGCGCGCTACACCTATGACGAACTGAATCGCGCCGCGAACCGCCTCGCGAATCATCTGCTCGACGTCTATCCGCGGCTGGGCGCCGACAGCCTGATCGGCGTGCGGATTCCGCGGGGCGACAAGCTGATCATCACGATCCTTGCGATCTGGAAAGCGGGCGCCGCCTATATCCCAATAGATCCGGTGCTACCGGACCAGCGCGTTCGCGACATGCTCGGAACCGCCAGCGCAAGCCTGCTGATCACCGATACCGTCGACGCGGCCGGGCATGCCGCGACGATCGGCATCGAGACGCTCGCGTACGACGCCGTCGCCGGATCAGCTGGGCTCGACGACGGCAACCCGGAGGTTCATCTGTCCGGCAACGACCTCAGCTACGTGCTGTACACGTCGGGTTCGACCGGCAAGCCGAAAGGCGCGATGGTCGAGCATATCGGCATGCTGAACAACATCGCGAACAAGGCGATCGATCTGAAGCTCACGGCCGCCAGCCGGGTGGCGCAGAACGCGTCGATGAGCTTCGACGTGTCGGTGTGGCAGATGTTCATCGCACTGACGAAGGGCGGCACAACGGTCGTCTACGATGACCGCGCGGTCAACGACATCGCCGGCCTCGTCGGCAGCCTAGCCACCGACGGCGTCACGGTGCTCGAAGTCGTGCCGACCTATCTGCTGGTGATTGTCGAGTACATCGAGGAGCGTTTCCCCGGCGGCCTAGCGTTGCCGCTGGAATGCCTGCTGGTGACGGGCGAGACGATCGACGCGGCACTGCTGCAGCGCTGGTTCAGGCTGTTCCCGGCTACCACGGTGGTGAACGCGTACGGCCCGACCGAAGCGTCCGACGACATCACGCACCATCTGATCACCGCGTTGGATCCGCTCGAGAACCCGGTGCCGATCGGCCAGACGCTCGCGAACTTCGACATCTATATCGTCGACGACGAGTTGCGGCCTGTGCCGTTCGGCACCAAGGGCGAGATCGTCGTAACCGGCGTCGGCGTGGGCCGCGGCTATGTCGGAATGGCGGGTGCGACCGCGAAGGCGTTCGTCGAGAGTCCGTTTCCCGACAAATACAAAAAGCGCCTGTACCGGACTGGCGACATCGGCGTGATGCAGGCGGACGGCCTTGTGTTCTATCACGGCCGCAAGGACAAGCAGGTGAAGATCCGAGGGATGCGCATCGAGCTCGAGGAGATCGAACTGACGCTGCGGGACTTGACCGCGGTCCGTCAGGCCGCCGTGTTCGACGTCAGGCCGCCGGGGCGCGAAGCGTATCTGTGCGCATTCGTGGTACCGCGTGCCGACGAGGACCGCGATGCGATCGTCCGCGAGCTGAAGGACCGGCTGCCGCCGTACATGATGCCGTCGGTATTCCGCTTCGAGACCACGCTGCCGCAGCTCACGAGCGGCAAGATCGATCGTCAGACGCTGCTCGCGGGGCTGGCCGTCGATGCGCCGCGCGCAGCCGCCGTCGAGCCGCGGACCGATCTCGAGCAGCGCCTCGTCGCGTTGTGGCGCGAAGTGCTGGACGATCCGGCGCTCGGCATTCGCGACGATTTCTTCGCGGTGGGCGGCGATTCTTTCAAGGCGATCCGGATCGCGGCGAAATTCGGGCCGCCGCTCGAGGTGACGCATATCTACGACTGCCCGACCATCGAGATGCTCGCGGCGCGTCTGGAAGGAGAAAGCTCGACCACGCGCCGGGTGCTCACGCATCTGTGCGGCGACCCGGCCGACGCTGACGCGTTGTTCGTCTGCATCGCCAATTCGGGCGGCGGTCCGGTGAGCTTCATCGAAACCAGCCGTGAGCTCGCGCTGCGCGACGCCCGGCTGGTGGCCTACGCGGTGAATCTGCCCCGCAACGAGATTGCTGACGACGACGCGGCGATGATCGGCGAGGTCGAGCGTCTGACGGCGGAAGTGTGCGACGCGCTCGCGCTGGAAATGGCCTTGCCGATCGTCGTGTTCGCGCAGTGCAACGGCTCGGCGCTCGCGATCAGCCTTGCCCGCGAACTGAAGCGGCGCGGCGCCGACCTGCGCGCGCTGTGCATCGGCGGCGCGCTGCTGCGCACCGAACTGACGCGCAAGGACACGCGCTCCGACGAAACGATCGTCGAGTTCCTGAAATCGCTCGGCGCGACGATGCCGACGCGGCCGGACGAATTCCTGTTCTTCCTCGACGATTTTCGCTACGACTGCCGGATGGCCGACGAGTACTACAACCGTCTGCTGGAAGACATCAATGGCGGACGCGTCGACCGGCTCGACGTGCCGGTCTTCAATCTGGTCGGCACGCTCGACGCAATCGTGCCGAACTATCGGACCCGGCACCGCGACTGGACCCATCTGTCGGACGACGTGCGCCTCGTCGAATATCCGGACGTCGGCCACTACCTGTTGCGCGACTGTCCGGACCGTGTCGCCGAGACGCTTTGCAGCGTGTGGCACAGCGTGCAAAACGGGGAGCGGCGCGATGTCAGCTGAGCGTCTCCGGATCGCCTTCGTGCATATTCCGCGCACGGCCGGCACGACGTTCGGCGTCGCGCTCGACGCGCTGTACGCGGACCGCCGGATCGCGAAGTTCTACGGCGACGATGACGGCGGCGTCGCCAATCGCCGGATCGACGCGTTCCGCGCGCTCGATCCGCGCGACAAGAACGACGTCGATCTGCTGCGCGGCCACTTCGTGTACGGCTTCGATACCGGGCTGAACGGCGTGCGTCACGTGACGCTGCTGCGCGATCCGCTACGCCGGCTGATCTCGTTCTACTTCTACGCGTTGAAGGATCGCGGCAACTATCTGCACGCGTATCTGAAGCAGCGGCGCATGGGACTCGAGCAGTTTCTCACGAGCGATGTGTGCCTCGATCTCGACAACTATCAGGTCCGCGCGATTTCCGGCGCGCAGTTCGCGTCGGTGCGGGAGCCCGTGGCACAGCAGCATTGCGACGACGCGAAGTGGCATCTCGAACGCGAATTCGTGGCCTTCGGGCTAACCGAGCAGTTCGACCGGTCGATCGGGTTGTTCAACCACACGTTCGGCTGGAACCTGCCCGCCATCGAGCAGCGCAACGTCGGCGGTTACGCGGCCGACCTGACGCTGTCGGACGAGTGCCTGCAACTGGTGCGCGAAAAAAACCGCTTCGACATCGAGTTGTACCAGTTTGCCGCAGGCTTGTTCGAATCGAGAGCGAGCGGGCTTCAACCCGCTCAATGAGTTCATATAGACAGGAGGTATAGGCATGACCAGACTGGACATTCATCCGCTGAGCGGCACCATCGGCGCCGAGGTACGCGGTTGCGACATTGCGAGGCACGACCCGGCCGAGTGGGCCGCCGATATCCGGCAGGCGGTGCTGCGCTATAAGGCGCTGCTGTTTACCGGTCAGTCCGAGCTTTCGATGGACGCGCAGATCGGCTTCGCGCGCGCGTTCGGCGCGATCGAGACCGAGTTCCCGTCGTTTGCCGCGAAGCCCGATGGGCGGCCCGAGGTGACGGTGTTCGACGCTCAATACGCGAACGGTCGCGCATCGATCTGGCATACCGACCTGACGGTGTCGAAAACGCCGACCGCGTTTGGCGTGCTGTGCGTGAAGCAATCGCCTGCCTGCGGCGGCGACACGATGTGGTCGGACACGGAGGCGGCCTACGACGCGCTGTCGCCCGGTATGCAGCGTTTTCTCGAAGGGCAGCGTGCGATGCACGACATGTTCTCGAAGGAATACGCGGAACGCCCCGGCGGCTTCAAGACGGAGGGGCGCTCCGATCTCGATCTGTCGCGCGTGTCGCGCGCCGAACATCCGGTGGTGCGGGTTCATCCGGAGACCGGGCGCAAGTGCCTGTTCGTCAATCCGTTCCTGACGTCGCATATCGTCGGCTTCAGTTCGAGCGAGAGCGCGCACATCCTGAACTTCCTCTATGCGCACATGCAGCGGCCCGAGTTCATCGTCCGCTGGCACTGGTCGGCGGGCGACGTCGCGTTCTGGGACAACCGCTGCACGATGCACGTGGCGGTCGACGATTACGGTGCAGGGCGCCGGCTTGCGCATCGCGTGTGCGTCAGGGGCGATGAGCCGTTTGGCGTCGGCGAGACGAACGAGGCGAAATCGGCGAACCGCAGCAACGAGGCAAGCGTCGCGTGCGTTTGAACAGGTAACTTCATTTCATCCATCGATCTTTCAACGAGCAAAAAGATGCCGAATGAGACAGGTGTGGGAACAGTCGATTTCACCAATTCGATATTTCTGGAATCGAGCAGCGTGCGGGCGAACGTCAATCGTCTCAACTGGCGCGCCGAGGTGCTGATCAAGCGCAACATCGAGTCGTTCCGGGGCAAGCGTGTGCTCGATCTGGCGAGCCACGATGGGCGCTTCATGCATGCGGCGCTCGCGAACGGCGCGCATAAGGTCATCGGCGTCGAGGCGCGCGAGGAACACGTCGCGCAGGCCCTGCACAATCTCGGCCGCGTCGGCCATGTGCACGATTCGTACGAAGTGCTGTGCGGCGATCTGGTCGAGCATCTTCGCGCCATGGAGCCGGGTTCGATCGACACGGTGATGTGTCTGGGCGTGTTCAGTCATCTGATCGAACAGGTCGAGATCATCCGGGAAATTCGCCGGATTGCGCCGAGCACGTTCATCCTCGACACGTGGGTCGCGATGGAGCAGTGGAATCTCGGCGAGCGTATTCGCAATCATCGTGTGAACCTGTTCGTTAGGGACACGCAGCAAGGCGGTGACGGTGGCACCTCGCTGGTCGCGCGGCTCAAGCGCCTGTTGACCGCGGTAATGCCAGGACCGGGCAGCAAGGTCGGCAACCTCGTTTTCCTGTACGAAGACCCGCAGGCGCCGGGCGCGACGGTGCGGCCGAGCGGACTGATGGCGTGGGCGAACCGATCGGTCGTCGAAATGCTGTTCGAGCATTACGGCCTCGGCTATGAACGGATCATCTGGCGTTCGCAGGGCGTGACCGACTGGACCGACCTCGGCGATTACCGCCGCGGTGCGCGCGAGACCTGGATCGTGCATCCCCGTCACGGTTGAAGCACAGGCGATCATTGCGCAAGGAGAGGCGATGCAGACATTCAGAGAGAAGGTCAAGTCCAGGTGGCCGCACTACGACGACCGGCGCAACGTGTTCCTGCACGGCGCGACCCCGGACGAAATGCGGCGCGTCGCGCTCGAAACACAGCTCGACTGCAAGCTGCAGTGCCGTGCGCACCTGGGCGCTTATGCGGAGTATCTGCCGAAGCTGTACTTCGAGGGCAACGTCGAGGATTGCGATTTCGCAGCGTTGCCGAAGCGCTACGTGATCAAGCCCCGTTGCCAGACCGGCGTGCTGATGCTGATGAACGACGGCGTTGATCTGAAGAGCGGGCAGCAGATCGGCCACGAAGAGATTCGCGCATTCTTTGCCCGGCAGTGGTGCTATCGCGGCCTGAACAACGACGTGCTGGTCGAGGAGATGGTCGAGAACCGCGACGGGTCGCCGTGCGTGTCGCAGTTCAAATGCCTGACGTTCCATGGGCGCGTCGAGTACATCCATTACGTGACTGCCGGCTATGACCTCGGCTGCGTCGCGTACGACTACGACCGCAACTGGAATCGCGTCGCGCTCTATTACAGCGCCGAGCCGGTCGAGCGCACGATGGCGCGCCCGGAGCGTTTTCCGATGGTGATCGCGCTGGCGGAGCGGCTGGCCGAGTACTACCGGAACTGGACCGGCATCGAGCACGTACGGGTCGATCTGTTCGATTCCGACAAAGGGCCTTTGTTCGGCGAGTACGCGGGCGGCACCAACGGCGGCGAAGGCTTTACGGAGGAAGCGCAAGTCCGGCTCGGCGCGCTATGGTGACGCGGCGCGGCTCAATCAGGGAGGCGACACGATGAACACTCAGGCGGGCTCGCTTGGGCAGTCGGTGCAACCGGTACGCATTCGGCGCGTACTGGCGTCGCATCATGTGGACTCGACGCGCATGGTTCGACCGGGCGATTTCGAAACGGAGATCGTCGGCGAGGTGGCGCATCCTCTGGCGGTCGATGGCTGGCGGAATTTCGTGCCGCTCTGCGTCGACTGGAAGGGCGCGCGGATGATCTACAGCCGCTGGGACGACGATCGGGCGATGACCGACGTGCCGTTTCTGTATCAGCGCCAGCGCCAGCACGCACGTTGGCTGGTCGACGTGCCGTTCGACCGGCTCGATGCGCTCGATCACGCGGAGCGGATGACGCCCACCTTCATTTTCTCGGTCGGACGTTGCGGCTCGACCTTATTGTCGCGTCTGCTGACGGCGGTCGGCGAGCAAGCCGTATCGGAACCCGACGTGCTGACCAACCTCGCGCATTTCGACGACGACGCGGACCGCGCCGCCGCTGAAAGCGTACGCGAGCGCGTGGTACGTAGCTGCGTGTCGGCGTTCGCGCACGCCTGCGGACCGACGCCGGTCATCAAGTTGCGGGCCCGTTGCAATCGTGCGGTCGACGTGTTCCTGAACGCGATGCCGCGTGCGCGCTACGTGTTCATGTGCCGCAATCGGGTTGACTGGGTCCGCTCGAATTCGCACGCTTTCGACGACACCGGGGAGTCGCTTGCCGATCTGCTGAAGGTCTCGGTCGAGGCGTTCGACCGGATGCGTTCGACCGGCGTCGATCCCGCGCTCGTCTGGTACGAAGATCTGCTGTCGGACCCGCTTGGCGCGCTGCAACGCATCTTGCCCGCCCGGCACGACCTGGCCGGGCGCCGCGCCGCGATCCAGCGCGCGTTGCTGGCCGATTCGCAGGAGGGTTCCGGACTGTCGCGGGCGTCGCTCGCGGCGCGCGTAGGCGATATCGAGGCTAATGCAGATGCTGGTGCGGATGCGCTCCGCGCATTCGAGGTGCGCTGGCGAGAAATCCGGCCGGAAAGGCTTCTATGCGAGCACGGCATGTCGCGTCTGCTCTGAGTGAAATTTTTCAACGGAAACCCACGATGAATCTCGAAAACGAAGTGCTGGAAAATCGCAAGCGCGTGCTGCAGATGCTCCATGCGGCGAACGGCGGCCATTTCGGCGGCGCGATGAGCGTGCTGGACACGCTCGTCGTTCTGTATCACCGGATTCTCCGATTCGATCCCGCCCGTCCCACGGCGGCAGGTAGGGACCGGCTGATCCTGTCGAAAGGCCATGCGTCAGCGGCGCTATACGCGGTGCTCGCGTCGGTCGGCGCATTGCCGGAGTCGGAGCTGGCGACCTATGGCGCAAGCGGCAGCCGTCTGGCTTGCCATCCGGATATGACGCTTCTCGATGCGATCGATTTCTCGACCGGATCGCTCGGTCAGGGATTATCGGTCGGCCTAGGCATGGCGTTCGCGTTGCGCGGCACAGGCTCACGCGTCTGGGTCGTGCTCGGAGATGGCGAATGTCAGGAAGGGCAGGTGTGGGAGGCGGCCCAGTTCGCGTCACGTTACGGCGTCGACAACCTGCACGTGATTGTCGATCTGAACGGTTTCCAGGAGATGGGCTGGCACGGTATCGACGGTGTCGCGCCGGAGCCGTTGTCCGACGCGCCAGGCAAATGGTCCGCGTTCGGCTGGCAGGTGTTCGAGGCGCCGGGACACGATCTCGTGCGGCTCGAATCCACGATGCGCGCGATGACGGCGTCGCAAGGCCGTCCGGGGGTGCTGCTTGCAAAGACGGTGAAGGGGCGTGGCATTCCCGCCTTCGAGTGCAAACCGGAGTTGTCGCATTGCACCTCGCTCACTGACGACGAGTACCGGGATGCCGTCACGCTGACCGAGAGTGTCGCATGAGGCCCGCCGCGCATTGCGCGCAAACGCTGGTCGAGCGCGCGCGTCACGACAGCCGCATCTGGGTGCTCGACGGCGATCTCGCCGACTCGTACGGCGCCGACGGCTTCGCGCAAGCCTACCCGGAGCGCTTCCTGATGGCCGGGATCGCCGAGCAGGCCATGGTGTCGACGGCAGCCGGGATGGCGGCCTGCGGACTGCGGCCCTGGGTGTTTTCGTTCGCGGCATTTTTGTGTTTTCGCGCCTATGACCAGATTCGCGTGGGTCTCGCGCAGACCGGCATGCCGGTGACGCTGATCGGCTCGCACAGTGGCGGGTGCGGCGGCCCTAACGGCAAGACCCACCAAGCGCTGAACGATATCGCCGCGATGGCGTCGCTGCCGAACCTCGACATCTGGGCACCCGGAAGCGACAGGGATACCCGTTTCGTGGTGGACCAGATCATGAACCGCGAGCGGCCTGCCTACATTCGCTATCCGCGCGAACCGTGGGGCGAACTGCCCGGCGAGCCGGCCGAGTGCCGCTGGATCGGCGAACGCGGCCGGTTCGCGCTGGTCAGTTGCGGCTTGTTCACGCATGTCGCGCTAGAGGCCGCGCGGCGTCTGCGCGAACTCGATGTCGACGTGGGCGTGATCCATCTCGCGCGACTCGCGCCGTTTCCGGCCGATGCGCTCGACACTTTGCTTCAGCGTGTCGAGGGTCTCTGGGTTGTCGACGATCACACGCGGTTCGGCGGCCTTGCCGATCTGCTTCGTTCGAATGGCTACGCGGTGCGCGAACCGGTGTTCGGCTGGCCGGCGAACTGGAGCGGCGACACCGGTCGGACGGAAGAATTGCTGCGACGCCATGGGCTGACCGGGCACGGTATCGCCACCCGGATTTTCGCCGAACTGAAAGGGACTGCGATCACCGGGCGGAGACAGTGACGGCCGATCTCCTCGTGACGGGGACGGGCTCGCTTGCCGAGGCCGTGCTGTTCGATCTCGTGACGCTGCCGGCGCTTGGGCGGCCGATGCGCGTCGTGCTGGCCGGCCGGAACGCGGCGCGTCTCGCGTGGCTGACGCAGGCCGCGAATGCACGCGCGTTCGCGCTCGATGCGCGGCACGTCTTCGAGTGCCGGGTCATCGATTGGGCTCGGCAGGACGATCTCGCGCGTTTGCTCTCGCAGACGCGGCCAAACGTGGTGTTTCATGCCGCCTCACTGCAATCGATGTGGGAGATCGCCGCCGGCGGCGATGCGTGGTCCGCCGAGGTTCGCGCGAGTGGCTACGGCGCGACTTTGCCGCTGCAGTTGATGCTTGCGCTGCGGGTTGCGCGCGCGATCGGCGCGCATTCGCCGGCGAGCCGCCTCGTCAACGCCTGCTATCCGGATGCGTCGAACGAGATTCTGGCGAGGCTGGGCCACGAGGTTGTCTGCGGCATCGGCAACGTCGCGACACTCGCCGCGATCTATGGCGCCGCACTGCGCATCGATGAGACGGCGCAGCTGCGGATGCTCGCGCATCACCGGCAGGTGAGCGCGGCGATTAACGGCGAGAGTCATCTGCATCCGCCGCGCCTGTGGATCGACGCAGCGCCGGTGGCGTGGCCGGGTGTGTTGCCGAATGCGCTGACGGACGTGCGGCTGCCGGCCGGGCCGTCGCTGAACCTGGTGACGGGGGCAACCGGCGCGCGATTGCTGGCCGCGTTGCTCGGGCGCGTCGAGAGACATGTCGGGCATGCGCCGGGCCCAGCCGGCTTGCCGGGAGGATATCCGGTCGTGATCGACGGCGGCCGGCTCACGCTCGATCTGCCAATGGGTATGACGATCGACGTCGCCATCGGGCTCAATCGCGAATGGGGCGCCGACGAAGGTGTCTCGCTCGATTCAGACGGCGTCGTGCGGATCGTGACGGGACAGGAAACAGGTGGCGACGGCTCACGTGTGCCCGATACCTATCGGATCGATGAGATCGAGGACGTCGCGCGCCGGATGCTCTGCATCAAGACTGAACTGCAGCGACGTGCGGCCTGATCGTCGGCACGCTGCCTAACGCATTCCGCCGGCGCAAATGGCGCGCCGGCGCGTAACAAAATTCTGCAATGGGAGAACCCGATGGACCTGGACAAGCGTAGTAACGGCGTGGATCTGCTGCGAGGGATTGCGATCCTGCTCGTGCTGATTCTGCATTTTCACCTGACGTACCGGCTTCATCTCTTGCCGTTCGATTTGCCGTGGTTGTCCGACGCGATCAAGGCAGTCTCGCGCAACGGCAATTACGGCGTCACGATGTTCTTCACCGTGTCGGGTTTCCTGATCACATCGACCTCGCTGCGGCGCTTCGGCTCGCCGGCCAGCATCCAGCCCGGCACGTTCTATCGTTTCCGCGCGTCGCGCATTCTGCCGTGCCTCGTGCTGGTGCTGGCGGTGATCGTCGCGCTCGGATCCCTCGACATGCGCTCGTTCGTGAACAAGCCTGATACCGCCAGCACCTTTGTCGCCGTGCTGTCGGTGCTGACGTTCTGGCATAACGTGTTGATGGCGAAGGTAGGCTACTTTAACTACAGCATGAACATTCTCTGGTCGCTGTCGGTCGAGGAAGTGTTTTATCTGACGTTCCCGATCTTCTTCCTGATCCTGCGCCGCCGCCGCTATATCTTTCCGCTGCTGCTCGTGCCGATTGTGATCGCGCCGTTCTACCGGAACCTGCACGCCGACGACGAGATCGTCGCGCTCTACGGCTATCTGTCCTGCTTCGACGCCATTGCGCTGGGCTGCTGCGTCGCGCTGCTGCCCGCACGGCGAATCCGGCGCGGCTGGAGTATCGCGCTGCAGAGCGTCGCTGGCCTTGTGCTCGCCGCGACCTATCTGTCGGGGCCGATCATGCAGCACGTGGTCTGGGGCGTCTCGGTGGTCGCATTCTGTACCGCTGTGCTGCTCTGCTGTTTCAGGAACGGCCAGGCCGCCGATCGCGAAGCATCGTCGTTCGTGCCGCGTGTGGTCCGCTGGTTCGGACAGCGTAGCTACGAGCTCTACCTGTTTCATATCGTCGTGCTCGGCATTCTGCGCGAATACGTGACGAGGGATAACGTCGGTCTCTACGCGAAACCGCTCTGGTTCGTGTTCTACCTGTGTGCGGCGTCGCTGGTCGCGCATATCGTCTTCCGATATTTCTCCGAGCCTCTCAATCAGGCGTTACGGCGCGGGCTGGCGCACTCGTCTCCGGGGTATCTGAGGAAATGAGTACGGAAATTGGTGTGGAAATAAGTACGGAATCGGGAAGCGTTCGGGCTTCTAACTCGTATTGGGAGTGACTTCACATGCATCGCAATCAACTGAATTTTTCGGGCGGACCCGGCGCGTTACCCGACACCGTGCTCGAACAGGTGCGGCAGACCGTCATCGAACTATCCGAGACCGGTTTGTCCGTGCTCGGCATGAGCCATCGTTCGCCCTGGTTCCTGCGGCTGCTCGAAGAGACCGAGGCCGATCTGCGCGCTTTGCTGCGCATTCCCGACGACTACAGCGTCGTGTTCCTGCAGGGCGGCAGCAGCCTGCAGTTCTCGATGATTCCGATGAACTTCGCGGTGCCGGGCGCCGCGGCGCCCGACTACGTGACGAGCGGCTACTGGAGCCGGAAGGTAGTTGACGAGGCGTCGCGCGTCGTGGCCATGCGGACCGTCTGGGACGGTACAGAGAGCGGGTACCGGACGCTGCCGGACCTTATCGGGCTCGACTGGGATCCTCGCGCCTCATACCGTCACTACGTGTCGAACGAAACGGTCGAGGGGCTGCAATTTCCGGCGGTGACGGATTCGGGCGGCAGTCCGCTGATCGCCGACATGTCGTCGGATTTCATGTCGAAGCCGTTCGACGTCGGCGCGTACGGCATGGTCTATGCCCATGCGCAGAAAAACCTCGGGCCTGCCGGCGTCACCGTCGCGATTATCCGCAATGCGCTGCTCGACCGTATTCCCGACACGCTGCCGCCGATGCTCGACTACCGGACGCACATCCGGCACCGGTCCAATTTCAACACCCCACCAGTCTTCGCGATCGACGTCATGGCGCGGGTGCTGCGCTGGATTCGCGACGATATCGGCGGTCTCGACGCGATGGCCGACATCAACGCGCGCAAGGCCGCCGCGCTCTATGCGGTGCTGGACGAATTGCGCGAGGTCGTCGTGGGCCACGCGCAGAAGACGGTGCGCTCGACGATGAACGTCGCGTTCCGCTTCAAGGACTCGCGGCTCGACACGCGCTTCATCGAACTCGCCGCCGAAGCAGGGCTGTCGGGTTTGAACGGCCATCGCTCAATTGGAGGGTTACGCGCCTCGCTTTACAACGCGGTGTCGGAGCAGGCTGTCGGCCGTCTGACCGCGTTCCTGAAGGAATTCGCGCTCCGTCATGCGTGAGTGGTCGGACTTCGTATCCACCCGCGCGTCCTTCCTCATGTAATCGACGCTATCTGAAGGAGATCGAACATGCTTTCTATCATCGTGACCTGGCGGAACCGCAATGAACTGGGCCGCGCATTGCCCGGTCTCGTCGAGACGGCTCGCCGGCTGGACGGGGAAGTCGTCATCGTGAACTTCGGCGGCGACGCCGATGCGCTGGAGCGTCAACTCAAGGGCCAAGAAAGCGCGGTCCAGGTCGTCGAGCTACGCGACCAGCGCCACTTTCACAAGACGAAGGCGCAGAATCTCGGCGCGCATTTTTCGCGCGGCGATACGCTATTTTTTTGCGACTGCGACATCATCGTCGAGCCCGACGTGATTGCGTCGCTCGTGCGCCAGCTCGAAGCAACCGCCGGCATGTTCGCGACGCTGAAGGGCGTGCGCGAGACCGAGCAGAACTCGCGTCAGGCGAACAACGTCGTTCGCTTTGGCTACCGTCTCGATGTGAAGATCAGGAACGGGCGCCAGTTATCGATCGTCGACAACGAGGAGGACGCGCAGGACGGCACCCGCCAGGCGCCCGGGCTGCTGATCGTGCGGCGGCGCGATTTTCTGTCGGTGAATGGTTATAACGGCCGGCTGCACGGCTGGGGCTGGGAGGATCAGGACATGATCTCGCGGCTTACGCTCGGTGCGGGACTCGAGCGTCTGATCGATGGACATGCGCTGCATATTTCTCACGACGATCACGCGCGCGTGTCGCAGTATCCGGTGGAAAATCGCTGGGAAAGCCGCGATAAAATGTTTCGCCAGGCGCTTGCGTATTACGATGAGGACGATTTTTGCGGTACGTTTGCTGAGGATGTTGAGCGGTTTGGGGCGGATGTTGTTGGGGTTGGTCGTGATGAGGTGGGGGAGGCGGTGGGTGGGGGCGATTGAAGGCGTTGTCACATTAAAGTGTTGGGCTCACAGTAGTTCCGTAGGCTGACTTTTCCTCAAAAACCATACGGATTTTGGCTAGGCGCGGTGAAACGAGACCACGCGGCAAAACGTTCGCTGAGTTGTTTTCAGAAGAGCGACGCGCGCAGCAGATGTCGCTTCAGGGCGACGTGCTGCCGGATCGGTCCGAAGCTCGACAGGAACGCTTGCGTGCGTTCTGGATCGCGGAAACCACGCATACGACGCTCGCGTTCACGCGTTGGCCGATGACTGTTTTCGGCGCGCTTGTTCACTCGGGCGCTGGCTTTGACGAGGACGTGTTTCACGTTTGCGAGTTCAGGGATTTCGGCTTTCGTGGCCGGATACCTGCGCAGTTGATCGGTCACGGTCTTGCGTGGCCCTTCGGGACAAGCGGCAAGCACGCGCTGGACCTATCCGTCATTTCGTGGGCGAGGCATATCATGAGAGGTAAAAGTCATGGATATGCCGAAGAAGAAATGCACAGTTGCTTCGCAGGCAGGAGCCCTAGGGCCCCTGCTTGCCCTGCCCGAAGGTCTGCTTGACGGGGACTGGTCGAGGGGCCGATGACACCGCCGGCACGAGCAGCAGCAGGTTCAGCACCTACAGGCTGAACTGCGCCAGATGAACCAGACGCTGATCGTCAAGCAAAACGAAATCGCCCAGTTGAACAGAGACAACGCGCGGCTCGTCGCCGAAGCCAGCGCCGCGACCAGGCATCTACGTGGGCAGCAGGCGCACAGCGAGCAGTTGCAGAATGCGTTGAACCAGGCGCTCGCCGACCACGCGCGCGCCAAGGCCGAGCACGACGCGCTACAGACAACGGCGAGGGGTCAGGCGACTGAACTGACGCAGGTGCGCGAAACAACGTGACTCGTTGACCGCGGATCTGAAGACGCTCGCAGGCAAGTACGAGATGCAGCAGCAGTTGCTTGGGGACTACCGGATGCATCTGGGCCTCACGGACGCGGCGGGGTGGACGCGCCAGATTCCGCGTCAAAAGGATGCACTTTCGCGAAATCGCCGTGCAGTTCAGTTATTGGCTTTCGTGCGATTTCTAAACAAATCGCCAAATTTTTTGCAGGAAAGGGATGATTATCTCTTTAGCGCCCCCCAAAGGGTCAGTCGAAAGTCCTCCCTGAGTCTTGTTGAACGACTGTTTGGCGCGCAACGCTTCGTTGCAGGACGTGCGTTGCTTGCCGCTGGCATGACGTGACGGCTTTTGAACAGAGCATCCGATTTGAGAGTCCGGTGATGTGGATGAATTTTGTCAATCGCTTGGCGCCTCATACTCATCTTCGTCGAACTCGACGATGTCTGACGAGGATCCTTCCCGCAGTCCAGCAACGTAGCCAACTCGGTCCGCATGCGATTGAGATTCGCGACGATCGCCGCGTGAGCGATCACTCAGCTGGCTGCTCTGGAAGGACAACTGGCAGCATTCCCCTTTACGGTCGTTCAACATGAGTTTGGTGCCGACTGCACGCGGCAGAATCCGGTCCGACGCTATCAACACTCAGCGGCTGTGACGCCCATCGATCAGTATCGGTTGAGGCCATGTGACGGCTAACGGCCCGACGCGCCACTGAAGTCGATTGCTGATGAGATCGCGAATGTTTACGAGGAATCGGGTAGCGTGAGCGCGGCGAGCGACATATCCCTGGCATCGGAATGCGGAAATCGTCTGCCTGACACTCTCGATGTGCTGTTGCGCGATTGGGCGCTGCACCGACGGACGCTGGTGAGCGCACTCAAAATCGATCTCTTGAGTCTGACCCGTTCTCGCTACCTCGCACGGGGACTGACGCATCAGGTCAACGAGTCCGGCGCGGCGCTCGTCCGTCGTCTGTTGCGCCGCGACGGCGCCGACGTGTTCGTAAAGGCAGGACGCGCCTCAGAGAGCGGCGCGTCAGGCGATAGTGATGCGCCCGTGCACACGCCGGTGTTTTCGAACGATTTGATGGATCTGCCGCAATCGACGGCGGGCACGGTTCCCCACCGCCGGGACACGTCCGAAGAGCCGCGTCGACGCCGGAGCGCTTGTCGACAGGCGCTCCGTTACCTGGGCCGCGACCGTGTTTATCTGGCAGAAGTGCGATGCATACGGCGCCTAAAACCGGCGCTAGCCTATCCTGCCATCCCTTGTTTTTGTGTTGTTCAGTTTGTCGTCCGCAAATCCCATGTGCAGGGTTAGCCTGCTACTGCGAAAAAAAAGCGATTGCCCGGCGCAAGAAGGACGATCCATCGGCGCAGAAAAATGAACCGCTTGTTGGGGGATATGGGCAACACCGTGCGGGTAGATCTCTATGCGCGCGCAAATCAGCCAATCAATTGGAAACGTGAAGCCATGAGTGCTGGCGCAATAGGTAGAAAGCGAGATTACGTGCGTCGTGCAGAAGAATTCGAACGGGGTGTTGGCTTTCGACACTAGTCGCCTGTCGCTTCCGCAGCTTGATGGTGCGAGGTATTGCCGAGCAGCGCAGGAAAAATGCTGTTCAGCAGGGCGATCAAATCGAATCCCGCGATTGCTCGGCGCAACATGCAGGACTGAGGTTTCCCTCAGCGCGCAATGTTTCTACCATCGGAATCGCTGCCGAAACGAAATCGTTGATGGCTCCACTGGTAGCCCGAGTGGTCGTGCCACTTCTCGTGCGAATCCTTTGCGTTTGTCACCGCGCAATCGCACAAAAAAATTTACTGTTCCGGTCAGTTCCGCTGTATTCCGCCGTGTTCCCGTGCCTTGCTTCACGCCTGATTCGGGGTATTGACGATCACTGGGAACCGTTTGCAAGATGGCATTCAGGCCGTACACCGGAGCGAGTCATGCCGATGGTGAAGAGCTTTACCCAGGCGCAATGGGACGCCGCCTCGCGCCGTCTCGATACGCTGCCGGCAAAGCCTGCGCATGAGCATCGCCTCAATGTCCGGGATGCAATCAAGTCGATGCAGGCGCAGATCAGCAGCGCCCAGAAAAAGGGATACACGCTGGAGGAAATCGTTCATCAGCTTGCTCAGGATGGCGTCGAGATCAGCGCAAGCACGTTGAGATACGCGATGCAGCGCGCGGCAAAAGAGAATCGACCTGTGCAGGCGAAAGCGACCGCAGTGCCGGGAGCGACAACAGCAACACGGGCGAGGAAGGGTAGTCAGGAACGGTTATCAGATGCGGGCAGCAAGCCTGCCGGGAAAACGCAGGATGGGGGAAGCGCAGTTAGTCAGCAGGGATCAATGGTGATTCGGGACGCGTTCTCGTTCGAGATCACGCCCGATGTTGAAAACTTGTAGAGGGCTCAAATGGACACGACGATTCCCCCCATTTATCTGGTTGGTGGCAGCAAGGGCGGTGTGGGTAAGAGCTTTGTATCGCTTGCGCTGGCCGATTATCTCCAGCGTCAGGATATCCATGCCGCGCTGGTGGAAACCGATACCTCAAATCCGGACGTCATGAAGGCGGTTCAGGACGAGATACATTGCGTGGCCTATAGTCTGGACGATGCAGACGGCTGGATTGGCCTCGTCAATTTCTGCGACGGACACCGGGACGCGGCAGTAATCGTCAATACGGCGGCGCGTAATCAGATGGGTGTTGCGCGATTTGGTGCGATGCTGGCCGGTACCTTGGGCGAGCTTCAGCGCCGACTAGTCGTCCTGTGGGTGATTAACCGGCAGCGCGACAGTCTGGAACTGCTGCATGGTTTCAGCCGGACCTTCCCCGATGCGCTATCACACGTTGTACGCAACGGGTACTTCGGCACGCCGGACAAGTTCACGCTGTATCAGACGTCGGAGCTTCGCAAAACCATCGAGAAGAAGGGCAAGTCGCTTGATTTTCCCGAACTCGCGGATCGGGTTGCCGACGAACTTCGTGGTCAGCGTCTGTCGATACGCAAGGCTGTCGAGACGATGCATATCGGCGAACGGGCGGAGCTGCTGCGATGGCGCGCGCTGTGCGGAACGATGTTTGACAGGGTGACGGTCGATGGGTAACAGGCGGGGCAGGCCGCCGGATGAACTTGCCCGCCTGTTTCTCGACGTCACGGGCGAATTACCCGACGACGCCAGTATCTTGCGGATGCGGCGGGTGTCGGGGGCACTGAACCTGCGCGATAACGATGCGCTGTGGTCTGTGCTGGTCATGCTCGAATACTACGGGCAGCTCTATGAGGCGATGCCGGAACGCATCCGGCAGGCGGGCGCAGGGAGTCTCGATGCGGTACGGGCCGAGACGGGCACGGCGGTGGATGCGCTGATGGCGCAGCATCGCGACGCGCTCGCGCGCTGCAAGGCGACGATTGAACTGGCGGAGCAGATGATCAGCGAGCACGAAACGCGCTATCGGGCCGCGCTCGCGGAACTGAACAGCGAGGCGTTGACGTTGCTGTCGGAACGGGCCGCGAACCGGATTGCCCATGCAGCAGGCAACCGGCTCGTGGGTGCGATGGCTGTCGCGGCACGCGATCAGCGGCAACGGCTCGATGCAGCAGTGGCGTCGTATGAACGGGTTGCCGCACGGCGGTTCGTGAGGGTGTGTTACGGGCTGGCAATCGGCGGGCTGGTTGTGATGATGCTGGCGGGTGGCTTTGGAGGGCTGGCAGGTTGGTGGGCGAGCGGCCATTCTGTGCGGGCGGACGGTTCACCGTCCGCCCGCACAGCCTACGCTCCATCGGTCTCGCCTTCCATGAACGCGGTGGCGTGGCGGAGCATGTCTGCTGCCGCGTCGTTCTGGTCGAAGGCAATCATCGGTGGACGGTAGCCTTCATCTTCGGCGCGGGCGAGCGCCATGTCGTAGTGCTGCCCCTCGTTGTATTGCAGGTCGGTCACCTCGACGAACGTCAGGTAGAGGTCGGGCGATCCTTCGGCATTGGTGGCGAGCACGGTCATGCGGATGCGGTTGGTCATGATGGTTTTCTCCGTCAGAGAAGCAGACAGCGAGTACGGGCCTGTCGCCTGCCTCGCCCCGTTGCCGGGGCGAGGCGTAGGGTCAGGCCGCGCGCGGGCCAGATTGCGTGCCGTTCATGCCATCCGCAGTGGGGAAGGGCCACGGCGTCAGCGGACTGCTGGCGCCGGGAGCGGCTTCCGCGTCGGCAGGTGTGTTGTTGATGCGTTCCGTGCCGGTCCCGGCATCCGGTTCCGTGTCGCCGTCCTCAGCTTCCGGCGTGTCGTTCCCTCAGTCCCCGGTATTGGCATCGTCGCTGTCGTCCTCATCCTCGTCGTCGTGGCTTTCCCACGAAGGCGTGGCCGGGACTTCGCGATCGGTGAGGATTTCCGGGAGCCATGAGGCTTTCACGAGCCGCAGTTCAGCGGCGGCTGCCGCGTCGGCCTTCTTCATCTTGCCGAGGTCGGCGGCCACCTTCGGCGACACGGCGCTGGCGACGACCTCCGTGATGCGCGCCTTGCTGACGTGATCGAAATACGAGGCGCGCGTGGGCGTCCAGTACCGCGTCATATCGAGGTTCAGGGCGCTCGCGAGCGCATTGATGGAATGAGGCATTTCGTCGCCCGCGATACCGTCAAGCAACGCGCCGGTGCAGAAGGCGAGCAGGTCGAGCAGGGTCGTGCCGGGGTCCTGTTCGATCAGCCACGGCAGCAGGTCCGCACGCCGCGCCGGGAGTTCTCGGCCCCACCGCTCGCGCTGCGCCTCGATGAGGTTCCACGCGGTGCTGGTGGCTAGGTCATCCGCCGCGCCGAGCAGACTGTCGTGGTTGCTGTTGCAGGACAGTTTAAGCGCGTGTGGGACGAACGAGACGCCGTACCGTTCCGGAAAGACTTCCGGAATCAGGCGTTGCAGGACGGCGGCGAGGGCGATGGTTGGCTGCGCGATCAGTTCCGCGTGAACAGCGGCGGCGCGGTGCGCAGTGAGGCGCTGGCACAGCTTCGCGCTGTGAACGGGCTTCTCCGTCGCTTCGGGTTTCTCTTTCTCGCCGGATGCGCGTTCAGTTTCCGGCGTGCCGGTCACGGTCGCGCCCACCGCATCCAGTGCAGCGCTGTTCTCACGGCGCACCAGACCCCGCTCGATGATCAGTTCGCCCTGCGGGCCGACCATCACGAATGCGCCCGCTTCGGCCATCGGCTGCCCGTACCATGTTTCCGCGCGGCTTTCCAGCGCGAAAATGGCCGCGTTCACCCTGTCGATTTCGGTTTCGAGCCGTTCGGTTTCCTCGTACGCGTTTTCATCGTCCTCAGACAATGATTCGAACTTTTCGGCCAGTTCATCCTGCTGCGCGGTGAGCGCGTCCATTTCCCGCTGTTCGTCGTCGGTGAAGGGGCGCTGCACCGGTTGCAGCCTGCCGTAGCGGTTCAGTTCGAACACGTCGCGCTCGATGCGCTGTTCGGTCCAGCCCCAACCTTCGACGCGGACTTCTTCGGCGGCGGCGTCGAGCTTCGCGGCGGCGAGACGTTGCAGCAGTTCGGGGTCGGCAATGTAGCCCGCGTTCTCGTCGTCGCTGAAGAGGTCACGTCTCACGTAACCGCCCGCTGCTTCATAGGCGTCCAGCCCCACAAAGCGCACCAGACGGCTGCGGCTCGCGTCAATCTCGGTGCGCGTGATCGCCTGCCGCAGATAGTTGGGCTGACGTTGCCACTCGTTTGCTTCGAACCAGATGTGCTCCTGCGTTTCGTGGTCATCGGTGAGCACGAGCGCCGAAAGCTGGTCGAGCGTGATGGCGTCCTCGCGCAGCAGGGCAAGCAGCTTTGGGGAGGCGTTGGCGAGCTTCATGCGTCGTTTGATCGTGATCGGTGCGGCCGAGAAAAGCGCGGCCACGTAATCGATGCTGCGACCTTCCTCAGCGAGCATCCGGTAGGCGCGCAGCACGTCGAACGGATCAAGTCCTTCGCGTTCGCTGTTCTCGATCAGCGAAATGGCAAGGGCTTCGCCCTCGCTGACGATGCGCACCGGCACCGGATAATCGGCGGCGATGTGTTTCTGCTCGAACAGCAGGTCGAGTGCGGCCTGTCGGCGCTGACCGGCACAGACGCCAAGCTTGCGATGTTTGCCGAGCGAGCCCTTCATTTCGTGAACAATCAAGTTTTGCAACAGCCCTTTTGCCCTGATGTTCGTGGCGAGCGAGTCAATGCCAGATAGCGGTTTGGTACGGGCATTGAGCGGCGAGCGCCGCAGGGCGGAATACGGCACGGACACGACCGGCTGCTCGTTGCCGAAACTGGTTTCGAGCAGCGGCTCAGCATTGGCCGTCGAGTCTGTGATGGTGTCGGCTTTGGCGGCGTTTGCGGTGTCGTTCATTTGCGTGTTGACTTCGGCTTGCATGATTTGCTCCAGATAGAGAAAGGAAGGTTCCGGGTCACGGTGCTGCGGCTTGCCATCAGGACTGATCCGGATAGGAGTCCTGATGGTATGAACTGGAGTTGGGCGGCAATGGGCCGCCGCCCGTGCCGTGCTTACGCCTTCATCTGGCGCATCGCGTCCGCGAGCATCCACAGCGCGCGGTTCAGTTTCACGTTCTGGTCGATGCCGGTGACGGGGCGGGTGGACATGGAGCGTCCGCTCCGCGAGCGCCCGTGCAGGCCGCCCTTGGTCAACGACTCCTGAATGCGGTTAAAAACCGTCCATAGGTCATCACGGCGGTCTTCGAAGCGGCGCACGTTCAGAAGCTGACTTTCGGTGATCGGCGCGGGCGCTTCCGCAGCGGTCGGGTCGTACCGCAGGGCGAGGGCCGAGCGGGCGAACGCGTGCTGTTCGTCACGGGTGAGCGTGACGGCGCGCATGCGGTCCTTCTGTTCGCGGATCAGATCAAAGCCGTCGAGCACGTCGAACGCGCCGTTGATGACGTTCTGCACGATGTTGCCCCTGTGAGGGACGCGGACCTCGCCCACGGTTTCGCCCGCAACCATGCCGTTCTGGCAGACGAAGCGATAGACGCCACCGAGTAGCTGGAATCCGCTGCTTCCGTCGTGCGAATTGAGGAGGATGATTTCGTTGACGTCCTCGCCGGTAATGTCGCTTGCAGGGCGCATGCGGATCAGATGCTTGGTGAATTCGCGCTTGTCCTGATCGCGTACGCGGGTCTGGCAGACCATGAAGGGCTGGAAACCTTCATTGCGCAGACCGCGCAGCACGTCGATGGTCGGGATGTAGGTGTAACGCTCCGAGCGGCTTTCATGCTTGCCGTCCGCGAAGATGGACGGGGCAACGCGGCGGATCTGGTCATCCGGCAGGGGCAAGTCGGAGCGGAGCATCGGGGAGCCGTAACGGAAGGAGGAAGCGAGTTGCATGGCAGTCTCCAGAGAGAGAAACAGTCAAAAGGGTTGATCGGTGTTGCGCTGACCGGGCTCCAGGATTCCGCCCTGCTGTAGGGGTTAGGCTCGTCCCGGTGGAACCCGGGGTTGGCGTTGTTGCTGCCAGTCTCCTGAGTTCGCGCCCGTGCGACTGAAGGAGCCGATAGCGGGCAGAGGTCAAGGAAAAAAGGCGAGGGAGGGGTGCGGGCAACACGGTCCCTCGCCCCTTGACGTCTGCCCGCTATCGGCTACGGTCGCGGGTGTCGGGCGGGAACGCTGGAGACTGGCAGATGCCAGGCTGCGGGTCTGACCGGGCTTTACGGGGTTAAGGTGTTGCGTCAGGGGTTGATGCCCGTCAGGGTTGAGACGCGAAGCGCGAAAACCCGGCCCGCAGCGTGAGCGGAGGGAGACGCCCAACGGGCAGGGAGTTACATGACGTTGCAATCGTCGCTGCAGTGGCTCAGCCGGCGAGTCTGTCACTCATCCCTAGGCGACTTGCCAATCTTGGGATAGGAATGCGATAACATGTCTGCCACCGCCGGACGGCAAATCGGTTAGAACAATGGGCAAGGGAATCAGGATGCGGTCCGCGCTGGACCGCCTGGGGAAGGTCTGGTCAGTTGAAGCGCTGCAGGCGCTTCACGATGAGCAACGGGAGATTCCTGATCTTGTTTGCGATCACCCGCCGTGTGGATGCGCGGTGCGCTTTGTGCATCGCTATCAGCAGAACCGGTCCAACCGGATCGAGCCCATCGACGTACCGGCCTATATTGCGCTTACCAGTGACTCCGGGCATATCGCCGGATGCCGGTACGACGCGCCGGGCAGGTTCACGGCCATTGTCGCGGACTCGGATCCGGATTTCATCAAGACACTCGAGACCGGAAAACGCGAACTGCGTCTGCTGGTCCTGCACAACGGTCTGCGTTGGAAGGGGCTGTCCGGCGCGACGCCTATGAGCACTGGTACGGCCACTGGAACGTCGGGTGGCAACACTACGATCGACGTCACCCAGTCCGAGAAGAAGCTCTCCAGCTATCTGCGCACGACGGCCGATCTCGTTACCCTACGTGCGCTTTGTGAATCGGATGCGTTCCTAGCATCGGAACTGGTCCTGCGTTTTGGTACCCGGCGTATTGCCTGGAGGGAATTCTTCTTCGAGCGGGAACGCTATGACGACGCCTGGGAGCTTGTGAGAGCGGGCGGGTCCAATTCATTCCCGATTGCACTCGCGGGTACTGTACGCACGCACCACATTCCGACACCGGGCGGAAAGTATAAAAACAGCTTCCTGAATTGCCACGCGCTGTATCGCAAAACTGACAATCCCGACCGGGTGGAGACGTTCGAAGTGAGCATTGCCCATGACGGCGGGAAATGGCTCGCCGACTTTCCAGTGGACGCCGACATCGTGATGTTCGGTATCTGGCGGGTGCTGGATCGGGTAGAGAAAGAGGGAAAGGACCCACGCAATCCTTCCAGGACCATCACGTATGTGACGCACAAGTTGATGCTTGAACCGAAATTCCGGCGCCAGCTTATCTGCGCATGCGTTTAGAAGATGCGCGTTCGCCCAGCAGTCCGCATTGACGGGAACATGCGTTCCTGGACTCTTCAACGGAGGCAGACCGGCCATCACCAGCAGTCCTTCGCAAGGCTGTTATTGGTCCCCCACATTAAATCGATGGCAAGAAAAAATGCCGTCGCGTTCAAGCTGCCCATAGATCATCAGGGCCAAGATAGCTCACGTCGAGATGGCCGGGATCCAGCGCCACAGCGGCGCGAACGAGGCCGCGACGGTTGGGATTGAGCGGATGGTTCAGGACACCTCGCAACAGTCCCTCGGCTGAGAGCACGACCGATCGCCTGTCCGAATGATAGAGCGTCATGGGCACGCCGGGGGGCGGCGGAACCCCTTGCCATTGGACTTGTGCCCGGTACCGGCGCTCGCCCCATGTCCGGCCATCGGGAGGGGCGAAATCACGCGTGAAGTCGAGCCACAGCATTCTGGTTTCCGGGGTTGGCCACCCGGGTTGAGCGGAGAGGGCCGTGACGGCCGCCGATCGCAGCCAGGCACGGAGTTCCCCGCCAGTGGTGAATGCCGCGGCTGTGTCATTGACGGCCTTGATGGCGGCGAGTCGTGAGCTGAAGCCGGCCTGAATCAGGATAGAGGCGGAGCGATTCATCGTGCCGGTTTCCACCGCTGGTACAGCCAGGCCGAGTTCATGGTCATCCAGCGTGAGCCCGAAGTCACCGACTACATCACCGTTCGCAACTGCGCGTACCCGCACCGCTTCCATCGCCCACGGCAGGCGGTAGACGAGGCCACCTTCGATAAACTGGAGCGCGTCGCCTTCCTGCCCGGCGATGAGTCCGGCGAGCGGCTGCCCCAATAACCAGGAGCGCAAGATCTCCCGCCAGTTGTCCGGAAACGGGTCGGGCGTGAAAGGATAAAAATTGAAGACGTGTTCGGCGAGCGCTGTGATTGCCTGGATGGCCGCTTCACCGTCAGACGCGAGAAGTGAGGCATTGGCCTGGACTAGCAGGAGATTGACCGCGGGCGCGACCGCATCGAGGGCGAGACCTGCCTCAAGGCCGAGACCGGCGAGGAAATAGCCTCGGCGGGCGACTGGCGTCGAATGCGCCCAGATGTACCGGCTGCGGGTCAGGAGCGAAGCTCGATAGGCTTGCCGGGAAGCGTCGTTCAGGCGCAACAGCCGCCTCTGCCATAGGGATGACTGCAGGATGGCATCCAGTGCTGCCTCGATGCCGCCGTCGGGCACGTCCATGTCGCCAATAAGGCCGAGTATCGCGGTGTCGAGGGTCGGGAGATTGCGTTCCCATTCCTTCAAGGCGCGTTCGCGCCTGTCGATCCTTTCGCCCACGACCTCGGGAAAGGTCCATGCATCCGCGTTGTTGACGACGTAGTCCATCAGGTGATTGAGGTCGCCCCCGACGCGTGCATGCATGCGCACGAGCAGGGCCGCGATAAGCTGGATAAGGCCGCTTTCCATCTCGCGCGCGCCGAGGTCTTCGATCAGTTCTACCCATTCGCCGTGCTTCCTGTTCCGCACGTCCTCGAAAATCGGAAAGAGTATCAAGCCCTCGACATCGACGTAGGCACGTCCGGCGCGACCGATGACGTTCTTGAATTCCGAAACCTTGATCCGTTCGCCACTGCGGTAGAGCGAGTGAATGATGATGACGGTTGCCGAGAGATTGAGCCCCTGGGCGAGTGTCGGCGACGAAACGGTGACCTTCAGGACGCCTTCGCGTAGAAGCCGCTCGACTTCCTTGCGATAGGCCGTGGGCAGAGCGCCGTGGTGGAGTGCCACGCCCAGCCGGAGGCACTTTAGAAGATCGCTATCGACGCCGAGCCATTCCTCGCCGAGCGCGATGGCCGTTTGCAGTACAGCAGCGTCGACGCTGAGCAAGGACCGCAGCGCGCCCCGTTCATGCAGGTCGACGATCACCCCGGCAAACGGTTCGACGCTTCGCCGTTCGGGGCAATAGATAAGGACAGTCTGTCCATCGTCGACAAGCCGCCAGGCGGTGGCCAGGCTCAGCTCCCGTTGATCGTCCGGGAACAGGCGCGTGCGGATCCTCTTGGGCCTGACAAAGAGCGGCGGCGCGGTGCCGGTCAGAAAGCGGGGAACGAAAGGGCGTTCCTCGCCGACACGCAGGTTCAGGCGCGCGGAGGGGGCGTTCCAGATTACTTCGCCAAAGCGTAGCCGGGTAGGGCGCCAGTCGTGTTTGATGGCGCCACCAGGATGGTCGCGGCGCAGCCATGCGGAGAAATCCTCCAACTGGTCGCCATCAGGCAGTATGGCTGACAGGCACACAATCCGACGTTGATCGGCGTCTGGCCGGCGAAGAAGGCGCTGGATCTGAACCTCATAGCGAACTTCGCGCTCGCCAGGGCCAATCATATGTCCTTCATCAAACACAAGCAGGCCGACGTCGTCGAGCAGGGACGGGTCGTTCCGTAGGGCGAAGTCGAGTTTCTCGGGCGTCGCGACCACGATATCTCTTCCGCGTATCGCGTCTTCGTCGAATCCGGAAACTCCGATACCGCCGTAGAGTGCCGAGATGGTTTTTCCGAGCGGGCCAAAGGTGCGCTGCAGAGTGGTCTCGGTTTGCGCCGACAGGGCGCGTAGCGGGGTGATAAATACGACCCGGCGGTTCGCGGCCAGGCAGCGAAGAATACAGAGTTCGGCGATGCGCGTTTTTCCTGCACTGGTCGGGAGCGACACGACGAGATCGTCGGTCTGGTCCACGGCGCGGGCGGCGGCCTCGATCTGGGAGGGCCAGAGGTCCACCTCGGCTTTCGGGCGGCACCCGAGCGATGCGATGAACAGTTCCCGGAGACTCGTCCAGTCGGGGGCGTCGCCACCGGCAGGCTGAAGTGGCACCTTTTCATGGAAGCTGTTCGACCAGAGATCAGATAGAAGATGGATCGCGACACGATGCGACCACCACTGCGGCAGAAGATTGAGCTCCGCACAGATGCTCAGGCTTTCCCGGAGGATGCCAATGGCATGGTCGACGAGTTGCCGTTCACCGCGCTCCAGCGCGAGCAGGAACTGGGCAAGTGCGCCGAAAAAGCTGTCCGTCAGAGCAAGGTCGAGGCCCTCGAACAGAAAGTCGTGGCCATCGCGTTGCGCATCGTGCGCTATGTTTTCCTGTCCAAGGCGTTCCCGAAAAAGACCCGCTATCCGGGCATCGGAACCTCGGCCGTCAAGACGAAAAGTGTAGACCAGGGCGCGGAGCGTGGTGATGTCTCGCCGCACGAGGAGCGCGAGAGCTCGTTCAACCGGCGAAAAGTTCTCGTCGGTGGCGACTATGGCGAGCAGCGAGTAGGCGCGGGCCGACAGGTGGGCAAGATGGTAGCCGGCGGCCGCCATGACGAAGTGAAAGTCCCGATCCACTTCCTGGCGGTTGCCTTTCGCCATGACGGCTTCAAGGGCGGTCGCCGCCTGTTCAAAGGCCAGACGGGCCTGACCCGGATCGCCGTCCATTTCCAGGAGGCGCAGCCCGAGGTTAAGGAGGGCGTAGGCGTAGCTATGAAGGTCGAAGCTGAGCTGGGGCGAAAAGGCAGGCGCGTCGGCTGGCAGGATGCCGTCCCGCCAGATCATCGCACGCGCCTGGCCACGCGCGATCAACCGTCCGCGGAACCCAGTGGCCGCGGCTTCGGTGATGGCTTGCCCGATTGCGTCAGGGTTAGTTGGCATTGGCGATCACTTGTGCGTAGACGGCGCCGACAAAAGCGGCGTGTCCCGCGACATGGAGGCCGATGCCCCATTGCGTAATGGGACCGGGATACGCCTGAAGCGACTGCTCCAGTAGCGCTTGTGGTGCGTTACCCGAAAAGGTGAATAACAGGTGGCGCACGCTTTCGACCGGGATCCCGTGTCGGAGCAGCGCGTCGTCAATCGCGTCTGCCAGGGGGAGATCCCCGAGTTCGAGTAGCCTGGCTGATATGAAGGAAAGCGCGTGGGCGGATGGAAGTCCGCCATCCTTGTCGAGGCCGGCTCGCGCTTCTGTCAGGGTCTGCGCACGCAAGTCGATCCGGCTCTTGGCCTCTGTTTTCAGGAAGCGAAGACGTTGGGTCTCGGGATCCAGAATCATGCCGATGACGTCGTCACCGCGCATCGCCATGTCACGATGATCTTTCCAGCGAAGCCGCTTTATGGGAGCGCGATAGCCGCTCTGGGCGTTGATCCATTCCGTCGCATAGATCTCACCGAGGTCACCCGACCTGATTTGTGGCGTCTGGGGCAGCAGGTCCGTCACCATTCCGGCAGCTTCGGCTTTCCCCAGGCGTGCCAGTGCGCGGGCCACGCGCTCTTCCGCCGCGTAATGACCAGGGATGGCCGCTGCGGTCAACTGGATCCCGGTGGGAATACCTGCGGGCCTGCCGGTGATCACGCGGACATGGTGATTTCCCAAGGGCGTGTCGACAGAATCGCACCAATCGTTAAACTGAACCACGCTGCCCCCTTTTCGGCTCAGTTTGTAAAGAGGTCGCGCACGCGCAGGAAGGGTGCGCCGGTTTCGGCGGCACCACGAACCTTGCGGGCGAGAACCTCGTCGAGTGCGATTTCGCGGTTGAGCATTTCATAGATGTCGTAGCCGTCCATGCAAATGACGCGTTTGCCCCGGCCGAAGGCAGCGAGGCCTTCCTCGGTGAATCCGCTATTGCTTACAAAGAGGCCACGGGTCCAAGCTGCCTTCTGCTCGATTTTTCCATGAAAAACATGAAGCTCGGCGACTCCTAAAGGTTTTCCGTGCCACTTCGCTTCGACCAGGTAGGTTTCATTGCCGAACTGGAAGCTGCCATCGATCTGTTCGCCCCGAAGGCGAAATGGGTCCTGGGGGAGCAATCCATAGACGTCAAACAGATCGCGAAGGAACTTCTCGAATGCATAACCGCGCGTATGCGGTTCAAGAGCTGTCATGCCTAGTAGATCACCCTTGATCTGGGCGATTCTAGACTTGTTGATGATGGGGCTGCCTGGCGGTGCTGAAGAAGCGTTGTCCGGACGTCCACCCAACTGACCGATAAGCGAGCGCAGCTTTTTGCCTGCGTCCTCAATTCTTTCCGGTTCGCTGGCGCGGGCGCGAAGAGCCTCGCGATACTCCCAGAGAGCATTGAGTGTCCGGACGACGGTCGGCTTGTCGACATTCTGGAGGAAATAGCGAAGGCGCTTCGCCTTAGAATTCCCACCCTGCGCGTAGCGTGGGTCGTCGATATTGACACCCAGCTCGCTCGCGAAGAACAGAGCGAAGGTGCGATCGGAAAAGTTCAAAACGTAGCCACTGCTCATGTCGAACAGGTCATCGATCAACATCATGTCGATGGCGCGGATGTTAGTCATGCCTTCTCTTTCCCAGTGGGTTGACTGCCTCGGTCCTTCGGAATCCCTAAACCCCAAGGAACATAATCCGACGTCAGCCAAAACGGGTAACCATTATAAACAATGCATGGAGGCTACCCGCTGCGAGCGAGGAATACACATCTACTTCTTTGAGCGTGGCAAGTAATCTACGGGGGTGTCTTCGGGGCGGCCAGCGCGGGCAAATTTCCGTTGCCAGGCTGTGGCATCGAGGCCACTCCAGGATCGTTGTACTTCTCGTAGCATTTCAGTAGCGGATCGCGAAACTCTGTTGTGCCGGCATAGCCGACGAGCATTCAAGTCCCTCAGCAGTTTGCATGCTTTGGCCGGTGGGCAAGGGACCGAAGGGCTCATCGTGACGCCGTCTGGATCAGTCAGGCGTACACTCGATGCTTGGTTTCACGTCCATCCAGTCACGACTGCCTGGAGGGCTCGCTCCTGCCGCTTTATCCTCGCGGGCATTTAAACAGACGGCATGTCTGGCCTGCGACAACAACGTAGATCCAGGGAAGACATGCAACGATGAGCAACGAAAGCGAACCGAAGAATCGCGAACCTTCGACAGAAGTGCTGAGCGAATTGGCCGCAGTTATAGCCGAGATGACACGGGTGGTTTCGCGGACTGAGTCAACCACCAGCCAGCGCATCGGCGCCTGGGTGATAGGAGTGACCGCGTTCGCTGAACTCGCGGGCCTTGTGGTCGTGGCTTTTCTACTCCGCTCGCAAGTGGCGGCGGCGATTGCTGTGCCTGGCGGTGCCCGCTGGCTCGCGGGGATGATCATGGCAGCCATAGCGACTAGCGGTTTGCTCCTGTTTTTACTCAGCACGATACCTTCGCTGCTAGGGATCAGGAGAGATCCGTTTGGCGCGGTGCTCCGTGCCGTAGATACTGACATGAGGGAATACGCTCACTTCCTCGCGTTGCTGGCGAGCTATCCGAAATCGCTTCTTGAATACGCATTGATGCAGTACCGGTTTCATCGCGACGCGTTCGAGACTCGAATCGCGCTGACGAGCGGCGATCTTAAAAAGATCGGATTGTTTCCGGCATGGCTGGCTGTCACCGCTGGTGCCCAGAAGCTCACCACCACTGGCAATCCATGGCTTTGGATGCCGGTCGTGCTGGCGGGCTGCTTCTACCTGCTGGCGTTCGTTTTTTCTGACAAACCTCAGCAGATGAGCAGGGTTGTCTCGTTGCTTGAACATGTCGTGACGTACTACGACGACTATTGCTGTGACGGTGAAACGGATGCTTCGGCGCCGACCACCGGGTTGCCAGTACAGGGCAGGTCCCGGACCAGGCGAAGGGGGGCTCTGGTTGTTCACCTCGCGCCAGATCCACGATGGCCCTTTGCAGGCGGAGGCATAGTCGCCGGGAAGCCGTGGTGGCGGGATCCGCAGGGAGGCGATAAACATACCAAAAAACAGATCAATCGGGCTAATGCGCGCTTAGCTGCCTGAGTTGCCTGGCAGCGCCGGATACTGGCGGTTTGATCGTGTGCGATCAATGGTTACCGCCGTTGGCTGAAGGGCCAGTGCACTATGTTGCAAAATGGATAAACGTCCCTTGTCACGGATGAAGCATGCACGACGAATTCCAGCTTGATGTGGTTGCGCTCGCCGGCGTGTGGGCACTTCGCGATGAGATCCTCCGCGCCGGCCTGCCGCCCGGCGACAGTGTGTACGCGGGTGATCAGAGTGCCGACACTCTTCACGTTGGGGCATTCAGGCATGGGCACCTCGTGGCGGTGAGTTCGATCTGCCGTGACCTTAGCGGCGAGCGCAACACCCAGGGATGGCGCCTTAGCGGCATGGCCGTCAAGCCCGAATGTCGAAACTGCGGAGTTGGCACCACGCTCGCCAGATACTGTATCGCATATGCCAAACGCTCCGACGCCGAACTCGTATGGTGCACAGCCCGGATTAGCGCGTTGACTTTCTATCAGAATCTTGGCTTCTCGATGATCGGTGAGGCCGCTTCACGAGCCGACATGGGAGAAGAGAGATTCGTCAGAATGGAGTTGGATTTTTCAGGCGGACAGCTTATGCATGAAGAAGATCGATGGTGAAGTTGGAGTCGCGGGGAGGCGATGCCATGCCATGAAGCCGACATAAACTGCTACCGTTTTCGACGGAGTTGCGCTTTCCCGTCATCATTTTCGGGTCGTGGCGCGGACCTTTAGGCACCGCGGCGCGGATATGGGCAGCCGTTCCGAGATTGCCTTCACCATCCCGAGCCCCCCGGACGATTGAACGGATCGGCAGAGAATCCCATCAAGTGCGAGTCGGGGGTGAGTGGCGGGATAGTTGGCTATCGCTTGCGTGGTTAGGGATTGTCTGCACAAGCTGCAGGATTTGCTGAGGCGTTGGACTATCCTGGGAAGACATAGGCAAGCGAGGCGGAACGACGATGCAATTGGATCATGGGTTGAACCTGTCGACGAAGCGCACGCGCAAGCGTGAATTTCCGGACGAGATGAACCGCGTGGTGCCATGGTCCCGGATAATTGCGCTGATCGAGCCGCACTATCAGGAGGGGAAGACAGGAACGCCGCCGTTTCCGGTCGAGACAATGCTGCGCATTCACTGCCTTCAACAATGGTTTGGACTGTCAGACCCCGCGATGGAAGAAGCGCTGTATGACGTGCCGGTGTATAGCGAGTTTCCCGAGCTCGGCTCGGGGATGACACGTCTACCCGATGAAAGTACGATACTGCGGTTCCGTCATTTGCTGGAAACACACGATCTGGCTGTGCAGATCCTCGCGGTGGTCAACGAAATGCTTTGCGAGCACGGATTGATGCTCAAGAGCGGATCGGCAGTGGACGCCACGCTGATATCAGCGCCCAGCTCGACGAAGAATGCTTCGGGCGCCGGGACCCGGAAATGCGCCAGACGAAGAAGGGCAACCAGTGGCGCTTTGGGATGAAAGCACATGTGCAGCGTCGACGCCGACCGTCCCGGCGTGGCCTGCCGCGATCGCTCCGCCTTGCATCGCAGCGTGAGTCTTCACAGGCGTGGTCATTTGCCACTGTAGTACGGGATGAGCGGAGGGAATTTCCTATCGGCCGGGCGCATGTGTCGTTCGATGAGTGTAAAGCCGTACGCGAGTTTGGGGGCGGAGAATTCCTTGTCGATCAGTACGAGCTGGATGCCGCGAAACTCAGCTTGTTCAAGCTCATAGAGCATTCGGTAGAAGCCCTCGAACTGCGTGCGATTTTCACGCTCGCTGATGTTTTTCATCGGTGAGTCGATGATCAGGAGTTCAGGTAATGGCGCACCGATCTCGGCAGTCAGTCGATGCACGGCAACGGCGAAGCAACATTTGAACAGCGTCTTTTTCCCGCCGCTGCTTAGTGTTGCGAAGCTGGTAACAGCGTGATCTCCCGGTTCTGATCCGTACACTGCGGGGAAGAATGAGGGCAAAGGTATCTCCACGCGATCTTCGCGGGTGATACCTGGTACGCCAGCGCGGACCAGACAGTCGAGAAAGAGAACCTTCAGTCGGTCGAGATTGGTCGTATCGCTTTGGGACGCGGCGCGTGCAGCCTTGAGCTGCTCCCGGGCAGTTTGTTCGCGCGCGACGATATCCGCCAGCAGGGCGCGTTGCTGTTCGAGCATCCTAGGCAGCCGCGCAAAGCCGGCGAGATTGTCTGCTTCCTGCAGAAAGGCGGCTCGTTCGCGCTCGTAGGTGATCACGGTGGAAAGATACGCCGTGTCATAACGGGCCAGTGCTTCATTGCGTTCACGTTCAATGTGGTCCTTGCGCTTCAGGATGTTGTCCCGCCTGATGCGTAACGTCGACAGTTCGTTGTCGGTGTGCGCCAGCACAGCCGTCAAATCTGTGATCCGCGCCCTGACATCACGATCGACGAGCGCCATCTCAGTGGGGTCGATGGCGTCGACATCGTCCGTCTGTCCGCAGACGCTACAGCATCCGATTGCACGTTCGGGCAGTGTTTGTGTGCAGCGTGGACAGGAATGAAACGCGACACCGGTGAGGATGGCTTTCGCCGAGACTGATCGTCGAAATTTGAGCGTCAGGGTTTCGATCTCGTGCAGATGTCTCTGGTCACGCTCCCGTGCTTCTGAAAGACTCGCGCATTGCTCGTCGATTCGCGCGACTTCCTCGCCCAGTGAGCGCGCCTGATCGCGCAGGTGGTCTGCAGCGTGCGTTGTCTGCCGTTCGCTGTCGGCTAACGCACGGGCACTGTCGATCCGATTGCCGAGGTCGGCGGCGCGTGAGCGAAGGTGGGTGATACGGGTCTGAATCTGGAGCTCTGACTCGACTCCTGTGTCCGCCAGTACGCGGGCAAGTCCCCCAATTGTGGCATTCAGTGCCTGTCGCTCGCCGCGGAGCTGATCGAGTTGCGCCTCGAGTTCGGCCACGTGCTCGTCATGGAAACCGACCACATATCGCAACACATCGCGACTCTTGTTGCGCATGTAAAATGGCGCATCTTCGTCGAGATGAAAGAAGGAGCTGTCGATTTCATCCTGATCCAGGTAGCAGTACCACAGCAGATCGCGTGTCGAGAGCCGGGCACTGTCGCTGTCCTCCTTGAGCTTGCTTTTGCGGACTTTGGGCGGCTTAATGCCCGAGAGCCTGAACAGGAGGTCGGAGAGGTTCTCGACATCGGTGCCGGGCAGTACTTCGCCTTCGGCCTTGCGGGCCGGGAGGGTCAACTGGTAGTCGCTGCCATCTTCGCTCCATGTTGCGATGACGCGGTCAGCGTCGCGAGGACGCTCGATGAGAAGCGTGCCGCCTGCCAGGATCAACTCGAGTGTCGCGCCCTCGAATTCGTTCTGCATCGCGGGCGTCAGCTGGATGTTGCCGCCGAGGCAGTAGTCGACCAGACGAACGATACTGGTCTTTCCCGCGCCCATTTGCCCCCAGAAGTAGCTGACGTCGGCAAATTCAATTTTGACGGTGTCTCGCCGCAACGCGAGGGTGAGAGATTGCAAGCGGAATTTCATGCCTGTACACGTCCAGGATCAAAAGTAAGCGTTCATGGGGAGTTGGTCAATAGGGCTGAATTTCTTCGCCCCATTTCATGTCCACGATTTCGGGAATTGCCTCGTAGACAAAGTCCTTGAGTCGGGTCGCCGACATGGCTCCAACTGACTTGAGAACGATGTCGGCACGCCGGGACAGGTCCGAGTACACGGGGTCGGCGCGAAATTCTTCGGCAAGTTCGCGTCCAGCGGAGGTGAGTCCGATTTGCACTGTATTCCCCTGCAGGCCAAGGGTAACGAGGCCGCGTGCGGCCAGCAGGCCAAGCCAGCGGCGATAGCGTCCGTCCCAGGGGCCGTAACGGAATCGGATCATCTTTGTCTCAATGGAGGTGCGCTCACGCGGAAGGACATTCGCGACGCTGGCATCAAGCCCGAGTTTTGATAGCGCGCGCTCGAGGCAGGTGGGGTAGCGCAGCAGGAAGTCGAGTTTGGCGAGCTTGGTGATCCCTTCCACGGCTTTGGCTTTCGTGAGTGCCGTTGATTTTCTGGCATCGGCGCTCCCCAGTAACACCAACAGGCGCGCGAGATGAAAATCATCCATGTTTTCAGTTTCGGCAACCGCTTTGATCAGGCGCAGACTCATCGGGATCGCTCGTCGTGAGAAACAGCATCACAGCTGCTGCGTGTCGGATTGACTTGCTTCATGGCGCGTCTGAACTGACCGGAAACCGTGGACCCCACCATGCCCGGCATTCCCCGGTTAGCAGGCCTGCGACGCCGACAAGACACTCATAGCTCTGGTTGCAGACTTCTCCCGCGTGCTGCGAGGCAAGATCTCGAAGACGATCCTGGACGTCAATCAGCATCGATGGGCCGTAGGGTACGCCTCGCTGGCGCGCGCGAAGATTGGCTTCAGACAGTTCGCCATGCACGCGCTGCTCAATCTGCTGTAGTCGCTCGGGGAACTTTTCAGGGTATCGGGTTGCTTCTTCGAGCAGGTTATATTCGGCCGCACGTGCTCGCGCAAGCATGTAGTCAACATCCTCAGACAATCCGGCGGCAACGAACTTCTGTTCCAGCACGCTGGTCTTCAGGCCCGCATTGAGATCGATCGTCGGTTTGCCCGGAAACCGGAAGGATGGCTTCCCGGCTGACGAGTGTAAAGCCAGCAGCGCCTGTGCGATGTCGATACGCTTGGCCAGCAGGACTGGATCGGGATCCACAGGATCAATGAGCGCACGCAGATGCCTGATGGGGTCGCTCACCTGCAGGGACGCGGCCCGATGGACGAGCGCAACAAGGCTGTCCCTGAATGCATCGAGTTGTTCAGCGATGAACTCACGGCAGATCGGCAGCCGGGCAATGTGTTCGTGTGACAATGCGGCATCGAACTCGCCACGCGACGGACCGAGAATCAGATCCATGCGGTGCAGGGTGAGCAGCAATTCGTCGACCTCACAGCCACAGGTGGCTAGTAGTTCGTCGAAGGCGCCGTCGAAGGGCGATGATATTTCGGCTCTGCTGGGACACTGGCGGATATGCTCGAGGAATAGACGTGGACTGCGCCCGCGTCGTTTCTGGTCTGCGCTCGCCGTCGTTGGTTCGTCGAACTCTGTATTGGAGACGAAGTAGACGTGACCAATCCGGTCGCCGAATTCCGCTATGAGATCAACGAAACGCCCGATCGACCTTGTCAGTTCGCTATCGGCCAAGTCCCAGGCGCCGCGTTCCGGGCGTGATGTCTTGATCTGGTATGCATCGAAGATGCCCCGGCCGTCCTCGGCGAGAAAGTCCTCATGATGTTCGCACCACAGCGCGGTGTACGGTCGCGTCCCAAGCCGGGCCGCAACCATAAGCATGACGCCGTACGCATGCTGATACCGGAAATTGCGCTCCGTGGCGTCGCCGGGGTCGCTGGTATTGCGTTTCGTTGCAGGGTTGGGCGCGCTCGGTGCACGCACTGTTGATTTGGCCTCGCCGCTCGGTCCCATGGGAATTCTATATTTGGATTGGGGTAAACCTCATCGCTCTCGCGCAGAACAGTATCAGGAAACAAGCGAATGCGGCAACGATTCCAGAGGAAATGCCAAGCAATCCGGCGCAGCATTCCACCGTCGTGCGAGTGTGCTGCCTGGCAGAGCCCGTCGTGCTGGTGACGACGTTGTTGTATCCATATCGCATACGATCCCGTTATTTTCGTTTTTCGTTTCCGAAAGAAATGCGAAACCCGGACGCGACGCGGGTTTGAGGGACGCGACGACTGGGCGCCTTGACGTGACGGTAGCAGCCAACGCTGCACGCCGGTCCAAAGGCCGAAAGAGAGCGTTGCGGTGCTATTCTCCAGCCAGCGGATTTCTTCCAATCAAGCACTTCAACTGGAAACAATATGAGTGAACTGACGGTTGGTGATCTGAAACGCCAGTTAGCGGGGTTGGGCGACGACACGAAAATCTCGTTTGCTGGCGGGTTGACGTTTTATCGCCTGAAACGGTGGGGAGACGAGGAGTTCATTGTCGAGTTCAACGAAGCTCAAGGGTATCTGACAGAAGGCTTCAAGAAGCGCAACCCATCCGTCCAGGTCGTGTTTATCGACACGGGGGTAGTCGAGCGGAATACTGACGGCCGTCTGGGTCAGGTTGACGTCTCGGTCACGTAAGTTGGGCTGACACGGCAGCGTGTCTGCTGGCATTTCCTAAGAGTGAGAATTTAACGAGAGCCGAGATCTTCGTTGGCGGCCAGATCGAGCATGCATCGGAGCGCAAGTTCATTGTTTCCGTGCTGTCATGGTTGAGTGATCAAGGACTCCATGCGGTTGTTCTTGCCAATATCGAGATCGATGGGCGGCAGGTAGATTGCATAGTCGCGACGAACAATTTCGTGTCCGTCGTGGAAGTCAAGACCAGTCATCTTCCCTTCGCGGTAACCTGAATGGAGCTTGGGCGCGGTTGTCAGGCTCTACCTAAACAACATGGCATCGTTGGGCTAATCGCTGGAACGCTGGGACTTACAAACAGGATTAAGCATGCGAATCGAGAAGGTCCGGGTCGAAAGGTTTTCGACTCTTGCACGATGTCGAAATAATGCTCGAACCAACGTCTACGGTGATCGTTGGGCGCAACAACAGCGGTAAGACATCTCTCACCGAAGTGTTTGATCGTTTTACGGGCGAGAATGGCCCGCGCTTCCGACTGGAGGATTTTTCATCCGCTCTGCGGCCCAAATTCTTTGAAGCCAAGGCGTTGAGAGAGAAAGGTGAAAGCCCAGAAAACGTGCTTGAGGCACTGCCGAAAATCGTCCTTACCCTTACTCTCGCTTATGACGTCGGAGCGACGAACCTGGGTCCACTTTCCCAGTTCGTTATCGACCTGGACGTGAACTCTTCGAAAGCCATCGCGCGCGTCGAATACGGTCCGACACTCGCAACGCTTCATACTTTGCTTGATGCCCCGGCGCCCCCGGAAAGCGTTGACGCTAACGCGCATTTTCTTCGCTCGCTGCGGGATACGCTTCCCAAGGCGTATGGTGTGCATATATGCGCGATCGATCCGACGGATGATCAGAACCGCCGGTACTTTGACGGAACGTCCGCGCTTGCCGCTCTGGTTCAGTGCAGTTTCGTTCGCGCCCAGCGCACGCTCGACCATGCGAAGCAGGGGGACGCAGATGTCATCGGCAAGTTGCTCAGCACATTGTTCAAGACAGCCACCGCGACGACTGCTGCAGCGTCCGACCAGGAGCTTGCCACAAAACTGAAAGCGTCCGTCGAAAGCATTGAACGAAATGTTCAAAGCGATTTTGATCAGATGCTGAAAAAGTTGCTGCCAGCGATGGAAGTACTTGGTTTTCCAAGCCTCAATGACACTGAACTTCGCCCGGAGACCTCACTGAACGTCGAGTCTCTTCTTTCGGACCACACCAAGGTGGTATACGCCGGTGCGGATGGCGTGCACCTACCTGAAGGGTATAACGGGCTGGGCACCCGCAATCTGATCTACATGCTGCTTCAGCTCGAGAGCTTCCATAAGGCGTATCGGGCAAAGGTTACTCGACCTGTCACGCATCTGATCTTCATCGAAGAGCCGGAGGCACACCTGCATCCGCAGATGCAGGAGGTTTTCATCGCGCAACTCAACGCAGCGATCGGCAAGCTCTCTGCGGCTTATCCCGACGAACCGGCATGGAACGTACAGTTCGTCATTTCTACCCATTCACCGCACGTGGCCAATGCTGCGACGTTCGAGGCAGTCCGCTATTTTCTGAACGACTCGGCGAGTGTGCCCAGCGCGCGCCGGACGAAAGTCAAGGATTTCAAGAAAGGGATGACGACCATCTCGCCCGAAGACCGGGACTTTCTGCATCAGTACATGACCCTGACGAAATGCGACCTTTACTTCGCCGACAAGGCGATCCTGGTCGAAGGGACCACGGAGCGCTTGCTGATGCCTCGTCTGTGCGAAATTGTGGATCGCTCGCTCGAAGATAAGTCAAAGCTCGCACGGCAATACGTAACTTGTGTTGAGGTCGGTGGCGCTTACGCCCACATCTTCTATCCCTTGCTGGATTTCCTCGAACTGAAGACGCTCATCATCACTGACCTGGATTCGACCAAGCCGGTTGAGAAGAAGAACAAGAAGGGGATATTGGTCAAGGTCTGGGAGAAATGCCTGATTGCGGAAGGAGAGCGGACCTCTAACGCTGCGATCCGGAAGTGGTTCTGCCCGGACGGAGAGGATATCGAAAAGTGGCAGATCAGCCCGACTGAGCTGCTGGCCAGGACGCCCGACGACAAGGTGCGCGGTTTCCGGCGCATCGCCTATCAGATTCCTGAAGCCGATGGCTCGCAGATCTGCGCTCGCAGCTACGAGGATGCGCTTGTCCTGGCCAACCCGGATCGTTTTAACTTGCCGAAAGAGGAAGATGAGGCGACGGAGGCCTGGGAGTTCGCGCAGGGCCTTTCGAAAGCCGAGACGGCACTCCGCTTCGCAATTCAGGAGAAGGATTGGGCCGCGCCCCGCTATATTCGGGAGGGGCTGGAGTGGCTCTCGGAGCCGCCCCCGGCTGCCGCCACGCCCCTTGTCTCAGCGCTGACGGAGCCGCCGGCGAGTGGGGAGGCGGCATGACGGGGACTGCGCAAAATCCAGCCCTCGCTGCCGCGATCGAGGCTCAGAAGAAGATCGAGGACGCACTGGATGGCGGCCGCAGCTTTCGTCTGGAAGCTGGCGCAGGCGCCGGGAAAACCTATTCATTGGTTGCAGCGCTGAAGCGTCTGATTGAAGCGCGTGGACCTGCGCTGGTGCATGCTGGGCAAAGAGTCGCGTGCATCACGTACACCGAGGTTGCCAGGAACGAGATCGCTCAGGAAATCGAAGACCATCCGGCAATTCTGGTCGATACGATCCATGCTTTCTGCTGGGCGTTCCTGCGGCAGTTCCAGAAGCCGTTGCGGGAGATCGTTGCATCGATGGATGACCGTCGAGAAAGAATCGAACAGGGCGGTGGGACCGGATCGAAGCCCGTTGATTACGATCTAGGATTCTTCGGTGTAGACGCTGACCGTATCACGTTGGGGCACGACGATATCCCGGCCATCATGGCCAGACTCTTGGCACAGGAGAAATTCCGTCGGCTGCTCGCGCAACAGTTTCCGATCATCTTCATCGATGAATATCAGGACACCGACCGTCAATTCATGGAGGCCATCACAGAGCACTTCTTGAAGACCCGCGAAGGTCCGAAAGTCGGACTGTTCGGTGACCATTGGCAGACCATCTACCGAAGTGAATACGAACTCGCGGACTATCCCATCGAAGAGATCGGCAAGGGTTCCAACTTCCGCTCAGTTCCTGGCATTGTCGACGTGCTGAACAGGCTCCGTCCGGAGCTTCCGCAATCTGTTCGCGACCCTCAGGCAAAGGGTGAGGCAAGATTCTTTCACGCCAATCGTTACAAAGGTGAGCGAACGAATGACCGGAACTCGAAGGGGGACTTGCTACCTGACGTGGCACGCAGCACCCGGGAAGCATTAATGAGTCGACTCCAGGGGGAAGGGTGGGACCTGAGCAAAACCAAGGTCCTGATGCTCACGCACAATGTTCTGGCGGCGGAACAGGGATATCCCAACATCGCGCAGATTTTCAGCGGTCGCACGGAACTGTTCGCGAAGAAGGAGGATCCCGCGATCAGGTTTTTCGCTGAGACAGTAGAACCGATGTGCACAGCTTACCGTGCGTCACAATACGGTGAAATGTTCCGGGTATTTGGCACGGGGCCCGCGATTGAAAAGCATGCTGACAAGGTGTCGTGGCGCGAAGACATGGATCGGCTGCAGCAACTTCGCGCGGAGGGAACGATTGGCCAGGTCATCGACCATGCAAAGCGAACGAAACGTCCTTCGCCACCGGATCGTCTCTTGCGTCGAGAGGAAGAGCTTGCCGCTCTTGAGGGCGCGCCGATCCCCGAAGACGCGACAGCGCTCCAGCGTTACTGCCAACTCCGCGACGTCCGCTCCCGCCTTCACCATCTCCAACGACTACGAAGGCGTGGGCGTGCCGAAGGGCGAGACGCGTCTGCTCGACGCCGTGAACAGCACGCTCACGAAACTCGAAGCGG
>Ga0255336_100407_pt1 | contig 72723 bp, 63 predicted proteins | sample MeOH1_35cm_T3_17_FD_189102 | JGI IMG/M metagenome (GOLD analysis project Ga0255336, IMG submission 189102) | Sandy soil microbial communities from University of British Columbia, Vancouver, Canada - MeOH1_35cm_T3_179 | ecosystem: Engineered > Artificial ecosystem > Sand microcosm > Unclassified ... | reverse complement strand
CGCGCGCGGTGGCCTTCGAGAAGGGCGACGTGCAGGTGCTGCGCGGCGGCGACGTCGACAACGTGGACGTCAAGCGCCTGCGCGCGCTGCCCAACGTGGAATACACCACCAAGGGCTGGGAGATGTTCGCGCCGATGTCCACGATGCTGATGAACGAGCGCAAGCCGCCGTTCAACAACATCAAGGTGCGCCAGGCGGTGATGCACGCGCTCAACCGCAAGCTGATCGTCGACAACATCTTCTTCGGCATGGGCAAGCCGGCGGTGAGCCCGTTCTCCTCGAGCACGCTGTTCTTCGACAAGAACATGCCGGCCTATGACTTCAACCTGAAGAAGGCGCGCGACCTGATCAAGGAGTCCGGCGTCAACGTCGGCCAGTACCCGGTCAAGATCCTGTCGACCTCCTACGGCGCCAACTGGGACCGCCTCGACGAGTACGCCAAGCAGATGCTCGAGCAGCTCGGCTTCAAGGTCAGCATCGAATCGGCCGATGCCGGCACGTGGTCCAGCCGCGTGAGCAACTGGGACTTCGACCTGACCGTCACCTACACCTACCAGTACGGCGATCCGGCGCTGGGCGTGGAGCGGCTCTACGTGACCAAGAACATCGTCAAGGGCACGCCGTTCGCCAACGTGCAGGGCTACAGCAACCCGCAGGCCGATGCGCTGTGGGCCCAGGCCGGCGTCGCGCTGGACGCGGGCGAGCGCCAGAAGCTGTACAGCGAGGTGCAGAAGATCCTGGTGACGGAAGTGGCCGCCGGCAACCTGTTCGAGCTGGAGTTCCCCACGCTGTACCGCAAGAACGTCAAGAACCTCGTGACCACCGCGATCGGGCTGAACGAGTCGTTCGACAACGTTTCCATCGAGAAGAACTGAGTCGTGCGTGACGGGCGCATGCGGGTTCCGCTGCGGAACCCGCGCGCGCACCGGGCCGCTCCCGCGCGTGCGGGGCGGCGCAGCAATGCGGGCGCGATGGCGCCCGGACCCAGCTTTTGCCCCGCGTGGAGCATGCCGTGAATTTCCTCTCTTTCTTGTTGTCCCGCCTGTGGAAGGCCCTCGTGGTCGTGCTCGGCGTGGTCATCATCAATTTCTTCCTGATCCGCATGGCGCCGGGCGACCCCGCCACCGTCATGGCGGGCGAGGCCGGCGCCGGCGATGCCGCCTTCGTCGGCCAGCTGCGCCAGCAGTTCGGGCTGGACCAGCCGGTGCTCACGCAGCTCGGCATCTATCTCAAGGGCGTGGCCAGGCTCGACCTCGGCTACTCGTACCGCAACCACCTGCCGGTGCTGGACCTGATCCTGGACCGCCTGCCGGCCACCATCGTGCTGATGAGCGGCGCGTTCGTGTTCTCGCTCGTGCTCGGCGTGCTGCTGGGCGTGATCTCGGCGCGCACGCGCTACGAGAACAAGCGCCGCTGGGTCGACAGCGCGGTGATGAGCGGCGCGCTGCTGCTGTACGCCACGCCGCTGTTCTGGCTGTCGCTGATGGCCATCATCCTGTTCTCGGTGGTGCTGGGCTGGCTGCCCGCGTTCGGCATGGAGACCATCGGCGCCGGCTACACGGGCCTGGCGCGCGTGCAGGACGTCGCGCTGCACATGGTGCTGCCGACCATCTCGCTGGGCTGCTTCTTCATGGCGGTGTACGTGCGCCTCACGCGCGCCTCGATGCTGGAAGTGATGGGCATGGACTTCGTCAAGACCGCGCGCGCCAAGGGCGTGCCGGCCGGGCGCGTGATCCGCGTGCACGTGCTGCGCAACGCGCTGCTGCCGGTGATCACGTTCGCCGGCATCCAGCTCGGCCAGATGGCCGGCGGCGCGGTGCTGACCGAGACCGTGTTCTCGTGGCCCGGCATCGGCCGCCTGATGTTCGACGCGCTGCTGCAGCGCGACTACCAGCTGCTGCTCGGCATTTTCTTCGTGACCTCGGCGCTGGTGGTGTTCTTCAACCTGGTGACGGACATCGTCTACCGCTTCATCGACCCCCGCATCGCGGTGGGCGGCAAGGGAGCCACGGCATGAAAGCCTTCGCCCGACGTTATGCGCGCAACTACGGCGCGGTGATCGGCCTGCTGGTGCTGCTGGCCGTGGTGGCGGTGGCGCTGCTCGCGCCCGTGCTGTACGAGGACTCGCCGTGGCTGATGGTGGGCGAGCCGCTGGTGCACCCGTTCGCCGACGCCGCCTATCCGTTCGGCACCGACATGCTGGGCCGCGACATCACCGCCGGCATGCTGTACGGCGCGCGCGTCTCGCTGCTGGTGGGCGTGATCTCCACCGGCGTGGCGCTGGTGTTCGGCATCCTGATCGGCTCGGTGGCCGGCTACTGCGGCGGCCGCGTGGATGACGCGCTGATGCGCTTCACCGAGTTCTTCCAGACCATCCCGCAACTGGCGATGGCGGTGGTGATCGTGGCCATCTTCAACCCGACCATCTACTCCATCGTGGCGGCCATCTCGGTGGTCTCCTGGCCGCCGGTGGCGCGCCTGGTGCGCGGCGAGTTCCTCACGCTCAAGCAGCGCGAGTTCGTGCAGGCCGCGGTGGTGATCGGGCAGAAGCCGCTGCGCATCATCCTCACGCAGATCCTGCCCAACGCCATGTCGCCGATCATCGTGTCGGCCTCGTTCATGGTGGCCACGGCGATCCTGACCGAGTCGGCGCTGTCCTTCCTGGGCCTGGGCGACCGCAACATGATGAGCTGGGGCTTCATGATCGGCGCGGCCCGCACCATGATCCGCGAAGCCTGGTGGATGAGCGTGTGGCCGGGCGTGGCGATCCTGCTCACGGTGCTGTCCATCAACCTGATCGGCGAAGGCCTGAACGACGCCATGAACCCCCAACTGCGCCGCCGCGGCGAGTGAGCCAAAGGATGCCGCACATGCAATCACCTGACCAGAATCCCGCGCCGCTGCTGTCCGTGCGCGACCTCACCATCGCGCTGCCCGCCGGCGGCGACCGCCCGCACGCGGTCAGCGGCGTGACCTACGACCTGCACGCCGGCGAGATCCTGTGCATCGTCGGCGAGTCCGGCTCGGGCAAGTCGATGAGCGCCAACGCCATCATGGGCCTGCTGCCGCCCTACCTCAAGCCGCAGGGCGGGCAGATCCTGTTCAAGGGCCGCGACCTGCTGGCGCAGGACGAGAACACCCTGTTGTCGATGCGCGGCAAGGACATGGCGATGGTGTTCCAGGAGCCGCTGTCCGCGCTCAACCCGGTGATGACCGTGGGCGAGCAGATCGCCGAGGTGATGCGCGTGCACGGCGCCTATCCGGGCGAGGCGCGCAACCGCCGCGTGCTGGAACTGCTGGAATTCGTCGGCCTGCCCGACCCCGCCACGCTGACCCACAGCTATCCGTTCCGCCTGTCCGGCGGCCAGCGCCAGCGCGTGGTGATCGCGATGGCGCTGGCGCTCGAGCCCGCGCTGCTGATCGCCGACGAGCCGACCACCGCGCTCGACGTCACCACGCAGGCGCAGATCCTGGCGCTGATCAAGCGCATCCAGGCCGAGAAGGGCATGGGCGTGATGTTCGTCACGCACGACTTCGGCGTGGTGGCGGAGATCGCCGACCGCGTGGCGGTGATGGAAAAGGGCGTGCTGGTGGAGATGGGCACGGCGCAGCAGGTGCTCAACCACCCACAGCATCCCTACACGCGCCGGCTCATCAGCGCCGTGCCGCACGGGCGCGCCAAGGAGCGCCAGGCGGACGCGGCCGAGACCGTGCTGGAAGTGCGCGACCTGCGCAAGACCTACGTCTCCGGCGGCGGCCTGTTCAGCAAGAAGCGCGTGGTCAACGCCGTGGACGGCGTGAGCTTCCGCGTGCAGCGCGGGCAGACGCTCGGCATCGTGGGCGAGTCCGGCTCGGGCAAGTCCACCATCGGCAAGTGCCTGCTCAAGCTGACCGGCATCGACGGCGGCGAGCTGCTGTTCGACGGCCAGGACATCGCGCGCCTGTCCGAGCGGCAGTTCCGCCCGCTGCGCAGCGACGTGCAGATGATCTTCCAGGACCCGTTCGCCTCGCTCAACCCGCGCCACACGGTGGGCCGCATCATCACCGACGGCCCGGTCGCCAACGGCGTGCCGCTGGCGCAGGCGCAGGCGCGCGGGCGCGAGCTGCTGCAACTGGTGGGGCTGGAGCCGTCCGCGTTCGACCGCTATCCCAACCAGTTCTCGGGCGGACAGCGCCAGCGCATCGGCATCGCGCGCGCGCTCGCGCTGGAGCCCAAGCTGCTGGTGGCCGACGAATCGGTCTCCGCGCTCGACGTCTCGGTGCAGGCGCAGGTGCTGGAGCTGCTGGCCGAGCTGCAGAAGCGCCTGAACATCGGCCTGATCTTCATCACGCACGACCTGCGCGTGGCCGCGCAGATCTGCCATCACGTGATCGTGATGCACAAGGGGCGCGTGGTGGAGTCCGGCCCGCCCGACCAGATCTTCGACGCGCCGCGCCACGAATACACGCAGCGCCTGATCGCCGCGGTCCCCGGCAAGGAATGGGACCCGACCCTGATCCGCGCGGCCGCCTGAACGCGGCGCGCACCAACCTGACATCAAAGACGGAGCAACGACAGATGAAGAACGCCGAACTGGTTCGCCGCAAGGACGCCGCCACCCCGCGTGGCGTGGGCGTGATGTGCAATTTCTACGCCGAGCGCGCCGAGAACTCGGAGATCTGGGACGTGGAGGGCAAGCGCTACATCGACTTCGCCGCCGGCATCGCCGTGCTCAACACCGGCCACCGCCACCCGCGCCTGGTCGAGGCGATCCAGCGCCAGCTCGGCCGCTTCACCCACACCGCGTACCAGATCGTGCCGTATGCCAGCTACGTCGAGCTGGCCGAGAAGATCAACCAGCGCGCGCCGGGCCGCTCGGCCAAGAAGACCGCCTTCTTCACCACCGGCGCCGAAGCCGTGGAGAACGCCATCAAGATCGCCCGCGCCGCCACCGGCCGCCCCGGCGTGATCGCGTTCTCGGGCGGCTTCCACGGCCGCACCATGATGGGCATGGCGCTGACCGGCAAGGTGGTGCCGTACAAGGTCGGCTTCGGGCCGTTCCCGGGCGAGGTGTTCCACGCGCCGTACCCGTGCGCGCTGCACGGCGTGTCGGTGGACGACTCGCTCAAGGCGCTGCAGCACCTGTTCAAGGCCGACGTCGATCCCAAGCGCGTGGCCGCCATCATCTTCGAGCCGGTGCAGGGCGAGGGCGGCTTCAACGTGGCGCCGCCGGCCTTCGTCAAGGCGCTGCGCGCGGTCTGCGACGAGCACGGCATCCTGCTGATCGCCGACGAGGTGCAGACCGGCTTCGGCCGCACCGGCCGCCTGTTCGCGATGGAGCACTATGAGGTGGCGCCGGACCTGACCACGATGGCCAAGAGCCTGGCCGGCGGCATGCCGCTGTCGGCCGTGTGCGGCCGCGCCGAGGTCATGGACGCGCCCGCGCCCGGCGGCCTGGGCGGCACCTATGCCGGCAACCCGCTGGCGGTGGCCTCCGCGCTGGCCGTGCTCGAGGTGCTCGACGGCGAGCAGTTGATCCCGCGCGGCGCCGCGCTCGGCCAGCGCCTGGTGGCGCGGCTGGAAAGCCTGAAATCGCGCGTGCCGCAGATCGCGGAAGTGCGCGGCCTGGGCGCGATGGTGGCGGTGGAATTCCGCCGCGCCGACGGCTCGCCCGACCCCGAGTTCACGCGCGAGGTGCAGAACCGCGCGCTCGAGCAGGGCCTGCTGCTGCTGTCGTGCGGCGTGTACGGCAACGTGATCCGCTTCCTGTTCCCGCTCACCATCCAGGACGCGGTGATGGACGAAGGCCTGGACATCCTGGCCGACGTGCTCACGCGCTGACACCGGGCCGCATCCGCGCACCCTCCGGCACATCCACACCAACATAACGAGACAGAACATCATGCAACTCAAGGATTCCAGCCTCCTGCGCGCGCAGGCTTTCGTCGGCGGCCAGTGGCAGGACGCCGACAACGGCGCCACCTTCGCCGTCACCAACCCGGCCGACGGCGCGCTGATCGGCACGGTGCCGCTGATGGGCGCGGCCGAGACGCGCCGTGCCATCGAGGCCGCGCGCGTGGCGCAGGCCGCGTGGCGCCGCAAGACCGCGCGCGAGCGCGCCCAGGTCATGCGCGCCTGGTACGACCTGATGATCGCCAACGCCGACGACCTCGCCGTGCTGATGACCAGCGAGCAGGGCAAGCCGCTGGCCGAGGCGCGCGGCGAGGCGCTCTATGCCGCCTCTTTCCTCGAATGGTTCGCCGAGGAAGCCAAGCGCGTGAACGGCGACGTGCTGGCCACGCCCGCGGCCGACAAGCGCCTGCTGGTGGTCAAGGAGCCGGTCGGCGTGTGCGCGGCCATCACGCCGTGGAACTTCCCGCTGGCCATGATCACGCGCAAGGCCGGCCCCGCGCTGGCCGCCGGCTGCGCGATGGTGCTCAAGCCGGCCGAGGACACGCCGCTGTCCGCGCTCGCGCTGGCGCTGCTGGCCGAGCGCGCCGGGCTGCCCGCCGGCCTGCTCAGCGTGGTGACGGGCGACGCCGCCAGCTCGATCGAGATCGGCGGCGAGCTCACCGGCAGCCCCGTGGTGCGCAAGCTCAGCTTCACCGGCTCCACCGAAGTGGGCCGCATCCTGATGCGCCAGTCGGCGCCGACCATCAAGAAGCTGTCGCTGGAGCTCGGCGGCAACGCGCCGTTCATCGTGTTCGACGACGCCGACCTCGACGCCGCCGTGGAAGGCGCGATGGCCTCCAAGTACCGCAACGCCGGCCAGACCTGCGTCTGCGCCAACCGCCTCTACGTGCACGACAAGGTGTACGACGCCTTCGCGCAGAAGCTGGTGGCCGCGGTGGAAAAGCTCAAGGTCGGCCACGGCCTCGAGCCCGGCGTGCTGCAGGGTCCGCTGATCAACCAGGACGCGGTGGCCAAGGTCGAGCAGCACATCGCCGACGCCGTGGGCAAGGGCGCGCGCGTGCTCTCGGGCGGCAAGCGCCACCGCCTCGGCGGCACCTTCTTCGAGCCGACCGTGCTGGCGGGCGTGACGCCGGCCATGCTGGTGGCCCGGGAAGAAACCTTCGGCCCGCTCGCGCCGCTGTTCCGCTTCGGCAGCGACCAGGAAGTCATCGACATGGCCAACGACACCGAGTTCGGCCTGGCCTCCTACTTCTACAGCCGCGACATCGGCCGCGTGTGGCGCGTGGCCGAGGCGCTGGAGTACGGCATGGTCGGCATCAACACCGGGCTGATCTCCAACGAGGTGGCGCCGTTCGGCGGCGTCAAGCAGTCGGGCCTGGGCCGCGAAGGCTCCAGCTACGGCATCGAGGAATACCTGGAAACCAAGTACCTGTGCATGGGCGGCGTGGATCGCTGACCGGCACACCTTCAGGAGAAACGCATGAGCAGACCCCAAGCCGTTCCCACCGTGCAGATCGACAACGACCGCGTGGCCGTCACCGAGTGGCGCTTCGCGCCGGGCGCCGAGACCGGCCATCACCGCCACGGCTACGACTACGTGGTGGTGCCGATGACCACCGGCGCGCTGCGGCTGGAGACGCCGGCCGGCGAGGTGGTCAGCCAGCTCGTGGCGGGCCGCGCCTACTACCGCGCGGCGGGCGTGGAGCACAACGTCATCAACGCGCACGAAGGCGAGTGCGTGTTCGTGGAAATCGAGATCAAGCGATGAGCGTATCTTCAACCCGGGCCGCCGCGCCGCGCGAGCGCAACGGCGGCCAGATCCTGGTGGAACAACTGCGCATCCAGGGCGTCAGGCGCGTGTTCCTGGTGCCGGGCGAAAGCTACCTGCCCTGCATCGACGCGCTGTACGACCACCAGGACGCGATCCAGCCGATCGTGTGCCGGCAGGAAAGCGGCGCCGGCTACATGGCGGAAGCCTACGGCAAGCTCACCGGCGAGCCCGGCATCTGCTTCGTCACGCGCGGGCCCGGCGCCACCAATGCCAGCATCGCCGTGCACACGGCGCACCAGGACTCCACGCCGATGATCCTGTTCGTCGGCCAGGTCGGCAACGACTTCAGCGAGCGCGAGGCGTTCCAGGAGATCGACTACCGCCGCATGTTCGGCCAGATGGCCAAGTGGGTGGCGCAGATCGACCGCACCGAGCGCATTCCCGAGTTCATCGCGCGCGCGTTCGCGGTGGCCACCAGCGGCCGGCCCGGCCCGGTGGTGCTGGCGCTGCCCGAGGACACGCTGTGGGGCAAGGCGGCGGTGGCCGACATGCCGCGCTACCAGCGCGCGCACGGCGCGCCCACGCCCGAGGCGCTGGGCGCGCTGGCCGGCCTGCTCGAGCGCGCCGAGCGCCCGTTCATGCTGGTGGGCGGCTCGGGCTGGAGCGCGTCCGCGCAGCGCCGGCTCGAAGCGTTCGCCGAGCGCTTCGCGCTGCCGGTGGGCGTGGCCTGGCGCCGGCTCGAGTGCTTCGACAACCATCACCCGAACTATGTCGGCCACGTTGGCTGGGGCATGGGCGAGGCGCTGCGCGAGCGCATCCGCGAGGCCGACCTGCTGATCGCCGTGGGCACGCGCATGGGCGAGGCCACCACCGAAGGCTACACGCTGGTGGAAAGCCCGCTGCCGCGCCAGAAGCTGGTGCACGTGTACCCGGACGCCAACGAGCTGGGCCGCGTGTTCCAGCCCGCGCTGCCGGTGGTGGCGGACGTGAACGCGTTCGCCGCCGCGCTCGACGGCCTGTCCCCCGCGCGCGAGCCGGCCTGGGCCGCGCGCACCCGCGCCACGCGCCAGGAGCTGCTGGCCGCGCAGGAGCCCAAGGCCGCGCCCGGCAGCCTCAACCTGAACCGCGCCGCCTGCCACGTGCGCGACGTGCTGCCCGAAGACGCCTGCCTTACCGTGGGCGCCGGCAACTACGCGCTGTTCCCGCATGCGTACTACCGCTTCAAGGGCGTGGGCACCAGCCTGGCGCCGACGGTCGGCTCGATGGGCTACGGCCTGCCGGCGGCGATCTCCGCCAAGCTGGAGAACCCCGAGCGCACGGTGGTCTGTTACGCCGGCGACGGCTGCTTCCAGATGAACCTGCAGGAACTCGGCGTGGCCATGCAGTACCGGCTCGGCATCGTGATCCTGGTGTTCAACAACGGCATCTGGGGCACCATCCGCTCGCACCAGGAGCGCGAGTTCCCGGGCCGCACGATCGCGCTGGGTTTCGACAACCCCGAGTTCACTGAGCTGATCCGCGCCTATCGCGGCTACGGCGAGGTGGTGGACAACGACGCCGCGTTCGGCCCCGCGTTCGCGCGCGCGCGGGCCTTCGCCGACCGGGAAAAGCTGCCGGCGCTGCTGGAGCTGCGCTACGACGCCGACGGCATCGCCCCGGGCGTGACGCTGACGGAGATCCGCGAAGCGGCGTTCGCGCGGCAGCGGGCGGCCGCCTAGCGCCTGGTGTCGCGCCCTTCTCCCGCGTCGTGGGAGAGGGGCGCGAACCGGCAGCCAACGCGTTTCACCAGGTTTCACCACGCTTCACCACGAACCCAACATCATGCGCGCCTTCTTCTCGGATGACCAACTGCTGCACCAGCCCCGCCAGTTCATGCGCGCGGGCCGCCTGTGCGAACCGACCGACGTGCCGGCGCGCGCCCATGCGCTGCAGCGCGCGCTGGCCGGGCGCGGCATCGCGCTGGCCGAGCCGGCCGATTTCGGCCGCGCGCCGCTGGAAGCCGTGCACAGCCCGGCCTATCTCGATTTCCTCGGCTACGCCTACGAGCGCTGGATGGCGCTGGCGCGGCCCGGCTTCGAGCCCGGCATCGAGGTGCTGCCGAATCTTTCGCCGTACTACAACGGCCGCGTGGACCAGCCGCGCCGCGCGCCGTGCCCGACCGATTCCATCATCGCGCAGGCCGGCTACTACCTTGGCGACCTGAGCGCGCCGCTCGGGCCGCAGAGCTGGCGGGCCATCCTGCGCTCGGCGCACAGCGCGGTGGCCGCCGCGCAGTACGTGTGCGAGCAGCAGCACCGCCAGGGCATCGCGTATTCGCTGTCGCGCCCGTCCGGCCACCATGCGCACAGCGACCGCGCGGTGGGCTTCTGCTACGTCAACAACTCGGCCATCGCCGCGGAGACGCTGCTCAAGCGCTTCGGCAAGGTGGCGGTGCTGGACGTGGACGCCCATCACGGCGACGGCACCCAGCAGATCTTCTACCAGCGCTCCGACGTGATGACGATCTCGCTGCACGCCGACCCGAGCGGCTACTACCCGTTCTACACCGGCTACGCCAACGAGCGCGGCTACGGCGCGGGCTACGGCTACAACCTGAATTTCCCGCTCGCGCACGGCACCGAGGACGACGGCTTCCTGGCCGCGCTCGACAACGCGCTCGACGCGCTGCGCGACTACCGCCCGCAGGCGCTGGTGCTGGCGCTGGGCTTCGATACCTACGTCCACGACCCCATCAGCGTGCTGCGCGTGGGGCTGGACGCCTACCGCGGCATCGGCGAGCGCATCAACGCGCTGGGCGTGCCCACGGTGGTGGTGCAGGAAGGCGGCTACGAGGTCGAGGCGATCGGCCCGGCGCTCGATGCCTTCCTGTCCGGCCTCGTCCCGGCGATGGCCTGAACCGAGAACAAGGAGACCCGACATGACCGCACTGAAGATCGACGGCGAGCGCCTGTGGCAGTCGCTGATGGACCTGGCCCGCATCGGCGCCACGCCGCGCGGCGGCAACGCGCGCCTGGCGCTGACCGCGCTCGACGGGCAGGGCCGCGACCTCGTGGCCGGCTGGATGCGCGACGCCGGCCTGACCGTGACGGTGGACCGCGTGGGCAATATCTTCGGCCGCCGCGCCGGGCGCGACGACAGCCTGCCGCCGGTGATGACCGGCAGCCATATCGACACCCAGCCCACCGGCGGCAAGTTCGACGGCTGCTTCGGCGTGCTGGCCGGGCTGGAGGTGATGCGCACGCTCAACGACCACGGCGTGCGGACCGAGGCGCCGCTGGAACTGGCGATCTGGACCAACGAGGAAGGCACGCGCTTCGTGCCGGTGATGATGGGCTCGGGCGTGTTCGCCGGCATCTTCCCGCTGCAGACCGCGCTGGACGCCACCGACAACGAAGGCAAGCGCGTGGCCGACGAGCTGCGCGCGATCGGCTATGCCGGCGACGCCGAAGTGGGCGGGCGCAGGATCGGCGCGTATTTCGAGGCGCACATCGAGCAGGGCCCGGTGCTGGAAGACGCCGACAACGTGATCGGCGTGGTGACGGGCTCGCTGGGCCTGCGCTGGTACGACCTGACCGTGACCGGCATGGAGGCGCATGCCGGCCCCACGCCGATGCCGCTGCGGCGCGACGCGCTGTACGGCGCCTCGTTCATCGTGCAGGAAGTGGTGCGCATCGCCCATGACTTCGCGCCGCACGGGCGCGGCACGGTGGGCGTGATGACGGTGCATCCGGCCTCGCGCAACGTGATTCCCGGCGAAGTGAAGTTCACCGTGGACCTGCGCCACCAGGACGCCGACCGCCTGGCCGAGATGGACGCGCGCCTGCGCGCGGCCTGCGCGGCGCTGGCGCGCGGCGAGACCACCGGCGCGCCGCTCGGCGTGAAGATCGAGGACGTGCAGTATTTCCCGCCCACGCCGTTCGCGCCCGAGCTGGTGGGCCACGTGCGCGGCCAGGCCGCGGCGCTGGGCTATACGCACCAGGACATCGTCACCGGCGCCGGGCACGACGCGGTGTACATCGCCACGGTGGCGCCCACCGCCATGATCTTCGTGCCGTGCAAGGACGGCATCAGCCACAACGAGGTGGAGGACGCCCGGCCCGAGCACCTGGAAGCCGGCGCCAACGTGCTGCTAGGCGCGATGGTGGCGCAGGCCGGCGCGTAAGCGCCGCCATGCGCCTTCGTTCCACTTCAACCGCGGAAACATGATGAGTGAATTGCACGACCTCGCCTACTGGCGCCAGCGCGCCGCCACGGTGCCGATGCGCACCCAGGCCTACATCGGCGGCGCCTGGACCGACGCCGCCGGCGGCGCCACCTTCGAGACCCGCAACCCGGCCACCGGCGCGCTGCTGGCGCACGTCGCCGCGTGCGGTGGCGCCGACGTGGACCGCGCCGTGGCCGCCGCGCGCGCGGCCTTCGAGTCCGGCGTGTGGTCGCAGATGCCGCGCCGCGAGCGCAAGGCCGCGCTGCTGCGGCTGGCCGCGCTGATCGAGGCGCAGCGCGAGGAACTGGCGCTGCTGGAAACGCTCGACATGGGCAAGCCCATCGGCGACGCGCTGCTGTACGACATCCCCGAGGCCGCGCGCACCTATGCGTGGTACGCCGAGGCCATCGACAAGCTCTACGACGAGATCGCGCCGACCGACGGCAACACGCTGGCCACCATCACGCGCGAGCCGCTCGGCGTGGTGGCGGCGGTGGTGCCGTGGAACTACCCGCTGCTGATGGCGAGCTGGAAGGTGGCGCCGGCGCTGGCCGCCGGCAACAGCGTCATCCTCAAGCCGGCCGAGCAGTCGCCGCTGACCGCGCTGCGCCTGGCCGAGCTGGCCGGGCAGGCCGGCATTCCCGCCGGCGTGCTCAACGTGGTGCCGGGCCTGGGCGCGGAAGCGGGCCAGGCGCTGGGCCGCCACCCGGACGTGGACTGCATCGCCTTCACCGGCTCCACCGCCACCGGCAAGCGCTTCATGGAATACGCGGGCCAGTCCAACCTCAAGCGCGTGTGGCTGGAGTGCGGCGGCAAGTCGCCGCACATCGTGTTCGACGACTGCCCGGACCTGGACCGCGCCGCGCAGGCCGCCGCCGTGGGCATCTTCAACAACCAGGGCGAGATCTGCATCGCCGGCTCGCGGCTGTACGTGCAGCGCGGCATCTACGATGCGTTCATGGCGCGGCTGGAAGCGGCCGCGGCGCGCATGCAGCCCGGTGATCCGCTCGACCCGGCCTCGGCGATGGGCGCCATCGTCGACGCGCGCCAGCTCGACCGCGTGCTGTCGTTCGTCGACGCGGGCCGGCGCGAAGGCGCGCGCCTGCGCCTGGGCGGGCAGCGCGTGCGCGGCGAGAGCGGCGGCTATTTCCTCGAGCCGACCATCTTCGAGTGCCCGTCGCAGTCGCTGTCGATCGTGCGCGAGGAGATCTTCGGCCCGGTGCTGGCCGTGACCGTGTTCGACACCGAGGACGAAGCCGTGCGCATGGCCAACGATTCGCCGTATGGCCTCGGCTCCGGGCTGTGGACCGCGAACCTGTCGCGCGCGCATCGCGTCTCGCGCCGGCTGCGCGCGGGCCTGGTGTGGGTCAACTGCTACATGGACGGCGACGTCACGGTGCCGTTCGGCGGCGTCAAGCAATCCGGCAACGGGCGCGACAAGTCATTGCACGCGCTCGACAAATACACGGACCTGAAGACCACCTGGATGCATCTGGGATGACGGGATTGATTTAAAGAAATTCGCTGAATCCATTCAGCCTGATTTACGAAAAATGGCAGGGCCGTATCGCGTGGCCGGGGCGTTCTCGTTGCCAACCGTGCGGTACGTCCCTGCGTTTTCCGTCTTGAAGCCTTTGAGGCAGAGCGGAAATTCCATCGCAGTGCATGAAACGGAACCGGTCATCCAACAGGGTGCATATTGCTCTGTAAACGGTATTGGAAATTAGAAAAAAGCCATTTTTCAATGGCATGGCAATTGCTTGACTGATTCACACCCCGAGCCGGGACGATCCAATCTCCTAGAGGCAAGCCACACCATGCAAAATCCTTCATTCCAGAAACGACGCGCGGCGATGCTCGCCATCCTGCTGGGCGCCGCCGCGCCTTCGCTGTTCGCCCAGACCACGCGCGACTGGCCCACGCAGCCGGTGCGCATCGTGGTGCCGTTCCAGGCCGGCTCCGCCACCGACCTGATCACGCGCCAGATCGGCATCGGCCTGAGCAAGGAATACGGCCAGACCTTCGTGGTGGAGAACCGCCCCGGCGCGGCGGCCATGATCGGCAGCGAGGCCGCGGCGCGCGCGCCCGGCGACGGCTACACGCTGCTGATGTCCGGCCCCGCCTCGATGGTGACCAACCGCTTCCTGTACAAGAAGCTCAGCTACGATCCCGATGCGTTCGAGAAGGTCGCGGTGGTGGCCTACACGCCCAACATCCTGCTGTCCAGCCCGGACCTGCCGTTCAAGACGCTGCCGGAGATGATCGCCTACGCCAAGGCCAACCCGGGCAAGCTGACCTATGCGTCGTTCGGCGCCGGCACCACCTCGCACATGGCCGGCGAGATGCTCAAGGCGCTGGCCGGCATCGACATCGTGCACGTGCCGTACAAGGGCGCCGGCGACGCGATTCCCGCGCTGCTGTCGGGGCAGGTATCGATGTACTTCGACACCATCATGACCGGGCTGCCCTACGTGAAGGCCGGCAAGCTGCGCGCGCTGGGCGTGTCCAACAGCAAGCGCTCGCCGATGGCGCCGGACATCCCGACCATCGCCGAGCAGGGCTATCCCGGCTATGACATCGCGCCGTGGTACGGCATCGTCGCGCCCAAGGGCACGCCGGCGGACGTGGTCAACAAGCTCAACGTGTCGATCAACAAGCTGCTCAAGGACCCCGGCTTCCGCGAGAAGCTGGCGGCCACGGGCGCCGAGCCGCGCGGCGGCTCGGTGGCGGATTTCAGCGCGATGGTGGGCGCCGAGATCCCGCGCACGGAGAAGCTGGTCAAGCAGTCGGGGATCAGCCTGCAGTAGCGCGGCGAAAGGCTCGCCGCGCGCGCGGCGGGCCTGCATTCGCCGGCCTACATCATGTGGCGGGAAAAGCGGCCGTGCTCGGCGCCGGCCATCAGTTCGGTGAACTGCTCGCAGCTCATGTGCACCAGTTGCTGGTGGTCGCCGGCCTCGAAGAACACTTCGGGCTGGGCCAGCAGGCTGTCGTCGAGGTAGGTGTGCATGCCGTACGCCATCGCCACGGGCGGGATGGCGCCGAAGTCGCAGTCCTTGAAGACTTCGCGGATCTCGTCCTCCTGCGCGAGGATCAGCGTGCGCCCGGTCTGCGCGCACAGCGCCGACAGGTTCAGGTGATGCGTGGACGGGATCACCACGGCCACGTAGCCGATCTCGTCTTCCAGCAACAGGGTCTTGGCCAGGCGGTCTCCGGGAACGTGCGCTGCCTCGGCAGTGGCCATGCTGCTGAGGGTGTAGGGATGGCGGATGGTATCGAAACGGCTGTTCCTGCTGTTCAGGCAATTTGCCAGGGTGGTAGCCAAGGCCATGATGCGTCTCCTTCGCTGTACGTTGCAGTCTGGGCCGGGGGACCCCTGCGCTTCCTACTATAGACGGCGCCGCCCGGATGCAAAGCCGCTATCGGTGGGGAACGGTTGGCGGTGACGCCCGCGCCATGCGGGGCTCAGTCCTCGCCGTGGGTGGCGTCGTCCTGCGTACCGGCCTGCGTGCTGGCCTGCCGCGGCGCCGGCCACAGGACCTGGAGCTCGGTCTTGAGGAAATTGAGCAGGTAGCGCGTGGCCATCGTCTGGTAGCGGTTGGGCATGGTCAGCATGTAGAGCCGGCTGCCGAACACGCTGATGCGGTAGTCGGGCAGCAGCGCCACCAGCGTGCCCGCCGCCAGCTCGTCGGCGACGGCGTAGAGCGGGAAGATGCCCAGGCCGACGTCGCCCAGCACGCCGTCCTTGAGGAAGGCGAAGTTCTCCGAACTGAGCGTGGGTTCCAGCGCCACCTGCTCGCGCACGGCGTCGGCGCCGTGGCCGCGCGTGCCGAAGGCCTTGAGCTTCTGGCCGATCGGCGAGGCGCACACGATGGCATGGCCGCGCAGGTCGGCCAGTTCGCGCGGCGCCGGATGCGCGGCGAGATAGCCGGGCGAGCCGCACACGATCCACTCGACCACGCCGATCTCGGTGGCGACCACCGAGTCGGGCGGCGTGGAGATGATGCGCAGGGCCACTTCCACGTCCTCGGACACCAGGTTGTGGATGCGGTTGTCGAACACCACGTCGAGCGTGATGTCCGGGTAGCGGTGCTTGAACTTCACCAGCAGTTGCGACATCAGCGCGTGGCCCAGGCCGGTCGGCACCGACAGGCGCACATGGCCCTGCAGGCTCTTGCCCATGCTGTTAATGAGCGCGTTGGCGGCGGCTACCTCGCCGAGGATGTTGCGGCCGTGCTCGTAGAGGCCGGCGCCCACGGGCGTGGGCTCGACGTGGCGCGTGGTCCGGCGCAGCAACTGCACGCCGAGCGCTTCCTCCAGCGCCTTGAGGTGGTAGCTCACGTTGGCGCGCGTCATCTTGAGCTTGCGCGCGGCGGCCGACAGGTTGCCGGCGTCGACGATGTCCACGAACAGGCGAAGGGCGTTGAGGTCCATGTGGCGCTTGAAATCCTTGCAGTGAAAGCATGCCGGCGTGGCGGCGTGGCAGGAGTTTAGCCGCGTTGGCGCGCCGCGCTCCGGCGCGGCGCGAGGCGCGGGTTTATCTCGCGGCGCAGGCCGCGGCATTCCGTATTCGCCGAATTGAATCGGGGCATGAATCCGGTCCCGAATCCGGTCCCAAATCCGGCCCGCGGCGGACCTGCGATTTGTCCGCCGCCATCGCCGCGCGCCGGCGGGCAAAGAATGGATGCCGCCGCTGCATGCAATGCGGACGCGCCAATTCGCATTGCGCGGGCAGGGGCGTTTGAATCAAAGCAGGCAATCCAATGCGATTCAAGTCCGGCGCCGCGATGCGCGTCTTTCCGCGCCAATTTCGCCATCCGCATTCGGAAGCCGGGCGCGCGGATCGCGATAGTCCGCGGCCGGAAAGTGGATACTGCTTAGCTCCGGCTTTGCCGGTTTCGGGGGGAATTCCTGTCATTTTTGCCAATTGTGTGCAATATCCCAAAACGGCCCGGCCGGGTGCCGGCGCGCGCCGCCGGACGCCGCCAGCGGCGGCGGTTGCGGGCAATTGACCGGCTTTTTTGCTTTCGATTACCTTTCGGGCGCGCGCCGATTGCCTGAATGCCGCGGCGCGGCAACCATCAAGGCGATGATAGAAATGAGAAATAACCCCTCGCCTAATACGTGAATCCGGCATTTCGGACTGTGCATTGGGCCGTGGCGAATCCGCGCCAATCCTGTCAATCCGCGCAATCGACGCAATCGGACCAATCCACGCTGCGGCAGCCAGCGCCAATAGGCAAGGAAATTCGGACGGTTGTATCAAGTTCTTACGTGGCTATATTTTCATTAATCAAACGTGGTAGGCTACGGCATCCGATTTTCCCCCTATCATTCAATTAACCCTCCCCAGGAGAATCCAAATGGCGACATACAAGCAACTGATTGCGGAGAAGGAAGCGCTCGAAGCAAAGCTGGCGGAAATGCGCGCCAGCGAAGTGGCTGGCGTCATTGCCCAGATCCAGGGCCTGATGACCGAATATGAGCTGACGGTCGACGACATCGCGCCCAAGCGCCGTCGCGGCCGTCCGGCATCCGGCGCCAATGGCAAGGCCGCCAAGCCCAAGAGCACGCTGCCGCCGAAATACCGCGATCCCAAGACCGGCGCCACCTGGACCGGCCGCGGCCGCGCCCCGGCATGGCTGGGCAAGAACCGCGCGCGTTTCCTGATCGCCGAAGCCTGATTGCGCGGCGGCGCTCGCGCGCCGCCCGGCTTTGCCATCGACCCGGCCGCGGCGCGCCTCGCCGCGCGCGGCGGGCGTTGCCGGCGCCGTTTTCTCGTTTTTCCGTTCTTCCATTCTTCCGTTTCTCCCCCTTCGCCTTCCCGTTCTCCCGATGAAAAAAACCTTGAGCGCGGCGTTGCTGCTGGCGGCGTCGCTCGGCGCGCAGGCGGGCGAGCGTCCGGAGCGTTCGGAGCGTTCGGAGCGTTCGTTCTCGGCGCGGTACACGGCCTGCATGAACGGGCCCGACGCCACCACCGCCGGCATGCACGGCTGCATCGCCGCGGAGACCGCGCGCCAGGACACGGCGCTGAACGCGGCCTACAAGCGCCTGCAGCAGGCCATCGCGCCCGCGCGCAAGCCGGCGCTGCTGGACGCCCAGCGCGCCTGGCTGAAATTCCGCGATGCCAACTGCGGCTTCCGGGCCGATCCCGACGGCGGCACCCTGGCGGGGCTGAGCGCCGCGTCCTGCGTCATGCAGATGACCGCGGACCGCGCGCAGGAACTGGGCGACCTCGCGACCGAGGCCGCCTCGCATTAGCCATCCGGGTTCCGTGGATATGACTGCTGAAGCATATCCACGAGATTGTAAAGTCTGGCTATCCAGTCTGTCCAAGATGTGTGGGATTGTCAAAATACGGTGACGGCGTACCATGTTGGCCACATCGTTGTTTGCCTTGACCGGAGATTTCCCCCATGAGCCTGGATGCCGAATCCTTTTCGCTGCTGCGCGCGTCGGTGCAGCGTTTCATCGACGAACGCCTCAAGCCGGCCGAAGACACGCTCGAGGAAACCGACGACGTGCCGGCCGAGATCGTCGCCGACATGAAGGAGATGGGCCTGTTCGGCATCTCCATCCCCGAGAACTACGGCGGCATCGGCCTGTCGATGTCGCAGGAATGCGATGTGGTGTATGACCTCGGCCATACCGCCTTCGCGTTCCGCTCGGTGTTCGGCACCAACGTCGGCATCGGCTCGCAGGGCATCCTGATGGACGGCACCGAGGCGCAGAAGCAGGCCTACCTGCCCAGGATCGCCAGCGGCGAGCTCATCATCTCGTTCGCGCTGACCGAGCCCAACGCCGGCTCCGACGCGGCCTCGCTGCAGACCCGGGCCGAGCTCGACGGCGACCACTACGTCATCAACGGCACCAAGCGCTTCATCACCAACGCGCCGCGCGCGGGCGCCTTCACGCTGATGGCGCGCACCGGCGGCGCCGGCGCCTCGGGCATCTCGTCGTTCATCGTGCCGGCCGACACCCCGGGCATCTCGCTGGGCAAGCCGGACAAGAAGATGGGCCAGCGCGGCACCAAGACCTGCGACGTGGTGCTGGAGAACGTGCGCGTGCCGGCGGCCAACATCATCGGCGGCGTGCCGGGCGTGGGCTTCAAGACCGCCATGAAGGTGCTCGACCGCGGCCGCCTGCATATCTCGGCGCTGGCCTGCGGCATGGCGCACCGCCTGATCACCGACGCGGTGGCCTACGCCAGGGAGCGCAAGCAGTTCGGCCAGCCGATCGGCGATTTCCAGCTGATCCAGGCGATGCTGGCCGACAGCCAGGCCGAGCTCTACGCGGGCCTGTCGATGGTGCGCGACTGCGCCCAGCGCTACGACGCCAAGACGCCCGGCAAGAGCGACCCCGAAGTCAGCATGCTGGCCTCGTGCACCAAGATGTTCTGTACCGAGATGGTGGGCCGCGTGGCCGACCGCGCGGTGCAGATCCACGGCGGCGCCGGCTATATCGCCGAGTACAAGGCCGAGCGCTTCTACCGCGACGTGCGCCTGCTGCGCCTGTACGAAGGCACCACGCAGATCCAGCAACTGATCATCGCCAAGCAACTGCTGCGCGACTGATCCGCCATGCGCGCGGCGGGCGCGGGCATGGCCCGCCCTGCCGCGCGCGGCCATTCCTCGGCGGCCCGTGCCGCCCACGCGCGCAGCGTCCGCAGAGCGCGCAGTCCTGCTGCCCCGACGGAGACCACTCATGATGGCGTTCGCCGCTTCCCGTGTTCCTGCGCCCGGCGGCGAACTGCCGCCGGCCGTCCACGACGGTGGCGCGCGGCCCGACCGTGCCCTGTGCTATCCGGTCATCGCCGCGTTGACGGCCGCCATGCCGCAGGGCGAGGCGCCGCCCGACGCCGCGCGCCTCGCGCTCGGCGCGGCCCGCGCGCTGGGCCGCGCCGATCCGGTGTCGTCGGTCCAGGCGGCGGCGCTGCGCAGCTTCGACGGCGCGCTCTACCGCACCGGCACCGGCGCCTGGACCATCCTCCACGGAGACCGCCTGCCCGCGCCGCGCGCGCGCTTCATGATCGCGTACCTGCTCGGCCGCCAGTTGCTTGGCGGTCCCGGACTGGAGTTCGTGGAATGCGCCGACGAGGCGCTGATGGCGATGCCGGACGACGAATCGGCCGGCGGCCTGGCCTATGCCTTCGCGGCCCGGCTGCTGATGCCGCTGGAGGCGTGCCGCCGCCACCTGCCCGGCGCGGTGGACCTCGACGCGCTGGCCGCGCTGGCGCGGCGCCTCGGCTTGCCGCTGCCGCACGTGGCGCGGCGCTGGCTGTCCTACACCGCGCAGCGCGCCGTGCTCACGCTCGGATGCGACGGCCGCCCGCTCGGCACGTGGGCCAGCGAGACCGCGTTCGGCCTGCCCGCCGCCGATCTGGCGGGCACGCACATGGCGTGGGAAGACGGCATCGGCATCGGCCTGTCCTTCGGGCCCAGGCATGGCGCCGCGCGCGCGGGGCAGCGCCGGCCCGCGGCGTTTCCGCGCTAGCGCCGGGGGCCACGTCCCCGGCGCATCATCGATGCCCGCTCAATTCCCGCTCAATGCTCGTGATGCAGGTACTTCGCCTGGCGCGGCAGCCGGAAGCTGACGGCGAACACGATCACCATCATCGCCGTCACGTACCAGTAGAAGCTCGACTCGTGGCCGAGCGACTTGAGATCGAGCGCGACGTACTCGGCCGAGCCGCCGAACACCGCGTTGGCCACCGCATAGGCCAGCCCCACGCCGAGCGCGCGGACCTCGGTCGGGAACATCTCCGCCTTCACGATGCCGCTGATCGAGGTGTAGAGGCTGACGATGGCCAGCGCCACGGAGATCAGCACGAACGCGGCGAACGGGCTGTGCACCGCCTTGAGCGCGGTCATCACCGGCACCGTGCCGAGCGCCCCGAGCGCGCCGAACAGCAGCATGTTGTTGCGCCGGCCGATGCGGTCCGACAGCATGCCGAACAGCGGCTGCATGCACATGTAGAGGAACAGGCAGCCCGTCATCACGTAGCTGGCGGTCTTGATCGACATGCCGGCCGTGTTGACGAGGTACTTCTGCATGTAGGTGGTGAACGTGTAGAAGATCAGCGAGCCGCCGGCGGTGTAGCCGAGCACCGTGAAGAAGGCCGCCTTGTGGTTGCGGAACAGCTCGGTGAGCGTGCCCGCTTCCTTGCTCGAGCGCGTGGCGGCCGAGGTGGTCTCATGCAGCGTGCGGCGCAGGAACAGCGCGATCACGGCGGTGATGGCGCCGACCACGAACGGGATGCGCCAGCCCCAGGCCTTGAGTTCCGGCTCGTCGAGGAACTGCTGCAGCGCCACCACCACCAGCACCGCCAGCAACTGCCCGCCGATCAGCGTGACGTACTGGAACGAGGAAAAGAAGCCGCGCTGGCCCTTGAGCGCGACCTCGCTCATGTAGGTCGCGGTGGTGCCGTACTCGCCGCCGACCGAGAGGCCCTGCAGCAGCCGCGCCACCAGCAGCAGCGCGGGCGCCCAGGCGCCGATGCTGGCATAGGTGGGCAGGCAGGCGATCAGCAGCGAGCCGCCGCACATCATCGTCACCGACAGCAGCAGCGAGTTCTTGCGGCCGTGGCGGTCGGCGATGCGGCCGAACAGCCATCCGCCGATCGGGCGCATCAGGAAGCCCGCGGCGAACACGCCCGCGGTGTTGAGCAGTTGCGCGGTGGGGTCGGACTTGGGGAAGAACGAGCCGGCGAAGTAGATCGCGCAGAACGCGTAGACGTAGAAATCGAACCACTCGACGAGGTTGCCGGACGATGCGGCGACGATCGCGTAGATGCGCTTGCGTTTTTCTTCTGCGGTTGGGGGAGCGGTAAAAACGGGGGCGGAGAGATCGGTCATGATTTGCCTTTTTGATTTCGTCATGCCGCCCCGCGCCAAGGAGGCCACGGGGGCCAAGCCGGCATGCAGGCGTCCAGTGTACTGCGATTGCGCCGGCGCGGCCGTCCTGCGCGCCTGTCGCCGCATGGCGGCGGCGCGACATGGCGCGTATGGACCTGTCACGGCGTGACATTCCGGACGGCCGGTTTTCTCGCGCGGCGGATGCGGCGAGCCGCGCGCCGGCACAAGGCACGAACGCATGCCGCGCCGGCTTCGGCGCGGAAGGGGGGATCCATGCTGGGGATGGGTCGATGGGGCGCGCCGCCTTCGGCGGCGCGCGGCGCGGTTGCGCGGGCGTTGCCCGCGGGCGCGTTTCCCGGAAGATGGCGCGTACTGGCATGCACCGTCGCGGCCACGCCAATGCGGTCTGCCCTGGCGGCGCGGACAGCCGTGCAGGCCGCGGGCGGTGCCTGTGGTGTTGTCCTTGCTGCGTGTCCTGCCGCGCGCGCTACTGCGCTTCCTGTGGCGGTTCCGTGCGCTGTTCCTGGCGCGGCTCCTGCGCTTCCTGCGGCCACACGGCGTCCACGTCCCGGAGCAGGTGGCCCGCCAGGATGTAGTCGCCCAGCCGGGTGGCCTTGGCCTCGAGATCGAGCAGTTCGTGGTCGGCCAGCGTGCCGAGGTCGAACTGGCAATACAGGTTGCGTTGGCGGAAGGTGGTCTTGGTCTTGGCCAGCCCCTCGATCAGGGCTTCGCGTGAATGGACGGCGATGCTTTCCTGTCCCCGGTACTGCACTTTAATGCCGCGTTTCTCTCCGAGCCGGCCCAGTTCGACGGCATCCTGCCATCCGGTCTCATAGTCCAGCTCAAGGGCCAGCACATCTTTCGATGCGAGAAGCCGAAGCGCTTCTGCTTTGCTGCTAGCTCGCACTATTGACATCCACACCTCTTATATCGACTTGGAGACACTATCAAAAAAATCCTGGCGTCATTGCGCGGTCATGGCAGTGCGGTCACGGCAACTACCGGCTGAATATGCCGGCTGAATGCACCGGCCGAACCGTTCGTGCCGTCCGCGGCCGCGCGCGTCGTGGCCAGGATCGTTCGGCTTTGTTCCGATAACGTCTCTTATATACTGTACGAATATACAGTCAACGCGCGGTTGCAGCAAGGGGTTGCCCCCGGGCCGTCCGCGTTGCCGCGCCGCGAGCGGCCTGCGGCGCCCGCGGCGGCCTCCATTTTCCTCCAGTCTCGTCGTTTCAGGGGGACGGCGTTGCCGTTTCCGCCGCGCTGTCCGTCTTCATGGTGGCGCCGGCGTTTTGCGCTGCCGTGACAGAGAAATCCCCGGCGTATACCTGGACCACCCTGGCCGGGTCCAGGTACTGGCGGATCGCCGCGTTGACCTGCTCGACGCTCGCCGTGGCGATACCTTGCTCGAACTTCGTGACATAGCGCATGGTGCGTCCCAGGAACAAGTGGCTGGCCAGCATGCCGGCCAGCGATGCGTCGCTGGTGCGCGCCAGCGCGCCTTGCTGCAGCAGGCCGCTCCTGGCCTGCCCCAGCTCCTCCGCCGTGATGCCGCGCGCCGCCAGCCGCGCCAGTTCCTCCTGCACGCCGCGCCGGAGCTTGTCCAGGTTCTGCGGCGCATAGGCCGCCTGCATGCCGAAGCGCCCGTTGCCGTCGAGCGCGCCGACCCGCACGAAGCTGCCCACACTGTAACTGATGCCGTCCTGCTGGCGCAGGCGGTCGGCCAGGCGGCTCTTGAGCGGGTTGCCGCCGAAGACGCGGTTGGCGATCACCAGCGCCGGATAGTCGGGCGCGTCGCTGGTCAGCGGCACCGGCAGCGCCGCCATGTAGACGGCATTGGCCTTGCCGGCGGTCTCGCGGGTCAGGCTGGCCGGCGGCAGCGCCACGAACGGGCGCGCGATGCGGACATAGGGCGCCCGCGCGCGCCAGTCGCCGAACAGGCTGGCCAGCTGGGCGCGCGCCGCCGGCTGGTCGAAGTCGCCGACCAGCGCGACCTGCCCGTTGTCCGCGCCGTAGAAGCGCGCGTGGAAGGCGCGCACGTCCTCCAGCGTCAGCCGCGTGAGCGCGTCCATGTCTTCCTGCGGCGTGGCCACGTAGCGCGGGTCGCCGGCGGGGTAGGGGTTGCCATGCCGCCCGAGCGCGGTGGCGGCGATCGTCTCCGGCCGTCCCAGCCCGCTGGCGATGCCGGCGATGGCGTTGGCGCGCAGCGTCTCGAACTCGGCCGCGGGCAGGCTCGGCGCGCGCAGCACGTCGCGGATCAGCGCCAGCGTCTGCGCCAGCGTGTCGCGCCGCGCCTCGAAGCGCACCGTGACCGCTTCCTCGTCGCCCTGCACCGAGACCGAGGCCTTGAGCGCGGCCAGGCGGTCCGAGATCTGCTGCCGGTCCAGGCTGGTCGTGCCGCGCATCAGCATGGCGGCGGTGAGGTCGCCGGCCGCGCCCAGCCCGCGCAGGCTGTCGAGGTCGCCCATGCGCAGCACGATGCGCCCGCTCACGGTCTGCCCGCGGCTGGGCTTGGGCAGCAGCGCGAACTGCATGCCGTTGGCCAGCGCGCCGCGCAGCGTGTGCGCCTCGATGTTCTCCGGGCTGGGGTCGAAGGCGGCCACCTCGGCCTTGGTCGGCTGGGGCCGGAAGCCGGCCACCAGCGCCGCGACGTCCGGCGCGGCGGGCATCGCCGCCGGCGCCAGCGCGGCGTTGGCTGTCTCGCCGGGCATGTCGAGCGGGATGAAGCGGCCGAGCGTGCGGTTGCTCGGGCGCAGGTAGTTCTGCGCCACGCGCTGCAGGTCGGCCAGCGTGACCTGCGCGGCCTGGTCGCGCGCGATCAGCAGCAGGCGCCAGTCGCCCTTGGCGATGGCCTCGGACAGCGCCACCGCGTAGCCGGCCGGATTCTCCAGCAGGCGTTCGTAGGCGTTGAGCAGGCGGGTGCGCGCGCGGTCCAGCTCCACCTGCGTCACCGGGTGCGCGCCGAAGCCTTCCACCTGCGCCACCAGCGCCGCGCGCGCGGCTTCCAGGTCCTGCGTCTTGCTCACGCCGGCGGCGAACAGCACCGAGCCGGGGTCGCGCATGGCCGCCACCGAGCCGGACTGCCAGGTGGCGCGGCCGGTCTCGACCAGCGCCTTGTACAGGCGCCCGCCGGCGCCGTCGGAAAGGATGTCCGCCAGCAGCTGCATGGCCACCACGTCCGGGTGCGCGCCCGGCGCGATGTGGTACTGCACGGCCACCATCTGCGCGTCGCCGGCGCGCCGCAGCGTGACCTCGCGCGTGCCTTCCTGCGGCGGCTCCACGGTGTACTGCGCCGGCAGCGTGCGCGCCGGCTTCGGAATCGGGCCGAAGTACGCGCCGATGCGCGCCAGCGTGGCGGCCGCGTCGAACTTGCCGGCCACCACCAGCACCGCGTTGTCGGGCTGGTAGTAGCGGCGGTAGAAGTCCTGCAGGTTGCCGATGGCGACGTGCTCCACGTCGCTGCGCGCGCCGATCGGCACCTTGCCGTAGTTGTGCCAGCGGTAGGCCGCCGCGCGCATCTGCTGCGCCAGCATGGGGCCGGGCTCGTTCTCGGCGCGCTCCATCTCGTTGCGCACCACCGTCATCTCGCTGTCGAGCGCGGCGCGCGCGATGAAGCTGTTGACCATGCGGTCCGCCTCCATCTTCAGCGCCCAGTCCAGGTTCTCCTCGCTGGCGGAGAAGCTCTCGAAGTAGTTGGTGCGGTCGAAGCCGGTGGTGCCGTTGAACTGCATGCCGCGGCGCGTGAGCTCCTGCGCGATGGCGTTGCCGGGCAGCGACGGCGTGCCCTTGAACAGCAGGTGCTCGAGCAGGTGCGCCATGCCGGTTTCGCCGTAGTTCTCGTGGCGGCTGCCGACCAGGTAGGTCATGTTGACCGTGGTCACGGGCTGCGCCGCGTCGGGCGCCAGCAGTACGCGCAGGCCGTTGGGCAGGCGGTATTCGGTGATGCCCTCGGCGCTGGCCACCTGCGCCGGCGCGTTGGCGGCGGGCGTGGGCGGCACGGCGGGCGCCGCGGGCGCGGCGGTGCTGAAGGCGAGGGCGAGCAGGCAGGTAAGGCGCTGGAGAGCGTGGCGCATGCGAAGGCGGCAAGAGAAGTCCGGAGGCCGATTCTAGCCGCTGCCGCGCGGCGTGGCGGCACGGCGCCGCGTTTTCCGAAATTTCCGCGTTTTGCCGCACCGCAGCAGGCCAAGGCAAATGTCCGAATCCGGCTAATGCCGCGCGCGCGGCGGGTTAGCATGCACGCTATGAAACTCGATCCGGACACCTGCTACAAGGCCGTGGCCTCGCACGACCGCCGCTTCGACGGGCGCTTCTTCGTGGGCGTGTCGTCCACCGGGGTCTATTGCCGGCCGGTATGCGCGGTGCGCACGCCCAAGCGCGAGAACTGCACGTTCTACGAGACCGCCGCGGCGGCCGAGAAGCGCGGCTTCCGCCCGTGCCTGCGCTGCCGGCCGGAGCTGGCGCCGGGGCACGGCCTGTCGGACCTGTCCGGGCGGCTGGCCCAGGCCGCCGCCACGCTGATCGACGAAGGCTTCATGGTGGACGCCGGCGTGGCCGCGCTGGCCGCGCGCATCGGCGTCACCGAGCGCCATCTGCGCCGGCTGTTCGACGCGCAGTTCGGCGTCTCGGTGCTGGAATACGCGCAGACCCAGCGGCTGCTGCTGGCCAAGCGCCTGCTGACCGACACCGCGCTGACGGTGACGGATGTCGCGCATGCCGCCGGCTTCGGCAGCGTGCGGCGCTTCAACGACGTGCTCAAGACGCGCTACGGACTCACGCCGCTGGCCATGCGCAGGCGCGCCGCCGACAACGTGGCCGACGAGCTCGTGTTCGAGCTCGGATACCGCCCGCCGCTGGCCTGGGCCGCGTGGCTGCAGTTCGTCGGCGTGCGCGCCGTGGACGGCATCGAGCAGCTCGGCGACGGCACCTACGCGCGCACGCTGGCCATCGACAGCGGCGGCGCCACGCACCTGGGCTGGCTGCGGCTCGAGCACGTGCCGCGCCGCCACGTGGTGCGCGTGGCGCTGTCCGGCACGCTCGCGCACGTGATTCCGCAAGCGCTGGGGCGCGTGCGCCGGCTGTGCGACCTGGGCTGCCGGCCCGACGTGGTGGACCGCCACCTCGGCCCGCTCGCCGCCGAGGCGCCCGGCATGCGCCTGCCCGGCGCGGTGGACGGCTTCGAGATCGCCGTGCGCGCGGTGGTGGGCCAGGTGATCTCGGTCAGGCACGCGCGCACGCTGCTGGCGCGCCTGGCCGCGCATCACGGCCCCGCGCTGGCGCAGCCCGCGCCGGGCCTGCGCCATGGCTTCCCGAGTGCCGCCGCGCTGGCGCAGGTAACGCCCGAAGCGCTGCGCGAGATCGGCATCCCGCTGGCCAAGGGCCGCGCCATCCGCGCCATCGCCAGCCGCGTCGCGGCGGGCGAACTGAAGCTTGACCCGAGCGCCGCGCCCGAGGAAACCATCGCGCGCCTGTGCGCGATCGAAGGCGTGGGCGACTGGACCGCGCAATACGTGGCGATGCGCGCGCTGGGCTGGCCGGACGCGTTTCCCGGCACCGACTACGCGCTGCGCAAGGTGCTCGGCATCGCCACCGTGCGCGCCATGAAGCAGCACGCCGCGCAGTGGGCCCCGTGGCGGGCCTACGCCGCCATCCACCTGTGGCGGCGTTATGAGGAACGCAAGGAGCCGGCGCCGGCCGGCCAGGAAAAGGCAGAGAAAAAGGACACGCCATGATTGCCTACCGCATCATCCCCAGCCCGCTCGGCGACGTGCTGCTGCGTGCCGACGAGGCCCGCCTGAGCGGGCTGTTCTTCGTGGGGCAGAAATACTATCCCGCGGCGGCCACGCCGGCCGCGGCCGTGCCCGCCGCCGCGCGGGCCGTCTTCGAGCAGGCCGCCGGCGAGCTCGACGACTATTTCGCCGAGCGCCTGCGGGCCTTCACGGTGCCGCTGGCGCTGGGCGGCAGCGCGTTCCAGCATGCCGTGTGGCAGGCCCTGTGCGCGATCCCGTTCGGCGAGACCGTCTCCTACGGCGGACTCGCCGCCGAGCTGGGCCTGCCGCCCACGCACGCGCGCGCCGTGGGCGGCGCGGTGGGCCGCAACCCGCTCTCGGTGATCGTGCCGTGCCACCGCGTGCTGGGCGCCGGCGGCGGCCTCACCGGCTATGCCGGCGGCACCGACCGCAAGCGGGCGCTGCTGCGGCTCGAGGGCACCGCCGCGGCGACCGCGTTGCCCATCCTGCGTCAGTCGGCGTTGGCATTTGCGTGAGCGGGAGGGCGCCGGCCCGCCTTGCCGATTTATTCGCCGGAACAATGTCAGGTCATTAAGAAATAAAAAGGACATTTATTCGGATTTAATTCCCGCGATGCCCGGCATCGGCCGAATAAATGCAATCGGCCTCGGCCGCCGCGTATGCTTCAATACGCGGAGGAATCCGCATCGCCGGGCGCGCCGGTCCCCGCCGCGCCGCATCCCGCCAGCCGCCGCGGCGCGGCGTTCATCGCGTGAAATGTCCATACATCCATAAACATAAATATCATGTAATTACACGTGTAATAAGATTTAACATTTCATGAAGTGCTTAATGGTTCCACGACACCGACCTGTCATGTGATCGACCAATACTACCGGCGCCTCACAACAGCTCGATTTTCTTGCAGTTCCCCCGAGCTTCTCAATAAAAACGGTAGGTCCTCACATATCCCGGAGTAGGAATGTCATCGTTCCAATCACCCCGCAGTATTCTCATCCTGACTGCAGTCGCATCGGCCTGCGTGCTGACCGCTTGCGGCGGCGGAGACGACAATGCCAGCGCAGGCACCGGCGCCGGCACTGGCCCGAGCCAGACCCAGCAGACCATTGCCGGCGTCGTCGCCGCCAGTGGTTTCGTTCCGGGCAGCGCGGCCCAGCCCACGCTGAAGGCTGGTTACTATCAGGGCGCGCTGGTCTGCGCCGATGCCAACGGCAACGGCAAGTGCGACACCTCGGAAAACCCGGTCACCACCGATTCGCATGGCGCCTTCAAGCTGAGCGTCAGCGCGCCGGTCGCGCTGATCGCCGACGTTGGCGCGTCGGCGATCAACACCGGAACGGGGGCCGCCGTGGGCAGCCGCGTCGCGCTGCGCGCATCGCTGGCGCAGGTGAATGACCAGATCGGCAGCAGCGTCGTGATCAGCCCGCTGTCGAGCGAAGTGCAGCGCCTGGTCGAAGCGAACAGCACGACCTACGCCGTCGAGAAGGCAAACCTGGCCCAGCGCGTCGGCGTCGGCGCCGACGCGGTGCTGTCGGACCTCAACGCGGCATCCGGCGCGACGCAGTCGGCCCTGCTGACCGAGGCCAACCAGCTCGCCAACCGCTTCACCTACGCGACCAAGAAGTTCGACCGGGGCGATCTCTATCCGGACGCGCTGTCCGTCTCCGGCGGCGACCCGGAACTGACCGGCATGGGCAACGTAACGGCCGCCACCGCGACGACCACCGACACCCGCGAGCCGATCACGTTCCTGCAGGCGCAACAGGCCGCCTTCAACCTCGAAGGCATTCCGCGTTACGACAACATCTTCATCGTGATGCTGGAAAACAAGGGCACGCAGACCATCCTGAATTCGCCGTATGCGCCCCACATCAACGAGTACCTGACCGCCGGCAACCAGTTCACCAGCTATTTCGCCACCGGCAACCCGAGCGAGCCGAACTACACGGCGCTCGGCGGCGCCGACGACTGGGGCATCACCGACGACAATCAGTGGAACTGCAACGCGACCGGCGCGAACGCACCGCAGGACACGCCGATGCCGGACAACACGCAGCCCGGCCTGGCCAAGTCGCCGTTTTCGGCCACCTGCACCTCGACGCCGAACGTCAACCACAACATCGTCGGCCACCCGAACCTGTTCAACGCGATCACGGCTTCCGGCATGACGTGGCGCACCTATAGCGAGTCGATGAACCCGGGCCAGGACTTCCGTACCGACAGCGTCGCCGACGCGGCCGTGACCGCGCCCGACAACGTCTACCCGCCGGGCACGCTCAACGGCAACGCCACGCAGGTCGGCAGTTCGACGGCCATCCTGCCGATGCCGGCCGGCCTGTACAAGACCAAGCACCATCCGGGCATGGCCTACCAGAACGTGCGCAGCGCGCCGGAATGGAAGTTCAGCAACCGCACGCTCGGCGGCGGCCAGTGGGATGCGGCGCTGAAGAACAGCTCCGACTACACGGTCCCGTCCAACTACGTGGTCGACCAGCTCGGCGCCGACCTGCAAAGCGGCGACGTCGGCAACCTGAACTTCCTGATGCCCGACCAGTGCGACGACATGCACAGCATCACGGTGAAGACGGCGGACGGCACCGTCACCGCGAGCGATTGCGGCGGCAACGCGATCATCACGCGCGGCGACAACTTCGTGCAGAAGCTCGTGACCAAGATCCAGTCCTCGCCGCTCTGGGCAAACCGGCAGAAGAAGGTTGCCATCGTGCTGATGTTCGACGAAGGCACGGCCACCTCCGGCTTCAATTCGTGCTGCGGCTGGAACCCGTCCAACGGCACGCTGGCCAATCCGCTGAAGCAGAATGCCGACGGCACGTTCTCGGTGGATTCGACGATCGCCAACTACACGCTCGGCAATCGCGGCCACGGCGAATCGGTCTACGCGGTGCTGACCAACCAGCCGGACGCGCCCAAGCACGTGGTCGACAGCGACGCCTACAGCCACTTCTCGTTCGTCCGCACGCTGCAGGACATGTTCCAGATCGCCGATCCGCAGGTCGATACCTCGTACATGAACCGCTCGAAGTACACCGAGAAGTTCATTGCGCAGAACATCCTGAACCTGCCGGAGTACGCGGGTAGCGCCGATACGCACTTCGACTCGGTCCGCCCGATGAACCATGCGTACAAGATCCCGGCGACCTACACCGCGAAGCAGTCTTCCGACGTGAACACGGCGGCGCAGGTGGGTCCGGACGGCAACCAGACCAACGTCTGGGCAATCAAGTAAGGCGCGGCCCGCGCGGGCGCGGCACGGCGGCAGCAGCGGCCGTGCCGCATCATCGCGGCCCCGGGGCCGGCGGCGGCAGGCAGGACCAGCCGCCGCCGGCCATTCGTGTTCCAGCGCTTCACATCGACTTTCCCGGCACACCTGGCAAACCCAGGGGCCGACGTACCTCGCAAAAGGAACTCACCATGCGCAAGCTCTTGGCTGGTGCCATGTGCATGCTTTCGCTGATGCTGGCCGCCTGTGGCGGCGGCGACGGCAGTGGCGCGACGACCGGCAGCAACGACCCTTCGACCGGCCCGAGCGGACCCGCGGCCGGCACCCCGAGCACGCCGGCGCTGAGCCTCGCGGCACAGCTCGGCAAGCAGCTTTTCTTCGACCGCACGTTGTCGGGCTCCGGCAAGATGTCGTGCGCGACCTGCCACGATCCGAACTACGCATACGGCCCGCCGAACAATCTCGCGGTCCAGCTCGGCGGCCCCGCCCTGGCGTCGGCCGGCGTGCGCGCGGTGCCGTCGCTGCGCTACAAGGACAACACGCCCCCGTACTCCGACCTGCTCGACAACCCGGACGGCATCAGCGTGCCCGGGCCGGGCGGCGGCTTCACGTGGGACGGGCGCGCGGCCACGCTCGCCGACCAGGCCAAGCTGCCCCTGCTCGATCCCGTCGAGATGGACAATGCCTCGCCCGCCGACGTGGTGACGAAGGTGAAGGCGGCATCGTACGCGCCGCTCTACCTGCAGGCATACGGCGACAACGGTTTCAGCGACACCAACGCGGCGTTCGACAACATCACCGCCGCGCTCCAGGCGTACCAGCGCGAAGACCCGAGCTTCCACCCGTACAGCAGCAAGTTCGACCTGTGGGCGGGCAACAAGATCGGCGGGCAGCTGACGGCGGCGGAGCAGCGCGGCCTTGCCGTGTTCACCGACGCGAACCGCGGCAACTGCGCCTCGTGCCACTACCAGGGCGCGGGCTTCAACGGCAGCAGCGCGTTGTTTACCGACTTCTCGTACGAGGCGATCAGCGTGCCGCGCAACCCGGAGATCCCGGCGAACGCCACTGCGGGCTATTTCGACATGGGTGTCTGCGGCCCGGCCCGGACCGACCACCTGCCCGCTTCCCCGGGCGCGGCCAATGCGTTCTGCGGCATGTTCAAGGCGCCGACGGTGCGCAATTCGGCGACGCGCCAGGCGTTCTTCCACAATGGCGTGATCCATTCGCTGACGCAGCTGGTGCGCTTCTACAACACGCGGGACACCAATCCCGAGCTCTGGTATCCGACGATCGGCGGCACGCCGAAGGCCACGCCGGACGCCAGCTTCCCGACCTACGGCCTGATCACGACGCAGTACGTCGGCGGCACCGTGCAGAAGTTCGACGACCTGCCGGCGGCCTACGTCGGCAACATCGACACGCAGATGCCGCTCGACGGCCGGGCCCCCGGCTCGCCGACGCCGATGTCCGAGCAGGACGTGCAGGATCTCGTGTGCTTTCTCGGCACGCTGACCGACGGCTACAAGCCGCCGGCCAACCCGCCGACCAGCGGCGCCTGCGTGAATTGACGCGATCCCCGGCGCCGCGCGGCAACGCGCGGCCCGGCGTTTGCGGCGGGGGCGGCATGACGCCGCTCCCGCAACCCCGATCAACTGAATGGACCATTTTCATGACGTACTGCCCGACCTGGAACCGAAACATGGCGCGCGCCATATGCGTGCTGGGCCTTGCCACCGCACTGGCCGCATGCAACCAGGCGAAGACCGCCGAGGAGGCGGCCAAGACCGACCAGGCAACCTTCGCCGCCGCGCTGAACGACTATCTCGCGCACAAGGGCAACCTGTGTCTGGCGAAGTACGACTGGCCGGTAAACGTCGAATACAAGGATGGCCCCATCACCGAGCGCGACGCGGTGCAGATGCCGGTGCTCGAGAAACTCGGCATCGTCACCGCCAAGGACGCGATGGTCGACTACAAGAACGAGGACGGCACCGTGCAGAAGAAGGTGCGGCAATACGCGCTGTCCGCGGAGGGCCAGAAATTCTACCTGCGCCAGCCGGTCCAGATTCCGGCCCCAGACGGCGGGAAGGTCACGCATGCGGGCGACCTGTGCGTGGCCAAGCTGACGCTCGACAAGGTGATCGGCTGGGAGCCGCCGCGCACGTTCGACGGCAAGACCCAGACGGCGGTGATGTTCACCTACAAGCTCGATGCCGCGCCGTGGATGCGCACGCCGGAAGCGCTGCGCGCCTTTCCGATGGCCGCGCGCGTGATCGAAGGCAGCGGGACCATGCAGCTGCGTGAAGGCTTCCACCTGACGCCGCACGGCTGGCTCCCGAACGACGACCTGATCTGACCCGGACCGGGCCGCTGCCGGCATCCGCCGCCGCGCGGCGCCCGTTTCCTCATTTTTCCGCCATGCCAGAAACCACGCTCGCCACCATCCACTTCCCTCCCGCCCTGCGCGACTGGATCACGCAGGGACTGCAGCGCGGCGGCGCGCCCGACCACATGGCGCAGGCGCTGGCCTCGCAGGGCTACGATCCGCTGGTGGCGCGCGAGCTGGTGGCGGCCTTCGCGCGCGCGCGGCGCGAGGGCACGCCCGCGCCGCGCGACAGCATCATCGTGAGCCGCGCCGTGCCGGCCGCGGCGGGCGGCCCGCGCCTGGCGCAAGGCACGCTGCTGCGCGCCGCCGACCGCGACGTGCGCGTGCTGTCGCGCATGGACCAGCCGATCGTCGCCGTGCTCGAGGGCGTGCTGAGCCACGACGAGTGCGACGCGCTGGTGGCGATGGCGCAGCCGCGCCTGGCGCCGTCCACCACGGTCGATCCCTCGACCGGCTTCACCGTGGTGAGCGAGGGGCGCACCAGCTACGGCATGTTCTTCCGCCTGCAGGAAAACGCGCTGGTGGCGCGCCTCGACCAGCGTATCTCCGCGCTGATGCGGCTGCCGGTGGAGAACGGCGAGGGCCTGCAGGTGCTGCGCTATGGCGTGGGCGCGCAAAGCTCGCCGCACTACGACTTCCTGATGCCGACCAACGCGGCCAACCAGGCTTCGCTGGCGCGCAGCGGGCAGCGCGTGAGCACGCTGGTGGTGTATCTCAACGACGTCGAGGCCGGCGGCGAGACCGCGTTTCCCGAGATCGGCTACGCGGTTTCGCCGCGCAAGGGCAATGCGGTGTATTTTGAGTATTGCGATGCGGCCGGCCAGCTCGACGGCAGGACCCTGCACACGGGCGCGCCGGTGCGGGCCGGCGAGAAATGGGTGGTCACCAAGTGGATGCGGCAGCGGCGCTTCGTGCCGGCCGGCGGCGAGCCGCGCATGATGGCCGGCTAGTTGGCGGGCTGATGCCCGGCTGGTGCCCGGCGCCGGGCACCTTGAAAAAGATCGAGCCGATGGCACGCCTGTTCGTGGCAATCGAAGTCCCCGCGGCACTGGCCGGCGCACTGCTCGCGCGCGTGCCGCGCGCGGCGGGCATGCGCCTGGCGGCGCCGCATCAGGTCCACCTCACGCTGCGTTTTCTCGGCGAGCGCGACGAGGCCGCCGCGCAGCGCGTCGAACAGGCGCTGGCGCGGGTCGCGTGCGCGGCGTTCACGCTGACCGTGCAGCAGGCCGGCTGTTTTCGCGGGCGCCGCGCCAGCGTGCTGTGGGCCGGCGTCGCGCGCAGCGCCGCGCTCGACGCGCTGCACGCCGCCGTCGGGCAGGCCCTGGATCGCTGCGGCGACGACGACACCGCCCCGTCAGCGGCGGCGGGGCATCGCCGCCATGCCGGCTTCCTGCCGCACATCACGCTCGCGCGCAGCATGCAGCCCGTGCCGGACGCCGTGCTGCAGGCGTGGCGCGCCGCGCAGGCGGAACTGGCCGGCGCGCCGTTCGCGGTCGGGCGCTTCGTGCTCTACCAGAGTCACCTGCTGGCGGACGGCGCGCAGCACGTGTGCCGCCGCGCCTACGCGCTGGCGCAGCAAGCGTAAAAGCCGCGGCGTCCGGGCCGGGTTGCGGGGCTCGCGGGAGTGACCGCGCCGGCACCCGCGCCACGCGCACGCGGCCGGGCCGCACGCACCGGCAGTGCCCGAACGCCGCCGGACGGCCACCCCACGGAAGTCTGGCTTAAGTTTTGCCACACTTCGCCGTTGAACCAACAAGAGCTTGCGCAGCGACAGGCGCCGCGCTTAACATGCTGCGGCGCTGACGCCCGCACCTCGCGCGCGGGTCAGCCCGTTTTCCGTCGCAAGCCACTCTGGCGCGACGCAGGCCCCTCAAGACGTTTGCGTGATTTCATGAGTCTCCAAGATTCCTCGGAGCAATCCGATCAGGACGCGGGCGCGTCGTCGGACGATCGCTACCGCCTCACCCACTCCTCGCAGATCGGCACCGTGCTGCGCGATCTGGCGTGGCAGAAATGCATCGTCAACGTGCGCGCGCGCACCGCGCACGAGATGGTCACCACCGTCCTGCACGTGGATCCGGCCAGCCGCACCTTCATCTTCGACTGGTGCCGCACCGAGCCGGAGCGCCAGGCCCTGATGGCCTCCAGCGAGAATGCGTTTTCCGCTTCGCTGCGCGGCGTGCCCGTGAATTTCGTGATCGGCGCGCCCCAGGCCACCGAGTTCCAGGGCGCGCCCGCCTTCATCGCGCCGTTCCCGGAGAAGATGTATCACCTGCAGCGCCGCCGCCATTTCCGCGCGCGCACCCTGCTCACCAAGGGGCATAGCTGCAGCATCAAGATGCCCGACGGCGCCCAGCTCAAGCTCGACATCGCCGACCTCTCGCTGTCCGGCGTGGGTCTGCGCTCCAAGACGGTGGATGCCACGCGCCTGCCGGTCGGCACCACGGTATCCGGCGCCCGGCTGGACTTCGGCCCGCTGGGCAAGGTCGATCTGAACCTGCAGGTGGTGGGCCACTGGCTGGCCGGGCGCGACGACAGCGCCCTGCATCACTTCGGCTGCGCCTTCGCCAATCTCGACGGCCGCATGGAGAATTTCCTGCAGCGCCTGGTGTTCTCGCTGGAGCTCGCCAGCCGCGGCTGAGCGCGGCGGCAAGCGGCGGGCGCGTTGCCCGCCGTTCCAGACGTTTCAGCCCCTTTCAGCCCCTTCCAGCCGCCTACGCGGCGATCAGCTTGCCGATGGCCACCGCGGCCTCGCGCATCGGCGGCAGCAGCCGCGTGACCATTTCCGCCTCGGACACCTGCGTGGCCTTCATGCTGACGCTGATGCCGGCCATCACGCTGCCGGAAATCCCGCGCACCGGCACCGCGATGGCGCGCAGGCCGGGCTCCAGTTCCTCGTCCACCACCACGTAGTCCAGCTCGCGCGCGTTGGCGAAGCTGGTTTCCAGCTCGGGCCGCGAGATCTTGGTCTGCAAGGTGCGCGGGCGCAGGTCCACGCGGTCGAAGAAATCTTCCAGCGCCGGCTCGGCCAGGTGCGCTAGCAGCAGGCGCCCGATCGAGGTGCAGTAGGCCGGCAGCCGGCTGCCCATGCCGAGTGAATAAGTGAGCACGCGCTGCACTTCCGAGCGCACCAGGTACAGGATGTCGGTGTCGTCGAGGATGGCCAGCGCCGAGGTCTGCTGGATGCGCGCGCTGAGGCCGTCGAGGATGGGCTGGGCCAGCGACACCAGCGCGGTGGACGAGAAATACGCATGCCCCAGGTGCAGCACGCGCGGGCGCAGCGCGAACTGGCCGCCCTGCTGGCTGACGTAGCCGAGCTGCTCCAGCGTGTACAGGCAACGCCGCACCGAGGCCCGCGACAACTGCGTGCGCTGCGCTACCTGGGAGATGGTCAGCGGGCGCTTACGTTCGGAGAAAGCCTCGAGCACGCTCAGGCCGCGCGCCAGCGACAGCATGAAGTTGGGGTCGCCGGAGAAGCTGTTGAGAAGGTCGGCCTGGGGACGGGCGACGCGGACAGTGGCGGCCGGTGCCTGGCCAGGGCTGCTCGGAAGGGAGGCGTCCATTGGGCGATTGCGCGCATGTCGTTCGATAATCGCGCATCTTAAACCCCCTCGGCCCACCGGGCCAGCGCTTTTCTTGTGCGCGCCGCCTCGCAATGGTGCCCGCGGCTCGCGCGGCGGGCAAAAAAACGTCGCCGTCCCAAGGTGGCGGCGACATCGAAGGGTGCCATCAAGACGGGGGTCTTGGCGACGCCTCCAGCATAGGACGGCACATCAAGACATTGAATACAACTTCGGAGGGGATCGAAGTATCGGACAAGGCTCAATGCCGGGTCCGCGCCGGGGCGGGTAGAATCGCGCCCTTGTTTCCCATGCCGATCCTGCCATGACCGACCAGCCCGAACCGTCCGGCGACCAAGCCGCGGATGACGCCGACAAGATCCAGGAAGCGCGCCTGTGGCGCGCCGACGGCTGGACCGCCCGCGTACTCAAGAACGAGGACGACGACGGCTGGGCCGTGGCCATGATCAAGGACGGCGAGCCCGAGCCCGCCCTGGTCGGCCCGTGGACGATGGGCCGCGACAAGAAGAACCCCAAGCCGCTCGACGCCGGCGCGTTCTCCACGCTGGTCAAGACCGCCTCCGAGGTGCTGCGCCGCCACGAGCAGCAATTGCACGCCATGCTGCACAAGAGCGTGCTGGTGGACACCGACACCGCGCGCATTGCCGTGACGCTCGACATCGTGCCCGACGAGGACAATCCCTACGCCGTGCTGCGCGCCCGCGACGAGCTCGGCGAGGAGCTGGCCCAGGTGCGCGTGTCGCCCGCGTTCAAGCTGAGCAAGGCCAGCGCCGCGGACTGGATCGAGAACGAATACCGCCGCCCGGGCTGAAGCCGCGCGGGTCTTCAGCGGGTCTTCGGCGGACCTTCAGCGGGCCAGCAGCACCAGCGCGATGGCCACCGCCGCCGGCACGGCCTGCAGCCACAGGATGCGCCGGTTGGCCGTAAAGGCGCCGAACACCCCGGCCACCAGCACGCAGCCCAGGAAGAACAGCTGCACCGGCACCGCCGCGCCGGCCAGCCCCCACAGCAGGCCGGCGGCGAGAAAGCCGTTGTAGAGGCCCTGGTTGGCCGCCAGCGCCCGCGTGGCGGTGGCGAATTCCTGCGTCAGCCCGAACGCGCGCAGGCCGCGCGGCCTGTCCCACAGGAACATCTCCAGCACCATGATGTAGACGTGCTCCAGCGCCACCAGCGCGACCGCTGCAAGGGACAACCATTTCATGGACAAGGCTCTCGGGAAAGTACGGCGGGTTGGGAATCGTTGGAATCGTTGCGGGAACGTCGTGGGCAATCGTCGAGGGTAGCCGGTTCAGCCCGGCGCGGCCGGCGCCAGCCGCGCGATCAGCGCCGCGTGCCGCGGGTACGCGGCCCGCAGGCTGGCGGCGTCGGCCAGCTCGAACTCGCTGAACTCGAAGCCGGGCGCCACCGTGCAGCCGACCAGCGAGAAGCCGTCCGGGTCGCTGCGCTCGGCGGCGAACCAGCAGCCCGCCTTCACCACCGCCTGGAACACCGCGTCGTCATGTTCGAGCGCGTTGCCGAGCCGGTGCGTGGTCAGGCTGCCGTCCGCCTCCAGCACGTGCACGTGGAGCGGGCAGCCGGCGTAGAAGTGCCAGACCTCGTCGGCGCGGATGCGGTGCCACGCCGAGTACGCCCGCTCGCACAGCAGATAGTAGATCGCCGTGGAGGCGGCATGCGTGGCCGCGCCGCCGGCGCCTTCGCGCGCCACGCGCGCGCCGTCGCGGTGCGTTTCGCGGTAGTAGCCGCCCTCGGGATGCGCCCGCAGGCCGAAACGCGCGATCAGCTGGTCTTGCAGGGCGGGGTCGGCGGGCATGCGTGGCTCCGGGGGCGGGAGGTGAATGGAACGTGCATGATAACGGGAGCCGACATGATGCCTGCTCCCCGCGGAAAAGTCAGCGCGGCGTGGCTTCAGGGATTTTGAGGCAACCATGCAAGACGGCGCCCGCATGCGCGGCGCGGTGGTGGCACACTAGCGCCTATGCCCGCCGGCGCGGACATCCCGTGCGCGCCGCCAGAGATCTTGGGCAGGCAATGACGCGGAGCGTGGCGTGGGCGGTGTGGGCGAACTGAAGACCTTGCTGGAGAATCACGGCGTGGTGCTGGTGTTTCTCAATGTGCTGGCCGAGCAGGCCGGGCTGCCGGTGCCGGCCGTGCCCATGCTGTTCGTGGCCGGCGCGCTCGGCATGCGCGAGACCGGCCCGTCGATCGGCGTGGTGCTGGCGGCGGTCATCGTGGCCTGCCTGATCGCCGACACCGCGTGGTACTTCGCCGGCAAGCGGCTGGGCCAGCCGATGCTGCGCACCATCTGCCGCGTCTCGATCTCGCCCGACAGCTGCATCCGCCAGACCCAGTCGCTCTACCTGCGCGTGGGCCCGCGCTCGCTGGTGTTCGCCAAGCTGCTGCCCGGCGCGGGCGCGCTGTCCACCGCGATGGCCGGCATGACCGCCACGCCGTTCCCGGTATTCCTGTTCTACGACGCATTGGGCGCGCTGGTGTGGGCCGGCGGCGCGCTGCTGATCGGCATCGTGTTTACCGATTTCGTGGAAGTGATCCTGCTCGCCTTCAGCACCTACGGCCCGGTGGCGGTGATGGCGGTGGTGGGCGCGTTCGCGGCCTTCGTGGCGTACAAGTTCGTGCGGCGCGTGCGCTTGCTGCGGCGCACCCGCCGCGTGCGCCGCATGACGGTCGAGGAACTGGAGTCGCGCCGCGGCGGCGAGCGCGGCCCGCTCGTGCTCGACGTGCGCAGCAGCGCCGAGGAGCGCATTCCCGGTGCCATGACGATGGACCTGCACGCGCCGCTGGAGATGCTGGCGGCGCATCCCGTGACCACCGAGATCGTCATCTACTGCGCGTGCCCGAACGAGGTGTCCGCCGCGATCCTCGCCGAGCGGCTGCAGGCCGCGGGCTACCTCAACACCTGGGCGCTGGCCGGCGGCTTCGACGAATGGAAGCGCCTGCAGGACAGCGCCTCCGCCGTGGAAGACCTGGCCCAGGAACCCGCGCCGCGCGCTTCCTGAGCGCGGTTCTAGCAGCCGACCCAGTAGGCGTAACCGACCAGCCGCTCGCCGAGGAAATACAGGCGGTACTGGTCGCCGTCGCCGTCCAGCGTGTACAGCGTGGTGTAGTCCAGGTGCTCGAGCGGGTCGCCCTCGTCGCGGTCGGACGGGCTGCGCACCTTGCCGGGTGCCTCGGCCATCTTCCAGTGCGGGTTCCGGCGCAGCGCCGCGTCGAGCTGGCCCAGCGTGGTGGCGGCGGTGATGTCGCGGCCTTCGAGCTTGAGCGTCAGGCCCGCCGGGATGCCGTGCAGCGCGCGGATCACGGCGTCGCCGCTGCGGCCCACCTCGATCAGCGCGTCCGGGTAGCGGTAGTCCATGAGGTGCTCTTCGTCCAGCGCCGTGCCGCATTCCTCCTGGTTGGGCGTGATCTCGGGCGGCTTGCCCCAGGCCGCCTGCACGTCCGCCATGCTGGTCAGCCCGCGCAGCGCCACCAGCGGGCGCGCCAGCGGCGCGGGGGCGAAGGCGGGCGCGTCATCGGGCGGCGCGGCATCGCCGTCGCGCGCGGCCTGCGCGGCGGAGGCAGGCGCCGGGGCGGCCGGCGTGCCCGCCTCGCGCTCGCAGCCCGGCAGGGCCGCCAGCGCGGCGCAGGCGGCGAAGATGGACAGGCAGCGCGGCAGCAGCGCGCCGGCGGGAGCATTCGGGCAGGACGTCATGCAAAAAGAATAGCCACTGGGGCAGGGACCGCATCAGGTGCGCAACCATACACCGAAGCGCACAGGCTGAACATGCCCGCTTGGTGGGCTGCCGAACGGAAGCGGCGCGCTGTACCGCATCACGCCTTCATGCTGTCTTGGGCCGCTTCATGCCGCCCCGCGCCGGCGCGGGCGGCCCGCCCGGCACTTCGCGCCGCCACCCGCCATGGCGCCGCCTATACTTGGGCGGACATCTGCGAGGGAGAGCCGCATGCCTGCCGAAGACCAGCCTTCCGGAGATGAACCCGCCCGCATCGCGCGGCGCCGCCGGCAGCTCGGCATTCCCCGGCGCGCGCGCGACGGCGAGGGCAACTGGGCGCTGGCGCTGTCGGGCGGCGGCATCCGCAGCGCCACCTTCTGCCTGGGCGTGATGCAGGCGCTGGCCAAGGCGCCGCCGCCGCAACTGGCCGGGCGGGCGCCGCCGCCCGGCGCCGCGCCCGCCGACGTGCAGGAAGGCGACGGCCCCGACGCCATCGCGCCGGCCCCCGCGCCGGCCACCGCCGCGCTGCTCGGTCAGTTCGACTACCTCTCCACCGTCAGCGGCGGCGGCTACCTCGGCGCCTTCTTCTGCAGCCTGTTCGTGCCCGGGCGCCTGAAGTCCGGCACCAGCGCCGCCGAGGCCGCGGCGCTGGCTTACCACACGCTGGAGCAGGAGCCGCCCGGGCGCATCCGTTCCTCGGTGTCCTATGCCGCCGAGCCCGGCCGCGCGGCGGTGGCGTGGCTGCGCGAGAACGGGCGCTACCTGACCCCGTCCGGCGGCGGCGATTCGCTCTACGCGGCCGCGCTGGTGGTGCGCAACTGGTTCGCCATGCAGTACGTGATCGGCAGCGCGCTGTTGTTGCTGCTGGCGGTGCTGGCCCTGCTGCGCCATCTTGCCGTGGGCTGCTGGATCGGCCTGGGCCGGCACCAGATGGACCTGCTGCACGACGCGCGCCAGGTGTTCAACGAAGGCGGCATGGCGATCTGGTGGAGCGAGCTGCTGTGGCTGCCGCTGGCGGCGCTGCTGCTGCTGGCGGTGCCGCCCGCGGTGGCGTACTGGCTGGTCTACCCGCGCGCCGGCGAGGCGCAGCCGGCGCTGCGCTTCGACAGCCTCGCCACGCGGCTGGCCGCGCTGGCGGGCGCGGCGATGCTGGGGCTGGCGGCGTGGCTGCACTGGCTCGGGCCGGGCCTCGTGGTGTCCTGCCTGCTGCTCGGCGCGGGCGTGCTGTGCTGGCTCGGCGTGGCCTGCTGCTTCGTCCTGTGCCGCGAGCCGCCCGCCACGGTGCAGGCCTACCGCGTGCGCGCCACGCGCGCGCTGAGCGGCGCGGTCGGCATCGTGCTGTGGCTGGCGGCGCTGGGCGTGGCGGACACCGTGGCGCGCACGTTCTACCTGTACACGCAGTCCAGCGGCCATCCGTGGGGCGCGCTCGGCCCGGCCGGCGCGCTCGGCGCCCTGGTCTGGCTGGTGCGCTACGGCGCCGGCATGCTCGACGGCAAGGGCGAGGGCGGCGCGGGCAAGGGCGGCATCGTGGCCGCGCTGGCGCGCCTGCCGGTGTCGCTGCTGGCCGGCAGCGCCGCCGCCGTGCTGGCGCTGCTGGTGTTCGTGCTGTGGTCGTGGCTGGTGCTGTGGGTGCGCTGGAACGGCGCCGAGCCGGTCGACTGGCTGGTGTTCGGCAATGCCTACACCACGCCCGTGCTGGGCACGCTGAGCGCGCTGGCGCTCGGGCTCACGCTGATCGCCGGGCGCTTCGCCGGTTTCCTCAATCTGTCCACGCTGCAGCAGTTCTACTCGGCGCGGCTCACGCGCGCCTACCTGGGCGGCTCCAACGGCCAGCGCTTCGCGCCGCCCGCCGGCGCCGGGTCCGCCGCGCGGCAGCACGCCGCGCAGCGCGCGCGCCTGAGCGTGGCGGAGCCGGCCGAGGGCGACGCGCTGAGCCTCAACGCCTACTACGATCCCGCCATGCTGGCGCCGCTGCACCTGATCAACGTCACGCTCAACCTGACCGTGGACCCGGCCGAGCAACTGGTGCAGCGCGACCGCAAGGGCAAGCCGCTGTGCATCGCGCCGGGGCCGTTCACGCTGCCGCCCACCGCCGCGCGCGGGCTGCCGCCCGATGCCTTCGTGCGCTTCACCGTGGACGGCCAGCGCTTCTTTCCGGAGACGCACAAGGCCGGCGGCAGCGAGCTGGCGCAGTCGCGCACGCTGGGCGACTGGATTGCCACCTCGGGCGCGGCCATCTCCACCGGCCTGGGGCGCTCCACCACGCTCGGCACCTCGCTGCTGCTGGGGCTGGCCAACCTGCGCCTGGGCACGTGGTGGCCGTCCTATCCGCTCGATGCCGGCAGCGCGCCGCGCGCCGGCGGCGCCGAGCGCGACCGCGTGCAGGCCGACCGGCCCGGCAGGCCGTGGCTGGGCGCGTGCATCTCGCTGTTCCGCACGCAGTACTACCTGGCGTGCGAGCTGAGCGCGCGCTTCCACGGCACCCACCGCGGCTGGCAATACCTGTCCGACGGCGGCCACTTCGAGAACACCGCGGTCTACGAGCTGCTGCGCCCGGAGCGCCGGGTGTCGCTGATCGTGCTGTGCGACTGCGGGGCGGACCCGCGCTACCAGTTCGGCGACCTCGCCAACCTGATCCGGCTGGCGCGCATCGACCTGGGGCTGGAGATCGTGGTCGACGGCGCCGCCGCCGAGGACCCGCTGCTCGGCGGCGTGTTCGGCACGCCCGCGGATTTCCCGCCGCAGGCGCGCGGCGCGGGCAGCAACGAAGCTGGCGACAAAACCGGCGACAAAACCGGTGACAAGTGCGCGCTGCTGCTCAACGTCTATCGCGCCGGCGAGCCCGCCGCCGCGCGCAGCCCGGTCGCGCGCATCGTGCTGCTCAAGCCGTGCCCGCTCGCCGGCGCGCCGGCCGACGTGCGGCAATACGGCGCCAGCCATCCGGCCTTCCCGCAGGAGCCCACCAGCGACCAGTTCTTCGACGAGGCGCAGTGGGAGAGCTACCGCGAGCTCGGCTTCGCCATCGGCCAGCGCGTGTTCGGCGGCGGCGCGGCGGGCGACGCGGTGGCGCGGGCGCTATGGGCTCGCTGATGGCGCGCTGAGGCCCTGCGCTTGTCTGTGGCGGCTGTCGGCCCGATGCCGGCGCCGCCGCGCTACGAAGCCGCGCCGTGCGCGGCCAGCACCGGGTCGCCCTCGAGCGCGCTGGAGGGGCGGCCGTCCACGCCCACCGGCACGTCGCCCACCAGCGTGATGCGGTAGAGCTGGCGGTCGAAATCGAGGTCGAAGATGTCGGCCGGCGCCAGGTGCGCGGTGGCGCGGTTGTCCCAGAACGCGATGCTGCCCGGCTCCCACTTGAAGCGCACCGTGTATTCCGGGCGCACCACGTGTTCCCACAGCAGCTCCAGCAGTTGCTGGCTCTCGCGCGGCGCGAAGCCGGACAGCGACTTGAGGAAGCTCGGGCTGACGTAGAGCGCGCGCTCGCCGGTCTCGGGGTGCACGCGCACCAGCGGATGCTCGCTGACCAGCGAGCGGCTCTTGACCGCGCGCTCGAACTCGCCGGTGGCGCTGGCGCCGGCCGGCGCGGTGAAGCGGTGCACGCCGCGCAGGCCGTCCACGATGCGGCGCAGCGGCTCGGACAGGCCCTGGTAGGCGGCCACGAGGTTGGTCCACTGCGTGTCGCCGCCATAGGGTGGGATCACCACGCCGCGCAGGATGGAGGCGGCCGGCGGGTTGACCGCCGCGGTCACGTCGGTGTGCCAGCCGGTCCACGGGCGCTGGATCGCCTGGCCCTCGAAGCGGTTGGCCTTGCGGTGCTTGCTGATCGAGTACAGCTCGGGAAAGCCGTCCACGTGGCCGAACACGGGATGCCCGACGGTGAGCTCGCCGAACTGCCGGGCAAAGGCGATGTGCTGCTCGTGCGACAGGTGCTGGTCGCGGAAGAACACCACCTTCCACTTCAGCAGCGCGGCGCGGATCGCCGCCACCTGCGCCGGCGGCAGCGGCGCGCGCAGGTCCACGCCGTCGATGCGCGCGCCGATGTGCGCGGAAAGCGGGTGCACGGTGAGCGGTTGTCCGGCGGCGGCGTGCCGGCGCGCGGCGTCCGCGGTGGAATCGGTCACGGCGGCGGTCACGGCGGCGGTCGCGGCGACGGTCATGGCGAGGCTCCTTGGCAAGGGAAGAGGGCGGCGCCTGCCGCCAAAGCGCTACCATATGCCGTGCCGCGCGGCGTGCTCAACGAAGGAATTCGGCTTTGCATATGCGCGCAAGCCGCATCGCCGCCGGGGTCGCGCGGGCCACGCCTTGCCGCGCGGCGCGGCGGCGCGGACAATGGCACGCACACCGCCAGCCGAACCGAGAGAAGCCATTCCATGCCACCTGCCGTTGCCGCCCTCACGCACGGGGCCGTCCGCCTTGCCGCAGCGCGGCGCGGTTTGCCGCCGAGGTGAACCGCCGTGGATGACGCCAAAGCCGGCCCGCGCGACGCCGTGCCGCCCCGGGCCCGCGCCGCGGCGCAGGCCGATGACGCTCCGCTGCGCCTGGCGCGCACGCGCGCGGCGCGCGCGCTGCTGACCGCGCTGGCGCTGGCCAGCCTGGGCGTGGCCATCCTCGGCCTGTTCATCCCGGGGCTGCCGAGCACGGAATTCGTGCTGCTGGCCGCGTGGGCCGCGGCCAAGGGCTCGCCGCGGCTGCACGCATGGCTGCTCGGCCACCGCGTGTTCGGCCCCATGCTCTACAACTGGCATCACGGCCGCATGGTCAGCCGCCGCGCCAAGTGGAGCGCCACGGCCGCGATGACGGTGTGCGCCGGCGTGCTGCTGTACGGCATGCACCGGCCCTGGCTGGCCTATGCCGCGATCGCCTGCATGGCCTGCGTGCTGGCGTGGCTGTGGCGGCGGCCGGAGCCACCTGTTTCCTAGACCCTCTGCGGCGCCTTTGTTCTGGCCGCTTTGGCAGGCCTTGCGGGCGGCGCCGGCCAGGCCAGCATCGCCATCTCCGCCAGCCCTTCCAGCGCGGCGCGCGTGGCGCCGTCGCGCGCCTGCATCGACATGCCCTGCATCACCGCGTTGAAGAAGCGCGCCAGCGCCGCCGCGTCGGCGCCCGCGGGCAGCTCGCCCGCGGCGATGCCGGCCTCGATGCGCGCCTGCATGGCCTGTTCCTTTTCCCGGCGGCGCAGGCGCAGCGTGTCCTCGATGTAGGCGCAGTCCGCCGAGCAGCTGGTGCCGCTCATCAGGAAGCAGCCGGCCGGGCTGCCCTTGGCGCTGAACAGCGCGGCCGCGCCGGCCAGCAGGCCGTGCACCGCGTCGCGCGCGCTGCCGCCGGCTTCCAGCGGGCCGTACAGCAGCGCGCCGTGGGTCTCGGCGTAGCGGTCCACGGCTTCGTAGAACAATTGCTCCTTGCTGCCGAAGGCGGCGTACAGGCTGGGGGCGGTGATCGCCATCGCCTCGGTGAGCGCCGCGACCGAGGTGGACTCGTAGCCGTGGCGCCAGAACAGCGCCAGGGCCTGGCCCAGCGCCGCGTCGCGATCGAATTGCCGGGGCCGTCCGCGGCCCGCGCCGGAAACACTCTTTTTCATAGTGGTCATTATATTTTTCCGTTGCCAGTCGCACCAGCCTGTGATTAATATAGCGATCGTTCAATAAATCGTCGAGCCGGCCGCAGTCCGTCGCCCCCATCGACGTTCCGCATCTACGCCATGAGTGCCGCCATGATTCCCTACTCCCTGCTTGACCTGTCGCCCATCGTGGAAGGCGGCGATGCCGGCCAGGCCATGCGCAACACGCTTGCGCTCGCGCAGCACGCCGAGCGCCTCGGCTACCGCCGCTTCTGGCTGGCCGAGCACCACAACATGCCCGGCATCGCCAGCGCCGCCACCGCGGTGCTGATCGGCCACGTCGCCAACGGCACTTCCACCATCCGCGTGGGCTCGGGCGGCATCATGCTGCCCAATCACTCGCCGCTGGTGGTGGCCGAGCAGTTCGGCACGCTCGAGGCGCTGTTCCCGGGCCGCATCGACCTCGGCCTGGGCCGCGCGCCCGGCACCGACCAGTCCACCGCGCGCGCGCTGCGCCGCAGCGCCACGCAGGACACCGCCGACGCCTTCCCGCAGGACGTCGAAGAACTGCAGGCGTATTTCGACACGCCGCGCCCCGGCCAGCGCCTGCGCGCGGTGCCCGGCGCGGGCCTGAAGGTGCCGCTGTGGCTGCTCGGCTCCAGCCTGTTCAGCGCGCAGCTGGCCGCGGCGATGGGCCTGCCGTTCGCGTTCGCTTCGCACTTCGCGCCGGGTTTCATGCGCCAGGCGGTCGATCTGTACCGGCAGACCTTCCGCCCGTCCGAGCAACTGGACCGCCCGCACGTCATGCTCGGCCTGAACGTGTTCGCGGCGGATACCGAGGTGCAGGCGCGCCGCCTGTTCAGCTCGCTGCAGCAGCAGTTCCTGGCGCTGGTGCGCGGCGCGCCCGGCCCGATCCGTCCGCCCGTGGACGACATCGAGACGCTGTGGAGCGAGACCGAGGCCACCCATATCCGCCGCTCGCTGGCCTGCTCGGTGGTGGGCGACGCGGCCGGCGTGCGCGCCGGCCTGCAGCGTTTCGTCGACGACCTGCGCCCGGACGAGCTGATGCTGACCGCGCAGATCTACGACCACGAAGCCCGCCTGCGCTCGTTCGAGATCGCCGCGCAGGCCATGCGCGACCTCGCGCCCGCCGCGCGCACCGCGCTCTGAGTTTGCGCGGCTGACGCACGGAAGGGGCCGCCGCGGACCCCGCCAGCAAGCTTTCCGTTCCCTGCCTACAATGTGCTTTTCGCCGCGCCGGCCACCGGCGCGGCACCCTGCCGCCGACGGGCCGGCCTGACGGGGGCACATCGCATGCAACTCGCGGAGCAAAACGGATGACCTCAAGCATCACCAAGCGCAAACTGGGCAGGTCCGGGCTGGAAGTCTCGCCCCTGGCATTCGGCGGCAATGTGTTCGGCTGGAGTGCCGACGAGGCCACCTCCTTCAAGCTGCTCGATGCCTTCGTCGGCGCCGGGCTCAATTTCGTCGACACCGCCGACGTCTATTCCCGCTGGGTGCCCGGCAACCGGGGCGGCGAATCCGAGACCATCATCGGCAAGTGGTTCAAGCGCAGCGGCAAGCGCGCCGAGGTGGTGCTGGCGACCAAGGTCGGCATCGAGATGGGCGAAGGCAGCAAGGGCCTGTCGCGTGCGTACATCGAGCGCGCCGTCGATGCCTCGCTGCAGCGCCTGCAGACCGACTACATCGATCTCTACCAGTCGCACACCGACGACCAGGACACCCCGCTGGAAGAAACGCTGGACGCCTACGACCGCCTCATCAAGGCCGGCAAGGTGCGCGCCATCGGCGCCTCCAACTACGGCGCCGCGCGCCTGGCCGAAGCGCTGGCGACCAGCGCCCGCCTCGGCCTGCCGCGCTACGAGAGCCTGCAGCCGAACTACAATCTCTACACCCGCGCGGCATACGAGAGCGAGCTGGAGCCGCTGGTGCTGCGCGAAGGGCTGGGCGTGCTCAACTACTACGCGCTGGCCAGCGGCTTCCTGAGCGGCAAGTACCGCTCCGAGGCCGACCTCGACAAGAGCAGCGCGCGCGGGCAGGCCGTCAAGGCCTACCTGAACGCGCGCGGCCTGGGCATCCTGGCCGCGCTCGACGAAGTGGCGGCACGCCGCGGCGCCAATCCGACGCAGGTCGCGCTGGCGTGGCTGATCGCGCGGCCGAGCATCACCTCGCCCATCGCCAGCGCCACTTCGGTGGCGCAGCTGGACGACCTGATCGCCGCCACGCGCCTGCAGCTCGGCGCCGACGACATTGCCCTGCTCGACAAGGCCAGCGCCTGAGCGCGGCCGCAACGGGAGCAGACATGGACAGCAATAACGGCCAGGCGGCGGACGCCGGCAAGCACGGCCTCGGCGAAGTGAAGGCGCTGGTGTTCGACGTGTTCGGCACCGTGGTCGACTGGCGCAGCAGCGTCAGCGCCGACCTCGCCGCCTTCGGCAAGCGCAAGGGCATCGAGGCGGACTGGGTGGCGTTCGCCGACGCCTGGCGCGCTGGCTACGTGCCCGGCATGGACCGCGTGCGCGAAGGCGCGCGGCCCTGGGCCAACATCGACGTGCTGCACCGCGAGCGGCTCGACGTGCTGCTCGACGAGTTCGGCATCCAGGGCCTGGACGAGGCCGAGAAGGACTACCTCAACCGCGCCTGGCACCGGCTCTCGGGCTGGCCCGACACCGTGCCCGGGCTCACGCGCCTGAAGCAGCGCTACATCCTGAGCACGTTCTCCAACGGCAGCGTGCCGTGCCTGATCGACACGGCCCGGCACGCCGGCCTGCCGTGGGACGCGATCTACAGCGCCGACGTGGTGCGCCACTTCAAGCCCGATCCGCGCATCTACCGCGGCGTGATCGGCTTTCTCGGCCTGCATCCGCACGAGGTGATGCTGGTGGCGGCGCACAACGGCGACCTGCGCCACGGGCGCTCGCACGGCATGCGCACGGCCTACGTCAACCGGCCCACGGAATACGGGCCGAACCAGTCCAAGGACCGCGCCGCCGAGTCCGACTGGGACGTGGTGGCCGGCAGCATGACGGAACTGGCCGACCGGCTCGGCTGCTGAAGCCGGCGCGCGCGCGGATGTGCGGGCGGATGCGCGGATGCGCCCGCCCGTTCCGCGCCGCCGGTGCGCGCTTGCGCGGCGCCCGCACTTCGCGGCCCGGGAACGCTAGAACCGGATGACTTCCCCGCGGGCCGGATGCTGGGCAAAGCTGTCGCAGCCCCAGTGGAAGACCTCGTAGCCCAGCGCCTCCACCCACGCGATCAGCGCTTCCCTGCGCTCGGCGAACCACGCGAATTTCCACGTCTCGAAGACGAGCGGCGGATAGTGGTTGCGCCTGAGCAGTTCCCGGGCGCCTTGCAGCACCTGGAGCTCCATGCCTTCGACGTCGATCTTGATCAGGCGGATATCGGTGTACTCGCCCTGGTCCAGCGTCGCCACGGGAATCCGCTCGACCGCCACGCCTTGCGGGCTGCGGCGATGGAAAGCGTTGAATTCCGCGTCGAAGCTGTAGCTGCCGATGTTGTTGTGGCTTGGGTAGTCCGGGATCTGCGCCTCGATTTCGCCGGGGCGGTCGGACAGCGCGAGATGGTAGGTGTTGATGTTGGAAAGGGAATTCAGCGCGATCGATCCGCCCAGGCAATAGAGCGCGAGCCGCTGCGCGTCGAAGCATTCGAAGCGGTGCAGCGGATACTGCCGCGCCAGCGGCAGCACGAAGGTGCCGATGTTGCAGCCGACGTCGAGAATGGTGCCGGGCAACTGGTTGCGCAGCAGCTTTTCGAAGAACGGGCGCAGCCATGTTTCGAAGCCACCGGTCTTCCTCAGTTCGTTCGAGATCAGGTCCGGCCCCTGGAAAACGATGTAGCGGGTGCCGTCGAGTGCGCTGGTGATGACTTCGGTCGGGGGGAACAGGATCGGCATGGGCCGGCGTGGGCGAGTGGGAGGCCTCGAAGTTAAGGCGAAACCCGAGCCGTGGACATTGGACGGATACGAAAATTGCTGCGCCGCACGCATGGGCCTGCCCGCGCACATCGCATGAAGAGGTTTGCCCAAGCCGCTCCCGGTCGGATACATTAGGATTCCCGGCCGCCCGTCATCCAGAGGCACGCAGAGCCGGACGGCGCCACGCCGGGAGACGACAAGGAGACGACGATGGACCTGCGGCAACGCGAGCACATCGACACGGTAGTCCAGCTCACCACGCATGCCGGCGCGCCGTTGCCGTGCCTGCCGCGCGCGCCCGAGACCATCATCCAGAATTCCTGGCGGCGCTGCGTGCACCAGTACGGGCTCGACCCCGCGCGCATGCAGCAGGCCCGCATCCTGCCGCAGACGCGGCTGCGCGAGCACCAGCAGCGCATCGACGATTTCACCCGCATCGCCCGCCACGGCCTGCAGACGCTCTACGGCCAGGTGGCCGGCATGGGCTACGTGGTGCTGCTCACCGACGCGCAGGGCGTGACCGTGGACTACCTCGGCGACGCCAATGCCGACGCGCGCCTGCGCCGCGCCGGCCTGTACCTGGGCGCGCAGTGGAGCGAGGCCGGCGCCGGCACCTGCGCGGTGGGCACCGCGCTGGCCACCGGGCAGGCGCTGACGGTGCACCAGGCCGACCATTTCGACGCCACCCACATCCCGCTGACCTGCACCGCCGCGCCGCTGTTCGACTCGCACGGCAGCCTCTGCGCCATCCTCGACATCTCCGCGCTGACCTCGCCGCAGGCCAAGGACAGCCAGGGGCTGGCGCTGCAGATGGTGCGCATCTACGCCAGCCACATCGAGAACGCCAGCTTCCTGCGCAGCCACCGCGAGGACTGGATCCTCAAGCTCGACGCGGCGCCGGAATTCGTCGACGTGAACCCGGAATACCTGCTCGCGCTCGACGCCGCCGGCCGCGTGAGCGGCCACAACCGGCGCGCGCAGCAGATGCTGGAGGCCGAGCTTGGCGCGGGCGGCGGCGTATCGAGCGTATCGGGCGTATTGACCGTATCGACCGTATCGGGCGCGCCGGTGCTGGGCATGGCCTTCGAGGCGCTGTTCGACGCCCGCCTGGACGAGCTCGGCCGCTTCGTCCATTCGTGCCCGAGCGAGCAGCGCGCGCTGGCGCTGTCGCGCAGCGGCAGGCGGCTCTACCTGAGCGTGATGCCGCCGGCGCCGCGCTGGCAGCCGGCCGTGGTGGCGCGCGGCGCGCCGCTGCAGGCGCCGCTGGCGGCCCTGTGCGGCGGCGATGCTGCGCTGCAACAGCAATTGCAGCGCGCGGCCAGGCTGGTGGATTCGCCGATCAACCTGCTGATCAACGGCGAGACCGGCAGCGGCAAGGAATACCTCGCCAAGGCGCTGCACCAGGCCAGCGCGCGCCGCGGCGGGCCGTTCGTGGCGGTCAACTGCGCGGCGATTCCCGAGACGCTGATCGAGAGCGAACTGTTCGGCCACCTGCCCAACAGCTTCTCCGGCGCCGGCCCGCGCGCCAAGCGCGGCCTGATCCAGGAAGCGGACGGCGGCACGCTGTTCCTCGACGAAATCGGCGACATGCCGCGCGAGCTGCAATCGCGCCTGCTGCGCGTGCTGGCCGAAGGCGAGGTGCTGGCCATCGGCGCCGCGCGGCCGGTGCCGGTCAATGTGCGCGTGATTTCCGCCACGCACCATCCGCTGGATCAACTGGTGAGCAGCGGGCGCTTCCGCGAAGACCTGTATTACCGCCTCAACGGCGCGCGCCTCGTGCTGCCGCCGCTGCGCGAGCGCACCGACCTGGACTGGCTGATCGGCAAGATGCTCGGCGCTGGCGCCGCCGCCGTCAGCCTGTCGCCGGCGGCGCGCGCGCGCCTGCATGCGCATGCGTGGCCCGGCAACCTGCGCGAACTGCGCAACGCGCTCGAATACGCGCGCGCGGTCTGCACCGGCGGCCATGTCGAAGTGGAAGACCTGCCCGAAGGCATCGGCGCCGCACCGCGGCAACCGGGCTTGCTGGCGCCCGCGCTGCCGCCGGCCGGCGCGGCGGCGCCAGCGGTCCAGCCGGCGCCGGTCGCCGGCCCCGGCCCGCACTTTGATCCGCACTTCGATCCGCACCAGCTTCCGCCCGAGGGCATGCTGCTGATGCAGTACCTGCGCGCGGCGGGCTGGAACCTCAGCGCGGTGGCGCGCCAGATCGGCGTGAGCCGCATGACGCTGTACCGCCGCATGGCGCGTTATGGCATCGCCTCGCCCAACCAGCGCGACGCGCCGCACTGACTGCGCGACAGGTGTCGCGCGGCTTGACACCTGATGCTGTGACACCTGTCACAGCGCGGCCCCGGCTGTCTCGCCGGTAGCCGTTTTTTCTGCGGGTAATCCCGCGCTTTTTCCGCGCTTTTGCTGCCTTGCCTGCGTGTGCGCCGGGTGGCACGCCCATTGCGATATGCCTGCCACAAGATAAAACGGCAGGAGACCAGGCATGGGTGAGCAGACGCTGGCCGCGCGGCCGCTGGTGGGCATCATCGCCAATCCGATCTCGGCGCGCGACATCCGCCGCGTGATCGCCAACGCCAATACGCTGCAGCTGGCCGACCGCGTCAACATCGTGCTGCGCCTGCTGGCCGCGCTCGCCGCCTGCGGCGTGGGCCGGGTGCTGATGATGCCGGACCGCGAAGGCATGCGCGTGCTGCTGGCGCGCCATCTGACGCGCCGCCAGGGGCCGGACGCCGCGCTGCCCGAAGTGGCCTACCTCGACATGCCCGTCACCGCGCGCGTGGACGACACCTTCCTGGCCGCGCGCATGATGCGCGAGGCGGGTGTCGCCGCCATTATCGTGCTCGGCGGCGACGGCACTCATCGCGCGGTGGTGCGCGAATGCGGCCGCGTGCCGATTGCCGGCATCTCCACCGGCACCAACAACGCCTATCCCGAAATGCGCGAGGCCACCATCACCGGCCTTGCCACCGGCCTGTTCGCCAGCGGGCGCATTCCCGCCGCGCAGGCGCTGGCCGCCAACAAGCGGCTCGACGTCCGCATCGCCGGCGAACACGAAGTGCGCCACGACATCGCCCTGGTGGACGCCGTGATCTCGCACGAGCATTTCATCGGCGCGCGCGCGTTGTGGAAGACCGAGACGCTCGGCGCCGTGTACCTCGCCTTCGCCGATCCGCAGGCCATCGGCCTGTCCGCCATCGGCGGGCTGCTCGAGCCGGTCGGGCGCCACGAGCCCGGCGGCCTCGCCATCGAGCTCGCCGCCGCCGGCGCAGGCCGCTTCGACCTGCGCGCGCCGATCGCGCCCGGGCTGCTCAGCGCCGTGCCCATCGCCGGCTGGGAGCGCCTCGCCGACGGCGTGCCGCACCGCGTGCGCCAGCGCAGCGGCATCGTCGCGCTGGACGGCGAGCGCGAGCTGGTGTTCGGCGCGCGCGACGAAGTCACCGTGACGCTGCGCGAGCGCGCCTTCCTCAGCCTCGACGTGGCCGCCTGCATGCGCTACGCCGCCGCCGCCGGGCTGATGCGCTGCGGGCGCGCGCCGCCGCCCGCTTCCTGCCCGCCAACGCTTGCCGAGAGCCTTACCGCTGCCACAAAACCATGAAGGAGACAGACATGACCACCCCAGCCAGCCAGAACACCTTGCCGCTCGGCAAGGAAGACCTGCTCGCCGTGTACCGCCGCATGCGCACCATCCGCGATTTCGAGGAGCGCCTGCACGTGGACTTCGGCCGCGGCGACATTCCCGGTTTCGTCCACCTCTACGCCGGCGAGGAAGCCGCCGGCGTCGGCATCCTGCATCACCTCGGCGACGGCGACCGTATCGCCAGCACGCACCGCGGCCACGGCCACTGCATCGCCAAGGGCGTGGATCCGGCGGCGATGATGAAGGAGATCTACGGCCGCAAGGGCGGCTCGTGCAACGGCAAGGGCGGCTCCATGCATATCGCCGACCTGTCCAAGGGCATGATGGGCGCCAACGGCATCCTCGGCGCGGGCGCGCCGCTGATCTGCGGCGCCGCGCTGGCCGCCAAGTTCCGCGGCAAGGGCGAGGTCGGCATCACGTTCGCCGGCGACGGCGCCTCCAACCAGGGCACCTTCCTCGAAAGCCTGAATCTGGCCGCGGTGTGGAACCTGCCGGTGATTTTCGTCATCGAGAACAACGGCTACGCCGAGTCCACCGCGCGCGAGTACGGCACCGCCGTGGACAGCTACGTCGACCGCGCCGCCGGCTTCGGCATTCCCGGCGTGACCGTGGACGGCACCGACTTCTTCGCCGTGCACGAGGCCGCCGGCGAAGTCATCAAACGTGCCCGCGAAGGCGGTGGCCCCGCGCTGCTCGAATGCAAGATGGTGCGCTTCTACGGCCATTTCGAGGGCGACGCGCAGACCTACCGCGCCAGCGGCGAGCTCGACGACATCCGCGCCAACAAGGACTGCCTGAAGAAATTCGCCGCCACCGTGACGCAGGCCGGCGTGATCGCCCCCGAAGAACTGAAGGCCATCGACGAGCAGGTCGCCGCGCTGATCGAGGACGCCGTGCAGCAGGCCAAGGCCGCGCCGTTCCCCACCGCCGCCGACCTGCTCACCGACGTCTACGTCAGCTACTGAGCGCATCGCAGACCGGACCGCACGAACAGCACAGACAGGAGACCCAACCATGTCCCGCAAACTCAGCATGAAGCTGGCGATCAACGAAGCGATCGACCAGGAAATGACCCGTGACCCGAGCGTGATCATGCTCGGCGAGGATATCGTCGGCGGCGCCGGCGCGGACGGCGAGAAGGACGCCTGGGGCGGCGTGCTCGGCGTCACCAAGGGCCTCTACGCCAAGCACGGCGACCGCCTGCTCGACACGCCGCTGTCCGAGTCCGCCTACGTCGGCGCGGCCATCGGCGCGGCGGCCTGCGGCATGCGCCCCATCGCCGAGCTGATGTTCATCGACTTCATGGGTGTGTGCTTCGACCAGATCTTCAACCAGGCCGCCAAGTTCCGCTACATGTTCGGCGGCAAGGCCGAGACCCCGGTGGTGATCCGCGCGATGGTCGGCGCGGGCTTTCGCGCGGCGGCCCAGCACAGCCAGATGCTCACGCCGCTGTTCACGCACATCCCGGGGCTCAAGGTGGTGTGCCCGTCCACGCCCTACGACACCAAGGGCCTGCTGATCCAGGCCATCCGCGACAACGACCCGGTGATCTTCTGCGAGCACAAGAACCTGTATGGCTTCGAAGGCGAGGTGCCGGAGAACTCGTATGCGATTCCGTTCGGCGAGGCCAACATCGTGCGCGACGGCAAGGACGTGTCCATCGTCACCTATGGCCTGATGGTGCACCGCGCGCTGGAAGCCGCCGCCACGCTGGCCAAGGAAGGCATCGAGGCCGAGGTGGTGGACCTGCGCAGCCTGTCGCCGCTGGACATCGACACCGTGCTGGAGACCGTGGAAAACACCGGCCGCCTGGTGGTGGTGGACGAAGCCAGCCCGCGCTGCAACATCGCCACCGACATCGCCGCGCAGGTCGCGCAGCGGGCCTTCGGCGCGCTCAAGGCCGGCATCGAGATGGTGTGCCCGCCGCACACGCCGGTGCCGTTCTCGCCCGCGCTGGAAGACCTCTACATCCCCAGCGCGGCGCAGATCGCCGAGGCCGCGCGCAAGACCGTGAAGGGAGGAAAACACTGATGGCCGAGATCACCCCGATCGTCATGCCCAAATGGGGCCTGTCGATGAAAGAAGGCACCATCAACGACTGGCTGGTGGAAGAGGGCGCGCAGATCACCGTGGGCATGCCCATCCTCGACGTGGAAACCGACAAGATCGCCAACGCCGTGGAAGCGCCCGACGCCGGCACGCTGCGCCGCAAGGTCGCCGCCGTGGGCGACGTGCTGCCGGTCAAGGCGCTGCTCGGCGTGCTGGCCCCGCCCGAGGTCAGCGACGCCGAGATCGACGCCTACGTGGCCGCGTACGAAACCCCCGCCGCCGACGAAGACGACGCCGAAGCGGGCGCCGCCGCGTACCAGTTCATCGACATCGACGGCATCCGCGTGCGCTACGCCAGGCGCGGCGAAGGCGCCGAGACCGTGCTGTTCCTGCACGGCTTCGGCGGCGACCTCGACAACTGGCTGTTCAACCTCGACGCGCTGGCCGACGCGCACACCGTGGTCGCGCTGGATCTGCCCGCGCACGGCCAGTCCACGCCCAGGCTGCCCGGCACCACGCTGGCCGCGCTGGCCGGCTTCGTCGCGCAGTTCATGGACGCGCTCGACATCGGCCAGGCGCATCTGGTCGGCCACTCGATGGGCGGCGGCGTGGCCGCGCAACTGGCCGTGGACGCGCCGCAGCGCGTGCGCTCGCTGGCGCTGGTCTCGCCAGTCGGCCTCGGCGACGAGATCAACAACGGCTACACCGAAGGCTTCGTCAACGCGCAATCGCGGCGCGACCTCAAGCCGGTGATCGAACTGCTGTTCGCCGACACCGGCCTGGTCAGCCGCCAGATGCTGGACGACCTGCTCAAGTACAAGCGCCTCGACGGCGTGACCGAGGCCCTGGCCAGCCTCGGCGCCAGCCTGTTCGGCGGCGGCCGGCAGACCGAACAGCCGGGCCGCAAACTCGGCGACAAGCCGGTGCTGGTGGTGTGGGGTGCGCAGGACCGCGTCATTCCGCCGGCCCATGCGCAGAACGCGCCGGCCGGAGCCACCGTCAAGGTGTTCGACGACGCCGGGCATATGAGCCAGATGGAGCGGGCTGGCGAGTTCAATGCGTTGTTGCGGGCGCATTTGGGAGGGTGAAGAGGGCCGTGGAACGTGAAAGGCACTTTTTTATCTATTCAATATCTATTCATATTCCACGGCCAAGATGAGAGAAGACGTTGCTAAGCGATTGATATACAATCATTTTCTCGTACATCGATCCATTCAGTATCTATTCATGTCTGCCCACATCACCGCGCTGCTCGACGCGCTTGGCAGTGGCCCCGCCAACGCGGGGTACCTGTGCGAGCGGCTGGGGATCAGCCAGCCTACGTTGTCGCGCCGCATCGCGGCCGCGAGCGACCGTGTGCTGCGCATCGGCAAGGCCAAGGCCGCGCAGTATCTGGCGCGCCGCAGCGTGGCGGGGCAGGCCCAGCTGGCGTTGTACCGTGTCACGGCCGCCGGCAGGCTGGAGCAATGGGGCGAACTGTTGCCAGTCCATCCGGGCTTTGTCGTGCGCGAGGCGGGCCAGCCCGATCGCCACTTCGAAGGCCTGCCGTGGTGGCTGCAGGACATGCGCCCGCAGGGCTTTCTAGGCCGGCACTGGGCGCGCCAGCGCGCCGCCGGGCTCGGCCTGCCCGACGACCCGCGGAACTGGACTGACGACCACGTGCTGGTCGCGCTGGCGGCGGGGCAGCATGACGTGACCGGCAATCTGCTGCTGGGCGACCTGAGCCGCGACGCCTGGCTCGCGCAACGGCCGGAAGGCATCGCCGCCGGCGAGCGCGCGCAACGCTTTCCGGAACTGGCGGCGCGCTCGATGGCGGGCGAGCGGATCGGCTCCAGCGCCGGCGGCGAGCAGCCGAAGTTCGCGGTCCAGGTGGATGGGCGGGATGTGCTGGTCAAGTTCAGCGCCGCGCAGGACAGCGCGATCAGCCAGCGCTGGCGGGATTTGCTGCTGGCCGAACACCTGGCCCTGCAGCACCTGGCCGGGCACGGCTTGCCCGCGGCGCAGAGCGAATTGCTGGATGCCGGCGGCCAGCGCTTCTTGCAGGTCGCCCGCTTCGACCGCACCGAGCAGGGCGGCCGGCGCGGCGTGGTGTCGCTGGACGCGCTGAACGCGGAGTTCGTCGGACGCCGCAGCAGTGCGTGGCCGGCCGTGACGGACGCGCTGTTCGCGCAGGGCGTGATCACGCAGCAGGCGCATCATGATGCCGGCCGGCTCTATGCCTTCGGCCGGCTGATCGGCAACACGGACATGCATTTCGGCAATCTGGCCTTCCTGCATGACGGCGCGCTGCCGTTTCCGCTGACGCCGACCTACGACATGCTGCCGATGGGCCTGCGGCCCCACGACAGCGGCGCCATGCGCGACGACCTCGACCCGCTCACGCCGCCCGCGCAGCCGCCTGCCGCCGTCTGGCACGAGATGCTGCCGCTGGCCCGCGCCTACTGGCAGCGGCTTGCCGGGCATCCGCTGGCCAGCGCGGGATTCGCCGCGATTGCCGGCCGGCAGCAGGCATGGCTGGATGACGTCGGCCAGCAACTCGAACGGCTGGCCTGAAGGCGAAGCGCCGCCTTGGCGAGGGCGAGGTGGTATTGAACAGCGGTTTCCGTGCAACGTCACCACACTACGGCGCAACCCATGCCCTTCACCCCTTTCACCCCCGACCCAACCGACCCCGATCCCCTCCACGCCGAGCACGCCATGCTCGAGCAGGCCGCCGCCGGCCGCTGGCTGGCCCACCTGTGGCAGGCGCCGGTGTCGCTGGTGGTGCCGCGCAGCTACCTGCGCCATGCGCAACTGGAAGCCGCGCGCCGTGACTTCGCCGCGCGCGGCTGTCCGGTGTGGCTGCGGCTGTCCGGTGGCGGGCTGGTGCCGCAGGGGCCGGGCATCCTCAACCTGAGCCTGGCCTACCCGGTGCGCGGCGGCGCGGGCACGCACGCCGAAGGCGTCTACCTGCACCTGTGCGAAGTGCTGGCCGGCGCGCTGGCCGAGCTTGGGTTGCGCACGCACTGGCAGGCCGTGGATGGCTCTTTCTGCGACGGCCGCTTCAATCTCGCGTGGGGGCCGCAGACGGACGCACGCAAGATCGCCGGCACGGCGCAATACTGGCGCCGGGCGGCCGGCGCCGCCGATGCCGCGCTGCACGTGGTGCTGGCCCACGCCGTGCTGCTGGTGACGGCGGAGCCGGAGGAGATCAACCGGCGCGCCAACGATTTCGAGGCCGCCATCGGCAGTGGCCGCCACTACCGCGCCGACAAGGTGGTGAGCGTGGCTGGCGCGCTCGCGCGAAGCGGGCAGGCCGTGCCGGCAGCATTGGAGGAACTTACCGCCAACGCGCTGCGGCGCGCGCTGGCCGCCAACCCGCCCGCTTTCGCGGTGCCCGCCGCGTGAGGCGGGCCGGGATTCGTCGGTATTGACGATTTCCCGCGGCGGCGGCCGTGGCAAACTATCCGGCAAGACGCATCCGGGGATGGACCCGGCGCAGCGCAGACAACCGGAGACAAGACATGGCGGGACCGTTGGCGGGACTGAAGGTGGTGGAGATGGTGGGGCTCGGCCCGGCGCCGTTCTGCGCGATGATGCTGGCAGACCAGGGCGCCGAGGTGATCCGCGTCGACCGGCCGCGGGCGCCCGGCGCGCCCGCCGCCACCAGCGCCGGCAAGGCCCGCTGCGACGTGACCGCGCGCGGCCGCCGCTCGCTGGCCATTGACCTGCGCAAGCCCGGCGCGGCGCAGACCGTGCTGGACCTGATCGCCCGCGCCGACGTGCTGATCGAAGGCTTCCGCCCCGGCGTGATGGAGCGCCTGGGCCTGGGCCCCGACGCTTGCCTCGCGCGCAACCCCGCGCTGGTGTACGGCCGCATGACCGGCTGGGGCCAGCACGGACCGCTCGCGCAGGCCGCTGGCCACGACATCAACTACATCGCCATCGCCGGCGCGCTGCACGCCATTGGCCGCCCGGACCGGCCGCCGGCGGTGCCGCTCAACTACATCGGTGACTTTGGCGGCGGCGGCATGCTGCTGGCGTTCGGCGTGATGTGCGCGCTCACCGAGGCGCGCCAGTCCGGCAAGGGACAGGTGGTGGACGCCGCCATGACCGACGGCACCGCGCTGCTCGGCGCCATGATGTACGGCTTCAAGGCCGGCGGGCGCTGGAGCAACCAGCGCGGCGACAACCTGCTCGACGGCGCCGCGCACTTCTACGACACCTACACCTGCGCCGACGGCAAATACGTGGCCGTGGGCGCCATCGAGCCGCAGTTCTACGCGCTGCTGCGCGAGCGCTGCGGGCTGGACGACCCGGCCTTCGACGCGCAGCTGGACAAACGCCAGTGGCCCGCGCTCAAGGCCCGCATGGCGCAGATGTTCCTGACCCGCACGCGCGACGAATGGTGCGAACTGCTCGAAGGCAGCGATGCCTGCTTCGCACCCGTGCTCGACTGGGACGAGGCCACCCGCCACCCGCACAACCGCGCGCGCGAGACCTTCCTGGAAATCGACGGCGTGGTGCAGCCGGCCCCGGCCCCGCGCTTCAGCCGCACGCCGGCCGGCGTGCCAAGCGCGCCGGTGGAACCGGGCGCGGACAGCGAGGCGATTCTGCGGGATTGGGGCATCGGCGCCGAGGCGATTGCAGCGTTGCGTGCGGATGGCGCGGTCTGAGGCGACGGGCCGCGCAAGGGTTAAAAGTTGTTGCCGTTGGGTTTGAGCGAGGCGGCGGAATCTATACTGGCTATGTCGCTGCGATCGTGGCGACCCGGGGTGAGAGCCGGAATGTGAAAGAACGGACGACTGCTGCCAGATGGTATTCTTTCGTCCGTTGTGCCTTTGTACGCCTCTACGGGCGGGCCTGGGCGGGGGGCCTTCGGGCCCGCCGGTCGCCTCTCTTCCGGTCTCTCAACCACGCCTTGTGCCCGCCCACCCGTTTGAGAGCGATTGGGCGGATTCCAGACCGTTCAAGAGAGAGGCATACACCATGCGTCAGTCTTCGCTCGCCCATCTCGGGCAGACAGCCGTTCCCATCATCACCCTCCCGCGCGCATCCGCATCGTTCAGGAGGGCGCGCCATGCCTAAACACACCCGCTACGGCATCACCGCCGAACACACCGGCGCCGACCTGTTCGTCACGTCCCACGCGCCATCCGAAACGCCCCTAAGCCTGGCGACAGAGAAAGCAGGCCAGCTTTACGCACTGCTCTGCATGACCGGCGACTATGCCGCGTCAGGCAATGCGTGCGGGGCGCTGAATCAGGAAGTACAAAGCGGAATTTTCTCACTGGCAGCGGGGCTCGCCCATGAGACGCTTGTGCTGAGCGAGCTGGCAGCGCTGCAAAAGCAGGAAACCGCTTTGGCGGAATGAGGCCGGTGCCCCGGCACGTTTTCGCGCATTGCTGATACGTGTCGCGCAGCCTGGCAAGCGCTTGCGCTTGCCGGCTTCGTCGGTGCATCTGCATGCCAGTCGCTCGAGATAGCCAATCAAGATGCATATCTTCCAGGAGCGTGACATGCTGATCGAGAAATGGGGCAACAGCCTCGCGGTGCGCTTGCCGCCGAGCGTGGTGGAAGCGCTGGCGCTGCGCGAGGGCGACGACATCGAAATCGTGATCAACGCATTGCGTACCGCTGCAATACGCAAGAAACCGGGCGCCGACGAACTGCTGTCGCGGCTGCGCCGTTTCCGCGGCAAGTTGCCTGCCGACTTCAAGTTTCGCCGCGACCAAGCCAATGCGCGATAGCCGGCAACGCAGCAGGACGACCGCGGCCGCCACCACTTCATGGCATCAGAAAGCCAAAAGCCACCGCTAGGGTGGCTTCGACTCTATCGCAGACTGCGGCGTCACCGGCTTAGGGCCCTCCGGGAGGGGCGGGAGTGGGATCGCAGTTGCCTACGAGCCAGCTAGTAGCGCTTAGCGTATCGCCAATCAAGCCCGGAGACGAGCCCGATCTCGCGCTGTACCGCCGCAGACAAGTCCAGCCCCGAAGAACCGATGCAGGAGTAATCCGAGAGGATTGCCATGATTTCTGCATCTTGTTTTTCATATCCGAACGGATATAATTCATGATCGAGAAACGCAAGCTCTTGTATTGGGAAGGGTCCTCGAAAAAGGACTTCAAGGCATTTCCCGTCCCCGTCCAGAAGGATATGGGAGTCGCGCTGTTCGTGGTCCAGTTGGGCGGCACGCCTGATTCGGCCAAGCCTTGGAAAGGCTTGGGTCCCGGGGTGTACGAGCTGGTGGAAGACCATCGGGGTGACACCTTCCGGGCGGTCTACTCCGTACTGATCGGCGACGCAGTGCATGTGCTGCATGCGTTTCAGAAAAAGTCCAAGTCCGGCATCGCCACGCCGCAGCCGGACGTGGAATTGATAGAGAGGCGGTTGAAGGCTGTGCTCACCCGTTACGAGGTGAGCGGGAGAACATGATGAGTCACAAGCACGATATTCAGGGCACCGACAACGTACTGGCAGACCTCGGTTTCGACGACGCCGAAGACCTGTCCGCAAAGGCCGCGCTCGCGTTCAAGTTCAATGCGCTGCTCGACAAGCGGGGCCTGAGCCAGACGGAGGCGGCCGCCATCACCGGCATGACCCAGCCCAAGGTATCCCAGGTCCGCCGCTACAAGCTCCAGAACATTTCGCTGGAACGGCTGATGCAGGCGCTGGTGTCGCTCGACCAGCATGTGGAGATCGTGGTGCAGCCCGCGCGTCATGCGCATGCTCGCGGCATTACGGTTGCTGCGTGATAGGTCGTCCGCGGAAAATCGGCCCGGAGGCACGATGAAGTTCGCCTACGAAGATATGAGCGAGGATCAGTTCGAGAAACTGATCGTTTTTTTGTGCCAGCGCTTGCTTGGCGTTTCTGTGCAGGGTTTCGCCAAGGGGCGTGACGGCGGGCGCGATGCCAAGTTCGTCGGCACGGCCGAACTGCACCCAAGCAAGGCTGCGCCTTGGGTCGGGACGACTATCGTTCAGGCCAAGCATACTAACGGCTACAACCGGAATTTCTCGGAATCCGACTTCTTCAGCAAGAATGCGGCCAACACGGTGCTTGGCAAGGAAATTTCACGTATCAAGGCATTGCGCGACGCCAAGCAACTCGATCACTACATGCTATTCGCCAATCGGCGTTTGGCTGGCAATGCCGAGAGCGAGATACGAGGATATATTGCTGAGCAATGCGGTATTCCTGCTTCATCGATCTACTTGTGCGGTTTGGAGCAACTGGAAGTCTTGTTGAAGACGTTTCCCGACGTTGCCGGAAAGGCGAATCTTGACCCAGTCGATTCACCCCTGATCGTCAGTCCGGATGATCTTGCCGAGGTTGTTCAGGCGCTGGCCAGGCAGAAGGATGGCGTGTCGGCAATGCTTGACGATCCGCCTACCGGACGCGTGACCTATGAGCAGAAAAATCGGCTGAACAACATGACTGCCGACTACGCCAAGGCGCAACGCAAGAAGTACTTGAAGGAGACCGCGCAGATCAGTGCCTTCCTGGCGGCACCTGAGAATCTTGAATTGCTGCGCATGTATGAGTCAGTGGTCGATGAGTTTCAACTCAAGATCATTGCGAAGCGTAAGGACTACCAGAGCTTCGATGATGTGATGGAGTACCTGGTGGACCTGCTGTTCAGTCGCGACCCGGTGCTGCGCCAGCATGCACATAAGCGGCTGACCCGCGCTGTGTTGTTCTATATGTACTGGAACTGCGATATCGGGGAGGTGGGTGATGTTGCGGCCAACTAAGCACTCGCATCCGGATCGTACAGTTATCAATGTTTCGCTGTTATTGTTGACGCGATTGAAAGCTCGTCGCGTGGATGAGTATGATGCGTTGCGAAAGTACGCGAAGAAAGCCGTCATTGGTGGCGATGTGCTGTTCCTGCCGGCGCTGAACTTTCTTTATTTGATGGGGCTGATCGACTATCGCCCCAAGACAGATGCAGTGGAATATGTAGGGCCCAATGAAGCTATCTAAACTCTATTCGAACAAACCAGATCTGTTCGAGTCAGTGGACTTCGCGCATGGCCTGAATGTGGTGTTGGCTGAAATTCGTTTGCCGGAGAACCGTGAAAAGGACACGCACAACCTGGGGAAAAGCACCCTGGGGCGCCTGCTCGACTTTGGGTTTCTTGCCGCGCGCGACACTAGTTTCTTTCTCTTCAAACACCTCGATCTTTTCAAGGACTTTATTTTTTTCCTGGAGATAGAACTGGAGGATGCCTCATTCGTCACGATACGGCGTGGAGTGGAAGAGGCGACCAAGATCAGTTTCAAGAAGCATGAAGCCAGACATCAAGACTTCTCTTCGTTGTCGATCCTGGAGTGGGACCACCAGGAGGTACCATTTGATCGCGCTCGTGACCTGCTCGACGGTTTGCTCGATTGGCGCGCACTCAAGCCGTGGTCGTATCGCAAAGGGCTTGGCTATCTACTACGCTCACAGGAGGACTTCCGCGAGGTGTTCCAACTGCGAAAATTCGCGTCAAAGCATGCGGACTGGAAACCATTCCTCGCACACATGCTGGGGTTCGATGCGGGATTGATTGCCCTGCACTACGAGAAGGAGGAAGAACTGTCCAGGAAGCAGGACACCGCGCAGACCATCAAGAATGAGCTGGGCGGGTCTATCGAGGACATTAGCAAGATTGAAGGCATTCTCTTGCTCAAGCAGAAGGAAGCAGAGAAGAAGCAGAAACTACTCGATGCCTTTGATTTCCGTGTTCAAGACAAGGACAGAACCAAGCAGCTAGTCGATGATATCGACGAGCGTATCGCTGTGCTCAATGGCGAGCGTTATTCACTGACTCAGAACAGGAAGAAAATACTGGCTTCGCTGGAAGCGGATCAGATCCTGTTCAATCCGGATGAGGCGCAGCGCTTGTTTGAGGAGGCCGGGGTCCTATTCAAGGGACAGGTTAAGAAAGATTTTCAGCAATTGATTGCTTTCAACAGGGCAATTACTGACGAGCGTCGTGGCTATCTGCAGGAAGAGCGCGCAGAGGTCGAATCCGAGTTGAAACGGGTCAATGTGGAACTTAGCCAGTTGGGAAAGAAGCGCTCAGACATGCTTTCTTTCTTGAGCGGAACTGATATCTTCGGCAAATACAGGCAGGTCTCGGACGACATGGTGACGCTTAGAGCGGATATCACATCTCTGGAGCGCCAGCGCGGCTTCCTTCATCGCCTGCAGGAATTGCGTGCGGACATCCGGGCATTGACAGAGGAACGAGGCCATCTACAGACTCAGATTGAAGCTGACGTCGAGAAGCAGAACTCGGATCCGAACAGTCTATTCTCCACGATACGTGTCTTCTTCAGTGAGATCGTCGAGGAAGTGATTGACCGTAAAGCATTGCTGAGCGTCTCTCCGAATCAGGCCGGGCATCTGGAATTCAAGGCGGAGATTCTGGATGAATCGGGCAATGCGACCAGCGCCGATCTTGGGTACACATATCGCAAACTGCTGTGCATTGCATTTGACTTGGCTGTGCTGCGGGCTCACCTTGACGACAAGTTTCCACGCTTCGTCTACCACGATGGTGTATTCGAATCACTGGATGACCGCAAGAAAGAAAACTTGCTTGCGGTCATTCGTCGCTATGCCGAGTTGGGTCTGCAACCTGTCGTCACCTTGATCGACTCGGATTTGCCTGCCCGAACCGATGACGGCACCGTGTTTGCTGCGGAAGAAATCGTCCTCGCCTTGCACGACGAGGGAGAACAGGGACGTCTGTTCAAGATGCGAGCCTGGTGAGGTACTGTCAGTCGGTGGCACGTCACCACAAGGCGAGGCTGTGGCATGGGGTCTTCCGAATCGCTGGCCAATGACCAAAACATCGCGATATTGCGGTTAGTGGGCGTACTCTGCCTGCGGGGTTGGGTTGCGATGACAGGCCGATAATGACCGCGATCCTGGTTGGAATCCCGGTCCGAATCGCTTCCGCCGCCCGGACAATTCCTCTTCCTCAACTCACCCCGCCGGCCCCAATATCCGCTCAACGAACGCCGCCTCCAGCCCAACCCCCAGGAAGCGCGCAATCTCCACGATCTGTCCATACAGCATCCACTGCCCGTGATGCACTGCGCAGCCTTGCTCGCGCGCGGCCTTGAGCAGGGGCGTGTCGCCGTCGCGCACCACGGCTTCGCAGACCAGCGTGCCGGCGGCGAGCCGGGTTGCGGGGATCGGCAGCGGGTCGGTATCGCGCAGGCCGAGCGCGGTGGCGTTGACCACCACGTCGAAGCCGGCGGGGTCGTCGCCGCCGGCGCGGATGTTCACCGCGGGCAGGATGGCTTTCAGGCTGGCCGCGAGTTCGGCGGCCTTGGCGGCGGAGCGGTTGTGGATGACCAGTTCGGCCGGCTGCTCGCGGGCGATGGCGTAGGCCATCGATTTGCCGGCGCCGCCGGCGCCGAGTTGCAGCACGCGCTTGCCGGCGAGGCGGTGGCCGCGTTCGCGCAGGCCGGCCACGAAGCCGTCGCCGTCGAAGTTGCCGCCGATCCAGTGGCCTTGCGCGCGGTCGAAGCGCATGGCGTTGACGGAGCCGACCAGGCGGGCGGTTTCGGTCAGCGCGCCGCAGGCGGCGACCACGGCTTCCTTGTGGGGGATCGTGACCACGAGGCCGTCGAGGTTCTGCGCGCCGGCCACGCCGGCGAGGAAGGCCGGCAATTGCGCGGGCTCGACGTGCAAGGGCACGCAGGTCGCATTCAGGCCCTGGCGGGCGGCGGAGGCGTTGAATAGCTGCGGCGTGCGCACGTGCGCGACGGGCGCGGCGATGATGCCGACAAGGCGGGTATTGCCGTCGATCTGCATGGCGGGTGTGGGAAGGGAAACGGGGAGATGGGAAAAAGGGGAGAAAGCGAGAAAAAGCGGGAGGGACGCGCGCCCTCCCGCCGTGCGCAGCCGGCTTAGATGCCCGCCATGCAGGTGTACTTGATGACGAGGTAGTCCTCGATGCCGTAGTGCGAGCCCTCGCGGCCCACGCCCGATTGCTTGACGCCGCCGAACGGCGCGACCTCGTTGGAGATCAGGCCGGTGTTGACGCCGACCATGCCGTACTCCAGCCGCTCGGACACGCGCCATACGCGGCCGAGGTCGCGCGCGTAGAAGTAGCTGGCGAGGCCGAACTCGGTGTCGTTGGCGAGGGCCACCACTTCGTCTTCGGTCTCGAAGCGGAACAGCGGCGCGAGCGGGCCGAAGGTTTCCTCGCGCGCGACCAGCATGTTGGGCTTGACGTCGGCCAGCACGGTGGGCTCGAAGAACGACTGCCCCAGCGCATGGCGCTTGCCGCCTTCCAGCACGCGCGCGCCCTTGGAGAGGGCGTCGGCGATGTGTTCCTCGACCTTGGCCACGGCCTTGCCGTCGATCAGCGGGCCGATGCGCACGCCGTCGTCCATGCCGTCGCCTACCTTGAGCGCGCGCACGGCGGTCACCAGTTTCTCGGCGAAGGCGTCATAGACCTTGCTGTGCACGTACAGGCGGTTGGCGCAGACGCAGGTCTGGCCGGCGTTGCGGTACTTGGAGACGATGGCGCCTTCCACCGCGGCGTCGAGGTCGGCGTCGTCGAAGACGATGAAGGGCGCGTTGCCGCCCAGTTCCATCGATACCTTCTTGATGGTGGAGGCGGTCTGCGCCATCAGCGTGCGGCCCACTTCGGTGGAGCCGGTGAACGTGAGCTTGCGCACCAGCGGGTTGGTGCTGAGCTCGCCGCCGATGGCGCCGGCCGAGCCGGTGATGACCGACAGCACGCCGGCGGGGATGCCGGCGCGCTCGGCCAGCACCGCCATCGCCAGCGCGGTCAGCGGCGTCTGCGAGGCGGGCTTGACCACCATCGTGCAGCCGGCCGCCAGCGCGGGGCCGGCCTTGCGCGTGATCATGGCCGCCGGGAAGTTCCACGGCGTGATGGCCGCGCACACGCCGACCGGCTCCTTGGTGACGACGATGCGCTGGTTGCTGACCGGCGCGGGAATGGTCTCGCCGTAGACGCGCTTGCCTTCCTCGGCGAACCACTCGATGAACGAGGCCGCGTAGGCGATCTCGCCGCGCGCCTCGGCGAACGGCTTGCCCTGCTCGGCGGTCATGATGCGGGCCAGGTCATCCTGGTTGGCCAGCAGCAGTTCGAACCACTTGCGCAGCAGCGCCGAGCGGTCCTTGGCGGTGCGCGCGCGCCATGCCGGCAGCGCGCGGTTGGCGGCCTCGATGGCCTGGCGCGTTTCATCGGCGCCGAGCTGCGGTACCTGGGCCACGCGCGCGCCGGTGGCGGGGTTGGTGACGTCGATATGACGCTCGCCGTCGATCCAGCGGCCGTCGACATAGCACTGCTGGCGCAGCAGGGAGGGGTCTTGGAGGTTCAGCATGGTCTGGTTCCGTAGCGGTGTTGGGGGGATGGGCGGCGAGCCACAGGCGGCAGATTAGCAGGATGCGCGCGCACGCGCTGGCGCGTGCCGCGGCGTCCGACCGGGAAGTTGTTTCAAAATGAAGCGAAGCGGTCCTGGCTAGGCGTGCGGCCGCAGACAGTACAAGTAGTACGACAAGGCCGCGCAACGACGCCAGGATCTTTTTGAAACGACTTCCTAGCCGGCGATGTACAAGCCGCCGTTGACGTGCAGCACTTCGCCCGTGACGAAGCTGGCCGCGTCGCTGCACAGGAAGCCGATCGCGGTGGCGATCTCGCGCGGTTGGCCGAGGCGCTTGAGCGGGGTCTGCTCGATGGAGTCGGCACCGCGTTTCTGGATCAGCTCGGTGGTCATCGGGGTCTCGATCACGCCGGGCGATACAGCGTTGACGCGCGTGCGCGGCCCGAGTTCCCGCGCCAGGCTGCGTGTGAGGCTGAGCAGGCCGCCCTTGGAGGCCGAATAGTGCGCATTGTAGTAAGCGCCGCGGTGCGCCGCCACCGAGGTCAGGTTGACGATGGCGCTGTTCTCGCGCAGCGCGGGAATGGCGCGGCGCACAAGATAGAACACGCCGTCGAGGTTGATGGACAGCGTCTGGCGCCATTGCGCGTCGCTCATCTGCGCGACCGGCTGCGCCTGGTACAGGCCGGCCGAGGGCACCAGGAAATCGATGCCGCCGAAGCGGTCCTGCGCCAGCGCCACGGCGCGCGCGCAGTCGTCGGGGCTGGCGGCGTCCATGCGCAGCGTGGCGATACGTTCGCCGGCGGGGTCGAGTTCGCGCGCGAAGCCGGCCAGGCCGGTTTCGTCCAGGTCGGTCAGCACGAGGTTGGCGCCGTGCGCGAGGAACAGCCGGGCCGTCTCGCGGCCGATGCCGCCATTGGCGCCGGTCAGCAGCAGGGTGCGTTGGTCGAAGTTGTACATGCTTTGTCTCTCCAGGAATGCGGCGCGGCTCAGATATGCAGCGCGCGCCCGTAGGCCGCCAGCACCGCTTCGTGCATGGCCTCGGACATGGTGGGGTGGGGCAGCACGGCGGCCATCAGGTCGGCCTCGGTGGTTTCCAGCGTCTGCGCGATGGCGTAGCCCTGGATCATCTCGGTGACTTCGTCGCCGACCATGTGGGCGCCGAGCAGCTCGCCGCTGCCTTCGTCGAACACCACCTTGACCAGCCCGCCGGTGCTGCCCAGCGCGATGGCCTTGCCGTTGGCGGCGAACGGGAACTTGCCGACCCGGATCTGGTGGCCGCGCGCGCGCGCCTGCGCCTCGGTCAGGCCCACGCTGGCCACCTGCGGATGGCTGTAGGTGCAGGCCGGAATGCGAGCGGGGTCGAGCGCGTGCGGCTGCAGCCCGGCGATGTGTTCCACGCAGATCACGCCTTCGTGGCTGGCCTTGTGCGCGAGCCACGGCGGGCCGGCCACGTCGCCGATGGCGTAGACGCCGGGCTCCGCCGTGCGGCCGAAACCGTCGGTGACGATGTGCGTCTTCTCGACCTTGACCGCGGTGTTCTCCAGCCCGATCCCCTCCACGTTGCCGACGATGCCGGCGGCCACCAGCACCACGTCGGCCTCGATCTTCGCGCCATCCGGCTTGCCGCCTTGCAGCGTGACCGTCCAGCCGGCTCCGGTGCGTTCGGCCTGCGCGATGCCGGTGGACGTATGCAGCACGATGCCGTCGCGCGCCAGGCTGCCTGCCACCTGCGCGGAGATGTCGGCGTCTTCCACCGGCAGGACGCGGTCCGCCATTTCGATCACCGTCACGTGCGCGCCGACCGCGTGGTAGAAGCTGGCGAACTCGATGCCGATGGCGCCGGCGCCCACGATCAGCATGCGCCGCGGCAGCGCCGGCGGCGCCAGCGCCTCGCGGTAGCTCCACACGGTCTTGCCGTCGGCGGGCAGCGCGGGCAACTGGCGCGCGCGCGCGCCGGTGGCGAGCACGATGTGCGCGGACGATACCGTGCGCGTCCTGCCATCCGGCGCGGCGATGTCCAGCCGGCCTTTGCCGGCGAGGCGGCCGTGGCCGGCGAGCACGGTCACGCCGTTCTTCTTCATCAGGCCCGTCACGCCCTTGTTGAGCTGCGCGGCCACCGCGCGCGAGCGCGCCACCATCGCGGGCAGGTCGGCGGCCGGCGCCGCCACCTTGATGCCGTAGGCGGCCGCGTCCCGCACCAGCCGCAGCACGTCGGCCGAGCGCAGCAGCGCCTTGGTCGGGATGCAGCCCCAGTTCAGGCAGATGCCGCCCAGTTGCGCCTTCTCCACCAGCGCGGTCTTCATGCCGAGCTGCGCGGCGCGGATGGCGGCCACGTAGCCGCCCGGCCCGCCGCCGACCACGATCATGTCAAACGAGGCATTGTCCACGTCGCGGTCCTCAGATCAGCATCGCCAGCGGGTTTTCCAGCAGGCGCTTGAACGCGGCCAGCCACTGCGCGGCCAGCGCGCCGTCGATGGCGCGGTGGTCCACCGACAGCGTGCAGCGCATCACCTGCCCCGCGCGCAGCGCGCCGTCCTCGACCACCGGCACCGCCTGCGTGGCGCCCACGGCGAGGATGGCGGCCTGCGGCGGGTTGATGATGGCGGAGAACTCGGACACGCCGAACATGCCGAGGTTGCTCACGCTGAAGCTGCCGCCCTGGTATTCCTCGGGCCGCAGTTGCGAGGCGCGCGCGCGCGCGGCGAGGTCGGCAATTTCCTCGCTGATGCGCGACAGCGGCTTCTGGTCGGCCGCGCGCACGATGGGCGTGATCAGCCCGGCGTCGGTGGAGACCGCCACGGCGATGTCGGCCTGGTGGTACTGGCGCATGGCCGCGTCGGTCCAGCCGACGTTGGCGGCAGGCACTTCGCGCAGCGCCACGGCCACGGCGCGCACGACGAAATCGTTGACCGAGATCTTGCGCGGCGCGGTGGCGTTGATCTCCGCGCGCAGCGCCAGCAGGCGCTCCATGCGGCAGTCCGCCGTGAGGTAGAAATGCGGGATGGTGGACTTGCTCTCGCCCAGCCGGCGCGCGATGGTGCGGCGCATATTGCTGTGCGGGATCTCGGTGAACGCGGCGGTGGCCGGCGTGTTGGCCTGCGCTCGCGGCGCGACCGGGGGCGCGCTCGCGGGCGCGGGAACCGCCGCGGCCTGCTCGACATCGCGCTTGACGATGCGGCCGTTCGGCCCGCTGCCGCGTAGCGCGGCGAGGTCGAGGCCGCGCTGCGCGGCCAGCCGGCGCGCCAGCGGGCTGGCGAAGACGCGGGCGGCCTGCGTTGCGTTGCCGCCAGCAACGTCGATGGCGGCGGGCGGGGCGGTTTCCGCTGGCGCTTCCGCCTGCGATGCCGGCGCACCGCCAGCCGCGGCGATCAGCGCATCCACGTCCACGCCGGTCTCGCCGCCGGCGAGCAGCACGCCGATCGGCGCGCCGACTTCCACGTCCTGCCCGGCCGCGACCAGGCGGCGGCCCAGCACGCCGGCGGTGTCGGCGTTGAGCTCGACCACGGCCTTGTCGGTCTCGATCTCGGCGATGCAGTCGCCCACGGCCACGGCATCGCCTTCGTTCCTGGTCCACGCTTGCAGCGTGGCGTGGGTGGCATTGGCCGCCACCTCGGGCATGCGCAACAGGGTGGCCATGTCAGGCGGTCCTCGCTTGGTGCAGGTCGGGGCGGTAGGCCGCGATGTCCGCGTATTGCACGATCTCGAGCACGTTGCCCTCGGGGTCGCGGCAGAAGGCCAGGTAGGTGCCGGGGCGCACTTCCACGCGCTGCGGGCCGGTGAGGAATTCCACGCCGGCGGCCAGCAGCTTGTCGACCACGGCCTGGATGTCCGCCACGATGAAGGTCAGGTAGGTGGCGTTGGCCTTGTCGAGGATGTAGGCGGGCACGGCCTCGGGCGCGGGCGCCTGGGCCGGCGCGAGCAGCTTGATGCGTTCGCCGTAGGGTGTCTGCAGGCGCACCGCGGTGTAGCCGGCGGCGTGCATGGCGGCCTGCGCGGCCTTGTCGGCGGGCACGGCGACTTCGCTGACGAAGGTCAGGCCCAGCACCTGCTCGTAGAAGCGGCGCATGCGCGGCAGGTCGCGCACGGCGATGCCGACCTCCAGGGGGACGATCATGTTCAGGCTCATCGGAATTCCTTTGCTGTGTCTGGCGTGTTCGATGTATCGGGCGGCGGCGCTCAGGCCGCGCCCTTGTCGCGCATGGCCTGGCGCAGGCCTTCGGCCACTTCCTCGGTGCGGGCGGCGGCGGCGCGCTCCAGCACGCGGGAGATGCTGGGCGCGGCTTCCGCGCCGCTCACGCGCTGCACCGGCTGGTCCAGCCAGTCGAAGAAGCGGCGCTGGATCTCGTCGGCCAGCCAGCCGCCATAGGAGGTGCCGCGCGCGCCCTGCTCGGCGATCAGCACGTTGTTGGTCTTGCGGATGCTCTGCCCGATGGTGTCCCAGTCCAGGCTGGCGCGGTCCAGCCAGCGCAGGTCGATGACCTCGGCGTCGATGCCGGTCTGCTCCACCGCTTCCAGCGTGTGGCCGACCATCGACAGGTAGGTGAGCACGGTCAGCTCCGCGCCGCAGCGGCGCACGGCGGCCTTGCCCACCGGCAGGTGGTAGTCGAAGTCCTCGACCGGACCCACGCCGGTGGCGTTGTACAGGTCGACGTGCTCGATCACCAGCACCGGGTCCTTGCAGGCCAGCGCGGTGTTCATCAGGCCCACGTAGTCGAACGGCGTGGACGGCGCCACGATGCGCCAGCCCGGACTGGTGGCGAAGATGCCGGCCGGGTCCAT
>Ga0255336_100406_pt1 | contig 72872 bp, 67 predicted proteins | sample MeOH1_35cm_T3_17_FD_189102 | JGI IMG/M metagenome (GOLD analysis project Ga0255336, IMG submission 189102) | Sandy soil microbial communities from University of British Columbia, Vancouver, Canada - MeOH1_35cm_T3_179 | ecosystem: Engineered > Artificial ecosystem > Sand microcosm > Unclassified ... | reverse complement strand
CGATGCACGATTCGTGCTGTCAATCCTGAGGACAACCCTGGTGGGTGATGTCGGCGTACGGCGTGCGCTTTAGCTTGCGAAACCCGGGCGGCTTTCGTGCTCGATTTATTCCTGACGGATGACTGACTCCCGGCACCAGTTCTTCCGGGTTGAAGAGCCTGCGAGCGCGCCGAATTCCGAATCGCCAACCGCTCCTGGCGAGGAAAGCAGGATCAATTGACGTGGGTCAAGAGGCCGAATCGCAGCGTGCGATATTGATTCGGAACGGTCACGATTTATTGCGCGACCGGGAGTCGGCGATCCGGCGAAGAACATGTCGCAGGAGCGGGTGGATAACCGGATTCGACTCTGCGCAGAGTAGCCAGTCTGCGCAGGCCACCACGGCGTGCGCTGAAACTCCCTTGTGAGCCGATTTCCAACCGACATCCGCGTCCAGCGCATGTTCGCCTTTCCGGAGCCCCATCATGTCGAAGAAAGTCCTTAGCCGCGAACAGATCCGGCAGGAAGTTCAGCAACGCCTGCTGCGAGGCCCGTCCACGCCGGCGGGTCTGGCCGGGATTGCCATTCCAATGCCGAAATCTCATTCGCTCGATGTCCATGCCCGCAATTGGGACATGGAGGAATTCGGCGGCGCCGGATATGGCGAATACGTCCGGAAAGTGGTTGACGAGGCGAGAAAGGAGTTCCTTCTATCCGATTCGGCCGAGCGTGACGAGTTGCTGGGCGACTCGCTTGCGCATAGTTGATGCCCGCGCGGCATCGTAATGCACCTGCACCTGTCAACGTCGGCCGGGCCTGAACGATTCAAATGCCCCCCGGCGCCGTCAAGTCATGAACACTCACCCTGGAAGACAAGAACATGGCATACGCAAGCATCAACCCGAACAGTGGCGAGACCCTGAAGCGCTTCGATCAATTGACCGACGCGCAGCTCGAACAGTCTCTCGCGAGCGCTCAGGCTTGTTCCCAGACGTGGAAGCAGACCACCTACGCTCAGCGCGCCGAGATCCTTAACAAAGCGGCCGCCTTGCTGCGCACTCATGTGGATGAATTCGCGAAGCTGGCGACGCTGGAAATGGGCAAGCGTATCAATGAAGCGCGAGGCGAGGTCAATTTCAGCGCCGATATTCTTGCCTACTACGCGAAGCATGCTGAAGCGTTTCTTGCTCCGGTCAGGCTGGAGCCGAAGGTTGGCGAAGCCCACATGGAAAGCAGCCCGTTCGGCGTACTCTTCTGCGTGGAGCCGTGGAATTTCCCGTATTACCAGTTGGCGCGAGTCGCGGGCCCGCAATTGATGGCCGGCAATGTCCTCGTGGTCAAGCACGCGGCCTGTGTGCCGCAATGCGCGATTGCATTCGAAAAGCTACTGATCGATGCGGGTGCACCCAAAGGCGCTTATACCAACCTGCTAATCTCGCATGAGCAGGCCGAGCGTGTGATCGACGATCCGCGTATCAAGGGCGTGGCACTGACCGGTAGCGTCGCGGCCGGCAAAAGCGTCGCCGCGCGAGCCGGGCAGAACCTCAAGAAAACCTCGATGGAATTGGGCGGCAGCGATGCATTCATCGTGCTGGATGACGCCGACCTCGAAAAGACGATTCCGTGGGCAGTGTGGGGACGCATGTATAACGGCGGCCAGACCTGCTGTGCAGCGAAGCGCTTTATCGTTCTCGATTCGATTGCTGACAGGTTCCTCGAGAAATTCAAGGCGGCGTTGTCGGAACTCAGGCCGGGCGATCCGATGGATGAAAAGACGACACAGGGTCCGCTCTCTAGCGAAGCAGCGCTTCTTCAACTGCTCAAGCAGGTCGACGATGCGGTGGCGAACGGCGCCACGCTGTTGATGGGCGGCAAGCGGATCGATCGCCCCGGCTCGTTTATGGAAATCACCATTCTGACTGATATCAAACCGGACAACCCCGCTTTCCGCGACGAGTTTTTTGGCCCGGTCGTGTCGTTCTTCCGTGTGAAGGACGAAGCCGCGGCGATTGCCCTGGCGAACGATTCCGACTTCGGTTTGGGCGGCTCCGTCTTCACAGAAGACATCGTGCGCGGCAAGCGGGTTGCGAGCAGCGTCGATACAGGAATGATGTTCATCAACAACATCGACTGGTCCGATGCGGAACTGCCGTTCGGTGGGATCAAGGACTCGGGCTACGGACGCGAGCTGGGCAACATGGGCATCCAGGAGTTCGTCAACAAGAAGCTGGTTCGCACCGCGCATCTCAACGCGCCGGTGTGAGCGATGGGGGGCGACCGCCCCCATTATTCTGGAGAGATGCCACGCATGACAGATCGAGAAGCCCAGGCCCCCGCGCCGGACCCTCACGGCACGCTCTCCGCCGGCATTTTCGATGTCGACGGCGTGCTGCTTGCGTCTCCTCACGAACGTGCCTGGCGCGAAGCGCTCAGGGGCTTCGCCGACGAACAAAGGTTCACCACGGCGATGTACCAGTCCCAGGTGGCCGGCAAGCCACGGCTGAGCGGCGCGCTTGCCGCGCTGCAAACGCTCGGCGTGCCGAACGCCGCACAACGTGCCGAAGCTTACGCAGAGAGCAAGCAGAGGCGGCTGGAGGCGCTCATCGGCGCAGGAGCCGTGTCCGCTTTCGCCGACGCACTTCGCTTCGTCAATGCGGTGCGAAGGCTCGGCTTTGCGATTGCCGTCGCGTCATCCTCGAAAAACGCCAACGACATGATGCGGGGCATCCGGCTCGATGACCATCACAGTCTCTTCGATGTATTCGGCGCCAATGTCTGCGGCCGGGATTTGCCCGCCGGCAAGCCGGATCCGGCGATATTCCTGCTCGCTGCCGCGGAGTTGCCCGCCGCGCCCGCGAACTGCTTCGTGGTCGAAGATTCACCGGCGGGTATCGAGGCTGCCCGTGCAGGCGGAATGACGGCACTCGGAGTCGCGCGGCTGGATGACGCGAACTCGCTCTGGGAGGCCGGAGCCAATCTGGTCGTGACCACTCTGGACGAAGTGGATCTCGATCAACTGTCTCGTGGAAGACTCTGGCGGCGGATTTATGAACAGTCCTGAACAGTGGGACCGGTTGATGTGCCCGACCGCCGATTCGAGCTGGATCGCGCGGGAAGGCGGCTACGACCCTTTGCTTGAACGTAGCCGCGCCGCGCGCTTCGCAATCAGCAATGGCTTTTTCGGTGTGCGAGGCGTGCGCGCGATACACCGTGGCGGCCGCTGGGCGGCCACCTCGCGTACACTCGTTGCCGGCGTGTTCGATACAGCCGGTGAGGAACCCGGCATCCCCAAACTCGCCGTGGCGCCCGATTGGCTGAAGGTCCGCATTCTCCTGCAAGGAGAGCCTCTCATACATCACGTCGATGACGAAGCGCGCCAGGAGAGGATTCTCGACATGCGCCGGGGCGTGGTGATCGGCAAAGGAGACCTGTCGAACGAGTCCGCTTTCGGCGTGAAGATGCGCAGTTTCCATATGGCTTCTCTCAGCCAGCGCGCGATCGGTATGCAAATCATTCTGCTGGAGATGGAGCAGGGTGCGATTGAGGTGACGCTCGAAGCATCGATCGATGCGGTGGATGTCGGTCTGTTATCGGAGCGCTCGGAGCATGGCCTCAGCGTGTGGCGCACGCGGTCTTCCGGTACCCGGCTCGCAGTCGCCGCTGCAGTAACGCTGCAGATCGACCGGCAGCTCATTCCTTTTACCGTATGCGGCCTGTCGCAATGGTCGTGGAAGTGGACGTCGACGCCGGGGCAGGTGATATGTCTCACGCGAATGGTGGCCATGACTCGCGCGGGCAAGGATGATATCGATCCGGCTCGTGCTGCACAGGAAGCCCTGGCGTCCGCGCAAACCCTCGGTTGGCCGGCTCTGGTGGCGGTGCACGAGAGGGCATGGCAAGACCGTTGGGCATGCAGCGAGGTCGAAGTCGAGGGCGATCCGTCCGCACAACGGGCTCTAAGATTTGCGCTCTACCATCTGAACGGCGCGGCCAATCCTGCAGACGAACACGTTTCAATCGCTGCAAAGGCGCTGACGGGCGACGACTATCACGGTCACGTCTTCTGGGACACGGAAATCTATCTGCTGCCGTTCTACACGTTGACGTGGCCTGAGGCGGCACGAGCATTGCTGATGTACCGCTTCAATACGCTCGCCGGAGCCCGGCAGAAAGCAGCGTCAATGGGCTGGCAGGGGGCGTTGTATGCCTGGGAATCGGCCGATACCGGCGCGGAGACGTGCCCCCTTCAGGTCGTCGGCCCGGATCGGAAACTCGTGGATGTCAACTGCGGCAAGCAGGAACAACACATCAGCGCGGACGTTGCGTACGCTGTCTGGCAATACTGGCATGCGACTGGAGATGATGCGTTCCTTCGCGAGGCCGGCGCCGAGATTCTTCTGGAGACCGCCCGTTTCTGGGCAAGCCGTGCAAAGCTGGAGTCCGATGGCCGTTGTCATATCCGTGGCGTGATCGGACCGGATGAATATCACGAGTCGATCGACGACAACGCCTTTACGAACGTGATGGCACGCTGGAACATCCGGCGCGCTATCGAAACGGCGGCATTGCTGCGTACGAGTTGGCCGGAAAGTTGGCGACGCCTGTCGGGTCAACTGAAAATCGACGAGGCCGAGTTGCAGCGGTGGGGCAGGGTTGCAGAGACGATTGCCACAGGCTTCGATTCGAACACGGGTCTGTTCGAGCAGTTCGCCGGATTTTTTACGCTTGAAGACATCGATATCGCCGCCTATGCCGGCCGGTCGGTTCCAATCGACGTCGTGCTTGGCCGCGAGCGTATCCAGCGGTCCCGGATCGTCAAGCAGGCAGACGTGGTAGCGCTGCTGGCGCTGCTGCCGGAGGAGTTTCCTCGCGGCTCCGCTGCGGCGAACTTCGAATACTATGCGTCGCGTTGTGGTCATGGCAGTTCCTTGAGTCGCGCCATGCACGGCATAGTCGCGGCCAGACTGGGCCAGTCCGAAGTCGCGCTCGATTTCTTTCGCCAGACCTCCGCCATCGATCTCGACGATACACATGTGGCCACGGAAGGCGGTGTGCACATTGCAAGCCTCGGTGGCATCTGGATGATAGCGGTTCTTGGCTTTGCCGGTGTGTCCTTTGCCGGTGATCATCTATGTCTCGCCCCGGCGTTGCCCGCGGCGTGGAAGAGCCTTTCCTTCCCGATGCAATGGCGCGGCCGTCATCTGAGGATCGAGATAAGTGACGCGAGTGCCGGGGTACGTGTAACGCTGGAAACGGGTGATCCGCTGAAGCTGGCCATCAATGGTGAACTGTTCGCGCTAAGCAGTGCGGAGCCGCTGGTCGTGAATAGTAAAACGCAGGCAGGTGTTGCCTGAAGTATGGGCAATTGCGGTGACAGAGTGGAAACTGACCGCTGTGCGGACACGCGGCCACCGTACCGACTTCCGGCGGCAGACATGCGAATGTGTGACATGTCATACCATTTCCGCGTGGGCAAGATGAAAAATTCTGTATTCCGAACTCTGGGCGTGTTTGTGTGGTTAGCCGGGATGATTTCTCCGGTCCCGAGTCACGCCCATGCAATCGACCCGCAACTCGACTGCAAATCGAGCGCGCACGGATTTATCACATCATTGCTGGACGATCAATCTATCGATCCAACCCCCATGCGGATTGAAGCGAACTCCGTCAACGCGTTCCGGCCGGTTCATGGCGGTGACCTGACGGCATTCGGATTTCATGTCTATGCAGTCTTCGGTTATGCGCAGGGCGATCCGATGTTCAAACAGGGAAGCGGTGATCCGATTGCGGCACCGACGTACGGCGTGGTGGTAACCGGTGCCGCCGAGTCAGTGGAGGCCCTCGCACGACAGTCCGGGAGCGACGCAGGCATCCGGGAAGTGGTTCCCTTTCTCCTCACCGCGGTTTTCTGCAACGGGCATTGAGGTGAACGCCGTCGTCATCCACGATGCAGGCCTTGTGACTGACGCCCGCGAGCGTTGGACAGCGCTTGCCTTGCTGTTTGCCGCAACGCGGTTAATGCCGATCGAACCACATCCTTAGCACCCGGTTTCCACGAGCAAGCTTTCAACTGAGAAAAAGAATGCCTGATGAAGGAAAAATTGAGGCGATCTTCGCAACGGGGCTGACCAAGTGGTTCGGCGATGGTGCGACGCGAATGACTGCTGTGAGTGAGGTCGAGTTCATCGCCCACTTTGGCGAGATGCTGTTCATTGTGGGCCCGTCCGGGAGCGGCAAGACCACGCTTCTAAGCATGATTTCGGGCATCTTGCGGCCCAACGCTGGCAGCGTGAAAGTCAATGGCCGCGACATATGGCAACTCACCAACGATCAACTGGCGGACTTTCGTCTCAATACGATTGGCTTTGTGTTTCAGGACTATCATCTGTTTCCCCGCCTGACGAGCGCCGAGAACGTTGCCATTCCGTTGATCCTCAAACACCTCGACTGGGATGAATCGATCGTCGCGGCCAGAAAATGTCTTGAGGTTGTCGGACTGAAGGAGCGCAGTGAAATTCTCCCAGTAAAGCTCTCAGGGGGCGAGCAGCAGCGCGTGGCGATTGCGCGCGCCATTGTGAGTGGCCCACAGATCCTGATTCTCGACGAGCCGACCGCCTCGCTCGATGGCGATACCGGAAAGATGATCATCTCCTTCGTCAAGGAGAAGATACTCAACCAGAGCCGGTGCATTGTGATCGTGACCCACGACGCCCGGATCAACGAGTATGCCGACCGGATCATCCATATGGAAGACGGTCGCATCACTGGACTCGACAAGGGGACCGAGTGAGAAACAAGCTCATCTTCGCCCTTTCGATCATCGGCATTGTGGCCGGGCTGGTTGGCGCGTACCTGTTCGGAATCGAGCGTAAGGCCGAGCCCCCGGCATTTGCACCGGTCAGCAACCCCTACGTGACGGCGATTTACGCGGACGGTATTGTCGAAAGCGAACAGCGCGGCGGCGAGAACATCAATATCTACCCTGAGGTGTCCGGCCCGATCACCCAGGTGCTGGTGCATGAAGGCGACCATGTGGCGGCCGGCACTCCGCTGATAACTATCGACGATTCGGTGCAAAGGGCGACCACCGCGCAACTACGCGCACAGTCCGAAGCGGCACTGACGGTCTTGCAGGAACTCAAGGCAGAGCCGCGCAAGGAGACGCTTGCGGTCACCAGGGCTCAGGTCGAGCAGGCTCAGTCCAACCTCAAGGCAGCGCGTGATCAGTATGAGAAGCGTCGAGCGTCTTACGATTTGGACCAGAGATCGATCAGCAAGGACGTAGTCGATACAGCACGGGACGCCGTCGCGCAGGCCGAGGCGGGATTGGACGTCGCGCAAAGGCAATATGAGTTGACCCGGGCGGGTGCGTGGAGTTACGACATAAACAATCAGCAGAAGCAGTACGAGGCACTCACCCAGGCATACAAAGCCGCCAGCGCGCTGCTGCAAAAGTATTCGCTCAAAGCGCAGGCAGACGGTGTGGTGCTGGCGATCAACGGGACATCCGGCAGTTACGTTTCGTCGCAAGGTGTCTACGATGCCTACACGCAGGGATTCGATCCGCTCGTGGTCATGGGGGCCTCTCAGGATTATCTGGCGGTTCGCTGCTACGTCGACGAGATACTCGTTTCGAGACTGCCTGCACCGGCACACATCCAGGCGCAGTTGTCGATTCGTGGCACCAACGTCAAGGTGCCGCTCGAATTCGTCCGTGTGCAACCTTATGTTTCACCCAAGATCGAGTTGTCGAATCAACGCCAGGAGAAGGTGGACCTGAGAGTACTCCCGGTTATCTTCCGCTTCAGGAAGCAGGACCTGCCAATGGTTTATCCGGGTCTGCTGGTCGATGTATTCATAGGGTCGAAATAATGGCCACGCGCGACGGCGAAGAGGGCGAATGCCTTGCGCAGCACGTACGGCCGCGCATTGCTGGCGGGTTGTCTGTCGCTGCAATCGCGGTGGCAGTGCTTGGGGCTTGTTCCGTGGGTCCTGATTTCGTGCGTCCCACGCCGCCGGCCGGGAATGATTACACGCGCGAACAGCTGTCGGCGTCGACTGTCGCCGCGGATAACGAAGCTCAAAGCTTCACACGCGGCGCGGAGATTCCCGCCGACTGGTGGACGCTTTTCAAATCCGATCAACTGAACACGATCGTTCAGCAGGCACTGGAAAACAATCCGACGCTGGCCGCGTCGGAAGCCAGTTTGCGGGCGAGTCAGGACAATCTTCGGGCGGGCTATGGCGTATTTTTCCCGCAAATCGGCGCGGAATTCGATGCCACCCGCGCGCGCTCCGCGCCTTTGAGAAACGGTCTGCAGACACCAGGAAGCATCTTCAACCTGATCACCGCGAGTGGCAGCGTAAGCTATTTACTCGACGTATTCGGTGGCAAGCGTCGCACGGTGGAAGGATTGCGCGCGCAAGCCGACTATCAGCGCTATGCGGAGAAAGCCGCGTATGTAACCTTGTCCGCTAACGTGGTCAATACCACGATAGCGCGGGCTGCTTATGCCGCCGAGCTCGTTGCGACCGAACAGCTGATTGAGCTGGAGAAGCAGCAACTTGCTGCTACCGAAGCGCAAGTGCGCTCAGGCACGGCAGCTTACGCCAACGTATTGAGCGTTCGCAGTCTGATTGCCGGCAACCAGGCGTTAATCGCACCGCTGCAACAGAAGATCAGTCAGACCGAGCATCTGCTTGCAACGCTGGAGGGATTGCTGCCCTCCGAGGCGAGATTGCCGGAGATCGACCTGAGTTCGCTCGCGCTTCCAACGGATCTTCCAATAAGCCTGCCGTCGGACCTGGTACGCCAGCGTCCCGATATCCTCTCTGCTGAAGCCGCATTGCATATCGCCAGTGCGAACATCGGCGTGGCGACAGCGGCCATGTTCCCGAGCATCGCCCTGAACGGTACCTACGGTGCGGGGGGGACGAGTTTTGGCAATCTCTCGGCGGACAGTTTCCGATTCTGGAGCATTGGTCCTTCTATCACGCTTCCGCTGTTTCAAGGCGGCAGCCTATGGTATGGCCGTAAGGCGGCAATCGACGCGTTCCAGCAGGCGCAGGCGAACTATCGGCAGACGGTTCTCACCGCGTTCGCCCAGGTTGCCGACGCACTGAATGCACTCGACCATGACGCGCAGGCTCTGCAAGCCCAGGTTGAAGCGAGACGGGATGCGGACATTGCGTTGCATCTCCTGCAATTAAATTACCGCGCCGGCATGGTGAGATATCTGGATGTGCTGGTTGCCGACGTTCAATTTCATCAGGCAACTATCGCGTACTTCCAGGCAGTCGCACAGCGATATCAGGATACCGTAGCATTGTTCGTCGCACTGGGCGGAGGCTGGTGGAATGTGCAAGCTTCGGTCAGCAAAGGGGACGCTCCGTGAAATACAGCGGCATCATGCGCATCGGATTCAAGCTGCTGGTCAACGACAAGGCGAAGTTCTCCGCGTTGCTGATCGGCATTACCTTTGCCGTGTTTCTGATGGCGCAGATGACGGCAATGTTCGCCGGGATCCTGAACCGCGCCTATTCGACTGTCACCAATATCGGCGCGACAATGTGGATCATGGACCCGGCCGTCAATACGCCGACCACGTCCTTTCCGCTGCCGGACTACCTGCTGGACGCGGTGATCAGTATGGACGGCGTTAGCTACGCCGTGCCGTTGTTCATTGGTGGCGCACAGGTGAAGCTGGCGGACGGCACTTATCAATCGGTCAACGTAGTCGGGCTGGACGACGCGAGCCTGTTTGGCCGTCCACAAATGGAGCAGGGAAACATTCTCGATATCTATGCCGACGACGCCTTCCTGGTGGTCGACGACTCTGAATTTTCGAAGCTGGAAAATCCGAAGATCGGCACGACGTTCGAAATCAACGACCATCGCGGCGTCATTGTCGGCACGGCCAGGGTTGCCGCAAATGGGCTGAACGGTGTGCCGACGCTCTATACGACCTACAACCGGGCGATCCAGTACATTCCGGGAACGAGATTCACTATTTCCTATATCCTGGTGCAGGCGAAGAATGACGCAGCCATTGCCGGTATCAAACGGCAGGTCGAAAATTTAGGGTATCTGGCCTTGACCAAGAATGAATTCAACGAGCGGATCGCCGACTACTACACCTACAAAACGGGTATCGGAACCAACATCCTGTTGATGACCATTATCAGCTTCATAGTTGGGCTATCTATTTCGGGCCAGACGTTCTACACATTCATCCTCGAAAACCTGGATAAATTCGGTGCGCTCAAGGCTATCGGTGCAAAGGGGCGCGAGCTGGTCTACATGATCCTTTTCATGGCGACCTTTACTGCACTCACGGGTTATGGACTCGGGATCGGTCTCGTGACGCTGGTGATTTCGATTGCCAAAAGCCTGCTGCCCAACTACGCGGCAATTACGACCTTCTGGAATCTTGCTCTGGCGTTCGGCATGGTCGTGCTGATTGCGGGAATCTCCAGTTACATCGGCGTACGCAAGGTGCTAAAGATCGAGCCGTTCGATATTTTCAGAGGATAACCGCGCGGCGTCTGAGCGTAGTAGCGGATTGTTGTCGGCTCCGGGACGGCGCGCTTCAGGCGTTGCTGCAACCGGTACATAACTGCGTGTCGAGGAGCCGAATCCGATACGGCACCGTCGCGCCGCGCGGCCCAATGATTGCCCTTTCCAAATCGCGCATCCCGCGCTCTTAGGCAATATTCACGGAATAGATCGCCCGGTACCAACTCCGCGCGGCGGTCTTCCCATGCCGCCAAATTTCCGTCAGCAAGCCTCTCTCCGCGACACCGCGCTGAAAAAATAACGAGCCCAGACCGGCAACGCGCGGCCCGTGCGTAAGCATCTCACGCTTGAGATGTCCAGAAATATTTGTTGTGCTTCTCTTTTTTGTCGTTCTAAAGTCAATCGTCGAGCGCTTACTGGTTGATTGTGAGCATCTCACCAGGATGCGTTTCTTGCGCGCCTCGTCCAGGAAATAAATCGACAAAGCGGCTCACGCTGAGATGCTTAGTAATCCGACATTAACCATTTACCGAAACGGGAATCTGAAATGCGCAAGATGGCTTTGGCATGTTCTGCAGCACTCGTTGCACTTGGCACCGTGACAGTGACGCCGGCCCGGGCCGAGGTCACGCTGTACGGCATTCTCGATACGTACCTCGGTTATACGAACGCAGGGGGCAAGGGCGCGCAGACCGCGATGCAGAGCGGCGGTCTGTCGGCAAGCCGCGTGGGGATCAGAGGAAGTGAAGATCTCGGCGGCGGCTTGCGTGCGACCTTCGATCTCGAGAACGGAATTCTCACGAACTCCGGCGCGGCGACGGATTCCACGCTCGCTTTCAGCCGCAGTGCGTGGGTCGGTCTCGGTACGCCGTATGGCGAATTCCGTTTCGGACGCCAGAACTCGGTGCTGCTGCTGATGCATAGCAAGTTCGACGCGTTCTCCGGCGGTACGTACGGCTCGTTTCTTCACAACGCGTCGACGTTCTCGTTCCGTTACGACAACATGATCACGTACTGGTCGCCGAACATCGCGGGATTCACGTTCTCCGCGGGTGCGAGCCTGGGCGGTCAGACGTCGCCGCACGACGCTTTGAACGCCTACGTGGGCTCGATCGATTATCAGCGCGGCCCGCTATACCTCGGCGTCAGCCACGCGGAACAGAATGGCGCGAACGGGAAAAACATTACGAAGACGACGTTCGCCGGCGGTAGTTATCAGTTCGGCAGTTTGACGGGTTATTTCGGCTATTACCGCGGCAACAACCTCGGCTCGAATATTTCAACCAATGTCCAAGGCAAATATCACAGCGTCTATTCGCTATCGACGACCTACAACGTCACACCGGCGCTACGGCTCGCGGCCGGCGTCGGTTACGCGCAGGATAGTTCAGGGCAGGACAACAATGCGGGAGAAGTAAGCGTTGGCGCGTTCTACAGTTTCAGCAAGCGGACGCTGGTCTATGGAACGTTTGAACGGCTCGTGAACCGCCACGGCGCGACCTATGCGCTGATCGCCAACGGGCCCATCACGCCGAACACGCCGACGCGCGGAGAAGGCGTGACGGGCGCGCAGCTCGGCATACTGCATTCGTTCTGACGGCACGAAGGCGCAGTGAACGCCATGCGGATATGTCATGCGGGAGAGGCCCGGGAGCGGCGTGACATATCGCTGAACAGCTCAGAAGTCACCTTTTTTTTACGTGCATTTTTTTAATGGCTGTTCTAAGTTAACTCATCACCTGCCCACACGGATCCCTGTGAGCAGCCTACGAGACGAAGGAGAGGTGTCGTGAAAGATCCTGCAGCTCCGACGGTGGAATTGATCGACTGTTCGAACGAAGCAAAACTCCTTAGCGAGCGGGCGTGTTCTGCAATCCGTCAGGACATTCTGTCCTGCGTAATCGAACCGGCCGCCACGCTGACGGAAAGCGCGCTGACCGCACGCTACGGCATCGGCAAGGCAACCTGCAGGGTGGCGCTGCAGCGTCTCGCACAGGAAGGCTTTGTGCGCATCGTGCCGCGTCAGGGTTACGTGGTGACGCCGATTACGTTGAAGGATGTCGAAGAAGTGTTTGCGCTTCGCCTTGAGCTTGAGCCGCTATCGGCGCGCCTCGCTGCGGGCAAGGCGGATATCGATCTGTTGAACCGGCTGGAGCGCGCGTGCCGCAACGACGATACGTCGCTTGGCATCGGCAGCCGGATCGGCATCTTCATGGACGCGAATGCGGCTTTCCACATGGCGATCGCCGAATGTTCGGGCAATGGCCGGCTGGTTCGCATGCTGGGTGGCCTGCTCAACGATATGGCGCGACTCGTGTCGCTTGGCTTCGGCGTGCAGAACACCAAGCCGGAGATCCGCCATGACCACACGGCGATGATCAGCGCGCTCGCGAGCGGCGACGGCAAGCGCGCCGAGCAGATCGCGCACCGGCATGTGGCGACGTTCCGCGACATGACGATGGAAAAGGTAATGGCGAGCCTGCGCGACACGCATGCGGGCGCACCGATCGTTCCGCTGCGAGGCGCACGATGAACGCTGTGACTACTCAAGCCATGTTCGAGAAGGCAACCACGGTACGCAACGCGGTGGAAGTGGAGCACGTTTCGAAGCACTACGGCAAGCTGGCTGTGCTCGAAGACATCAGTCTGACCGCGCCTTCGGGTTCGGTGCTGGCGATCGTCGGCGCGTCCGGATGCGGCAAGAGCACGTTGCTCAACATCATCGCAGGATTGGCACAGGCGGATCAGGGCGACGTACGGATCGACGGAGTGGCCGGCGAGCCGACGCACGATACCCGCGTGGTCAGCTACATGTTCCAGGAGGACCGCCTGCTGCCCTGGCGCACGATCGTGGCGAACACGGAATTCGGTCTCGAAGCGGGTTCGCTCAACGCCGAACGGCGGCGCGAACGCGCGCTGGCCGCGCTGAAGATGACCGGCCTTGAAGGATTCGAGCACGCCTACCCGCACGAACTCTCGGGTGGCATGCGCAGCCGGGTGGCGCTTGCGCGCAGCCTGGTCGTGAAGCCGTACATCCTGTTGATGGACGAACCGTTTTCCAAGCTCGATCCGCAGATGCGCTCGCAGATGCACGCGGAACTGCTGCGAATCCGCGAGCAGTTGAAGATGACCGTCGTATTCGTCACACACGACGTGGAAGAAGCCATCGTGCTCGCGGATAAGGTGGTTGTCCTGCGTCCACGGCCGGGACGCGTGCGCGATGCGCTGATGATCGACCTGCCGCGACCGCGCGACCCGCTCGCCGCCGAAGTCGCGGAAACGGTGCGCCGCGTGCGCGCCCTCATTTAAGGACGTTGCGATGTCTTCTGTTTCGACCGCCAGTTCTGTTTTTCCCGCACGGTTTGGGCGACTGACGCGCTTTGCGAAAGTCGCCGGTCAACGTCTTTCGCTGCTCGCCATCTTCCTGATCGTGTGGTGGCTGGCGGCGCAACGCGTGCCTGCCTTCATTCTGCCTGGTCCGGGAAAAACGTGGAACGCGCTGCTTGACCTGATCGCCACCGGCACCTTTGCCGAAGATCTTGGCATTACGCTGTACCGCGTCGTCGCGGGTTTCCTTCTGGCCGCGCTAGTGGGCACGCCGCTCGGCATCCTGCTTGGCGCGAACCGGCGCCTCGGCAGTTTCTGCGAACCGGTGCTGTCGGTGGTCAACACGGTATCCGCCGCGATCTGGGCCATCTTCGCGTTGATCTGGTTCGGCATCTCGAACGGTACGACCATCTTCGTCGTGTTCATGGAAGCGATGCCGCTGATTCTCACGAACGTATGGCAGGGCGCACAAAGCGTCAACGCCGAATACGTGGAGCTTGCCCGCAGCTTTCAGATGTCGCGCAGCAAGGTGATGACCAAGATTTATCTGCCCACCGTGCTGCCGTATTTCTTCTCCGGTGCGCGCCTTGCGTTCGGTTTCGGCTGGCGGGTGTCGCTGGTCGCGGAGACGATCGGGTCTTCGAACGGCGTCGGCTACCGGCTGCGTCAGGCGGCGGATCTTGTTCAGACCGATCAGGTTTTCGCATGGACACTCACTATGGTCGTGCTGATGGTGGTGCTCGAGTACGGCATTCTCAAGCCGCTTGAAAACCACCTGTTTCGCTGGAAGAAGCGAGCATAGAGAATGGGCTCGCGGCGCACCGCTGCCGCGCCGCGAGCTGAAGTAGTCGAACATTTACGAAGAAGTAATGCGTTTGCATTCTATAAATAGGAGTACATATGAGCAGTACGATGAAGGCTTTGATTCTCTCTGAACACGGTGACGTCGACAAACTCCATGTCGGCGAGATGCCGATGCCGAAGGCGGTGCCGGGTCATGTGGTCATCCGTGTGCGCGCGTCCTCCTTCAATTATCACGATGTCTTCACGGTGAAGGGCATGCCGGGCATCAAGGTGCCGCTGCCTGTGGTCATCGGTCTGGATATGGCGGGGGAGATCACGGAGGTTGGCGACAACGTCGAAAACTGGTCGGTCGGCGCGCGCGTGCTCGTCAATCCGCTCAACAAGAAGAAAGGTCTGATGGGCGAAATGCTCGACGGCGGCATGGCGCAATACTGCCTCGTCAGCGCAGACCAGTTGATCGCAATGCCCGAAGGCGTGACGTTCGAAGAAGCGGCGTCGCTGCCGGTCGCCTACGGTACGGCGCACCGGATGCTCGTTACGCACAACACCATCAAGCCGGGCGATCGTGTAGTCATTCTGGGTGCGAGCGGCGGCGTCGGGACCGGTTGCGTGACGCTTGCCAAAATGCTCGGCGCCGAAGTGATCGCGGCCGCCGGCAGTGCGGACAAGGCTGAACGGCTCAAGGCGATGGGCGCGGATCACGTCATCAACTATCGCGACACCGATTTCTCGAAGTGGGTCATCGAGAAGTACGGCAAGCCGCAACGCCGCAGCTATGAAGGCGGCGCGGACGTCGTAATCAATTTCACCGGCGGCGATACGTGGGTGCCGTCGCTCAAATGCATCAAACGCGGCGGTAGCCTGCTCGTCTGCGGCGCGACCGCGGGCCACGATCCGAAGGAAGACCTGCGCTACATCTGGAGCTTCGAGATTCGCGTGATCGGTTCGAACAGTTTTTACGACGACAACCTCGCGGCGCTGATGGAATTGATTCGTACGAAGAAGATTGCCGTGCAGATCGACAAGGTGTTGCCGCTCGAACAGGCAGCCGAAGGCCTGCGCATGATTCGCGATCGGGAAGTGCTCGGCAAGATCGTCGTTACCCCATAAAAGTACGGAGACTCGAATGGCTGATAACCAGCAACTTACCGCGGAGCAGGTTCAGGCAATGCTTACGCGTGGTCCTTACCACCAGTGGCTCGGTCTGCGCGTGCTCGAAGTCGGCGAGGACTCGATCGAAATCGCCGCGACGTGGCGCGAAGAGTGGGTCGTGAACCCCGAACGCCGGTACACGCACGGCGGCATTCTTGCCGCGCTGATCGACCTCACGGCCGACTGGGCGCTGGTGTCGAAAACGGGCCGCGGCGTACCGACGATCGATCTGCGCGTCGACTATCACCGCGCGGCGATGCCCGGCGATCTCATCGCGCGCGGTAAGGTGGTGAAGTTCGGTAGCGCGATTTCGGTTGCGGAGGCGCATATTTACGACCAGTCCGGCGCGCTGCTCGCAAGCGGCCGGGGCGTCTATTCGACCGCGCCCGCACCCGCGCCGAAGGCATGATGAACACGGCGACATCGACGCTTGACCATGTGGTCGTGAACGCGATGTTCGAAACCGACGCCGCGGCGTCGTGTTTCGAAGCGCTCGGCTTCGCGTCTACCCCGCGCGGCTATCACTCGCTTGGCTCGGTCAATCACCTGATGATGTTCGATGGACATTATCTCGAACTGGTCGGCCTACCGCCCGGCGCCACCACGTTGCGGCGCGAGATTCTCGAAAGCCGTCTGGGTATAGACGGTCTCGTGTTCAAGACGGACGACGCGCAGGAAACCTATGCGCGATTGATCGATGCCGGCGTGCGTGCCAGTGAACCGCAGTCGTTCACGCGGCCCGTGGACATTGAAGGCGTCGAGCAGATCGCCCGTTTCCGGACAACCCGGCTCGCGGCCGAAGAACTGTCCGCCGGGCGCGTCTATTTCTGCGAGCACCTCACGCCGGAATGGGTCTTCCGTGCCGAATGGACGAAGCATCCGAACGGCGCGCAACGCCTGAAGGAATGTGTGATCGTGAGCGACGACCCGCAACTCGAAGCGCGCCGCTATGCGCTGATTGCCGGCGAGTCGGATCTCACATCGCCGTCCTCCCACCGCTCGCGCATTGCGTTGCGTGATTTCGATCTGGACTTTATCGATGGCGCGGCATATCGCGCGCGCTATGGCGACCTCGTATGTAACGCAGCAGGACGCGACAGCTATTTTGGCGCGGTCGTCGTCGAGGTAAGCGACCTTGCGGCGATGCGCGCACGTCTGGACGCGCTCGCGTCCCACGTCGACGAGAGCGTCGTGCGGCTGATGGCGCCGGCCCATGCGCAGAGCGGCGTGTCGTCCGTTGTCGTGCTGTTAGGCGAACTCAATACTGTCATTGAATTTATCGGAGCAGTTGAACATGCCCACGCCTGAGAATCTCGGCGATCTGATCGACGCCGACGGCGATCCGTGCAAGCTTGCAGTGATCGCGCTTGGGGAACCAGATGAAACGGGTTGCGCATGGCACGATACGCGCATGACCTACGGGGAACTCGACGCGCTGGCTGACGGCGTCGCGCGTGCACTGGTGCGGCGCGGTCTGAAAGTCGGCGAGCGCGTTGCCATTCTTGCGGCGAATCGCGCCGAATATGTCGCGGCGCTGCTCGGCATCATGCGCGCGGGAATGGTCGCTGTGCCCGTCAACTTCAGGTTTCCACCCGCGCTCTCCACTTTTGTGATTCGCGATAGCGGTGCACGTCTGATGTTTTGCGACGCCGCGCGACTTGCCGATTGCCCGGACGATCTGCCGACAGTCGTATTCGATTCGACGGGCGAGGAAAGTTTCGCTTCGTTCGTCGAACCTGGCCCGTTCGAGACTTTCGTCCCCACGCCCGACATGCCGGCAATGTTTCTCTATACGTCCGGCTCGACCGGCAAGCCGAAGGGCGTGATGCTGTCGCACGGCAGCCATCTGTGGGTGGCGCGTACGCGAGCGCGTGCGCAGCCACCGGCGGCGCATCGCTTTCTGGTGGCCGCGCCGATGTATCACATGAACGCGCTGACGCTCGTGCTGATGTCGTTGTACGGGCACGGTACGGTCGTACTGCTTCCGCAATTCACCGCGCGCATGTACATCACGGCGATCGAGCGCTATCGGGTCACGTGGCTCACCTCAGTGCCGCCGATGATTGCGATGATGCTGCGCGAAAAGGAGTTGCTCGCGCGAACGGATCTTTCATCGGTGCGTTTCATCCGGATGGGTTCGGCGCCCGTCAGCGAAAGTCTGCTTGCGCAGATCGGCGAGGTACTGCCGAATGCGAAGCTCACTAATGTCTACGGCACGACTGAAGGTGGGCCGATCGTGTTCGGGCCACACCCGCAGGGGATCGAACCGCCGTTGCTGTCGGTCGGATATCCGCATCCCGAAGTCAGCGTCAAGTTGCTCGACGCACCGCCGACAGGTGTGGCAACCGGCGTGCTGGCCGTCAAAAGCCCTGCCGTCATGCTCGGTTACCACAACCGGCCGGACCTGCCGCTACCGGTGACAGCAGATGGCTTTTATATAACCGGCGACGTATTTCACCGCGACGACCAGGGCTTCTATGCGTTCGTCGGCCGTGCGGACGACATGTTCGTGTCGGGCGGCGAAAACATCTTTCCCGGTGAAGTCGAGCAGATGCTCGAGACGCACCCGGATATCGTCCAGGCTTGCGTGGTGCCGGTTGCCGACGATATCAAGGGAACCAAGCCGGTGGCGTTTGTGGTGCGGCGCGCGGGTGCGTCGCTAACGGAAGAGGAAGCCAAACAGTATGCGCTGACGCATGCGCCCGCATACCAGCACCCGCGGCGCGTTTGGTTCGTCGACGCATTGCCGCTCGCGTCCACGAACAAGATCGATCGCGCCGCATTGAAAGCCATAGCGCTTGCGTCGTTGCAGGATAGCGAGGCCGCGTAAGTGAAACCGACACGACATTCAACATCATGGAGTTCAGTATGAACGAGAACTTTCGCGAGTTCCTGGAACGGCTGCGCGCGGCACAGCAACTGGTGGATATCCGGCAGCCCGTCGATATCCGCCACGTGGGCACGCTTGTCGACCAGAGCGACAAGGCGCTGCTGTTTCATAACGTGATCGGCTACGACATGCCGCTGCTGTCGGGTATTATCCGCACGCAGGAGCGCGCGATGATGGCAATGGGTTGCGACAGCTACTCCGAAATCGAGAAGATGCTGGCGCATGGCATTCAGAACCCGATTCCTCCTAAATACGTTGCCACGTCGGCCACGAAAGAAGTGATCTACAAAGGCGACGATGTCGATCTGTTCCGCCTGCCTATTCCGATGTCTTCGATTTTCGACGGTGGCCCGATGATTACCGCGGGCATCGTGATTTCTCGCGATCCGGAGTACGGCCTGAACAGCGGCATTTACCGCTTCATGGTTAAGGAAAAGGCACTGAGCGGCATCGACATCGTAACGCCGAACAATATGCGCATGTTCGCGCAGCGTGCCTACGAACAGGGACGTCCGTGCCCGATCTCCATTTCGATCGGCAACCATCCGATGGAAATCATGGGCGCCGGCTATCGCGCACCGATTGGCGTGGATGAAATGGCGATCGCGGGCGGCATTCGTGGCGTGCCGGTCGAACTGGCGCCTTGCGAGACTGTCGATCTGCCTTATATCGCCGACTCGGAGATCGTGATCGAAGCGGAAATCCTGCCGACGGGCTGGACGCAGCCGGAAGGCCGTTTCGGCGAATTCACCGCATTGATGGGCGGGCTGCACTGGAATCCGGACGTGCGCATCAAGGCGATCATGCATCGGCGCGATGCGATGTACTACTCGCTGCATATGCCGTGGGAAAACACGTGGCTCGCGGCACCGACGCGCTATCAGGCGATCCGCAGCGCGCTGCGCACGGCCGGCGTGCAGGTGAAGGACATCAACGTGACGTTGGGCGGCCGCGCATTCTGGCATGCGGTCATTTCGATCAGGAAGCAGGCGGGCGAAGGCAAGAACGCGCTGCTGGCGGCGCTGTCGGTGATGGATCTGAAGCATGTGGTGGTTGTCGATGACGACATCGACGTGTTCAACGGCGAACAGGTGGAATGGGCGATCGCGACGCGCGTGCAGGGTGACCGCGATCTGATCGTGATTCCCGGCGCGCGCGCCAAGCCGCTCGACCCGAGCCTGCCGGTGATGCCGCCTGGCATGGTGCCGACGGGCGCCAAGGTCGGTGTGGACGCAACGATCTCGGAAGGCATTCCGCACGAGCGCTACGAGCGCATTTCGTATGCGTACGCAGATACGGCGAAGATTGCGGACTACGTTGGCGGGAAGGCGGATACGGTGCATGTGTCGGAGCCGGAACAGGTGGAGGAGGCTGCAGTGGAAGCGCTCACGCTCATCGGCGACACGCCGCTTTACTACACCGAACTCGCCGAACGGCTGTCGAAATACGACTTCCGCACGCTGGCCCGCGCGCTCGGCGAACTGCATGAACGCAAGCAGTTGTGGAAAACCGCGGAAGGCAAGCTGTGCGTGCGCGGTTCGCGCTTCGACGCCGTGCCGCCGACGCGGCGCTGATTGCCGCGATGCCGTTCAGTGCGCTGCGCGGGCCGGCAGCGCTCCATCCACCCCATTGATGAGCTGACCTGATGCAACCCTACCTGCTTGCAAGGCGTGCGCTGTTTGCCGCCGTGATGTTCCTGCTCGCGCTGTCCGCGCAGGCCGCGCCGCTGCGCATCGGCTACTGGACGAGTGGAGTGAGCCTCGGCCTCGGCGCCGTGTTGGAAACCGGCGACTTCCTGAAGAAAGCCGGCATAGACGACGCACGTTTCGTGCACTTCGCCGAGGTTAATGCACCGGCGAGCGGACTCGCTGCCAATGTGATCGACGTGAGCTTCAGCGTGGCGGGCGCGAGCGCATTCAGCATCGCGGCGACCGGCGTGCCGATCAAGATCTTCGGTGCAACGGCGCCGGCCGATGTCACATTTGTCACGCCCGCCGACTCGCAGATCCAGTCGATCGCGCAGCTGCGCGGCAAGAAGATTGGCATGTCGCCGTCGGGAAGCTCGGTCGCGTTGATGACGGCCGCGGTGCTGAAAGCGAATTACGGCTTTAACGCCGGCGATTATTCGCTGGTGCCGGGCAATGAGGCGCGCCTCGCGCAGTTTCTCGTGCAGCACCAGGTCGACGCCGCGGCGCTGCGCTCCGTCACGGTCGCGCAATTGACGGAAGTGAAGACGCGACGTCTCGGCACGCTGGTGGAAGAATGGCACAAGCTGACGAAGTCCGATGCGATGCCTTATCTGGGCGTGGCTGCGGCACGCACGGAGTTGATCCAGCGCGATCCGCAATCGGTCGCGAAGCTGATTGTGGCGATTCACAATGCAATCGCCTGGGGCAACGCGCATCCGGATCAGGTCGCGGCGATCCTGCAGAAAGTCGCCAATCTGCCCGCAAGCGACGCGCAGATCTATGCCGCGCATTGGGCCGAGCTGAACAGCATCTCCTTCGAGCCAGTCGATATCGACACGCTCAAGCGCGAGCAGCAGATCTTCGCGGCGAGCGGCTCGATCAAAGGCACGCTTCCGCCCGACGTATTCGTCACCGGGCCGTACGAAACGGCAAAGAAGATCATAGCGGGTCAAAAGCCATGAGGACGCGTTTACGCGGGCAATGGCCGCATCCGGCGGAGAAAGGAGATGTTGCATGAGATCCCAATCCGCAGCACGGCGACGCATCGTGGTCGGTATCAGCGGCGCTTCGGGCGCGATCTACGGTGTGCGTTTGCTTCGTCTGTTACGCGATCTGGACGTGGAGTCACACCTTGTGGTCAGCCGTTCCGCACAGGTGACGCTTGCGCAGGAGTTGCAGATGCGGCTCGCCGATCTGCAAGCACTCGCGGACGTCAACTATCCGAATACCGATATCGGCGCGGCGATTTCGAGCGGCTCGTTTCGCGTAGACGGCATGATCGTTGCGCCGTGCTCGATCAAGACGCTGTCGGAAGTGGCCACCGGCTGCACTAGTTCGCTGCTTTCGCGAGCGGCAGACGTGATGCTCAAAGAACGCCGCCGTCTCGTGCTGATGGTGCGCGAAACGCCGTTGCATGCGGGTCATATCCGCAGTCTCGCAGCCGTCACGGACGCCGGTGCGATCGTCTATCCGCCAGTGCCGGCGTTCTACGCGCTGCCGGAAACGCTCGAGCAGATGGTCGATCATACGCTCGGGCGCGTGCTTGACCTGTTCGATATCGAATCACGAACCGTACGCCGCTGGAGCGGCACTGCTGCCTGATAGACGGTGCGACAGGGTGCTTTTTTTGTGTTCAGTTTACTTCCCTATATGCATCTCCTAGAATGACTTGAGGTTGGTGAGGTGCCTACAAAATGACGTAAGCATAATACGCAGCCATTCCTGGATAGTGCGTACGGGGGCGATATGGAAGGAAAAGTAATTTCTGGAGGCAAGGCCGCGGCCGAGGGCAAGTTGCTGGGCGAGTCGACTTATCTGGCCATGCGGCAGGCAATACTGTCCTGCTCGCTGAAACCGGGCAGCATGCTGACCGAGGCTGCGCTGATGGAGCAATACGGTGTCGGCAAGTCGACGTGCCGGCTGGCGCTTGCGCGTCTCACGCACGAAGGGCTGGTGCGTTCGGTGCCGCGACACGGCTACGTCGTCGTGCCGGTCACGCTGAAGGATGTCGAAGAGGTGTTCGCGCTGCGGCTCATTCTCGAACCCGAGGCCGCGCGGCTCGCGGCCGGCAAGGTGGACGCGAAGGCGCTGATGCGGATCGACCGCTCCGCGCGCGGCAATACGGCGTCGAAGAATCACGGCAACCGGATCGGTTTTTTCCTTGATGCGAACCGTGAGTTTCATCTGGTGATCGCAATGGCGTCGGGCAACGAACGTCTGGTGCGCAGCATCTCGGTGCTGTTCGACGAAATGGCGCGGCTGGTGGCGCTCGGTTTTAGTGACGAAGACGACAGCCCGGAAATCGCCGACGATCACCGCCAGCTGGTCGAGGTGCTGTCGGCAGGCGACGGCAAGTCGGGCGCGCGCATTACGCGCCGGCACATCGAGAAGTTTCGCGACATGACGATGGAGCGCGTGCTGCGCAGCATGAAGCAGGACTTCGAGCACGCGCCGCTAGTAGCGATCGGCAAGTAATACGGAGATTCCGCCTTTGCTTCAGGCGGAATCTCTCGATGAATGGTTGAACCGTGCTTTATGTTTTGATAAGGACATTTAGTAATCCTTCAAAGACGACGCTGGAGAGACCGGCTGCGTCGCTACTTCAGGCAAAGCACCATGAAATCATTTCGTTCCGTTCTAAAGGCAGCATGCGCACTCGTAATAGCCGGCGCGTGCCTTACCAGTGCGTATGCGGCGCCGCTGCGCGTGGGCTACTGGACCAGCGGCACCAGTCTCGGTTTCGGTGCCGTGCTCGAAGCGCAGAAGTTCTTTGAGAAACAGGGTCTGCAGGTGCAGTTCCTCCATTTTCCGGACGTGAACGGACCAACTACCGCGCTGGCTTCGAATGCGATCGATCTGGCATTCGGCACGAGCCTCGCGGGAGCATTCAGCCTGAGCCAGCAGGGTGTGCCGGTCAGGATGGTGGCCGCTACGCAGATTGTCGATGCGGAGATCGTCGTGCTCGCGGATTCGCCGATCCATTCCGCGGCTGAACTGCGCGGCAAGAAAGTCGGCATGTCGCCAATCGGCAGTGCGACCACCGGCGTCGGCACCGCCGTGCTCGACGGCAATTACGGGCTCAAGCTTGCCGACTATCGCCTGGTTGCGGGCGACGAGCCGCGTCTTGCGCAGTTCCTCGTTCAGAAAAACGTGGATGCCGCAGTCATGCGCCCCACCACGGTGGCGCAAGTGCCGGACAGTGCGCAGAAAGTCCGCGTCATCACGACTTTGTCCGATCAATGGAAACAGATGACGAAAGCGAGCACACCGCCCTATATCGGTGTCGCTGTGATGCGCAGCGAGTGGCTCAAGGACAACCCGGCGGATGCGGCGAAAGTGCTCGCGGCGATGCGCGAGGCGCTGGCCTTCGGCGCGGCCAATCCCGACGCGGTCGTGGCGATACTCAAGAAGGCCGGCAACATGAGTGACCAGGGCGCGCGTTTTTACGGCGATCACTGGACGACCATGAATACGGTCTCGTTCAAATCGGGCGACATCGACACACTGAAACGCACCTTCGAAGTTTTCAAGGCCGCCGGCACGCTGAAGGGCGAGCTTCCTGCGGATCTTTTCTATCAGAAGCCTTATCTCGACTCGGAAGCAGCCAAATGAGCGGATATCAGGAATGGGTCCGGGGCCACAAGGGCTGCTCTGGAGTACGGGCCTTCATCAACGGAGCAGCAATATGACGGGAAAGTGCGACGGTACGGTCGCGACCATTGGATTTCCGGCTAGCCGGATCCGCTGGCCGGAAGAGGGCATTACGCGCGTGCCGCTACGTGTGTTCTCCGATGCGGCAACCTACGAGCGCGAACAGGATGCCGTGTTTCGCGGGCCCACATGGAGTTTCCTCTGCCTCGACATCGAGATTCCAAACGCGGGTGACTACATCACGACCAAGGTCGGTCATACGTCGGTCATTGTCGTGCGCCAACAGGACGGCACCATTGGTGCGCTCGTGAACAAGTGTGTGCATAAGGGCTCGGTGCTTTGCTACGAAGCGCAGGGGCACCGCAAGCGTCCGAACTTCGTTTGCCCTTATCACAACTGGGTTTACAACTTCGACGGCGAACTGACGAGCGTCGCATTCGAGAAGGGCGTGCAGGGCAAAGGCGGCATGCCCGAGGATTTCGACAAATCGAAGTTCCGTCTGACGAAGCTGCGCGTGGAGACCATCCGCGGCCTCGTGTTCGGGTCGTTTTCCGAAGAAGCCCCTGCACTGAAGGACTATCTCGGACCGACAATGGTGCAGCACATCGAGCGCACACTATATGGGCAGGTAAAGATACTTGGCCGCTATAGTCAGGTGATGCACAACAACTGGAAACTCTACGTCGAGAATAGCCGCGACAACTACCACCCGAGCCTGCTGCATGCGTTTTTCTCGACCTTCAAGATCAACCGGTTGTCGGCGGAAGGCGGTACGTTGCAGGATGAGGATAGCCGGCATCACATCACCTTTACGAAGCGCTATACCGACGTTGGCGATCAGGCATACGACTCCGGTGTGATTCGTGCGATGCGCGACGATTTCGGCCTGAAGGATCCTTCGCTGATCGATCAATGGATGGAGTATCCCGATCAGATCACCAATGCGATCCAGAGCATTTTTCCGGGCTTCGTGCTGCATCAGATCATGAATTCCATCGGCGTGCGGCAGGTGGTGCCGCTCGGCGTGGATCGATGCGAACTGATCTGGACCGTGCTCGGCTTCGAGGAAGACACGCCGGAGCAAACGCTCATCCGGCGCAAGCAGAGCAATCTCGTCGGGCCCGCGGGTTTTGTTTCGATGGAAGACGGCACGATAGGCGCGTTCGTCGAAAAGGGTATTCGCGGCGATCTTGACGACGCCGCGGTGATCGAGATGGGCGGCAAGGGCACCGGCCCGATGGCGACCCGCGCGACCGAAACCTCGGTACGCGGCTTCTGGAAATTCTATAGAGAACTGATGGATGTCTAGCACGACGCGCTACCCTGACCTGGAGGTCAGCACCCAGACGGGCGCGAGTATCGCGCGCCTGATGGCCCACTATTGCAGTTCGATCGACAATGGCGACTTCGACCGCTGGCCGGAGTTCTTCACCGAAGATTGCACTTACCGCATTCTCACGCGCACCGATTTCGAAGCCGGTCGCGATTTCGGTATCTGGTTCTGCAACACGCGCGGCATGCTGCTGGATCGCGTCAGTTCGATCCAGTCGGTTAATGTGTTCGAGCCGCATGTCTACCGCCATGTACTTGGACCGACCGAAATCGTCAGCGTCGAAGACGGGCTGATCGGTTGCGAAACCAGCTACATGGTCGTGCGAACCGGCTATGAAGGTGGCATGGTTGTGTTCAGCGTCGGACGTTATATCGATCAGATCGTTGTCGAGGGCGGCCGCGCGCTGCTGCGCGAGCGCACCGTCGTCACGGATTCGTGCCGCTACGACACACTCGTTGCGCTGCCTCTGTAAGGATGCTGCCCGGATGACCGAACCCGCCCGCCGTTACCGGCTGCACCTAGAAAGCCAGCGGCGTCAGTCGCCGCCTTTTCATCTTCACGAAGCCGTGTGGCAGGTCGCCTGCGCGCGCCATCCCGATCTCGCACAACAAATCGACGTGACGTTCGGCTGGGACGGCGAGCGGTTCGCGCGTCCGCTCGACGACGTCGACTTCCTGCTGGCGTCGAGATTCCCGCATGAGGTGGTGAACGACGCGCCACGTCTGCGCTGGATTCACACGACAGGTGCCGGCGTCGATCAGTTGATGCCGCTCGATCGCCTGCGTCGCGACCTGATCCTGACGAACAGTAGCGGTATTCATAGCGATAAGGCCGCCGAATATACGCAAATGGCGTTGCTGATGCTGAATGCGCAACTGCCTGCCGTGTTGCAGGCGCAGCGGGAGCATCGCTGGGACGCGCGGCTCACCACGTCGATTCGCGGCAAGACGGCGCTGATAATCGGTTTCGGCGATCTGGGCATGGCGGCGAGCCACGCGGCGCGCGCGCTCGGCTTGCGAGTCATTGCACTGAACCGGAGCGGTGCGGCACCGGCGCAGGCGGTGGAAGCAGTCGATGTACTCGCAACGATCTCCGCACTCGACGACTGGCTGCCTCAGGCCGACTTCGTCGTTATCACGGCGCCGCTCACGCCGCAGACACGAGACCTGCTTTCCGCCGCGCGCCTCGCCCGCATGCGGCCCGGTGCGGGCGTCGTCAACCTTTCGCGCGCGGCGCTGATCGACCAAGCGGCGTTGTTTGAGCGATTGCGTTCCGGAGAGTGCGGCGGCGCATTGCTCGACGTGTTCGATCCCGAACCGTTACCGGCGGACCATGTGGCGTGGGACGTGGCGGGACTCGTCGTCACGCCGCACATTTCGTGCGACGCGCCCGATTACAACCTGCGGGTGCTCGAACTCTGGTTTGCAAATTTCGCCCGATTGCTGCGCGGCGAAGCGCTGGCGAATATCGTCGATCGCACTCGCGATTATTGAGCGGGGCGATGGGGTTCACGATCGGCGCCGGTGCAACGGCGGTGTACCGAAGCCCCAACTTTGCCGCCCTGCCCAGATTGGTATAAAGTCGATCCGTGATCGCCACGCGATGGATGCCCATTGCCGCCTCCGTCTCTCATGGGTTTGCCGCCAGCATGAAATACAAAGACTATTACGAAATCCTGGGTCTCGAGCGAAGCGCGTCTCAGGATGACATCAAACGTTCGTATCGGAAACTTGCGCGCAAGTATCACCCGGACGTCAGCAAGCACGCCGACGCCGAAGAGCGTTTCAAGGAGTTGGGCGAAGCCTACGAGGTGCTCAAGGATCCGGAGAAACGCGCCGCCTACGACCGCATGGGCAGCGACTGGCGCAACGGCCAGGACTTCCAGCCGCCGCCGAACTGGGACGAAGGTTTCGAATTCAGCGGGGCGGGCAGCGGGCCCGGCGAGCAAGCCGACTTCCACGACATCTTCGAGAAGATGTTTGGCGGCGCGCGTGGTGCGCATCCGCGGCAGCGGTCTTTCGATGCGCGCGGCGAAGACCATCACGCGAAGGTATTGATCGATCTCGAAGACGCCTATCGCGGCGCGCAGCGCTCGATTTCGCTGCAAATGCCGGTGGTCGATGCGCAAGGCCATGTTTCGCTGGAAACGCGCACGCTCAATGTCACCATTCCGAAGGGGATCCGCGCGGGCCAGCATCTGCGGCTAAGCGGCCAGGGATCCGCAGGCGCCACGCCCGAAACGGCCGGCGACCTCTACCTGGAAATCGCTTTTCGGGACCATCCGCGTTTTCAGGTGGACGGGCGCGACGTTTCGCTCGAGTTGCCGGTGGCACCGTGGGAGGCGGCCCTCGGCGCACAGGTTACCGTGCCCACGCCCGACGGTTCCGTCGAGATGACGGTGCCGGCGGGTTCCGCCGGCGGCAGGCGCTTGCGGCTCAAAGGCAAGGGCATTCCGGCCAACCCGCCTGGCGATCTGTATGTGATTCTGAACATTGTCCTGCCGCCGGCGGATAGCGAATCAGCGAAGGCCGCTTACGATGCGATGCGGCAGGCGTTCAATTTCGATCCGCGCGCGCACTTCTATCGGTGATTATCGTGAAAGAGACGAGTACGACGACCTATTTGCAAGGGCAGATTGTCGATGAGAACATCGAATTCACTCTGGTCGAATTGAGCCGGGTGAGCGGGGCATCGGAGGAGGAGTTGACGCTCTGGGTTTCCGAAGGCGTGTTCGAGCCCAAGGGCGAGCAGCCGCAGGAATGGCGCTTCAGCGGCGCGGCGTTGCGGCGCGTGCAGACCGCGCAGCGGCTCGCGCACGACTTCCAGATCAATCCGCCCGGCGTTGCGTTAGCGCTCGATCTGCTCGACGAGATCGACGTGTTGCGCTCGCGTGTCAAGCGTCCTCGCGGAAGCTAGGCGCGCCTGCGCGACGTCCTGCTGCACGGCTTTCGTCAGGCTACCTGATGATCCGCTGACGCGGGACCGCATGCGGCTTGCGCGGCGGAAAGCGTTGGTAAAGCGGCCTGCAGTGCTCGGGCAATGGCGAGCGAGATCCGGTAGCGGCCGAGGTCGCTGGGTCTGCCGGTGACGTCGTGCGTGCTGTAGTCGAACCGGGTGGTGCCATCGTCCGAATAGTCGCCGGTGTCGGCAACGAGAAGACTGATGATGCATTTTCCCGGCTTCCCGCCATCTCCTGGCAGGCACAGGTGAATCCGCGCGAAAAGATCGGGATAATCGTGGGAGCGATCCAGCACCTGCTCGTAGACGGGTGAAAGGGTGAGGCCGTGAAGCGTGACGGAAAAGCCGTGCTGGCCGCTCAATGCTTTATAGACGATTCCTTTGAGCGCGAATCGCGGATCCTCGGTGGGCGTTTCGAGCGCAAGCGCGAGATCTCGAACGGCGGCGTCGAGCGTCGCAGCACGATCCAGCAGCCATAAAACTTCTTCGGTGTTCGACATGAAGGCCTCTATCTGATATCGCCGCGGAACGGCACCTCAAGGGCGACGCATTCTCGCGCCAGTTGATCCCACCTTAGAGTTCATGCTCAAGAGGGGATTGATACAAATCAACCTATCCAACGTTGCGATTGTTGAACGGATTGCGCGGATTGCGCTACTGGCGCAACCCGGTGTCCGGCATGCGTGCGCGTATCGACTATTGGGAGAACGTCCCGGTTGACTGGAATCAATGGTTGCTTCGTTTATCCGTCTAGTCTGAGTATCAGATCGAGTCCCGATTTGAGAGGGACTTTCCACACAGGAGGATACGGGACATGAATGCAGGCGATATCTGTACTAGAGACGTTGTGACGTGCGGGCTGAACGCAACCGTTCTCGACGCATGCAAGATCATGCGCGATCGTCACGTTGGCGATGTTGTGGCGGTGGAGAAAAGCGCGGATGGAAAGATTCACCCTCGCGGCCTGCTGACTGACCGCGATATCGTGCTCGCGGTGCTCGCACGGGAAGTCGATGCGTTCGGGCTTTTTGTCGGCGACGTCATGTCCTCGCCGCTCATCGTCGCATACGAGGGGGAAGACGTGTGGCAGGTCGTGAAGCGGATGCGTCTGCACGCCATACGGCGCATGCCTGTCGTCAGCAATGCGGGCGAACTGGTTGGACTGCTTTCGTTCGACGATCTGCTCGATGCGACATGCGTCCTGCTCGCCGAACTATCGCTTGTGACAGGGCGGCAGCCGCATTTCGAGGAGAAACAACGCGCGTGACCGTTCATGCGAGGTCAGGTATCCGTCGGGGCGTCGGAGCAGCAGAGAGATGTCGAACTCGCGTGGACCCAACGCACACGTATCAGGCCATCTGACCGATGGTTCTGCGAAAACGCCGCAATGCCATCGCAAACAGCACCGAGCCGATCGCAATCAGGATCAGAAACGGCCGCCATGCGACATCGAGGCCGGCGCCGCGATACAGAATGGCCTGCCCAAGCTCGACGAAGTGAGTAGTGGGTGCGAAAAACATGACATCCTGAACGATCTTCGGCATGCTTTCCCGCGGCGTGATGCTTCCGGAGAGCATCTGCAACGGCAATAGCACGAGGACCAGCAGCATGCCGAACTGCGGCATGCTGCGCGCGAGCGTCGCCATGTAAATGCCCATCGAAGTCGTGGCGAACAGATGCAGCGCCGTGCCGACCATGAACAGGGCCACCGAGCCTTCAATCGGCACATGCAGCGCGCCGCGCACCACGAAGGTCAACGAAGCCGTGGCCACCACCATGACCACGAGTCCCATCGACCAGACTTTCGCCAGCATGATCTCTGCCGGAGTGACCGGCATGACCAGCAGATGTTCGATCGTGCCGTGTTCGCGCTCGCGGATCAGCGCGGCGCCCGTGAGAATGATCGACAGCATCGTGACGTTGTTGATGATCTCCATCAGCGCGCCGAACCAGGTCTGATCGAGATTCGGATTGAAGCGCATGTGCACGGCGAGATCGACGGGCGGCGGCGCGGTGTCCCGATAGCGCGCGACAAAGCCGGAAATCTCGTCGGTCACGATCTGCTGCACGTAGCTGCTACCTGTGAACGCCTGGCTCATGCGGGTCGCGTCGACGTTCAGCTGGATCGACGCAGGTTTTCCGGCCAGCACGTCGCGCTGGAAGTTCGGCGGAATGTCGAGTGCGAAAGTGTATTCGCCCGTATCGAGCCCGTGATCGACCTGCGCGGGGGCGATCAGGCGAGGAATGCCGAACTGGGGAGGAAAGAACGCCGAAGCAATGCGGGCGGACAACGGCGAGGCGTCTTCGTCGACGATCGCGATCGGTGCCATATGCAGCGTGTCGGGCTGCGCGGTAGCGGCGGAATAGATCGCCACGGTGAAAGTATACGCGATCAACACCAGCATGGTCGGGTCGCGCCACAGGCTCCACAGTTCCTTGATCCCGAGTCGGTAGATGTTCGAGAGGCGGCGCATGCTCAGGTCTCCTGCTTTTTGAGGAGTACCGTGGTCAAGCCGAGTACCACCGGTATGGCGGCCAGCAGCGGCCAGAATTGTGCGTGAAGATCGGTAAAGCCCAGCGCCTTGTTGATCACGCCGCGGCTGATCGTGAACATGTAGGTGGCCGGATAGATCGAGCCGATTATGCGCCCGCTGCCTTCCATCGAAGACAACGGATTGATCAGGCCGGAAAACTGGATGGCCGGGATCAGCGTGCCGATCATGGTCAGGAAGATCGCGGCAATCTGGCTGCGGGTGAACGTGGATGCCAGCATGCCCATGCCGGTCGCGACGATGCTATAGATCAGCACTGCGGCCAGTAGCGTCAGAAAGTTGCCTTTGACCGGCACGCCGAAAGCGATTCGTGCCAGCATGGTCATCAGCAGGAAATTGAGCAGCGCCAGTACGACATAAGGAACCTGCTTGCCCAACAGAAACTCGCTGCGCGTGACCGGCGTGACATACAGATTGATGATCGAGCCGAGTTCGCGCTCACGCACTACCGCCAGCGCGGTCAGCATGGCCGGCAGCATCAGGAGCAGTAGCGGGATGATCGCGGGCACCATCGCCGGGGCGCTCTTCACGTCGGGGTTGTAGCGAAAGCGCGTTTCAATGTTGACCTGCGCGGCCGGTGTCAGGCCGAAGCGGTGGATGCTCTGATCCATCAGCCAGGCCTGATGCAGCCCGAGCACATAGCCGCGGATGGTTTCCGCGCGCTGCGGCATTGCGCCGTCGATCCACACACCCAGTTGCACCGGGGCGCCGCGTTGCAGATCGCGTGCGAAATTCGGGGGGATTTCGATGGCGAGCGAGAGCTGACCGCTGCGCATGCGCTTGTCCAGATCGTTGTAGTCGCTGAGCGGGGCCTGTTCCACGAAATAGCGCGAACCCGACATGTTCAGCGCGTAGTCGTGACTCAGTTCGGTCTGGTCGCGGTCGAGAACCGCGTAAGTGAGGCTTTCGACATCGAGACTCACGCCATAGCCCATCACGAACATCAACACCAGTGAACCGAGCAGGGCGAGCGTGGCACGTACCGGGTCGCGGCGCAATTCGAGCGCCTCCCGCCAGATATAGGTGAGGGCGCGGCTCGGGCTGAACGCGCGAGGGCGGGAGCGGTTCGAGGATCGATCCAGCGTGCCCGTCCCGGAATCGCTCGTGCTTGAGGGCGCTTCGATCATTGCTTCGGCGCCGCCTTCTTCGGCCTTGTCGGCACCCGCTTCGATCAGGTAGCCGATGAAGGCCTCCTCCAAGGTTGCCGTGCCGCGCAGGCGCACGAGTTCCGCCGGTGCCTCGGTCGCGAGCACGCGGCCCGCATGCATCAGCGAGATGCGGTCGCAGCGCTCTGCCTCGTTCATGAAGTGCGTGGAGATGAAAATCGTGACCTGGTCGCGGCGGGCGAGCTCGATCATCAACTGCCAGAAGTTGTCGCGAGCGACGGGGTCCACGCCTGAAGTCGGTTCGTCGAGAATCAGCAGTTCCGGCTTGTGCACCATCGCGACCGCCAGCGAGAGGCGTTGGCGCATGCCGAGCGGCAAACTGTCCGGCAACGCGTCGCGTACGTCGCTCAGGCCGAAGCGGCTCACCATCTCGTCGACCCTGGCGGCAATCTCCTGCGGCGGCACGTGAAAGAGCTGTGCATGCAGCACCAGATTCTGCTGAACCGTCAGCTCGCCATAGAGCGAAAAGGCCTGCGACATGTAGCCGACGCGGGTGCGCGTGTCGATATCGTTGGGATCGACTTCGCGTCCGAACAGCTTGGCCGAGCCTTCGCTGGCGGGCAGCAGTCCGGTCAGCATCTTCATCGTGGTCGACTTGCCGCAGCCGTTGGAGCCGAGAAAGCCGAAGATTTCGCCGCTGCGGATGCGGAAGCTGACGTGGTCCACCGCGACGAAATCGCCGAAGCGCATGGTCAGATCGCGTGCTTCGATGGCGAGGTCGGCAGCGGCGTCGGCCGGCAGCGGTTCGACAACGACCGGCTGATGACCGCGGCGCCGTTCCTCCGGCAGCAGCGCGATGAACGCCGCTTCCAGCGTGTCGCTGTGCGTGCGCTCGAGCAGGGCGCGTGGCTCGCCTGTCGCGAGGATCCGTCCAGCGTCCATCGCGACGAGCGAATCGAAGCGCTGCGCTTCGTCCATGTAAGCCGTTGCGACGATCACGCTCATGCCGGGGCGGCCCTTGCGGATGCTCGCGATCAGATTCCAGAACTGCGCGCGTGCCAGCGGATCGACGCCGGTGGTCGGCTCATCGAGAATCAGCAGATCGGGGTCGTGGATCAGCGCGCAACAGAGCGCCAGCTTCTGCTTCATGCCGCCGGAGAGTTTGCCCGCCGGGCGCGCCAGAAACGGTTTCAGGCCGGTGCTGCGGGTCAGTGAGTCGATGCGCCGGCGGCGCTCCGGGGCGTCGTGGCCGAATAGCCGCGCAAAGAACTGCAGGTTCTCCTCGACGGTCAGTGTCGGGTACAGATTCTTTCCCAAACCCTGCGGCATGTAGGCGATACGAGGGCAGACGAGCGCGCGGTGCCGGCGCGAGCGCATGTCGCCGCCGAGCACCTCGACGGTGCCTTGCTGAACCGCGCGGGCGCCGGCTGCGAGCGCCAGCAGGCTCGACTTGCCGACGCCGTCGGGCCCGATCAGCCCGGTCATGCGGCCGGCGGGAAAATCCAGCGTGAGGTTGTCGAGCGCAAGGGTTTTCGCATAACGCAGCATGACGTTGCTCAGCCGGATGACCGGCGGAGCTTCAGCCGCCGTCACGCCGCTCACTGCGGCACCTTGATCGCGAGCGAAGCAGGCCACGCGGCGTGCTGATCGATCCTGATCCACGCGACGCCCGGCAGGCCTGTCTTGACGAGCTTCAGATGCTGCAGCAGCAGTTCGCGATTGATGCGCGCCTTGACGCGGAACATCAGTTTCTGGCGTTCGCTGCTGGTTTCCACGGTCTTCGGCGTGAACTGCGCGGTGCTGGCGACGAAGGAGACGGTGGCGGGAATCACATAGGTGGGCGCGGCATCGAGTATCACGCGCACTTCGGCGCCCAGCGCGACTTTGCCGACCACCGTCTCCGGCAGGAAGAACGTCATGTAGACGTCGGAGAGGTCGGCGATGTTGAGAACCTTGCCACCCGCGGGGAGCACTTCGCCGGCCTCGGCGATGCGATATTGCACGCGGCCGTCGCGCGGCGCCGTCAACTGGCTGTCGCTGATATCGGCTTCGACGCGCGCAACGGTCGCGAGAGCGGCGCGCTCCGCCGAATGCGCGGCCACCAGTTGCGCACGTGTCGCGTCGACGGCAGCCTGGGCGGCGGTGACCTGGGCTCTCGCGGCGCGGACCGTGGCTTGCGCGCCGCGCTCGCGGGCGCGATCGTCGTCGAGTTCCTGCATGGACGACGCGCCGTCGCGCGACAGCGTTTCCGAGCGCGCCAGCTTGCGTTGCGCGGCGTCCAGTTCGCTTTCGCGCTGGGAGACCACGGCTTCGGCAGCCACCTTGTCGCTCTGCCGCTGCACGACCTGCGCTTCGATGCTAAGCGCGGTGTTGATCGCCTGCTGATGTTGCGCGCGGGCTTCGGCAAGCTGTGCGTCGAGCACGGTCACCTGCATGGTCGCAAGCGGCTGCCCCGCCTTGACGAAGTCGCCTTCGTCGACGGCAATGGTCTCGACGCGGCCGGCCAGTTTGGTTGCCACGTCGATTTCGGTCGCCTCGATGCGGCCGTTGCCGCTCACGAAACCTGCTGCGGGGCCCGAGTCATGCAACATCGTCCAGCCGTAGTATCCGGCCACAACGATCGCGGCCAGTAAGGCGACGCCGAGCGTCAGTTTTTTTCTGCTGGGGCTCATGGCAATGGGCCTTGTTTGAGTGTGATGTCAGCGGCTGAAGGCGGGGGAGTCGGATCTGCATCCTGCACGCCTCCACCCAGCGCGGCATAGAGCGCGACGCGGCTCGTGAGCAATGCGCGCCGTGTCTGTATCAGTTGCTGCCGTGCGTTGAGCAGATCGCGCTGCGCGTCGAGCACTTCCAGAAACGGTGTCGCGCCGTTGTCGTATCGCAGCCTGGCAAGCCGCGCGCGCTCGGACTGCGCCACCAGCGTGTCGGTTTCCGCCTGAACCTGCGCGGCGAGCCACTCTCTTGCCGACAGTGCGTCGGCTACGTCGCGAAAGGCGTCCTGAATGGTTTCTTCGTATTGCGCCACTGCTTCGCCTTCGCGGGCCTTCGCGAGTTCCAGATTGCTGCGATTGCGCCCGGCATCGAAGATGGGCAGTGAGACGTTGGGCGTGAAGATCCACGCGCCGCTACCCGACGCGAACAGGTGCTGAAGATCGGTGCTCGTCGACCCGATGGCACCCGTGAGCGTGACGCGCGGAAAGAATGCCGCGCGTGCCGCGCCGATATTCGCGTTCGCGGCCCGCAGCCGATGTTCCGCCGCGACAATGTCCGGACGCCTCTCCAGCAATGACGACGGCAGTCCCGCATGCAGATCCGGGCCAACGCTCGCGTCGTTCAGCGGTGCCGGGAGCAGCGGGGCGGCCGCGCCGACCAGGACGGCGAGCGCGTGGGCCTGAGCGGCTCGCGACTGTTCCAGTTGCGCAACCAGCGTTTGCGCCTGCTGCAGCAGAATTTCCGACTGCCGGAGATCGAGCTTCGAGATCGCTCCCACCTCGAAGCGGCGGCGGAAAATGCGCAGCGATTCAGAGCGGCTTGCGATCGTCTCGCGTGCAACGGCGATACGCTCATCGAGTTCGCGCAGCAGCAGATAATTGTCCGCTACGTTTGCGATCACGCTGATGGTGGCCGCACGGCGCGCGGCGTCGCTCGCCAGAAATTCCTCAAGGGCTGCGTCCTTGAGGTTGCGCACGCGGCCCCAGAAGTCGAGCTCCCAATTGCTTTCCGTCAGCCCGACCTGATACGCCTCACCGTCGATGCTTCCGCCGGGCAGGAGTACGCCAGGCGCGCGGAAACGGACATAGGAGCCGCCGGCGGAGATCGTCGGGAGCGTGTCGGCGCGCCGGATACCGTACGTTGCACGAGCTTCTTCGACGCGCTGCACGGCAATGCGCAGTTCCCGGTTGCCGGTTAGCGCCTGCTCGATCAGGGCCTGCAGTTGGGCGTCGGGAAAATAGCTGCGCCAGTCGATCTGGCTGGCGGCCGATGTGGCGTCGGCGGACAATGTTCCGTCGGCGGAAGACCCGGTCGACCAGGTGTCGGGAACCGGCAGCGCGGGGCGTACGTAGTGCGGCGCGAGCGACATGCATCCGCCGGCGCCGAGCGCCGCTGCCAGTACGAGCGCCGATGCGAACCGTGTGCCGCTGCGAGGCGAGCGGCGTGTTGCTGGCGGCGGTCGTGAATGCGGCGATGAGAACATGTGAGCGTCTGGTGAATTGGCCAGGGTGTTTCGATCAGGGCAATGGCCCGTGCCCCAGCAAGTTTTATGCTGCAAATACTTATAACCGACGCTATGGATGGGGCAGCTTGATCTGGATCATGTGGATACGGACAGGTCGGGGCCGCTTTCCTTGTATCGCAATGTATCTGGCCCGCGGCCCGATACATGACGTTTCATCCGCGGGCATTGGCGACACAAGCCAGATACTTCTGCCGGGTCTAATGCTTCCAGGCCGGTTCATCTGGCTTGACGCTCTCGCACACAAGGAGAATAGCCATGTCTGACCGGATCAATGACCGGCGTCGCCGTCTGCTCGGGACGGCGCTTGCGGGCCTCAGCCTGATGGAACTCGGGCTCGGCGGAATCGCCCACGCGCAGGCGAGCGGTACGAACGCGGGGCCACGTGCCGCCGGCTTCGATAACCTGAAGCAGATCGACGCAGGCACGCTGAGCGTGGGATATGCAGAAGCAGGTCCGCAGAATGGGCCGGTGGTGATCCTGCTGCACGGTTGGCCCTACGATATCCACAGCTTCGCCGAAGTCGCGCCGTTGCTGGCAGCCGCGGGCTACCGCGTCATCGTGCCGTATCTGCGCGGCTACGGCATGACGCGTTTCCTCTCAGCGGACACGCCCCGCAATGGGCAACAGGCGGCCATTGCCGTGGACATCATTGCATTGATGGACGCGTTGAAGATCGACAAGGCGATTCTTGGCGGCTTCGATTGGGGCGCGCGCACGGTGAACATCATCGCGGCGCTGTGGCCGCAGCGATGCAAGGCGATGGTGTCGGTGAGCGGCTATCTGATCGGCAGTCAGGAAGCCAACCGGGCGCCGTTGCCGCCGAAGGCGGAACTGGCATGGTGGTATCAGTTCTATTTCGCCACGGAGCGAGGCTATGCAGGCTACGAAGCGAACCGCCACGACTTCAACAAACTGATCTGGCATACGGCATCGCCGAAATGGAATTTTGACGATGCAACCTTCGAGCGCTCGGCGCAGTCGTTCAACAACCCGGATCACGTTGCGGTGGTGATACACAACTATCGCTGGCGTCTGGGTCTGGTCAAGGGCGAGGCGCAATACGACGAACTGGAGAAGCGTCTGGCACTGGCGCCGGTCATTACCGTGCCGACCATCACGATGGAAGGGGACGCGAACGGCGCACCGCATCCCGAACCGGCAGCGTACGCGAAGAAGTTCACCGGCAAGTATGCGCACCGGAACATTGGCGGCGGTATCGGCCACAACCTGCCGCAGGAGGCGCCGAAGGCATTCGCCGATGCAATCGCCGACGTCGCCCGGTTGTGAGGGGACTTTGCGTCCGTGACCTTGCTCGTCACGAATCGCGATCCGCTACGCCCCGCGAGACCGCCCCCGCCGTTCGTTGCCGATACGACCGCGACGCTTGGGTGCTGCCGCCCGACTCGCCCGCTGTGCAACCGCGGATTGCGATTCATAAGTCCGTTGCAGAGGCCCACCGAACCTTCGGACCGCCCAATTCTTCAGTCAAATCAACGCGATTAACCAAGGGTAACTACCTACAAAACAGTGCGCCAGACGCCGGTTTAACAAAGTTAGAATGTTTCATCTAATTCTGTATCGCAGAACGATTCGAGGGGACTGGGAGCCGTCAGGCCAACAATCCGCATGCTTGCAGGCTGTTTTCGCATACCTCGTCTGGAGCAATGTGCAGGTTTAAAGAAGGAGTGCAGAGTGTATTTTTCGACGCCGGATCAGTTTATCTCCATGCAAAGTGCCAATGTTGCCGTCGCATTTTCGTTGGCGCAGCAAACATTCCAGTATTTTGAAGAACTGGCCAGGTTGAACCTGCAGGCAGCCAGGGCCACGCTCGCCGAGAGCGAACAGGCCTGGCAACTGGCCGTCTCCGGTAAGACGCCGATGGAATTGTTTGTTTATCAAGCCGGCAATGCGAAACCGGTGGCGGAGAAAGTGCTGTCGTATAACAGTCACCTGTTTGGAATTGCGAATAGCGCGCAGGCCGAGTTTCTGAAACTCTTCGAAGATCGCTTCGCGCAGTCGAACGCAAAAATGCAGACGGCCATGGACGATTTTTCCCGCAATGCGCCGGCAGGTTCGGAGGTCGCGGTCACCGTGTTCAAGTCCGCGGTTTCCAGCGCGGGGGTAGCCTACGAAGCAATGCGCAAAGCCACCGCACAAGCCATTGCCGTGGCGCAGGCAGGCCAGGCCGCACCTGTGCCTACGCGGGACAAATAAAGCAGATCAACCAATAGCAATGCTCACACAGCCTGGCGCAAACGCTTCACGGCTGTTGCTCCGCTTTCCTGCAAGCAGGACGGATCGACCGATTCGGAGACGAAATGGGTATCGCATTGCTTGCCAACTCGTTCGAAGGGCGATCCGAAGGCGCTAAAAAAGTTAGCCGGGAATGTAATGGGAAGTCACGCCTCTTTTAAGAATGATCTTCTGCATATCGAAACGATAGTCACAACGCTTGAGAGATTAACTTCCAAAGGTGATTCGATGGCTTGCACGTCGTTAGTGAATGACCCGGGCTATTGGCGTCAGCGCATCGAGGCGATACTGAATCAGCGCGAAATATCAAAGGTTGATCGCGAGCATGCTGACGCTTTACTGAGGCGCTTGCGCGGCATCGTAAAGACGTCTTCGTAAAGGCTAAAGGCGGAAGAATCGAACGGGTGTCCCGGATGCCCGTTCGAAATGGACCAGCCAGCGGCGTGTCCAACGCAGCCGTGACCAATCCACCAGGGTTTATTCCAGCGCCGCAGCCGGGCCGAAGAATTCATAGCGGCTTTGTGATTCCGGCACGCCGATCGCCTTCAGATGCTTCTTGACGGCCTTCATGAACGCGATCGGGCCGAGGAAATAGACGTCGACGTCGCGGGTTTCCGGCAGCCAGGCATGGAGACGCGTTTGGTCGAGATAGCCGATGCCATCGGCGTCGGCATCGTTGGCGCGGCGCTGTTCGTAGCAATAGAAACGCTTCAATTGCGGGTGACGCGCGGCCAGTTGCTCGATCGTGTCGCGGAATGCATGAACGCCGCCATGACGTGCCGAGTGGATGAAGTGCACGACACGACGGGTATTCAACGCGGCTTGCAGCATGGCCAGCGTGGGGGTGATGCCCACGCCGCCGCTAATCAGCACCAGCGGCTTGTCGCCCGGTTCGAGCGTGAAGTCGCCGGCCGGCGCAAACAGTTCGACTGTGTCGTTTTCGTTGACGTGCGTATGCAGATGATTCGACACCTTTCCATTCGGTTCGCGCTTTACGCTGATACGGTATTCGCGGCCATTCGACATGGCCGAGAGCGAGTAATTGCGGCGTACTTCTTCGCCGTCGATATACAGCCGTACGCCGATATATTGTCCCGGATGAAACGCGAGTAACTCGCCGTTGTCGTCGGGGCGCAGATAGAACGACGTGATCTCGTCGCTCTCCCGCACTTTACGCGCGACACGAAAGAGCCGCGTGCCGCGCCAGCCGCCCGGCGCCGCTTCCCGCTCGGCGTAGATTTTTTCTTCGAGCCCGATCAGCAGATCGGCAAGTTGTTGATATGCGGCGGCCCACGCTGCGATGACCGCATCCGTTGCGATTTCGGCGCCGAGCACTTCGCGGATGGCTCTTAGCAGGCACTGTCCGACAATCGGATAGTGCCCCGGCAGGATATTCAGTGCGACGTGCTTGTTGATGATCTGCGAGACCAGCCCGCCGAGTTGTTCGAGTTGATCGATGTGACGCGCGTACATCAGCACGCTGTTGGCCAGCGCGCGTGGCTGCGCACCGCTTGCCTGATTCGCGAGGTTGAACATGGGACGCACTTCGGGATGTTCGCCGATGAGAATCTTGTAGAAGTGCGTGGTCAACGCTTCGCCTCCGCTCTCGAGAAGAGGAACGGTGGCTTTGACGATAGCGCGGTGTTCGGCGGAAAGCATAAATAGTCCTGGTGTGAGTGGGTAGTCAGTCGTGCATCGACTGTCGTGCTTTTCTATCCATGTTTCGTGCCAGGTATAAAATGCAAATAAATCAACGATCTGAATTCGATGATGGTCAATTCGACCCTGGTCGCAAAGACTCCAGACGGAGTCGATCTGACTGCGCAGGCACTGCTCGACGTCCTCACGCCCCTGATCCTCGATCTCTCGCGCGACCTGTCCGACCGCGAGCGTTACCGCCGTTTGCTCAGCAGCCTGCGGACGCTGTTTCCCGGCGACGCGGCGGCGTTGTTGCGTCTGGAAGGCGACACGCTGGTGCCGCTCGCGATCGACGGTTTGAGCAGCGATACGCTTGGGCGGCGCTTTCGTGTCACCGACCATCCGCGCTTCGAGCAACTTCTGTCGCGCTCGGAGCCGACGCGTTTCGCCGCCGACTCCGATTTGCCGGATCCCTACGACGGCCTCGTGCAAGGCGCCACCGGGCATCTCGAAGTTCACGATTGCCTCGGCTGTCCGCTGTTTGTTCGCGGCCGGCCGTGGGGTTTGCTCACGCTCGATGCATTGGACCCGGCGCGCTTCGATAGCATCGACATGGCCTCGCTACAGGCGTTTCTGAGTCTTGCAGCGGCTACGGTGAGTGTCGTCGAGCGGATCGATACGCTGGCGCGCAGCGGCGAGGCGGAGAGGCGGCGCGCGGAGGCCTACCGGCAGGCGAGTAGCCAGAGTCGGCGTGAGATGATCGGCAGCAGTGAAGCCCACACGCAGTTGATGCAGGAGATCGAGGTTGTCGCCGGCAGTGATCTGACCGTGCTGATCACCGGCGAGACAGGCGTCGGCAAAGAACTCGTGGCCAACGCAATTCATGCGCTCTCGTCGCGCGCGAATAAGCCGCTCGTCAGTCTGAATTGCGCCGCGCTGCCCGACACGCTGGTCGAGAGTGAACTGTTCGGGCATGTGCGGGGCGCATTCTCCGGCGCGTCGTCGGACCGGCGCGGCAAATTCGAACTGGCGGATGGCGGAACGATGTTTCTCGACGAGGTGGGAGAACTGCCGCTTCTCGTGCAGGCCAAGCTGTTGCGGGTTCTGCAGAACGGCCAGTTGCAGCGGATCGGCTCGGACCACGAACACAAGGTCGACGTGCGGCTGATCGCGGCCACCAATCGCGATCTCGCCGAAGAGGTGCGCGCGGGGCGCTTTCGCGCGGACCTCTATCATCGTCTCAGCGTCTATCCGTTACGCGTGCCGCCGCTGCGCGAACGCGGCCGCGATGTGCTGCTTCTCGCAGGTTTTTTCCTTGAAGAGAATCGCTCCCGGCTCGGGCTGCTGAGCCTGCGTCTCGCGGCGGATGCGCAAGCCGCGCTGCTGCATTATCCGTGGCCGGGCAACGTGCGTGAACTCGAGCATCTGATCGGGCGGAGCGCGCTCAAGGCGCTAGCCGCGAATCGCGAGCGCCGTCGGATTCTGACGTTGACCGCCACCGACTTCGCGCTGTCGGCCGCACCGGACGAAACCACAAGTCAAATGCCCGCCGATCCGGCCGGGACCGGCGTGAAGGACTTCCGCAGCGCGGTGACCGAGTTCGAGCGGACCACCGTTCTCGACGCATTGGCGCGCCACAACCGGAATTGGGCAGCGGTCGCGCGCGAACTCGGTCTCGATCGGGCGAATCTGAACCGGTTGGCCAAACGGCTTGGCCTCAAATAACCCGCAATATGCCTGGCCGCGCAACCGCCGCAAAGTGGCAACAGGTTGCGCGGCATGTCCAACAGCAGGACGCTCAAGCGGTCATTTCTTCGTTTTGTGGAAACAGCGCGCGGCGTGTTTCTTCATCGAACTCGGCTTTCAGCGTCAGCTTGTTCTTCAAGGCCTGTGCGCGTGCCGCGGCGGGACGCGCGGAGATTTCGTCCACCACGCGCTTTACGTTCGGATACGCGCTCAAACCCGCTTCGCCGAGAATGTAGCCGGCGAAGTTGGCCCAGCCCCACAGTGCGATATCCGCGACCGAATAAGTATCGCCGGCCAGATACTTCGACGTCGCGAGGCGTTCGTCCAGCACGCGATAGTGGCGCTCGACTTCCTTCAGATAGCGATTGCGCGCATAGGGCAGCGGCGTCGGCGCGTGATGCAGAAAGTGCACCGCCTGGCCCGAAAACGGCGACAGTCCGGTCGCGACGAACATCAGCCACGACAAGGCCTGCGCACGCTCGGCAGCCGATGTCGGCAGGAAGCGCTCGTGTTTCGCCGCGAGGTGCAGCAAGACGGCGTGCGAATCGAACACGGTCACGCCGTCGTCGGTAATCGCGGGGACTTTTGCGTTCGGGTTGATCTCGCGAAACTCGCGGCGATGTTGCTCGCCCCTGAACGTGTCGACCGCGATCAACTCGAACGGGGTCTGCAGTTCTTCGAGCATCAACGCGACTTTCATCGGGTTCGGCGAGGGGTGGAAGTAAAACTTCAGCATGACGATCTCCGTGGAATAGGGCTACGCAAATGACGGCCGTGCGGCACATTGCCGGTCGCACTTACGCTGCGATGGCGGCCGGGTCGTTGCGACCTGTGGTGATGATGGGCCGCCGGGCCGCGTTTGCCGTACAACTATTCCGATGAGATCGTTCGAAGAATTCGCACGTGTTGTCACGAGCGAATCGCTGCCGCCAGCGCGCCGTTACTCCGCGATCGAAAAGCGCGCCGGGCGCTTTTGCGGCGCCTTGCGGGGACGCCCTACGCGCGGGTTGGCGCCGCGAATGAAGAGAACGGCACAAACGGCCACCATGAACCAGATGCAGAGAACTACCGTCAGAGCGCTCATTTCAGTTTTCAGAAGTTGAGACTGCGATTGGTGCTGTCCGGCCTGCCGGCCGGTCAATGCGTCGTGTGCGGGCCGGCGCCGTCGAGCAGAAGCTCGTCGATCAGGCGCGTGGCCAGTGCCAATTGCTGTTCGAGCGAGGCGCGCGCCGCTTGCGCACCCGCCGCGTCGCCGCGCGCAACCGCGTCGTAAGTCTGCGTTGCGAGGCACAACACGCTTTCCGATGCGAGGTGCAGCCCGCGCATCGTATCGGCGTCAGCGCCCGGCACCGGGCTCGTCCATTCAGTCGTCGAAACAGCCGGCAGGCCGATTTCGAACTCGTCGTTTTTGTCGTGGCGGGAAGACATTTGAGGCTCCTTTTGCGCGATTGGCACGATGTCAGTGTGCGCCTGCACGGTGGGTTTCAATCCGGCGAACAGAAGCCTGTTTTTTGGTCAATCTGCAGTGGTTGGGGCGTCGAGTATTCCGCTGAAGAATAGGCGCGCGGTAAGCGGCGAACGGCAAAGGGTAAACGGCAGTGAATATACGCAGGAACTCCGCCGGTGCCACGTCCTTCACTCCGGCTTCTTTCCACCCGACTCATCCTGCGACTCGAGCGCGGCAACCATCTCGCGCACTGCGGTCTGGAGCTCCGGCACGTAGCGTCGTTTCGCCTCCGCGAGCGTCACCGCCCGCGAAAGAAACACCACATTCAGACTCGCCAGCACACGTTCGCGCGAGACGATCGCAACGGCGACCGCGCCGATCTTGCTTTGCGCGGACCAGTCGCCGTGATTGGAGCCGAAGCCGTCCGTGCGCACCCGTTTCACGAGGCTCTTTATCAACGTGTCGTTGGCGGCGAGCGCTTTCTGCTCCTCACCGCCCACGCCCGAGCGCAGCAATTCGAGAATGTCCTCGCGCTCGCCGTCGGGGCACATCGCAAAGTAGGCACGCCCGGCAGCGGTCAGCAGAATCGGCAAACGGCGCCCGACCATCGAACGGTGAAACGAGAGCGGACTGAAGCGGTGCGTTGTTTCGCGGATGATCATCGCGTCGCCGTCCGGCGTAGTGAGGTCCGAAGGCCACGCAACGCGCTGCAGCAATTGTCCCATGATCGGCGGTGCGATCATTGCAATCCGTTCGTTGTCCGTAAAACCTTCGCTCAACGAACGAACCTGCAGCGTCAGGCGGAAACTGTCGTCCGACGCGCTGCGCCGCACGAAACCTTCCTCCATCAACGTCTCCAGCAGTCGTCGCACGGTGGTGCGATGCAGTCCGGTCAGATCGCTGATCTGCTGGCTGGTGGCGCGACCGCTTTCCACGGAATTGAGCGCCTGCAGCACCTGCAGGCCGCGCGCGAGCCCCCGCACGCTTGTGTATTTTGTCACCAGAAAACCTCATTAAATCAATCCTGTGCATTCTATGCACATTTCTCACAAATTGTTGAGGCCGTACGGCGCGAGTCCTAGACTGCGAGCAAATCAACGATTCATGGAGACGCGAGATGCCGCATCTCGTGCGCGACTTTTTCGCCATGGCGATACGCAATCGTCACGCCGTGCTCTCCCTGGATATTTCAAACAAGTCCGCTATCTGAAGCGGCGGCGCGTTCGGCCGCTCGCGGGAAAGGAGACAGTATGCCCTCATCGAATGATCCGGTGGCCGCGAGCCGCCGCTGCGAAACCGTGTCCGCCGACGTGGCGATTATCGGTGCCGGTCCCGTTGGTTTGATGATCGCCAATTACCTGGGCTTGCAGGGCGTGCGCGTGGTGGTGCTGGAAAAGCTCGAACAGATCATCGACTATCCGCGCGCCATCGGTCTCGACGACGAAGCGCTGCGCGTGTTCCAATCGGTCGGCCTCGCCGACGTGCTGTTGCCGCACACCACGCCTGACCACTGGATGCGCTTCGTCACGCACACCGGTCATTGCTTCGCGTCGATCGAACCGCGCACCGACGAATTCGGCTGGTCGCGCCGCAATGCATTCATCCAGCCGCTCGCTGATCGTGTGCTGTACGAAGGGCTGCGCCGCTTCCCGCATGTCCAGGTGCTGTTCGGCACCAGCGTGAGCGGGTTCACGCAGGACGCGACCGGCGTGACGATCGAGGCGGAGGACGAGAGAGGCCGCCGCCGCACGGTGCGCGCGTCGTACATGGTCGGCGCGGACGGCGGCAACAGCTTCGTGCGCCGCATGCTCGACGTGCCTTTCGAGGGACGTACGAAACCGAATCAATGGATCGTGGTGGATGTGCGTAATGACCCGATCGGCTCGCCGCACATCTACATGCATTGCGATCCAGAACGGCCGTACGTGTCGGCGGCGTTGCCGCACGGCATTCGCCGCTTCGAATTCATGGTCATGCCGGGAGAAACCGAAGAGGAACTGTCGAAGCCGGAGAACATGGCTGCGCTGATCCGCAAGGTGGTGGCCGATCCGCAGAAGGTGGACTACATCCGCAAGCGTGTCTATACGCACAATGCGCGGCTCGCCAGCACCTTCCGCGTGGACCGCGTGCTGCTGGCCGGCGACGCCGCGCACATCATGCCGGTCTGGCAAGGGCAGGGCTACAACAGCGGGATTCGCGACGCTAGCAATCTCGGCTGGAAGCTGGCAATGGTGGTCAAGCAGATCGCCGGCGACGCGTTACTCGACACCTACACGGCGGAGCGCCGCGCTCACGCCCGCTCGATGATCCATCTCTCGGAAGTGGCGGGCGACATCTTCGCGCCGACGAGCCGCTTCGGCATCAAATTCCGCGACGCCTTCGTGCGGACCTTCAACGTGGTCCCCGCCATGAAGCGCTACTTCGTGGAGATGCGTTTCAAGCCGATGCCGCGCTACGAAACGGGTGTGGTCCTGCTGGCGGAGCGCAAACGCAAGCATGGCGTGCTGGCTCGCGTGCTGGAACGCTCCGGTCATTCCGCGCCCGGCCGGCTGCTCGGCCTGATGAGCGAGAAGCGCGAGTCGCTGCTCGGCCGCCTCGTGTACGGCCGTGATCCGTTGTGTCACTCGCCGGTTGGGCGCATGTTCATTCAGCCTCGTGTACGCACAGTGGACGGCAACGTCGTGCGTCTGGACGACGTGCTCGGCAGTCGCTTTGCGATTATCGGCTGGGGCTCGGATCCCACCTTCGGGTTGTCGCCGCTTGCGCGCGAAACGTGGCAACGCCTCGGCGGCTGTTTCGTGCTCGCCAAGCCCGACAATCAGCTGGCTTTTCATGACGACGTGCCGGAGGGCGTGATCGCCATCGGCGATGTGCAGGGTCGGCTGAAGGAGTGGTTCGCACGTGTGCCGGAGTCGGTCGTGTTGCTGCGGCCCGATCGTTTCGTCGCGGGTATGTGCACGCCGCAACAGGTGTCGGACTGCATCGGCGAACTTGCCGTCAAGCTCTCGCTGAAGCCGGGCGAGTGGCCCGCGGTGAAGCTTGCGGTGCCTGAGCGGGCCGTCGCGTCGGAAAGCGTCGCGGCCATCGCGGCCGTTGCGACCGGAGCCTGACATGCCGGCGTTGCTCGAATGTCTTTCCCACACGCCGCTTAGCGGCTACTGCGATCCGGCGCCGGACGTCGTCGAGGAAGTCGGGCGGATTCACGCGGCGGCGCGCGCACGTGTTGCGGCCTTCGATCCGCAACTGGTCGTCGTGTTCGCGCCGGACCACTACAACGGTTTCTTCTACGACGTGATGCCGCCGTTCTGCATCGGCGCTTCGGCGAGCGCGGTTGGCGACTTCGGCAGTCTGGCGGGCCAGCTTGCGGTCCCCGCCGACATCGCGCTCGATCTCGCGCAAGCCGTGCTCGCCGCCGACGTCGACGTTGCCCTGTCGTACCGGATGCAGGTCGACCACGGTTGCGCGCAGGCGCTGGAGATTCTCACCGGCTCACTGGACCGTTATCCGGTCGTGCCGGTGTTCATCAACTCGGTCGCGCCGCCTATGGCGTCGTGCCGCCGTGCGCGTTTGCTCGGCGACGCGCTGGGCCGCAGCCTCGCGCGGTCCGGTCAACGCGTGCTGGTGATCGGCTCCGGCGGCATTTCGCACGAGCCGCCGGTGCCCGAACTGGCGGGCGCCACGGACGAAGTCGCCGAGCGTCTGATCGCTGGCCGCAATCCATCGCCGGAAGCCCGGGCGGCGCGCCAGGCCCGCACTGTCGCGGCGGCCCGCGCGTTCGCCGCGGGCGACAGCCGCCTGCATCCGCTGAATCCCGAATGGGACCGCGCGTTCCTGAAGCTGCTCGAAGAAGGGGAATTGCCCGCGCTCGACGGCTTCACCGATACCGCGATCACGCGCGAGGCAGGCAAGTCCGCGCACGAGGTCCGCACGTGGATCGCCGCATTCGGCGCGCTGCAGGCGTACGGACCTTATCGCGCCACGCTCGATTACTACCGGCCGATCCCCGAGTGGATCGCGGGCTTCGGCGCGATGCACGCGCGGCCCATTGCCGAAACCGCCTGACGAATCACGGAACCCGATATGAACCATCGAAGCAATGCTGAAGCGCTGGCCCTGCGGCTGCACGAATCCGAACACACGCGTCAGACCATCGCGCCGTTGCGCGACGACGAGCGCTTCGCCCATCTGAACGCAGCCGACGCCGCCGGCCTCGCGTATGCAGTGCAACAGGTCAACGTCGAGGCGCGAGTGGCCGCCGGCGAGCGTATTGTCGGCCGCAAGATCGGCCTGACTTCCCCCGCGGTGCAACGGCAGCTCGGCGTCGATCAACCGGACTTCGGCGCGCTGTTCGCGTCGATGGCGTATGGCGACAACCAGCCGGTGCCGCTCGGCGAACTGATCCAGCCGAAGGTCGAAGCGGAAATCGCGCTCGTACTCGAACACGATCTCACGCATGAAAAGCACACCTACGCCGACCTGATTCGCGCGACGGCGTACGCGGTCGCCGCAATCGAAGTCGTGGACAGCCGCATCGAGGGCTGGAATATCCGCTTCGTCGATACGGTCGCGGACAACGCGTCGAGCGCGCGCTTCGTGCTCGGCAGCCGCCCCGTGCTGCTGCGCGACGTCGATCTCTCGGCTTGCGCGATGACCCTTTCGAACGATGCCGAAACGCTCTCGCGCGGCAACGGCGCTGCGTGTCTCGGCAATCCGCTGAACGCCGCCGTGTGGCTCGCGGACCGGCTGCAGCAACTCGGCACGCCGCTGCGAGCCGGCGACGTCCTCATGACCGGCGCGCTCGGCCCGATGGTCGCGGTGACGCAGCCCGGCACGTTCAGCGCGCAGATCGAAGGCCTCGGCAGCGTTCGCGCGATTTTCTCCGCATAAGCAATCATCCGACTGAGGACTCACATGGCAAGCGAAAAACTCAAGGCCGCGATCATCGGCTCCGGCAACATCGGCACCGATCTGATGATCAAGATCATGCGGCACAGCGAGCACCTGGAGATGGCGGCAATGGTCGGTATCGACGCGGCGTCCGACGGTCTCGCGCGCGCTGCGCGGCTCGGCGTCGCCACTACGCACGAAGGCGTGGAAGGGCTGACGCGCCTGCCGGTGTTCGAGGACATCGACTTCGTGTTCGACGCCACCTCGGCCGGCGCACATGTGAAGAACGACGCGTTCCTGCGCGCGCTGAAACCCGGCATCCGGCTGATCGATCTGACGCCTGCCGCGATCGGGCCGTACTGCGTGCCGGTCGTGAATCTCGACGCACATCTGGACAGCCGCAACGTCAACATGGTGACGTGCGGCGGTCAGGCAACGATTCCGATGGTGGCCGCGGTCTCGCGCGTGGCGAAGGTGCACTACGCGGAAATCGTCGCGTCGATCAGCAGCAGGTCGGCCGGTCCCGGCACGCGCGCGAATATCGACGAGTTCACCGAAACCACCTCGAAGGCGATCGAAGCCGTGGGCGGCGCGGCCAAAGGCAAAGCGATCATTGTGCTCAATCCGGCCGAGCCGCCGGTGATGATGCGCGACACGGTCTACGTGCTGTCGGATCTCGCCGACCGCGCGCAGGTGGAAGCCTCGATCGAAGCGATGGCCGCTGCCGTGCATGCGTACGTGCCCGGCTACCGTCTGAAGCAGAAAGTGCAGTTCGACGAAATCGCCGCCGACGTGCCGTTGAACATTCCGGGCCTTGGCCGCTTCAGCGGTTTGAAGACCTCGGTGTTCATCGAGGTCGAAGGCGCGGCGCATTATCTGCCGGCGTATGCGGGCAATCTCGACATCATGACCTCGGCCGCGCTCGCGACCGCGGAGCGCATGGCGCAATCCCTCGTGCAGGCTTAAGGAGACGCTTCTCATGGACAGGAAACTCTATATCTCCGACGTGACGCTGCGCGACGGCAGTCACGCGATCCGTCATCAGTATTCGATCGACAACGTGCAGCAGATCGCTCGCGCGCTCGACAACGCAAAGGTGGACAGTATCGAAGTCGCGCATGGCGACGGTCTGCAAGGGTCGAGTTTCAACTACGGCTTCGGCGCGCATAGCGACCTCGAGTGGATCGAAGCGGTCGCCGACGTGGTCGGGCACGCGCAGATCGCCACGCTGCTGTTGCCCGGCATCGGCACGATTCACGATCTGAAGGCGGCGTACCAGGCGGGCGCGCGTATCGTGCGGGTCGCCACGCATTGCACCGAGGCTGACATTTCGAAGCAGCATATCGAATACGCGCGCGAACTCGGCATGGACACGGTCGGCTTCCTGATGATGAGCCACATGACCACGCCGGAAAACCTCGCCGTCGAAGCGAAAAAGATGGAAAGCTACGGAGCAACGTGTATTTACGTGGTCGACTCCGGCGGCGCGATGAACATGAACGACGTGCGTGCGCGCTTTCGCGCATTGAAGGCCGTGCTGAAGCCGGAGACCAAGACCGGCATGCACGCGCACCACAACCTCAGCCTCGGCGTCGCGAATTCGCTCGTCGCGGTGGAAGAAGGTTGCGACCGCATCGATGCGAGTCTCGCGGGCATGGGCGCGGGTGCGGGCAATGCGCCGCTGGAGGTGTTCATTGCCGCGGCCGAGCGCGCCGGCTGGCACCACGGCACCGATCTCTACACGCTGATGGATGTCGCCGACGATATCGTGCGGCCCTTGCAGGACCGTCCGGTACGCGTGGACCGTGAAACCCTGGCGCTCGGTTATGCGGGCGTGTATTCGAGCTTCCTGCGGCATTCCGAAGTGGCCGCGAAGAAGTACGGCCTGAAAGCCGTCGACATTCTGGTCGAGCTGGGCAAGCGGCGCATGGTCGGCGGCCAGGAAGACATGATCGTCGACGTGGCGCTGGACCTGAAACGCGCGGCCGGCGTCTAGCTTTTTTAGAAGCCTGGCGGCTGCCCGAGCCGCCGGCAACCACCCAGCGTTATCGCCGCCAAGAGCGATGCTGAAAACACATTGGAGACTTTTTATGCAGCGATCAACCAATACTCGCACCACCGGTGCCGTCACGATCGGCCTATGCCTGATCGTCGCGTTACTGGAAGGGCTGGATCTGCAATCGACCGGCGTCGCGGCGCCGCGCATGGCTCGCGAATTTCATCTCGCGGTCGCGCAGATGGGCTGGGCATTCAGCATCGGCGCGCTCGGCCTGCTGCCCGGCGCGGCGATTGGCGGACGGCTCGCCGACAAGCTTGGCCGCAAGCGCGTGCTGATGCTCTCGGTCGCGCTGTTCGGCATCTTCTCGATTGCCACTACGCAGGTGTGGGACCTGAACAGTCTGCTGGCCGCGCGCTTTCTCACGGGACTCGGTCTGGGCGCCGCAATGCCGAACCTGATCGCGCTGTGCTCGGAAGCGGCCTCGCCGGATCAACGCAATACGGCAGTGGGCGCGATGTATTGCGGCATGCCGTTCGGTGCGGCGCTCGCGGCGGTGATCGGCATCGTGAGTCCGGGCGATGCGGGGTGGCGGCATATCTTCTACGTCGGCGGCGTGGGACCGCTGCTGGTGCTGCCGTTGCTGGCGATCTTCATGCGCGAGTCGGCGCATTTCGTTGCCGCGCGCTCCGGCGGCTCGCGTGGGTTGGGCGAGGCGCCGTCCGGCATCGCGCAGGCATTGTGGAAGGAAGGGCGAGCCGGCACGACGGTCGCGCTGTGGATCAGCTATCTGGGCACGTTGATCGTGCTGTACTTCCTGATCAACTGGCTGCCGTCGCTGGTGCTGAGCCGTGGACTCACGCGCGTGCAATCGGGCGTCGTGCAGATGATGTTCAACATCGGCGGCGGCATCGGCGCGATCGTGATCGCAAGCCTGATGGATCGCATCGGCAAGCGTCGCACCGTGACCGGCATGTATCTGGGCATTGCCGCGGCGTTGGCCGCGCTCGTGGCGGCGAGCGGCGGTGTGTCGATGGCGTGCGGCGGTTTGCTTGCGGGTCTGTTTCTGGTCGGCGGACAGTCGGTGCTGTATGCGCTCGCGAGCAGCGTCTATCCGACGCACGTGCGTGGTACCGGCGTGGGCGCCGCCGTGGCGGTGGGGCGCATGGGCTCGATTCTCGGACCTTTGATCGCCGGACAGTTGCTGGCGATCGGGCAGAGCGCATCTGTGCTGCTGAGCGCGAGCATTCCGTTGATCGCGGTCGCGGCGGTTGCGGCGTGGCTCGCCGTTGGCAAGCCGGCGCCGGTCTACGCGCCGGTTGCCGCGCAATGACGCAATGACGCAATAGCGCAATAGCGCCGCCGAATGCTGCTCGCGCGCGACTGAGCGGTGTGCGCAGCCAATCAATTCTCTTCAGATCAAGGAAAGCAACATGACCTCGAATGTATCGGCAATCACCGAAGCGTCGACCAGCAAATTCGTGCGTATCAAGGAAGGCGAAGGAGAAGTGCAGTTGCACTACAACGACGCCGGCCAGGGCGCCGAAACCGTGGTGATGCTGCACGGCTCGGGCCCGGGTGCGAGCGGCTGGGCGAACTTCAATCGCAACGTCGAGCCGCTCGTCGCGGCGGGCTATCGGGTCATCCTGCTGGACTGTCTGGGCTGGAGCAAAAGCGATCCGGTCGTGTGCAACGGCTCGCGCTCCGAACTCAACGCACGTTCGCTGAAGGGCTTGCTCGATGCGCTCGACATTGAACGCGTGCACATCATCGGCAATTCGATGGGCGGTCATAGCGCCGTGGCGTTCGCGCTCGCCAATCCACAGCGTGTCGGCAAACTGGTACTGATGGGCGGTGGAACCGGCGGCCCCAGCCAGTTCGTGCCGATGCCGACAGAAGGCATCAAGCTGCTGCAAGGCCTGTATCGCGAACCGACAATCGACAACCTGAAGCGGATGATGAACGTCTTCGTGTTCGATGCCAGGGCGCTGACCGACGATCTGATGCAGGCGCGGCTCGACAATATGCTGGCGCGTCGTGATCATCTGGAAAACTTCGTGAAGAGTCTCGCGGCCAATCCGAAGCAGTTCAACGACTTCGGCCCGCGTCTCGGCGAGATTGCGGCGCCGACGCTGGTGATCTGGGGGCGCGACGATCGCTTTGTGCCGATGGATGTGGGTCTGCGCCTCGTCGCGGGTATGCAGAATGCCGAGATGCATATTTTCAGCCGCTGCGGACACTGGGCGCAGTGGGAACATGCGGAGAAATTCAACCGTATGGTGGTGGACTTTCTCGCGCACTGAAGCTTGCCGCGCGCACGCCGGCGAGACTCGGCTGCCCACGCATGGGCGCCGCCATCCGGTTATTTCGGACTACGGTCTTACTGCGTGCCGCCCGGTGCGGGTGTCTGCGGGGCTGGATTGACGCGTGCGGATTCCCGCACCAGTTCCTGCGTTATCGCGGCGGCAACGGGGTTCGACCCGCCGTGATCCTGGCTGCCCGGCGCGGCCTGGATTGGCGGCGGCAGCGGCAGCGACGGATCGGGTTTGGAAGACTCCCTGACGAGCTGTTCCGTCATGGCCGCCGCGACGGCATTCGAGCCGTGGCGGCTCAGGTCGTCACGTGCGCGGTTGACCGGCTGCGCCGTCACCGATTCGCGCGTTTCGGTCGGTCCGGGCGCGCGAACCTGTTTATGGCGCTGTCCTGGCGGCTTTGCGGCCGTTTCCGCCTCGTTGGTGACGGAGCCGGATTGGGACGCCAACGGCGCGCCCGCGATCTCGCCCGTACTGTTCGCAGACGGCGTAGTGGAGACCACGTTGCCGGCGGTTACATGCGTGCCGTCCAATCGCGGATCGACCGCCGCCGTAGTGGCGGAGTCGGCCGTTACCGCGGCGGACGCCGCTTCGGAGCGCTCGCCTTTCGGGAGCAACTGGTAAGCGATGAATCCCAGATCCACCAGAACCAGCGCGATTATCAAAGCCTTGCCTGTATTCGTCATATCCAACACCGAGTCGTTCGAGTGAGGTGATCGAATCATGATAATCGACTGTCCAAAAACATTTGGAGCGGCGTTCCGCAACGCGATTTATTCGGTTTTCTCCGTACGTTTTGACACCGTTTTGACACCGCGTGTCAGCTACCCGCAGCCTCCGCGCGTTTCGCCCCGAAGTCCCAGCGTTGCGCCTGCACCGTGTCCACCCTGGCAGGCAACAATCCGGCCTGAAAAAACGTATCCGCGATCTTTTGCTGCTCGCCGAAATTCTGCGCAAGAACAGGGCGTACCGCATAACTGCGGCGCGCATTCGCACGTTCGATGGTGGCGGCGTCGAGTCCCCAGATTGGCGCGAGTGTCTGGGCCGCTTCCTGAGGGTGCGCGCGCAACCAATCGCCGGCTTGCGTCAACTGGTCGAATACGATCTGGATGACATCAGGGTGCGCCGTCGCGAAGCGGTTCGATGCAAGGTAGTAGCGCTGATATGAAGCGAGCCCCTTGCCGTCCGCGAGAATGCGCACGTCGGCCTCGTGGTCGACGGATGCCACGTATGGATCCCACGTGATCCACGCATCCACGCTGCCGCGCTCGAAGGCGGCGCGGCCGTCGGCCGGCGTGAGGTAGCTGATGCGGACATCCGCGGGCGTAAGGCCCGCCTTGATGAGCGCCGCAAGCAGCAGGTAGTGACTGCCGGCGGCCTTGGTCACGGCAATGCGCTTGCCTTTGAGATCGGCGAGCGTATGGAGCGCACTGTCCTGCTTGACGATGATCGCCTGCGCGCCCGGCGACGGCGCTTCCTGCGCGACATAGACGAAGTTTGCATGCGCGGCTTGCGCGAAGATCGGTACGGTGTCCGCCACGTCGGCGCTGAAATCGACGGCATCGACATTAAGCGCTTCGGTCAGGGGCAAGCCGCTCGAAAATTCATTCCATGACACGCGAACGCCCAACGGCGCCAGCGCCTTGTCGAGCGAACCGCGTGCCTTGAGGAGCGTGATCAGGGTCGACGACTTCTGATAGCCGATCCGCAGCGCGACCAGCTGGCCATTCGAGGCCGATGTTTGCGCATTGCTCCGCGCCGCGATCGTGGTCAGCGAGGAAGCCAGTGCGACGCGAATGAAAGCCCGTCTTGTGAACAGCGCCATGAATGAGTGTCCTTTGAGTCGAGTCTGAATGGGAAGGCCAATCGGCCATCCTAGCAACGACCCTGCGCGACGCTAACTGACAGTTTCAGCTAATCATCGAACGCCAGCGTATAAGGACCAAGAGCCTTGAAGAATCGCCCGGCGTGCGACTGCACGCAGGTGTCTTCAAATGCAGGCGGGCTCCGTTTCCGTTAAGCGTCGCCGCCTTGTGCCACGATCAGATCGAGCGATCCGGCAAGAATCGATCTGGCGAGTTCGGGATCGTCGACAGCACGCGCCAGCGTCACCGCGCCCACAATGGTCGCAACGATGCCGAGCGCCAGGCTTTCGCTATGCCCCGCCAGCGTCTGCGCTATTTGCGACGCGAGCCTGTGCACGTAAAGCGTCAGACGCTCGCGGATTTCCGGTGCCGCATGCCGCGCTTCGCCGGCAAGCGCGCACAGCGCGCACCCGCTGCCGGGATTCCTGATATGACGGTCGCTGAGGAATACGTCGGCAATTGCCCGCAACGGGTCTTTCTTCGCTGATCCGGCCTCGCCCGACCCCGTGTTCAACGCCGCGATACGTTTCTCGCTCTGCGCGACTGCATATTCCAACGCCTCTACGATCAGCGCGTCACGCGAAGCGAAGTGGCCGTAGAACGCGCCATGCGTGAGCCCGGCGCGCCGCATGCAGTCCGCCACGCCGAGCGACTCGATCCCGTCTTCCCGGATTTGCCGCGCGGCTGTTTCCAGAACGCGCTGCCGGCTTTCTGCTTTTTGCGCCTGCGAGTAGCCCATTTCCGTCACCCTCTTGACAATCTGTATGATGAGCATAATACTGAAAATGTGCATGATGATCAACATGCAGATTGTCCGGCTAAGGGCGTCTTGCGAGATGTCCGCGTGCAGCGGCGCTTTGCCGCTTGATTCAATCGTTCCAGCCGCTGCGCCGCCGTGATGTCCGGTGCGCGGGCGGCGCAATCAAGGAGAGAGATGATGCGTTTCACTGGAAAGACAGCGTTGGTGACTGGCGGGAATAGCGGCATTGGTTTCGTCACGGCAAAACTTCTGATCGCCGAAGGCGCGCGGGTGGTGATCACGGGCCGCGACCGTGCGAAGCTCGACCAGGCGGTGACGGAGTTGGGCGAAAACGCGCTGGGCGTGCAGGCCAATCTCGACGACGAAGCGGCAATCGGCTCGCTGTTCGAACAGATCAAAGGCGCTTTCGGGTCGCTCGACATCGTCTTCGCCAACGCAGGCATCTCCGGGCCGACGCCGCTCGGCGGCACCTCGGCTGCCGCGTTCGAGGCGATTCTTCGCACCAACCTGACGGCGGTTTTTCTGACGGTTCAAGCGGCACTGCCGCTGATGAGCGCGGGCGGCGCGGTGGTGTTGAACGGCTCGGTGATGCGCGAACTCGGTTCGCCGGGGGCGGCGGCGTATTCCGCTAGCAAAGCCGGCATTACGGGCATGGCGAAGGTGTTCGCGTCGGAACTCGTGCAGCGCGGCATTCGTGTGAATACGGTGATTCCCGGCGGCACGCGTACGCCGATCTGGACGCGTGGCGCGCGCGAAGGCGCGACGCTCGACGGAACCGAACAGGCGTTTGCGCCGCGTATTCCCATGGCCCGCCTCGCAACGCCGGAAGAAGTCGCGGCAGCGGTGCTTTTCCTTGCGTCCGGCGACGCGTCGGGAATGACGGGCGCCGAGATCGTCGTGGATGGCGGCACGATCGGCGCGCCGTGGGGTGCGCCGATTTTCCGCCAGGGTTGAAGCGGATTGAAGCCGGGTCCGCGGCGGGGCGCCGCGATCCGCCCGAAGGGCATTTTTAACCAAGACGGCCCCGCACGGGACTGGCTATGCTTAGGCATATTCAGTCAATTCCTGCGAGGACATCAAGGTGCCGCATTATCTTTGCCATGAGCAGCCGGATTTGCTGGACTTCGAAACGGCCGTGATCGCCGCACGGCCGGGCGCGGTCGTGCTGGGCCGTTCCGCGTTGCATCCGGGCGGCGGCGGCCAGGTGTCGGACGCGGCCACGCTGACGCACGCGCACGGCGCGGTGCGTATCACCGGCGTCGCGGCGGAAGGCGACGTGCTGTGGCATCTGCTCGACGAGCCGCTCGAACTGTCCGGCAATGTGCAGGTGGCTATCGACGCTGCGCGCCGCGCCACGGTCGCCCAGCTCCATACCGCTACGCATATTCTCAACGCGCTGGTGTATCAGCGCTTTGCCGGCGCGCTCGTGACCGGCGCGCAGATCAACGCCGACGGCACCGCGCGCATGGACTTCGATCTGCCCGACGCGGATAATGACGCGCTGCGCCTGCTGGAAGAACCCGCCAACGAGGTGATCCGCAACGCGATGGAGGTGCGCGTCTACTACGTCAGCGCAGCCGAAGCGAAAGCCACGCAAGGTCTGATCCGCAGCCTCTCGGTCGCTCCGCCGCCGACGCCGGACGGCACGGTGCGCATCGTCGAAATCGGCGATCTGGACCGGCAGGCGTGCGGCGGCACGCATCTTACCAATACCGCGCAGTCGCGGCCCATCCGCATCGCGAAGATCGAGAACAAGGGCCGTCGCAATCGCCGGGTCAGAATCGAGCTGGTTTGAAGGGCACACGGAGCGCGAACTATGGAGACATCGGATAAATGCGAGCCGGAAGTGGTGTGCTGGCGCGACGGCGCGTTGGACGGCGCGTGTCTCGCGAGCGCCCGTTACGGCAATCACAAGTTCGACCGGCATCTGCACGACGAACTCGTCATTGTCATGACGGAGGCCGGCGCGGGCCAATGTCATACACGCGCCGGCAGCGAGATTGCCGGACCCGGCAGCGTGCTGGTTTTCGGGCCCGGCGAATACCATAGCGGTGAGGTCTGGGAAGGCCGCGAATGGATTTATCGCGCCATCTATCTGGACATGGAAGGTCTTGGCGCGCTCAGCGCGGTCTTCTCTCCCGACGCACGCGCCGACAAGCCGCTGCTGATTCCGCCGGGGCTCTACCAGGACCCGCACCTCGCGGGCCTGCTGGTCAAGGCGCATGCCAGCCTGGATGAACAGGGCTCCGTCTCGCTGATGGAGCGTCAGGCGAACTGGTGGGCCGCGATGGGCATGCTGGTCGGGCGCTATGGGCGTTCAGGCGAGGAGCCGGTCGAACCGCGGCGCGAGGCACGCAAGATGGAGCAGGTGCGCGAGTACGTCGCCGCCAATTACGAGCGGGATATCTCCGTCGACGAACTGGCGGAACTGGTCGGCCTGAGCCGCTATTACCTCACGCGCGCTTTCTGCAAGGCGTTCGGGTTGCCGCCGCACGCGTACGCGACGCAGGTGCGGCTGCTGGCGGCGAAGCGGATGCTCGCGGCGGGCCACAATGCGGCGACGGCCGCCGCGGCTGTGGGCTTCTACGATCAAAGCCATCTCAACCGCTTGTTCAAGCGCGCGTATGGCATCACGCCGGGCGCGTATGCGGCGTTGAAGCCGGGGCACTAGGCGGCGCGCGTTTCGCCGCCCTCATCACGCTTCTAAGGGCACGTCTTCGATCAGCGCCGCCTGCACCGCGCGAATCCTTCGGTCGACGAAATACCCGCCGCCTTCCACGTAACGCAGATAAAGCCGCCCGCACAACGAGCATTGCCACACGGCGCACCGGTTATACGGAAAGTATCTCGGTGCGATAGGCGCGTCCGCTGCCCAGTAAGTGGTCTTACCCGGCAGATACTCGCTGAACGTCGGCTCCGGATCGTCCTCCCGCAACAACGTGCCGATTTCCTCGAACTGCGTTTCATCGAGCGACAGAGGTTGCGATTGCCAGCCTTCCAGCGGTGTTTTCGTGCACGAGCAGGGCGCGGCGGCGCGCGTCTGCGCAGCGCGCGCGAGTTCGAGGAAAGTTGCCGTGTTCAGGTATTGCGCCATGAGGTCCGCGATCAGTTGTTCATCATCCGTTGCCGGTGCGGAACGACCCATGAGCGGTCGAACCTGCCGTCGGCAATCGACTTTAACGCCGCCGTTTCTTTCGCATGCTGGCGACGCGCGCCCGCGATCACCGCTTCCACGTCGGCGGGGGCGATGGCGAGCAGGCCGTCTTCGTCGCCGACAATGATATCGCCAGGATGCACCACCGTGCCGCCGACCGTGACCGGCACGTTGATTTCCCCCGGTCCGTTCTTGTACGGGCCACGATGCGTCACACCGCGCGCGTACACTGGAAAATCGCGCTGGCGCAGCGCGCCGACATCGCGTATCGCGCCGTCGATCACGAGACCCTGCACGCCGAGACTTTCCGCGAAGCTGGCCATGATCTCGCCCATCAGCGCCTGTGTGAGTTCGCCCGCGCCGTCGATCACGAGCACGTCGCCGGGCCGGCAAAAGTCGAACGCGCGATGAATCGCGAGGTTGTCGCCCGGCCGCGTGTGAACCGTGACGGCGGTGCCGGCCATCGCTCTTGGCTGATGATAGGGCCGCAAGCCCACCATGCCGCTCGCGCGCGCCATGTTGTCGCTCAGCAGCGAGACCGCGAGTTCACGCAATGCTTCGAGTGTGGCCGGGTTGGCCTGCGGCGCGGACTCGTATTCGCGCCATCCGATTGGATTCATACCGTTGCCCCTTGAGTTGCCGGTGTAGCGAGTTGTCGATCGATTTGCCGCGAGAGCCGCGCATACACGGCGCGCGCGTTGTCTTCGTAGATACGCTGGCGGTCCGCGTCGCTGAGCCATTCGATGGCGTCGATATAGCGGCGCGTGTCGTCGTAATAGTGGCCGGTCTCCGGATCGATGCCCTGCACCGCGCCGATGGTTTCCGACGCGAACAGGATGTTGCCGACCGGAATGACCTTGGCGAGCAGTTCGGTGCCGGGCTGGTGATAGACGCAGGTGTCGAAGAACACGTTGTTCAGCAGGTATTCGGTAAGCAACGGGCGCTTCATGTCCTGCGCGAGTCCACGATAGCGCCCCCAGTGGTACGGCACGGCGCCGCCGCCATGAGGAATGACGAAGCGCAGCGTGGGAAAGTCGGCGAACAGATCGCCCTGCAGCAACTGCATGAACGCCGACGTGTCGCCGTTGATGTAATGCGCGCCCGTCGCATGGAAATTCGGATTGCACGACGAGGAGACGTGGATCATCGCCGGCACGTCGAGCTCCACCATCGCTTCATAGAGCGGATACCAGGAGCGGTCCGTGAGCGGCAAGCCGGACCAGTGGCCGCCCGACGGATCCGGATTCAGATTGCAGCCGATAAAACCGAGCTCTTCGACACAGCGCCGCAATTCGGCTATGCAGTTCGCAGGCGGCACGCCGGGCGCCTGCGGCAACTGGCACACGCCGACGAAGTTGCGCGGAAAAAGGCCGCACACGCGGTGCACGAGGTCGTTGCATTCGCTCGACCAGCGTGCGTTGGCTTCGGCGGTGGCAAGGTGATGGCCCATGCCGGCCGCGCGCGGCGAGAAAATCGTGAGGTCGGTCCCACGTTCGCGCTGAATCCGCAACTGGCCGGTTTCGATGCTCTCGCGAATCTCGTCGTCTCTAATGACAGGGCGGGGTGGTGGCGTGCCGCCGTCCCTGAGCGCGGCGATCTGCTGATCGCGCCAGGCTTCGTGCGCGGGTGGTGCGGTCGTGTAGTGACCGTGGCAATCGATGATCATGGTGTGCAAATCCTGTAAGTTGCCGTTGCGCGTGCATGTGATGCACGCGCGGATTCAGTCCGCTGTCGTTTCAACCTGTCTGTCCGGTCGCGCCGTTTCTCAGGCGCGCGGAGCGGCGTCGCCGGTGGCGAGGGAGCGCGCTTCGTCCTCCGCGGGCGTGACTCGCATGACCAGCGCGATGATCGTCGCGACGACCAGAAAGGCTGCGATCGTCAGCAAGGCCAGCTTGAAGTTGCCGGTGGCATTGCGCACGAGACCGATGCTCCACGGGCCGACCAGGCCGCCGAATTGCGCGATGGTGTTGATCAGCGCGATCGTCGCGGCGCCTGCCGCGCCGGTTCTGAATGAGGACGCGAGGCTCCAGAACAGCGGATTGCCCGCATAGATGAACAAACCGGTCACGCACAGCAGCGCATAAGCGATCACGGGGTTCGGCGCGTACGCGCTGCCGGCAATGGCCAGCGCGCTCATGCCGTACACGAATGCGAGGTGCTTCTTGCGATCGCCGGTGCGATCGGAACTGCGGCTGATCAGGAACGTGCCCAGCACGCCTAGCAAAGGCGGCGCGGCTGACAGAAAGCCGACTTCGAGATTGGTCAGGTGGCCGAGACTCTTGACGATCTGCGGCAGCCACAGAAAGAGGCCATAAATGCCGACCAGCGCACAACCGAACAGGCAGGCAAGACTCCATACGCGGATGTCGCCCGCCACGCGCAGCAGCGGGAAATGCGCGTTACCGCCCACCGCTTCGCGCTCGGCGGCGAGCGTCGATTCGAGCCAGCGCTTTTCGTCGCCGGACAGCCAGTCGGCGTCGGCGGGACGCTCGGTCATGATGCGCAGCGTCAGCAGACCGAGCAGCATGGCCGGCACGCCTTCGAGGATGAACATCCATTGCCAGCCCTGCAAGCCGAGAATGCCGTTCGCGTAGGTCATCAACGCGGTGGAAATGGGACCGCCCAGCACTGCCGAAAACGAACCCGCAATGATATAGCCGCCCACCGCACGCGCGCGGTAGCGTACGGGAAACCATTTCGTCAGATAGACCGCGACGCCCGGCAGAAAACCCGCTTCCATGACGCCGAGCAGAAAGCGCAGCACGTAGAAGCTCGAATCGTTGAATACGAACGCCGTGACGGCGGCGACCGCGCCCCACGTGAGCAGTATGCGTGCGATCCAGCGGCGTGCGCCGACGCGATGCAACAACAGGTTGCTCGGCACTTCCAGTACCATGTAGCCGACAAAGAAGATGCTGCCCGCGAAGCCGAACACGGCCGGACTGAAACCGAGCTGTTTGTTCATGTCCAGCGCGGCGAAACCGATATTGATCCGGTCGAGATAGTTGAAGAACATCATCGCGAAGAGCAGGGGCATCAGGCGCCCGTAGACTTTTCGCATGGTTACGGCTTCGTTGATCGCGGTCATCCTGTCTCCTACCTTGCTGCGACGGCCGTAGCCGTGGCCGCGTTCTAATCATGTGTGGGTCAATGATAAGAACGTGCGCGCAGGGAGTCCAAGACCGCTTGCTTATGCTTCTATAATTTTTTGCTTATAGTGTGGCGTTCGGCAGCGGCGCGGGGAGACAAGCCAGAAACGCCCGCAGATGAGGCGACGGGTCGTCGGTGCGGAAGGTGGCCGCGAGTGTGGAGCGATACGACGAGCCCGGTCCGGTGAGATGGCGGAAAGCCACGTCGGTGCGCCCGTGCCGCGCCACCGATTCGCCGATGAACGTCACGCCCAGGCCCGCGGCCACCAATGCAATCGCGGTCTGGATTTCATATGCTTCGTGCGCGACGACCGGGGTGATGCCCGCATCGCGGTAGAGCGACAGCACCGAGCGTTTGAACTGCGCGTTCTGATGCTTCGGATAAAGAATCAACGGGGTATCGGCGAGATCGGCAATGCGCACCTTCTTGTGTGCGGCAAGCGGGTGGCCGGGTTCGAGCGCGGCCATGACGCACTCGCTCAGCAGTGGATACGACGTGCAGCCTTCAACCGCCAGCGGTTGCCGGCCAATGCCGATGTGAATGCGCATGTCGCGCAGCGCGTCGGTCTGTTCTTCGGTCAGCATTTCGAAGAGCTTGAGCTCGACCTGCGGAAACGCCTCGTGAAACGCTTTGAGCGCCGGTGGCAGCACGCTGTACATCGACGAACGTGTGAAGCCGATGCTCAGCCAGCCACGCCGGCCAATGCCTATTTCCTGCGCGACGACCGTCATCTGCTCCAGCGTGCCGAGTATCTGGCGCGCCTCGCTGCACAGATAGTGGCCGGCCTCGGTGAGGCTCAGCGGGCGTCTTGCCCGATCGACCAGCTGCGTGCCTAGTCGCTCTTCGAGCGAACGGATCTGCTGGCTCAGCGCGGGCTGTGCGATATGCAGGCGCTCGGCGGCGCGGCTGAAATTGAGTTCCTCCGCGAGAATCACGAAACACTGCAGGGCCCTGAGGTTCATATGGGTTCTTTCGTCCGTGCCTATCGCAGTACGGGGCCGGCCGTTTCCGCGCTAACCGTGGGTTGATGGAACATGTCGTAGATCGCTTCGAGCAGCCAGGCAATGCCCGGGTCCGCCGAAAATTGCGAGTGCGAGTGAACCTGGATTTCAATGGGCGGCAGCGCGAACGGCAAAGGCAGAATGCGAAAGGCCTTATTGCGGTTGAAGCGCTGCGCGATACTTCGCGGGAAAATCACCGCGAGGTCGGTATGCTGAACGATCTCCGGCGCCACCACGAAATGCGGCAGGCGCAGCACGATATCACGGCGCAGATTGAGTTCCTCCAGCCACTGTTCGACCATCCGGTGGCCGGTTGCGTTGGTGCTCGCATAGACGTAACGCAGGTTCGCGAGATCCTCCTTGGTAGGCTTCTGCTTGCGCAGCGGGTGGCCGGCGCGCACCACGCAAACATGTTCGTCGACGAAGAGCGTCTTGCTCACGCAACCGGGATCGAGACCGGGCACATAGCCGAGCGCGAGATCGATCTCGCCGCTGCGCATGGCCGAGCTCACCGAGTCGACGGAGACATTCGCGATTTCCAGGCGAATGCCGCGTGCGTTGCGGTCGAGCATTGAAAGAAGCGGCGGCAGGAAATAGAACTCCGACATATCCGACATGGACACACGAAACACGCGTTGTGCCGTGGCGGGGTCGAACCTCGCGATTTGCTGGACCGCGACATTGATGATGCTGAACGCCTGCGTAAGCGGCGCGTGCAGGCGCAACGCGGCGTCGGTGGGAACCATGCCGGTGGGCGTTCGCACGAAGAGCGGGTCGTCGAACAAGGCCCGCAGCCGGCGCAACGCATGGCTGACCGCAGGTTGCGTGAGTCCAAGACGCTCCCCGGCGGCGGTCAGGCTGCGCAGATCGGAGATGGCCAGAAACACACGCAGCAGGTTCAAGTCCGTAATGCCGGGGTGCGACTTGCTCATGAGGTTCGATCGCGGCGAGGGAGGGCGTTTATTTGGGTTTCAGATTACCGTAAATGCTACGCATAGGGAAATGCAGTGTCGCGCCGTTGTACGGCGGAAAGGCGATGAAGTCCTGCTTCATGCTGGCGCGAATGGGCGACGCGAGCGCAGCGGCCAGCGCCGCAGGATCGTCGAAGACGACCTTGTTGCGTTGCATGGCCGTGGCGCGCCCGATGCGCAGACCTGACCGGTAATCGAGCCGCGTGTAGATTTCGAGCTCGCGAATGCCGGGCAATTGCGCCATCAGCGGGGAGTGATGCGCGAGGTAATGCGTGAGCCACGCGTTGAAGTCCTGCGCTTCGCCTTCATAGCTGACGAGGTACGTGCAGCGTTCGGCGCGGGTGCCAGGGCCGGCCGGATCCGGGGTGGCGAACGTCCTGACCGCCATGACCTGCTGCGTGAAGGTGAGACCGTTGTTCGACGAACCGTCTGCCAGGTCGTGCATCGCGTGCCCTGGTTGCAGCGTTTGTTCGAGCAGTTCGAGGTCGTCGAAATACCATTGCAGCATGCAGCGGGGGCATGCGGAGGCGTCGGTCTTCGACAAAGGATCGCAGTCGTCCGCTTGCGCAGGCACGTGGATCGCAAAACGGCGCAATCCCTCAATGCCTTGCGATGCCGCTTCGAATCGCGACAGGTCGGTAGACCTCGCCTCACTCGCAGGCGCACCGTGGCCAATCAGAAAGAGGCAGACTTCCACGCTCACCTCGATGCTTGCGCGGCAAGCGGCGCTGTAGCCTGCGGCCGTATCAGGCGATGAAACTGCCGCCCGAAATAGATGAGACCGTCGCCATCCGGGCGCAACGCGATGTGGCGGATCTGCGCGAACATGACCGAGTGCGAGCCGACCTGCTTGATGTCGACGATCTCGCCTTCGAGACTGACGATCGCATCTTCCAGCACCGGCGCCGACGACGCGCCTGCCGTCCATGCGTGGCGCCCGAAGCGCTCGTCCATCGAGCACGCTGTCATGCCGGCAAAATCGCGCGCGAGCTCCTGGCACTCCGCGGCAAGCACATTGATGCACACGCTGCGGTTGCGATGCAGTACGTCATGCACGTAGCTGGCCTGATTGATACAGACGAGCATGGTGGGAGGCGCGTCCGTTACCGAGCACACCGCGCTTGCGGTGATGCCGCAGCGGCCGCCGGGGCCATCCGTGGTGATGATGTTGACGGCGGCCGGCAGGCACGCCATCGCGTCGCGGAAACGTTTTCTGGTGTCTTCGATCGTCACGTTGTTTTCCTTCTGCATTGCGTGAGGCGGGGCGTGCTACCTTACGGAAAAGGCGTGACCGGCGGCACGCCGGCGAACAACGCGCCGGACGCGTCATAGGTGCCTTCGCCCAGAAACGCATGCTGCGTCACGACGATCGAATCGCGCACGAGACGCTGCAGCCGGCTCTCGCGATAGATCGCAGCGATGCCCGCCATCTGATAGGCCTGCATCACCACTTCGGCGCCGACCTGCGCGGCGTGTGTCGCGCTGAGGCGCAACAGATTGGCCTGCTCCTGCGAGACGGCATCGCCGTCGATAATCGTCTGCCACGCGGTTTCGGCCGATTCGTAGAAGAACGCGCGGGCGCTGCGCCAACTGGCCTCCGCTTTCGCGAGGCCCGAGCGGTAATAGCCGCGATCGGCGAGGCGCGGTGCGCCGGTCGTGGTTTTGGTCGAGCCGGACATGCCCGTGAGCAGATCGAGTGCCGCTCGCGCGAGACCGATATTCACGGCGGCGTGCACCTGGGCCTGATAGGCGATAGCCGGGTAGCGGTAGAGCGGTTCGTCGATCAGCGCCGCGCCGCCGCGTACGAAGGTCCATTGTGCATCGACGAATTTTTCACGCAGCCGCAGATCGTGGCTGCCGGTTCCCTGCATGCCGACTACGTTCCAGTTTTCGACGATCTCGACCTCATGCGCGGGGAGCACCGCGGTAAACGGCTTGCCCGCAGCCGCTCCGCCGGCGTTGGCGGGCGTGCCGCCAATGCCGACGCCGATCCAGTCGGCGCCTTTGCAGCCGCTCGCGAAGCGCCATTGCCCGCTGACCAGGAAGCCGCCCGGCGCCGGGTTCGCGGGTTGCAGCGGATAGAGGCCACCCGAGAAAACCTGATCGGGGCCGGTGGCGTAGATCTGCTGTTGTGTTTCGATCGGCAGCGCGGCGAGATAGGTGTTCGCCGAGCCGAACGCGGCGACCCAGGCTGCGGAGCCGTCGGCGAGCGCAATGCGTTCGAGTATCCGCAGGAATTGCGCGGGCGGCAGCGCGTCGCCGCCGAAACGTTGCGGCGTGCTTGCGCGAAAGATGCCCGCGCGCTTCATCTTCGCGATCATGTCGCGCGGCACATGCGAGAGTTGATCGAACTCGTCGCGGCGGCGTTCGATCTCGCCGATCAGCGCATCGAGCGTGATCGGGCCCGCGTAGTCGGGATACGAGTCCGTGTGACCGATTGCATGAGGCTCGTAGGCGTAGGTCGAATGACTGCTCATCGGAAGGCTTTGCATGGTGACGGCTTGAGAATTGGAGTGAATGAGTTCGAACGAAGCGGTGTCGACGGGGCGTCAGACGCTTTCCTGCCCGGCGTGCTCTTTGGTCGTGGCCTGAAGCCGCAGTGCTTTGGGAAAGGTCTCCGGTGCGAAACAGGTGGCGAGTACCGTGATCAAACCGAGTACGACGAGATAAATAGCCACCGGCGCGGCGCTGCGGTAATGCGCGAGCAGCGCGGTCGCCACCATCGGCGAGAGTCCGCCGCCGAGTACCGACGAAATCTCGCGGCCGATACCGAGCCCTGAGAAACGCAGATGCACAGGCAGCAACTCGCTGATGAAAGCAGGCTGTGCGCCTTCGAGAATGCCGAGCGTGATGCTGTTGGCGAGTACGAGCGCCGTAATGACTTTCCACAGCACGCCGGAGCCGAGCAACGCGAAATACGGGTAGGCGACCAGCACCATCGCCACCGCACCGGCGAGATAGACCGGCTTGCGGCCGATCCGGTCCGTGAGGCGCCCCATCAACAGGGACACGGGGATCATCAGCAGCATCGACACGGTCAGACCGCCGAGCATCCAGCTCGATTTGAGGCCGATGAACTGGCCATACGCAATCGAGAAGGCGAAGAAGATGTACGAGGCGGCGCCTTCACCGAAGCGCAGGCCGAACACCGTCAACACCTGACGCGGGCATTGGCGCAGCACTTCGACGATCGGCATGCGGGCGTCGCGGTGCGTGGCCTTGACTTCGGCGAACTCCGCGCTTTCGTCGACGGAGCGGCGCATCCACAGGCCGAGCGCGACCAGCACGGCGCTGCAGAGGAACGGCACGCGCCAGCCCCAGCTGTGAAAGTCGGCGGGCGAGAGCGTTTGCACGAGAAGAAACGCGGCGGTGGACAGCACGAAGCCGAACGCCGCGCCGCACGGACTCCAGGCCGCAAGGGCGCCGCGTCTCGCGGCCGGCGCGTTTTCGTGGATCAGCAGGATGCTGCCGCTCCATTCGCCGCCGGCGGCGAGGCCTTGCAGAATGCGCAGCAGCACCAGCATGACGGGCGCCGCGAGGCCGATTTGCTGATAGGTCGGCAGAAGGCCCATGCAGACGGTGGCCGTGCCCATGACGAGCAGCGTCAGCATCATGACCGTCTTGCGGCCGTAGCGGTCGCCGATATGGCCGCACAACACGCCGCCGATGGGCCGCGCGATGAAGCCCACCGTAAAGCCGCCGAATGCCGCGATCGTGCCGGTCAACGGATCGCTGCCCACCGGAAAGAACAGCTTGCCGAACACGAGCGCGGCGGCGGTGCCGTAGAGAAAAAAATCGTACCATTCGAGCACCTGACCGAGCACGGCGGTCGTCACTGCGCGACGAACCTTGCTAGTGGGCCGGATTGCGGGCAGGGGTGTCAGAGCGGCTGTCGCGTCAGAGTTCATGGCAGGTGGAGGGTCACGATGTGGAGGGTCGCGCGTTCTCGCCATGTTCGTTGTTCGGCTGGAGCGGCGAGACGAGCCCGGCAGGCATGTCGAACGATAGGACCGTGAAAAAACGCGGTCAAATTCGGGCCAAAAATGGCCGTCATGAATCGTATGCATGACGGTTACGCTATTTCGCTAGGGCTATCGGGGCTATCGGGGCGACGGCGGCGGTTGCGTTTCTTCGGAACGCCAATGCTGTGGGCTTTCGTTCGGGCAACTGAGATTTGGCCATGCGCAGGCCATGCCACTACACTGTGTGGTCTTATCCTGCGAATCACGGAGGGAACTGGAATGCAACTGACCGACTTCGATACGCTGACCTTCGACTGCTACGGGACGTTGATCGACTGGGAAACCGGCATTTTCGAAGGTTTGCGGCCGCTCCTCGCACGTGTCGAACCGCCCCTCACGCGTGATCAGGTGCTCGAAGCGCACGCATGGCATGAATCGTCGCAGCAGAAGTACACGCCTGCGCGGCGTTATCGGGAACTGCTGCCGATCGTCTACAAGCGTCTCGCGGAGGAGTGGCAGGTGCCGTACACGCTCGCCGATTGCGTGGCGTACGGCAAGTTCATTCAGAACTGGCCGGCGTTCGACGATTCGGCCGCGGCGTTGCAATACCTGAAGCGGCATTACAAGCTCGTGATTCTGTCGAACGTCGACAATGAAAGCTTTGCTTGTAGCAACGCGAAATTGCAGGTCGAATTCGACGCGATCTTCACGGCCGAAGATGTCGGTTCATACAAGCCGTCGCCGCGCAATTTCGAGTACATGCTGGAAAAGCTGGGCGAACGGGGCGTGGCCAAAGAGAAGATTCTGCACACGGCCGAGAGCCTGTTCCACGACCACCAGCCGGCGAACGCGTTCGGCCTGGCGTCGTGCTGGATTTATCGGCGGCACGCGAAGCAGGGCTTCGGCGCGACGATGGATCCGGGTTCGCAGCCGAAAGTCGATTTCCGCTTCAATAGCATGGCCGAACTGGTGAAAGCGCATCAGCAGGCTTTGCAGCCCAAGTAGCGAGCGAGCCGGAATCAGCGCTGCGGCGCACCGGTTCTCGCGAGCGGTGGTTGATGCGGGCGCTACTGCGTGGGTGCCTGTGCTTTATGCTTCACGCAGTCCGACGTGAACGCCATGCTGGCCTGATCCGGCGTCATGTGCGGCGCGTCCGGGCTGTAGATCTTTTCGATGATGGCGTTGACCGCCTGACGGTCCGCCGCATCCTTGTAATAGCGGGCCGCCTGATCGAGCGCTTGTGTCCGGGTCTTTTTGTGCGCGCGCCACGAGGCCACCTGACCGGCGATATCGCCGATTGCAAAGCACTGATCGCTGACGGTTTGCGCAACGGCTCGAGCGGCCGGTTGCGCGAGGCACACCGCAAGCAGCGCGGATACAACTACGCGTTTCATTCCCTGAATCCTGTGGTTAGATGAGCAACGGTGCGAAAGCGCTGGCATCCACCACCGCGGCAACCGAACGGGTCGACAACGCCGTAGTTTATCGGGAACTCACGTGCAGCGTTTTTTCACGCACGGCCCGCTCGGGCGTTCAATGTCCAAACGACTCGGTCTTCGACGCGCTCACGTTCGCCACATGTGGCCGTGCCGCCTGCTTGATCAGCAACGCCACGCACGCAATCAGACCCGCCGCCGCGACCATCGCGAAGATGCCCGCGAAGGTGAAATGGCGGCGCGTAAGTTCGGCCACGAGGAACGAACCCGCAATGCCGCCGAAGCGTCCAATGCCGAGCATCCACGCCACGCCCGTGCCGCGGCCTTCGGTCGGATAGAACGCGGCGGCGAGCGCCGGCATCGACGATTGCGCGGTGTTCATCAACACGCCGGCCACGAATACGATGAACACGAGCGCGCCCACGTTGCCTACCGCCTGGCCGATGAAATACACGCTCACGGCCGTCAACGCATAGCAGGCCGCAATGATCCGGTTCGCGTTGAAGCGGTCCATCAGCACGCCGCACAGCACCGCGCCCACGCCGCCGAGCGGGAACAGCGCGGAAATCAGCGTCGCGCGTTGCGGCGTGAGTCCTGCGTCTTTCAGCAGGATCGGCATCCAGTTGATCGACGCGTAGAAGATGACGAGGCCCATGAAATAGGCAACCCACAGCATCACCGAGCCGATGATGTACGAGCGCGACAGCACCACGGCCACGCCCTTGCCGCCGGTTTGCGGCGCGGTTTCGGTCATGATGAAGGCGCCCGCTTGCGCGGCTTCGGCCGAAATGCGCGAGAGCGCCGCGCGAATCCGTTCGACCGGCTGGCTATTGGCCACCATGTAGCGCACCGACTCCGGCATCTGGATTACCAGCACGACCAGAAGCAACAGCGGAGTAATGCCGCCGAGCAGCAGCACGCTTCGCCAGCCGAAATGCGGAATCATCCACGCCGCGAGAAATCCGCCGAACGCGGCACCCAGCGGAAAGCCGCAGAACATCAGATTGATCACCGTCGCGCGGCGACGATCCGGGCAGTATTCGCCCATCATCGTCACGGCGTTCGGCATGGCCGCGCCGAGACCGACACCGGTGATGAAGCGCAGCGCGGTCAATTGTTCGATGCTGTGCGAGAAGGCCGAACCGAGGCACGCCACGCCGAACAGCAGCACGGCGCCGAGCAGCATGGAGCGCCGTCCGAGCCGGTCGGACAGTGGTCCCGAGCCGAGCGCGCCGCAGGCAAGACCGAACAGCGCCGCACTCAGCACAGGCGCGAGTGCCGGCCTTGTGATGCCCCATTCGGCGATCAGCGAAGGCGCAATGAAGCCGATCGCGGCCGTGTCAAAACCGTCCAGCAGGACAATGATGAAACACATGAAGAAGACGAGCCACTGGAACGGCGAAAACGGATGGTCGTTGATGAAGGTCTGAACGTTCACAGCGTGACTGCGACTCATGATGTGTCTCCTGACTGCGGAATACGGAAAGGCCCGCCGTAACGAGCGGCCATTGTGCGGGCGAGCCGGTCGTCATTTGATTTCCGTTTCTAGTTTGTTCGTATGTAGAACCGTGATTCTTTATTCGAACAAACATCGAACTGTAAGTAATTCGACAACGAAGGGTCAACGCGGGATTACCCGACACTCTCGTGGATGCCCTCGAACCTCACGCCGCCTGCCCGCGAGTATTCGCCGCCGGTGTTCTCGCGCGCGAGCGTATGGTCCGCAAGCGCAGCGCCTACCTATTGCCTACCTATTGTGTAGCGTTCAGCTTCCGCCATAGCGTCGTCTTGCTGATGCCGAGCGCCTTACAGACCGCGTCGCGGTCGCCGTCGTGCGCGGCGAGCGCGGCGCGGATTTCGTCAGCTTCCACGTGACGGCTGCGCTCGCGCAGGGATAGCGCGGCTTTCCTGCCGCGCGCGTGGGGCCCGACGATTTCAGGCGCGACCGTGCGCAACATGTCGCGTGTGAAAGCGGCTTCCGTAGTGTCTTCGGGAACCGCGTCCGCGTCGGCGAGTTCCACGGCGATCCGTTCGATCACGTTCTGCAATTCGCGCACGTTGCCGGGCCACGCGTAACGTCTGAACGGTTCATCGAGTGCGGCGAGCAGGTGTTCGGCGGCGGCCGCGTCGGGCAAACGCGCGGCGAGCCTCGGTTCACGCGCCGCGGCTTGCAGCAGCAGTTCGACGGCGAGCGGCAGCAGATCGGTCGGCCGCTCGCGCAGCGGCGGCAGTGCGATGCTCAGAATGTTGAGACGGTAGTAGAGATCGGCGCGAAAGCTCCCTGCTTCGATGCCCTCGGTCAACGCGCGATGCGTCGCCGCGACCACGCGAATGTCGACCCGCGTGGGCTCGGTCGAACCGAGCCGCACGACTTCGCGCTCCTGCAGCACGCGCAGAAGCCGGCTTTGCAACGACAGCGGCATCTCGCCGATTTCATCCAGAAACAGCGTGCCGCGGTGTGCCACTTCGATCAGCCCCGCCTTGCCGCCCTTGCGCGCGCCGGTGAACGCGCCTTCCTCGTAGCCGAACAGTTCGCTCTCCAGCAGCGCCTCGGGAAACGCGCCGCAATTGATCGCGACGAACGCGAAGTCGCGCCGCGCGCCCAGCTGATGCATGCTCTGCGCGACCATCTCCTTGCCCGTGCCGCTTTCGCCGAGGATCAACACGGTGGCGTCCGAGCGGGCATAGCGTTTGACGAGCGTGCGCACCCGTTCGATCGATTCGGACGCGCCGACGATATCGGCGAGCCGGTAACGCGCGCTGAACTGCTGCACACGCTGGCGCGAACGCAAGGTCCGGTCGAGCCGTTCCACCGCGCGCGATTCCTGAAACGTCAGCACGGTGCCCGCCGCCGAGCCGGTGCTGGCAAGCGGCCCGCGATGCACGACATAGCTCGCGCCGCGTACCGTGCAGAACGTGTCGCCGTCCGCGTCCGGCAGGCTGCCCGCGAGATCGGGCGCGAGTTCGAGCAGCACGCGGCCCACCGCATTCGCCGCATCTAGGCCGAGCACGCTCGCAAGGCGCTGGTTCATCGCTTCGACCCGCCCTTGCGCGTCGAGCGCGACTACGCCGTCGCGCAGATGCTGCAGCAGATTGTCGAGCCGTTGACGCCGAACCGTTTCCCGCCGCGTGGCCTGGGCGACTTCGAGCGCCGTATCGAAAGCCGCGCGCACCGAGGCGCGCGAGTAGAGAAACACCGCGCCCATGCCGGCATTCGCGGCCAGATCCGTGACGAGTCCGGGGCCGACCACCACGTCGATGCCGCGATCGCGCAGATCGAGCACGACGCTCTCCGCGTCCTGCGCCGATTGATAGGAAGCGAACGTGACGTCGAGTGCATAGGCTGCCGAGAAGCGCAGCACTTCGTCGGGCGTGTTGCCGTGCGTGACGAGTGCGACCTTCGCGCCGTCGCGGCGCGCGCGAGCGAGCGCGTGCATCACGTCGAAACCGGTCGGGCCGATCAGCACGACTGGCACTGAGACGCGCGTCTTCAGATACGCGCCGTTCGAGCCGCCGGCAATCACGACATCGGGACGACCCGTGCCCGCGGCTTCCACTTCGCGCACGGCGTCTTCGAAACCGTGCGCGACGATGCGCAGGTCCGCGCGTTCCACATATTCGCCGGCGATATCGAAAAACAGATCGCGCAGGCGGCTGATGCTGAGCGCCCAGATGCGGGGACGCTGGGCGGTTTCGAAAAGAGGTGTGCTCAAGGCGGGGCGGCTCGCGGCGGGGCTGGAAATGTCCGTCTATTATGCGCGCATCCATTTCTAATTTGAAATCAGCATTTCACTTGTGAAATCGATGGCGATCCGGCGAGGCCGGGAGTCTTTTGTTAAATCAGGCACTTAGCGCGCACTCGGGCGGCTGGCCCGTTCTTTGCGTTTTAAGGCCCGGTGAAGCATCCCCCATACATCTGGAATCTGGAGACAGTCATGAGCGAAGCAGATAACAGCACGCCGAACACGGGCGCGTTCAAACCGAAAAAATCCGTCGCCCTGTCGGGCGTGACGGCGGGCAACACGGCCCTTTGTACGGTCGGCAAGACCGGCAACGACCTGCACTACCGCGGCTACGACATTCTCGATATCGCCAGCGCCT
>Ga0255336_100404_pt1 | contig 73584 bp, 69 predicted proteins | sample MeOH1_35cm_T3_17_FD_189102 | JGI IMG/M metagenome (GOLD analysis project Ga0255336, IMG submission 189102) | Sandy soil microbial communities from University of British Columbia, Vancouver, Canada - MeOH1_35cm_T3_179 | ecosystem: Engineered > Artificial ecosystem > Sand microcosm > Unclassified ... | reverse complement strand
ATGAGGGAGGCCAGAGCAGACTTCAGATGAGGGAGGCCAGAGCAGACTTCAGATAGGGAGGCCAGAGCAGACTTCAGATAGGGAGGTCAGAGCAGACTTCAGATAGGGAGGCCAGAGCAGACTTCAGATAGGGAGGTCAGAGCAGACTTCAGATAGGGAGGCCAGAGCAGACTTCAGACGAGGAAGGCGAGACATCGAGAGGAATCACAGAAAAGACTGATCCAGAATTCCGCTCCTCTTTCCCAATTTCGAAATATGCGATTCCTCGTTCAGCCCAACTGGACACGTCCAAGGTATCGACATGAACAAGAATAGCAATTGGATCTCAGCATTCATCCGCCACGCTTCTGATCAGACATATTGACCTTTCAAAGCGAAATCTGACACGACGAGCCCCAGAGAACAAACGCTGACGTTTGAATGACGCCGACTGTTTCTCCAGACACCTTAGTGGTCATCAGATTCATCCCTCTAAACATCGTTTCTGAGCATATGCAGTAATCCAAGTCAGCTATGCTTGGTGTGGCCTTCCGCCAAAGGCACCAGAACTGGCATCCTCTGACCGTCGAATTTCCAGGCTTATCACCAACCGCTTCTTGTTTTATCGATGACTGTGTCTGGAGTCCTGGCTGACTGTTTTCCTGGAGTAGCGCGATCAGAATAGATAAGCTGTCTGTCACGTACTCATGACCAGAGGTTCGTAACCAGAGCTCTCCGCAGCCAAGCGGTCACTGGCCGACCAGCTAGGGACGCTCCAACGCTAGTAATATATATGCGGACGGTCAAAGACTCTTCTGACGGTTGCATTGAATCTTGGCTCCGGAACGTAGAGTCAAAGGCCATCAAGATCGATCAATTCAAGCATGCCCGGCCAAATTCTCGGCAGATCTCCAGTGATGCCCTTGTCTCCCTAACTGCAATTGGCATTTGAAGGAATTGTGGCGGCTGGGAAGCGAGGCAAGGGTAATTATGGACTAACTGGCAACTTTCATATCTTCCTTCTTGACCCATTTGTAAGTGAATCAAGACTTTGACAAGGACATGTAATGCGAGAGATTATGGGCTAGATTTTATATGGCTCCCTTTTCAGACTAATCGAGTCTGGCGATAAGGTGGGGAGTCTTGATGAGAAGGAGAGAGGACCAAGGCCTGGCCGACTTCCTGGTTGGTCATTTTACCTCTCCACCTCCATCTCAGTAAGCACGGTCTCGGTGCCGTCAAGACCAAACAGGACAACAGAACCATAGAACGAGGCCAACAAGTGTAGAGTGTAATAGAACAATCAAGTTCGACGATTCCTCTTCGATGAAGGGCCGACGACTGAGTAAATGTAACTCCTCCTTCATTGAAGACACAAGAGCTTGGTATCCGACATGGATCGACGGATAGATGCGACGTAGAATTGTAAATGTATTTAGATCAGAGACGTTAATGATGATGACAAGAGGAGGAGGGGGAGGATGACGCCATAACGAAAGTCGTCAGGATAAGAACCAAGAAAAGCTTCGTTGGGCGGCAACCAGTGAAGAGCAAGTTGCAAATAGCGCAGTAAAAGGTAGTGATATTCAATCCAACCCATCCATGGTCCATCCCATCGAATGTAGATGTCAAAACCAGATCCTGACCATCACAACTTTTGGTCTTGTCTCTGTGACGAAACTTCTACTCCTTTGACGGACTGATTCCTCCTGCAGCGCTGTCCTTGCATCGTGGTCAACGGCGCCGAATGCCAAAACGGATTTCCGCACCAAGCACATCCGGTACTCAGGTTCAACATCCCCAGCCGAAAATCAGCTTCGGTCAAGATGTCCGGTCACGTTTGGGCCGGAAGGCCCCCATCCTCTCGTCAGCTCTCGGTTCATTAAGCGGCCATCTTTCCCGCAGACCGGTGCTGCTCGACGGGCTGCTTCGAATTGCGCCAGATGTATCCGGCCAATTCGTCACACGCAACCACGTGGTACTTGCTGGTCTTGTCGGCTTTCAGGTAGGGGGCCGACGTCTTGCTGCAGATGATGCTGATATCCTGCAGACTTTCGATGGCCTCTCGGTCGGCGTCATCAATGTCAACCGACATTTCAAGAGCGCAATCCTGTCACTTTCGTTAGATCTTGTCGTCCGGCAGTTGACGGGAGGAGTCCCGACTTACACATTTCCAAGTCAGTCTTCGATGTGTCTTGGGCGGCTTCGGTCGAATCAACTGGTTGATGAGATCTTCCAGCCGATCACCGCTGCCGTTCTCGGCCGGCCTGCTCACGGCCGGAGGCGATCGCTGGCTCTGTAACGGTGGCGGAGCGAGATTGTAACCTCTCCGCTCCGGTGGCGTCGATGGAGGAACCGCTCGGGGGGAAGGCGCGGGAGCCAGAACGGGGCCGGCCATCGATGTCGGAGGAGTAGGGGTCAGCGGAGGAGCGGGGGGCAGAGAAGACGGATGCGGTAGTGCCGGCTGCAGAAGCGGAGCAGAGGGCGGGCGTGACGTGCCATTCGTCGTCGACGGAGCCAGCACATTGCTGGGGCGGCGAGATTCGCGCGGGCTCTCTGCGGTGCGGGAATCTGGATACAAGGGGGCGTCAGATCCTCGATCACTGCTGTGCCTTCGAGACGAGGCGTCGGCATTTCGCGCCGTCGCCTCGGCGGCTTCGGTCGATGAGGCCACGGGCGCTTCTCTCATCGACACATCGCGGTCGCGCGTGATGTACGGTCGCTCGCTCGCGGCGGGGGGTTGATCGATCAAGACGTGGCGGCCGTTGCCGACTTCTTTGATGATGCCCTCCCGGACGGCCCAGGTGGTCAGATCTTCGTCCTCCCTTTCGTCCTTGGAATCGACAATGTCGCGGGAGAAGTGGCCGCCCACGTGCTCCATTCGCTCGTTCCAGCTGCCTTCCCCTTCGAAGAAGCGGCCGCAGAAGCCACAGGTGCTGCGCTGGGGCGGTTTCCGCTTCTCCTGCCAGCATCGATTCCGCACTTCCTCGAGGCTGTCTTCAAAGGCACGCCATTCATCCGGATTGTTGGAGTTGGACGAGCCCGGCCCCGAATCCGGCTTGTGCATGCGCCGGTGGTGCTGAGTGAATAAATCCTTTCGGTTGAAGTCGTTGTACACCCGCTTGTGCCCGGGCACGTTGGGATTCAGATCGGGGTTGCACGAGCCCACATCGCATCGATAAAACCCCAGTTGCAAATGTTGAATCGACACATGCCGCTTCCATTCGTTCTTGGAACTCAACGCGACGTCGCACCCGTAATGGCTGAACGAGCAGATAAACTTACGCTTGGCCGGCTCCGATCTCTTCGACCCCGACCCGGGACTCTTGCGCGCACGAGGCTTGACGATCCGGCCAGGATGGGAGTCGGAGCCGCTGATCGACTGCAGCGAGTCTTTTCGTGGCCGTGGTTTGATGATCCGGTCGGAGGGACTGCCTCGAAGCGATGCCGACGTGATGTTGATGTTGGACTCGGTCGCCATCCTGGGCACGGACTTGGCCGGGCCTTGGTGCGCGACTCTCAATCGCTCGACGACGACGCTGGGTCGGCCAGATCAGTTGGTCGTCATGCCCGAGCGCGGTTGGCGATGAAAATCCGCTGGATTGCTCGACGACAGTGATGACGAGCTGAATCAAGGCTCAAATTCGACCGAGATTGCCAAGGCGGCCTGGTGCAAGGTGGCGGATAAGATTCGGCCACGGCCAAGTGGGCAACGAGGCTTTTAGCCTGGAACAAACCTGTAAGGCTGCGCGCCTGTAAAGCAAATTCTGCGCGGCCGCTGATTGTCGTCGTTGTCCTCCCCTTCCTGGCAGTCACTGCCTCTCTCGCCAGATGCCAGAGGATCGCGAGAAACAAAAAGAAGAGATGTTTGTCTCTCTTCCACTGGCCTCCTGTCGCCGGAGCCCCGTCGGCACGCCTGGCAGGGTTTGGCCGCGGAAAGGGTGCAGTGGCAGCGGGAAGGATGAGAGGGGCCAAGGCTGCACGCCATTTCTCCCCATCGACTCGTGCCAGCAGATGGCAATGGCAGCGGCAGCTAGGCGGGCGAGGCTAGGTACGACCTTGTGGTGTCAGTTTCCTAACTAGTGGGCCAACCCCTCTCTCTTCCCTCCCCTCCGAGTCGCAAGAGTGCCCAAACACGACCTGGCTTCCTTGCACCGGCGGCCCTCGGGTCATGGATGGATGCATGTCCCCATTCCAGACGCTACTGGCTTGCACGGTTCTTGTACTTCTTATCTGTGCACCGCTCAGCTGCAGGTCGCTCAAGTCAATGACACGGACCCTCCGTTCCATTAAAACGCGCCATGTACCTCTGTCAGAGCCACCAGCGCAAGGCTTTGGAGCCTTGCGTCCCAGCCTCATCCCAACGATCAGATGAAATTGGCGTCTTTGGGCCAATACTTGGACGGTCGTAGAAGCATTTGGACGGACTGGTACTATTGTGCGTGCTGGAGGACGCTCAGCAGTACAATCATTCCCCCCCTGTCCGGCCATTATTTGTCTTATCTTGCTGCTTCAGTCGGGCCCTGGCTGCCGTTACATTGCGAAGGTCGGAGAGAAGTCTCAAAGTTTGCTGTCTGCTGGCCTCCTCCCAACTCTGTTTCTGTTTCTTACTGTCATCGACCGCGGATATCGACGTGCGTGATTTTTGGATCGATGTTCTCATCTTGTGAGCGCCCTCTCGTCCAGCCGAGGAGATGCAAAATACCGCGCACCCCGCAACAGAAGAGCAAGGAGGCACACACGGCGTATTGCTAGTTCCACCAGCCACTTGTCACCGACCTGGCCGACCTCACCAGGGTAGAGCAGTTCTGCAGGCTGGTGAGAGGGAATTTCGCCGATTTCCGTCTTCCAGCTTGTGCCTGACCTACCCCGCATCGCCGGTCCCCGCAGGTCCGGAACAAATATTTTCCAGCTCCGGTCAACTATAGCGTCAGCAACACTGAAAAAATCTTTCCAGGAGGGCTGAGCCGCAGCCTTCTTCCTCATACGTAACTCCTTCCTCGTTGGTGCAAATTATGACACATCGCCTCATTTTTCATACCGCCACTACCCAATACTTTGGTTGCTGCGCCGTTCGCCCTGAGCCATTTCCAGAAATTTCCCCTGCTCGTGATCAAACGTTGTGTCAACGTTTTGCACTTTTGGACGCCATTACGCCAGAGGCCACGAGGTTGACGAAATCCTGGCGCTTGATGAGACGACGCCTGACGGTAGAATGGTTTGAGTGCGGAGGACCCATGACCTGAAAATCTTGCACGAGTTACATCGATGGCTGCCGAGGGGTACGGTAGGTGTCGCTATATAAACCAGGCAGGAGTTGACCTCAAAGTCTGGGGTGGTCAAGCTTCGATCGTCACAGCACATTAAGCATAACTTGAGCGCAGAATCCACATCCCGTCCATATCCGGCAAGGCAGATCCCTATTACAGCCCCCAAGATGTCGACATCCCGCAACTCCTCGGTCGGCTCGACCTCTTCCTCTGTCCCACAGCCAAAGCAACACCGTGTCAGCTCGATTTGCGTCGAGAAGGGCAAGTGGTATGACTGCCTGCGTCCCACCACGACTCCCTACCAGGGCTTCGGCAGCATTGCCAACTTTGCAAAGATGACCGCCAACGAGCAGAACGCCGGTACCGATGAGAGCTGGACAGAGGAGATTTACGGCAAGCTGGGCGAAACCAAATAAATGAATCGCGATCAAGGGTAGGCAAGGAAGACCGCTGCCGCGGGCGGCGTGCCCTCCCAGCCTCGACTCGATACCACGCAATCACCACGACATGACACGAAATGAAGCACTTGCATATTCATCACTCAGACTCGCATCATCAAGCACGAGCACCATGTATCTATTTAATTTGTCCGGCAGTGCGGGCCGGGTATGCCGCGACCTCTGAAAGCATTTTCTGGTCCTTGGGTGTCGACACGGGCTGATCACGACATCGGCGGCGTTGATTCGGTTAGCACTATTCGTTTTCAAGGATTGCATCCAGCCACATGCACCACCATTTGGGAGGGCTCTGTATAAATTAGAGATTTGAGAATAATGCTACAATTCCTACCCAATGCTCGTCTATCAATCCTCGTCCTATGCAGCAGCGGGGACATCTGTCTCTTTGGTGTCTTGGAACCCTGCCTCTGCGTCGTTCTTCCCCTCCGGCACGGTATGTGCCATGTCTGCGTCTTTGCCTTTGCCGGCTTGATCTTCTTTCTCTTTGACTTCAGGTTGCACATCATCAGCGGCGCCATCAGCAGCACCATCAGCAGCGCCATCAGCAGCGCCATCAGCAGCGCCATCAGGAGCGCCATCAGAAGCGCCATCTTTCTCCCCCCCTCCCTTCTGCTGGACATCTGCACCATGGCCGTTTTCGTCACCCTGATCATGGGCCGCGTCGTCAACTTCTTCGTGAGTGTCAACCTTCTGGTCAGCGGCACCCTCGCCATCATCCTCCCTCTCCTTGTCCCTCTCCTGCTCGACCAATGCCTTCAAATTACTCCCATTTTGTATCTTCTCACACAGCATGAATCTGCGTCCACTAGCCCTCAAGGCGCGCCACACGCGGCCCGCCTGTCGGTCTTCAATCTCCCCTTTCTCCTCCTCGGTCGCAAATTCCATGTCCAGCTCGTCCATCTGGATCCCTTTCCAGTACTCGTCCATGTTGGGCACCCGGTGTCGCCGGTCGGGATGTTTCAACGCCTCGAGAGGCTCCGCCGTGGACAGAAAGCGCAAGTCGGCGGCGCCAGGAGGCAACGGGAGGGCGCTCTTCTGGCAGCGCTTGGCCAGCGTCTCTTGTGCGTCCATGTGCGTCTGGACGTCCACGGGTGGGCGCGAGATGGTCGGGCAATTCTCCGCCTTCCATCGGACCCAGTTCTTATCCCGCGAGAGCACTGTATCGACCATCCTGTAGTAGAATTTGCCTTCGTTGCCGTTGCCTTGTTGCAGGTACGCCGCGATACTCGCCCTCGTCGCCTGCGCCCATTTCGTATCATCATCCGACAGCGTGTACGAGTAGAGCACCGACTTGTTGGTGAGACCTTCGAACTTGGCCTTCGCCGCCGGGGCCAGGCTCAGGAGAAAGTCGATCATGATCAAGGCTTGCACGAGAATATGCCGCCGGAACGCAACGTCGTGGACTTCCAAGTCGAACAAATCTCGATTGGTGAGATATTTCGGATTGAAGGTCGAGGCCGACGAGCTTGCGCCATCAATCTCGGCGAGCTTCCGTTTGGTGCCTCGTTTCATGTCGGGGGTCATGCTCGGTGCCGCATTGCTGGAGACGCCTTTGAAGCAAGATAGAGTAGCCCCGATCCCGTCTTTGAACGTCGCCATCGCCGCCGGGTCGAAGAGGCGTGTGGGGGAAGAAAACAGCGACTGTAACGACCAAAACTTCGGATATAATGCGTCGAGGTCTGGCGGGCCTTCTGGCTTTGCATCAGCCTTGAGAGACTTGGGCCCGGTCGATGTGCTGCGCGCGGTTTTCTGGGATTGGTCGACGTCGGGCAGGGTCGAGGCGGGTGTTTGGGAGCCCGAAGTCACTTGTGATACTTCGGTATCAATCTCCATCGGCTTGATGGCATTTTCAGACTTTTGGGGGGCAGGGTCGAATGTCGTCACATTTTCGACATGGAACTCCCCTCGCAAGTTCACCGAGCTCTTGTCCCCCAACGGAAAGCTTTGGAAGAGGAATATGAATACTCTTCCGCAGAAAACCGTGTCTTCGGCACGGGACAGACGGCGCAGCAACTCATTGCAACACCGGAGGATGACGAGGCTCTTGTGCTTGAAGTGCTTTGCTGTTATTCTTTCCCGGCGCGATTCCAAGTAGTCAAACACGCTCCGGCATCCATCGATGGTTTGGCTGTCAAGAAGTTCTTCGACCAGCCAGAATCCAAGGCCAGGCTCGCAAAGATCGTTGTCCGAGAGGACGGTCACGAGGTCTAACAAAACCCATACTTGCGCAAAGGCCGGATCGGAAATGTCGACGGTAGCGAGCAAGTCGACGAACCGCTCGCGAAAGACGGTTTCCAGGGCCGCATTGTGTAGCTGGAGAGCCTCAGACGCGGCCGACCCGCGTCGGATGTCCCTGATCTGGTGGAGTAAATCGACGCAGTCCGCCTCCGTGACGGGGGAGTCGATTTCATATTCCTCCCGCGCTCCAACAAGGCGCTGTATCTGCGACTCGATGAGAGGCTTGTACGTCGCGACAGACTCTATCTCTGCTGCGGACATCTTGGAGACTGTCCGGCAAAGTCATTGACCGTGGGCCAACGGATCAACTCGCATGTCGGCGGAGAGGGAGGCGGCGGCGTTTCCGAATGACGGTGATGGCGATCGAGTTCTCGGTGACAAAGAAAGATCTGATCCCACGGTCGGATGCGCAGGACCAACTGCAGGACACTACCCTACAGCGGTTGCAGACAATACTGGCTGGCCAAGGGTCTGTGGAGAGGGTTTAGCGTGGTTTGCGGAGTTTTGGCTGCGCTCAACTTTTGATCCAGCAGCAGCACTGGACAACCCCATGGCCAACGCGCAATGACCGGCCTACAGCTGCGGCCAGCACTGGCACCGGCTCCCGATATCTCTGCTACAGCGCCAAATGTCTCGACGGAGAACCACTGGGACTCCCTCGCCAGGAAGTACTGGCTCGATTCGACCCCGACCAAGGTCAAGCCAGAGGTGATCAAAACAGAGATATGGGACCCCTTGGAACGAGAGTCTTTTTCATTCCGCGCACTCGTTCCACTGGAAAGCTCTCAAATTCTTGAACGGTTCCTCTGGCCGACGTTCTCCTTGGACTCTTCCAACCACCATGTTCTCCTCATCGCCGTCTTTTTCAACGTCAAACGGCGAAGTCGCCTCCAGTCATGGGCCCTGTTCACTCATCGACCGGACGAATTCTCGCATCTCTTTCGCAGAGTTCTCTCCCTGAGCTTGGACTCGTCGCTGTCCGGCCATTCTCGTCTGTGCCTCGTCGACTTTGTCATCGGCGCATTCCAGTCCCTCGAGAATGACAACGTGCGTAAGGAATGCGCGCCTCTGGTGTCCATATCAATCTGGCATCATATACACACCCCAGACGCCCGGGAAAGGCTGATGGAAAAGAGTAACGCTCGACGAAAAGCATGGAGAGCCACTCAGAGGCGGTTTGACTCTGCGGACCCAGAGACCCAATCACGACTTCGGTTCGACCGAGCATGGCTGTACTCCATGGTTCTAGACTTCTTGACGAGGGCAAACGATGCTTCTTCCACCATCGGCTCGGATGACATCACGTACTGTGAGAGATTTGTCGAGTTCATGGTGGATCTGGTCAGTCAGCTGCCCACAAGAAGATACACAAGTGCTTTATTCCGAGATCTCAACGTCCTGCCGGTCCTACAAACGTCGAAATTATATCACAGGGATGGTGCCGTGCTCTTGCGCGATTTGACATCTTTGTTCGACCACTATCAGAATTTTGCGGTCGATGACGTTGGAGGGGAAGAGCTCAGTCATGACTCGCAGCAAAAAGCGCACTACGAAGCCCTGTCACAACTACAAAAGATATCTCTCAAACATTTTGAGAAGAAACTCAAGGTGCTGGCCCTGTCCAACTATGCCTCCATCGACCAGAGACCGGAGTTGGAAGGTCACTTTTCAAGTCTGTCTGAGGTGGAATTGCATCAGCTCTGTACTCTCCTCGGATTTCGCACCTCGTACCCGGCCTCTACGTCCATTGCTCTCAGCAGGCCCGTCATGGTGGAGATCCTAGTATCTGCTTTCTCACGACCACGAGACTTTCAGGGTGCTGTGGCCAAATTTTCAGTTCTACCAACAGAGGAGTCGGTCTACGATCCCATGTTGCTGCGAAATGAGTTGTATGATGGCTCCAAACCCCTCGCCGTGCCGAAGCTGAACCTTCAATATCTCACATTGAGCGATTTCATGTGGCGATCATTCCAACTCTATCAAATGGAGTCATTCTACGGCATCCGGAAGGACCTGGAACATATTATCAGTCGACTCAAGCCACGATCGGGGAGATTGAATGACGACACAGTCTTTGAAGGATTCACCAAGATGGCAATTCCGATCACCGACAAACCGGCCATCATCGAGGTTGGACCTCCAAAGGTGGGCTCCGTGACACCGAGCTTTGTGCGGGCCGAGATCATCCTGGACGTCAGCCGTTTGACCGAGTCGATGCGGGGTGAATGGGACAATTTGAGGCCTCGAGACGTCGTGTTTCTCCTGGCGGTCAGGCCGCCGCTGCCCGACAGTTCATCGCGCACGCTGACCAATGGGCACAGCGGTCACTCGGTCGAAGAGGAACGACCACTCAGAAGGCTGAGAGCGGCCGAGGTCGTACAAGTTTTGGATGATAATGGCCGGGCCCTCCGAGAGGCACAGGGGACAAATGGATATCCCTCCCGGACGAGAAGGAGACGACTGTTGGTGGACATCGACCCGATCGCATACCATGCCGATAAAGAACGGTTGTCACGGGCGAAGTCCGATGTTTACTCCACCATCAACATCGTCGCTCGCAGGCAGGGGCGGGAGAACAATTTCAAACCTGTGCTCGAAACCGTCCACAAGTTGGTCGGATCTCGAACGGCACTTCCATCATGGTTTCAAGAAGTCTTTCTCGGCTATGGTGATGCGAAAAGTGCTTCATACAGTCAACTGCCAGGCCAAATTGAGTCTCTGGATTTGCTCGATACCTTTCTCGACTGGCAGCATCTTACAGACTCCTTCCCCGGCAGACCAGTCGAAGCTGATGCCAGCTGGACATCACCATTGAGCCCGCCCTACGTTTTGCGGTCGGTGGCGAGCAGTCACGACCCGGCTCCGAACAACCCGAAGAAAAGACGGCGCGAGCAGATGGAAGACGCTGAACCGGCCGCCCTGCCTATCAAGGTGTCGACTTACAAACCTCGAAATACAGGTCCTTATCCGGTGGATGTGCCGAAGAAGAACACGATCCGGTTCACGCCGAGACAGGTTGAAGCAATCATATCCGGCACGCAGCCCGGCCTCAGTGTGGTGGTGGGTCCACCGGGCACGGGCAAGACGGATGTTGCGACGCAGATCATCAACCTGCTTTATCACAACTTCCCTTCGGAACGTATTTTGCTCATTGCGCACAGCAATCAAGCCCTGAACCAGCTTTTTCAAAAGATTATCGCCCTGGACATTGACCCACGTCATCTTTTGCGGCTGGGCCACGGTGAGGAAGAGCTCGAAACGGAAGCGTCCTACGGTAAATATGGCAGAGTGGAATCCTTCTTGGAGAACCGACAGGCATATCTGGCGGAAGTGAGTCGACTTGCAGCGTCCATCGGGGCCGAAGGAGCACATGGCAGTTCTTGCGAGACGGCTGATTACTTCCATCAAGTCTTCGTGAAGCCGGCCTGGGCACGCTTCTGGGATGCTGCGAAACAAGAATCCGCCACCTCTGAATCTGTCGTCTCGGCCTTTCCGTTCCATCAATATTTCAGCAATGCCCCTGTACCCTCGCTCTTCCCCCCCGGCTCTTCGCGGGATGAAGTTTGCGAGATCGCGTCGGGATGCCAATACCACATTGACAAGGTCTTCTCCGAGCTCGAGTCGATCAGACCGTTTGAGATTCTGCGCAACGCTCGTGACCAAGCCAATCATCTCTTGGTCAAAGAGGCCCGCATCATCGCAATGACCTCGACGCACGCGGCGATGCGACGTTCGGAAATTGCGGACCTAGGATTCCATTACGACACACTTGTCATGGAAGAGGCCGCACAGATCACCGAGATTGAATCTTTCATTCCGTGTGCAATGCAGAATCCTGATCCCAAAACAGGCGCACTGCCTCTCAAGCGGATTGTCCTCGTCGGCGACCACCTGCAGAACTCCCCGATCATCCAGAACCTAGCTTTACGACAGTATGCGAATTTCGAACAGTCCTTGTTTCAGCGTCTCGTGCGCCTGGGCGTCCCTACGATCCAGCTAGACCAGCAAGGCCGATGTCGCCCGTCTATCGCCGATTTATTCAAATGGCGGTACAGCGAGCTGGGAAACCTACCGCACTTGTCTCAGCTGGCGGAGTTTGCACGAGCCAATGCCGGCTTGCGCTACGAATACCAGTTCATCGACGTGCCAGACTACCAAAGTCAAGGCGAACGCGAACCCACGCCGCATTTTATCCAGAATTTAGGCGAGGCCGAATATGCCGTTGCTCTGTTCCAGTACATGCGGCTTTTAGGTTACCCCGCCCGAAGCATATCGATCCTCACGACGTACGCGGGCCAGAGGGCCCTGATTCGGGACGTGCTTGAGCACCGATGCAGGGGCAACAAGCTCTTTGGCCTCCCTCGTATCGTGACAACGGTCGATAAATACCAGGGCGAGCAGAACGACCATGTCATTTTGTCCATGACACGGACACGGAGTGTCGGGTACCTTCGCGACGTGCGCAGGCTGACCGTCGCCTTGTCCAGAGCTCGCTTGGGTCTGTACATCCTCGGACGCAGAGAACTCTTCGAGACGTGCTTTGAGATGAAGCCTGCAATGGACCTGTTGTTGCAGCGGCCCGATAAATTGGTCGTGACGACGGGTGAGATGTTTCCGACGGATCGAAAATGGGACAGCGAGGTGCAGGGCACCGCGGAGATAGAAGGTGTCGAACATCTAGGACAGTATGTCTACGAAATGACGCAAGCGAAGGTCAAAAGTCTCGGTGGTCAGGTCAGCCTTGCTGTCGCAGAAGAACCTGGGGCCGATGAGGATGGATACGTGAATGGAGCAGGCGAGGAGCCGGATGGAGGCGCTGATCAAGCTGATGAAGAGGATGCTTTGCATGAAGCGGTCTATTAGTCTGCATGGCTTTACTAAGGGAGATCGAAATGGAAATCTGAAGGGGGCCGCCTTCGGCCCCAGCCGGACTCGTTCACACCATCACCGCCCCTCGTCAATATCAGGTCCAAGCTGTTACACATATTTCTCGGAGAGGCCAGCACGGATGTTAATGAGGACATGACCCCATTCCACGGATGACAATACCACCCCGCTAAACAAAAGTCAGACTGGGTCGGGGGTCTGAATTGAAATTGGCCCGCGACGAATCACTAGGCTCAGCAGGAATCATCGAGTCTTTCCATATTTCCCCAGCACGCAACGAGAGCGTTAGGAGCAGAATAAACGGAGTGCTATATCGCTCCAGAAGGCGACGCCTTCAGGATATGTCGAAAGATAGAAGGCTTCGTTCCTGATCCATTTCTTCCTCGCTGAGAACCATGCGGGAGGAACTTTCCACCTATCTATCAACAATGATATCCTTGCCCGTCTTTGTCGCTGTTCGCGCTATTTTGATACCTGCTGTATATTCCCAACCCGACCAAACAATGGCACATTTAGCCAACTGGCACTACTGGCCTTTGACCAGGAACAATTACACAGGCAAGCCTGGACAGTCTAGTCTTACCATTACTATTCTACTATTTACTCTTGGTGCCCGAGAAACGGCATTCCTTCATTTACTTCATCTTTTGTCTCCACACCCTTTTTTCCCTGTTAGGATCAATCTTATTGACAAGTCCAATAACAACTTGAATCTTGTCCAGATAATCCAGCAGCCGTCTCAACCCCAGTCTAGCCGTGCCAGTCGGAAGTTCAAGAGGCTCCAAGCTCCGACTATAGAGTCGACGTTGTGTTTCTAGACGGTCTCCCGCCCGGGAGTCTGAAGAAACACGGAATTCGGCCAAAATATGTAGCCTGGAACACGGAGGCCAGGATAGAAAATCCCTTGGTGGGTCTAGTTATTCATTTCCGGTCCCTTCATCGGGCGAGTCAACTTTTTTGCACCCGGACCCGAGGGCCACAAGCCTATGTACTTTTGATGCTTGTGGGGCACTCCGCACCCCAGAAATTGATAGGTCTGGGGTCGTCGAAGTTGGCGCGCTAGTTGTAAGGACATTGGACTTGCGACCGGGTTCAATTCGGTCTTCGTACCGCCCTCTCAAGTCTTTCCAGTAAGTGAAGGCCAGTCCGATGTCCTCGTCTGATCTGGCTGACAATGGACGTGATTCCAGCAGGACAATCGGACCCACAACCTTGTCAAATATGTTCTCCCGGCGGCTGTCGGTGCAGGCCTTCCTCTATCTTCTGCTCCGGCACTTCTGCAGACCATTGCTGCTGGAAACCAGACCGCTCTTTCTCAGATCCCTGGCATAACTCCGCTGTCATTCAAGCGGCAACGCCAGTGGCGACCACTGCATTTTACCAGACTGTGTATTAAGCCAGTATCGCTTTTGGAGGCTGCGCCATTATTTCTGCGCTTGCAACTGATGGGAAAGGAATTGACGCAAAGCTCACCCCAGAAATCCCTCGGAAAATTCAGGGCGTCGTCAAAGTCTCGAAAGATACCAAGGAAGACGTGTCAGCATCTGCATAGTGTGTGGACGAAGAGATCGGCTGATCTCTCTATGCTCTAAAGACTCACCGAGCGGGAAGGAACTGTAAGTAGTACGGAGGATATCCAACGAAAATTAATATGGTTGGTAGCGAGACAAGGCTTACACCGGCCAAATGTCAAAGAGTCCCGGGGGAGAGTCACGGGAGGAATCTCTGGTTCATCAGTCCTTGATTCCCATCTTTGCCACACCATTGTTTGGGACTGATAGAATTTGGCTACTTGGCTCATTTATAGGTTTATGTGAGGCAGAGAAGACCTCTCCTAGATAGGGGTGAACCAGTGACGGGCACAAGCTCTTGGCGCCTCCAGACTGGACAAAGAGATCAGATATTCTGCTTTCCATTCTTGCTATCACCGGAATTGAATCCCCCTAGTACCCACTGAATTTCAGTTGCGGATGAATGATCAATCGTGTTGAATGTGTCCCACATTGACGCAAAAAACCTCCTCAGAGTTTTATGCTGAAGCAACGTGGTCATGACCAAGATCAGCCTACATAAGCTACATGTCTTCAGCACTCAGTAATGGCCTCCAGAAACTGGTCAGTGATCAGTGTGCCGGAAAAATCCCATCGTCGATGATCCCGTCAACCAAAGTCCCAGGCCTTCGTTCGCCGGCCTGGATATTCGAACTGGATTCAAAGTTCGAAAAGCCCGAGAGGCCGTTGCTGCATGTGAACCTGCAGATTCGATCCACACAAGGGATCCCATGATGAAAACTCACACAGGCTTTGGCTCGGACCGGGGTGTGTTCAAAGGTCAATTCTTCACCATTGTCGAGAACGTACTTGACGCTTCCACCACGGTTGACAGCTGAGTCGGCTTCCATATATGTCAGGATGTCAACGGATTTGGCATAGGTGACCAGTCCCTCTCGGACAACCCAGCCAAATGTCGCAATCTTGTCGTCGAAACTATGATAGGCCACGGCAACAAAGCTCAATGACTCACCACATGTGCCCACAACCCATCGATGGGAGAGAATGCTCCGATTCCAATCTCGCGGACCCCAAGCGTGATCGCGGATCCCTAGGCCGTCGATTTGATACACCTTACCATTCTGCTCCAAAGTGCCTCGAACAAGACCAGGAATATCAAAATGATGTGATGCGAACTCATCTCTCACGGCCCCTTTCTTGGGAAAGCCGCTGAAGTTCGGACCAATGTCGGTGAAGACGAGTTTGGCAGAAAGACCTTGGTCGTTGAAAGTCCAATGATGTGCACCATTTTCGAAAAGATGCGTGCACAAGTCATCTCCACTCCCCATTCCCCCTTGTGGAGTGAGATCTGACTCGCGCAGCGGCAAATAGTTTGTATGTTTGTATATTGTGTCTGGAGTGATCAGGTGCGTCCACAAAGCCACGCGACCTCCTCCAGGAAGGTTGGGCTCATGACCAAGACGGTGGAATCCTCCGATTTGGTTGAACTCATCCCACCAGACCAGCACGTTGCTTTCTTGCCAGTTGGGCTGTGTTGACGGGGTCTGCCGTGTATTTCCTTCATCTCCGAAGATCAACAATTGCTGTCCTCCAGTTGCCTTGTCGGAGAATTTCCGTAGTGGTGGATGACGGTCCGGTTCCTCAGCGCTTTTGCCTTGACCATTGGTCAAGGCCTCGACGCCAGCAGAGACTTGGTTAGGCAGCTTCTGGTCTCCCGCTTCCGATTTGAGGTCCGGTTGCTCCATACCGGCGGTATACGTGAGACCCATGCGCATGAAGACTGCTTCGTAGCCTAATTCGACCATGCTAAATCGAATGTCTGGTGACCATCGGCGCTGCAAGTTCATTGTGGCTCGATTGAAGGCGAAAGTCGTCCTGAGAACGGAGTAGGCTTGACAGAAGGCAAAATGCGCCGGCTTGACCTGTTTTCCTCCACGTTTGTGATAGTGGTCGAGAAACTTCTCCCACGGCATGTGTTGTGACACAAGGGGCTGGACGTAAGCTAGATCTTGCTCCGGAGCACCAAAGTCGGCACACTCCCAGTCCAGCACAGCCGTGATCCTGTCCCCCGCTGCCAACACATTGTGGACGTTGAAGTCGCCATGCGTGAGAACCGGCCGACGACTGTCTTGGGGTATATTTCGGAACAGCCAGTCAAAGAGCCATGACAGGTACGTTGATGGTAGATGCTCAACATTATTGTAGTATTGGTACCAAGACTTGATCGTATTCTGGTATCTCTCAGTGACGGTCTGCGTCAATAGTTCTTTGCCTTCATATTTTTCGGCATAGTCGGAGAACGTCTCGAGTGGAATCGAGTGAAGTTTAGCCTGCAGTTCTGCTAAAGACAGGAGGAGTTCTTGGGAGAATTTTTGACTCTCCGTGCTGAGAAAGGTACTCGGGATCGACCCGTCGAGGTTTTGCATCGTAAAGAATGCGCCATCGACTCCAGGACGCTGCTCGAAGAGATCGAAGACACGTGGTGAAGGAAAGTCGGTCTTGCCCAGTGCTTGCAACAACGCGAATTCTTGGCTGATTCGGAAACCTGAATGCATGATGATTGGTGCCGAGTCCTCCTTGCGGAGGACCAAGTCCTCGGACTTGTCGTCAGCATATCGGACAGTGCATCTGTATGTTTGCTTTCCATGGCCACCAGTCATTCTCGCGAAAGAGGTCACCTCAAGCGGCCCCTTTCTTTCGTTCAATACGGTTTGGAGATATTCTTGAGACAGAGGAGGAGCAGGAGGCTGTACCATGGGCGCTGGTTTTGGAAACTCGACTGGAAGCTTTTGAATCCCTTCATAGTACGCGGTTTCCCACTCCGCCCCACGACGCAGCAGTTCTGGCGTCGTGGGGCTGCTTCCATGTGTGGTCCGAAGGGATTCGCAGAGGTCGAAGAGAGTTTGGCTCAGCTCCTCGTGACGTTTGGAGAGTTCTTCATAGCAAGTGGATTTTGCGAGCAGTGTTTTTGAGGCATTTGACTTTGGCTTGATGACCCCAAGGATATCTTCCTGAAGTGTTTCACCCGCTGCAATCAACTCGCGCAAGAAGTCGATCTGAGGACCTTGCCGTCTGTACAAGTCGGTCAAAATGGCTTGGATAATCCCAATGGTACTCTGGGCTTCTTTTGACGTTAGACCTGGCTTAATTGTTGCATCAAGTGCCTGTAAGACAGTAGCAAGTTGTTCGGAACTCGAGTTGATCCTCATGGTGCCCAAGTAATAGGATGATTCCCTTTAGGAGAGAGTTCGAATTCTGAGAAGTTTATGCTCCCGGACTTATTGAAGCATCGGAGTGAAACTCTGCTTCAGGAGGTCCGGAACGAGACGAGCATGGCGGTTCCGAAGCAAAGCCACTCCTAGCGAGATTTAGGGGGGGGAGACAAATATGACCCGGCCTCTCTACTGGGTTGAAATCGGGCCGCTTCAAATCCCGGTGCAGCCATCTCTGTGTTCACCGTAGCCAGGACAGATTTTCTTGCTCAGAACTTTTGGTTCACACTCTTGGTTCCTGTTGTAATAATGTCCGAGTTAGATTTCTTTCATTACTGCCAAGTCCTTCCGCTCCAAGACTCTCCAATATGTCGCAGGGGTATATATCACTCAAATGCTGAGGAACATGCCGTTGCCGCGGGCGGAAGATCATCTCCATTATTGGTATGTTCCATCATTTTAGCCTTGTCGACCTCGCGGAACTCGGAGTGAGCGAGATTGTTCACCCCGAAGTGTGTAAGTTGGACTCCTCGGCAAACCCAGCGCTCGGGTCTGCTTTGGTTAACATCCCCGCTCCTCCACAACTGCCGTAAGTGGGTTGAAGCTGGTGCCATTCTTCGACATAGATTTCGAGGTTAGACTGCAAAAAGACTGGGCCAGCATTAGGTGGGCAGGGCAGGGTCGGGATCTGTAGTTAGGTGGGTTGGTTGTACCTTAGGCTTAGGCCTTACTCTTAAAGGATGAAGGACACTTCAGCCCGTCTCTGTAACTCTGAAGAATGCGACTGCTTATTTGGTGGGCAAAATTACTCACATTGGTAATTTTGGGTGAGAACGACGATGCAGCGGCAGTAGAGGTGAAAAGCTGCAAATTAGGAAGAGCAAGAGTCTCTATCACAAACCACTTTCTTTGCCTCGTCGTCGCCGTGGCCCCTTGCCTGCTTGTGACACTAGGCTGTGCTGGCCCAGCTCGGCCTATGTTGTAGTCGACGAAATGGCTGATGGTTGTCGACATAGCAGAATTGCGAATTTTGGCTTATCGCACATGCCACACCTCGGATTGGCGGAAGCCGATTTTCAAGCCACCGACACTGATTGTGGCAAATGAGAGTTCTTACCATAACAGCGGACCATAATGGTGCATATAGACCGGCTCCAAGACTGACATGATCATGTTGAAGAGATATTTGCTTGATCGCTGACGCCTCTGACCTAGTATTGCTTCAGCCTTCAGACCACACCTTTACCTCGCCAACGCCTAGGGACCCAATTCCTTGCATCATACCTGTATGTTTATCCGAATATATGGATGCGATATCGGAGAATACGTCTCTTGTCACCGTGGCGCAATGCAGAGTCGTGTGTTATGAGTCACTACTGTGTGCTCTTCACACCTTCTCGCCTCCTTTGTACTCGTCAGTGCAAATGAGACATCACAACGAGGAGATTTGAACTCCATGAGGTAGACGGCAGAGTTCAGTTACTGCACCTTGGCACAATCAACAGAGGAGAGGAGACAGCTATCAAACACTCGTGCGGCACAGGGCGAGGGAGGAGAACACTGCAGAAGGGCAGGTGCATCACTGTCAAGCGTCGCTATCCATTTTGTCGAAGCCACCTTTCCGCTATCTCTGAGATCCTCGGGATCAACATCTCACACCATGGGTGGCAACGCCTTTGCTGAAGACAATTTCAACACTCCTCGCATGCCGGCCGAAGTCTATTACCCAGTCCGTGACAAGCTCCATCAAGTTCTGGAGAGTCACTTCGACCTCGTTGCGACCCCAATTGAAGCGCCGGGCAAGACCGACTTTGGAGATATTGACATTCTCGTCGAAGGACGCAAGTATGATGTGGACTCGGACGAGGTCACCATGGAGGATGTGTACATTCTCGCACATATCATCGGAGCCAAGGCGACGAAGAAACAAGCTGGGAGCAGCACCATAAACTTGGCCGTCTTGTGGACAGACGATCTTGACACGATCTTTCCAGAATCCTCTGGCCCTCACCCTCGCCGTTGGATGATGCCCGCTGCGACGATGAACGTGGGACAGCAAGAGTCTGTGGTTGATCTTGTCGGTGATGGACTAACCAAGATACAGATCAGCCCCACAGCGGGAGACCGTGAAACCAAATACATTCAAATCGATGTATGTATCTGTCCGAGCCCCCACAGCTGGTCATGGCACCTCTTCTTCCACAACCATGGCGATTTTTGGAACATCCTGGGGAGCGTCATTCGACGTTTTGGTCTCACTTGTACCAATCATGGCCTCTACATTCGGATCGCCGAGTTGGAATCGTACAACAAGAATCTCAGCCGTCTCAAGATGACTGCAGACCCTGGCGAGGTGTTGAAGTACCTTGGTCTGGATGGCAAACGCTGGGATCGTCGTTTTGCATCTTTGGACGAGATGATGGACTATGCCGCGACGTGTCGATTCCACGATCCTGGCTGGGGTAGGGAATACGATGGAGACAAGGCAAAGGACCAGCTCAAGGCAAACGACCGACAACGCGTCGGCAAGAGGCCTGTATTCGCCCACTGGATTGAGGTATATTTGCCCGCACATCGAGATGACGTTCCGACCTCGGCTGCATGCAAGATGTCGAGAGAGGAAGTCATCGAGGACGCAAAGGAGTTCTTCGGCCATCCATTCGCCAGAATCTTTGATGAATGCAAGGAACATGGCCTCCGAAAGATGCGAATGGAAAAGCTTTGGGCGAACGTCAAGAGGTCGCTCAAGTCCATGCCAGTTGAAGGCGTTGAGATTGGTTACGTCATGAAGGGGCTGAAGAGAGAGATTGTCGAGGAAGGAATCGAAAGGCAGCAGCAGTCAATGAAGCAGGTCGACGAGACTGAAGATTCTAGTGGCAGAGAGCTATCGGTGGACACCGTCGACGACGCCCTGGATGGAGACGAGAGAACACGGTCAGCGGAGGGGATAGATGACACCGAGGAGAGCGAGGAGAGCGTTCGAGGACACGAAGAGCTCAGTGACGTGCAAAAGGCGTTTGCTGAAGGTCACTTTGACGAGGTGGAGCAATGGTGCTTGAGGAGTTGGAAGGAGGTTGGAGAGAGACAGAAGGCAGTAGACCAGGGAAAGAGACAAAGCCTCGATGCAAAGACCACACGGAGGTGAGGCAAGACGACAGCTGATGCAGGATTGATGGTCGTGGAGCAGGAACTTGAGCAGAAGCTGAACAGGAAGGTCCCTGGAAGATGCCACTCACTTCCTCACTCTTCGGAAAGTAGATTGGTCCCAGCGACGGTCAGGATATGGCTCTTTACAGCCAAGTCCAAATAGCAGACAAGATACGACTCGTGTGATGACTTGACCAAGTCCAGGATCGCGAGGGCTGATTGGTCTGTCGTGATCAGAGCTGCCTTATCGGTTGGACAGCGTGTCAAAGCACTCAAAGACCGCCCGCTGCATAGCTGATGAATGACCTCATTGGACGAATTCCAGGTGCCAGTAGAAAACCAAAAGAATGGAGTCAAGGGCGATGTGAGAGACGATCTGTAAAATCCAGTTCGCTCGTCTTCGCATCTTGATCCACTTCATACACTTCGTAGTTCCTGTTCAACTCTGAGACAACCATGCCCATCCACCTGCACTTTCCCCGGACCGACATTGGTGTCATGCTCACACCCAGATCAACCAAATTGTCCGAACCAACCGTAACGCCAGGGTATGCATTCAAGATTTCCTCAGCAGCCGTCCCCGGAATCTGGCCATTTGGCCTATTGGCTCGACTCCTGCTTCATGTGGCCGTGGTGAAGTCCGTCTCGGTCGGTAACAGTCCACCGTCGGAGGCACGCTCGCACGTGCAGCTGTCTGCGCTCCTCTTCCCGCACGAGCATGTCGACCCGGTGACTTTGGCATTCTCAGTGGCGGCGCGGTCGCAGGTGCATTGGCCGGCGGGACGTGCTCCTATTATAAAGTTATATTAGCATCGCCTTCTCTCGAGAATGTTGTTGGTCCAGGACCGGATTCCAGATATGCAGATGTAGATTGGAGGGTGAGTGGGCAGGTAGAGATGTAAAGACGTACGGCATGAGCATCGGGCTCCGCTGATGCTGTTCTCAGTTGCCTTGCGCTCGCAGGTGCAGTGCAGGGCGGACTGCTTGCCGCAAGAGCAGGTGGCCTTTTGGGCACAGACGCAGGCGTCGGCACGGCCGCAGCAAGTGGTTGGCTTGACCATTTTCGAGAGTGAGTTGTCGGAGAGTGTGAGTTGAAAGTCGGGAATAGCAGACTGCAAGCACGTCCTGAAATATAGTGGTGCAGAGGTATTGTGATGTAGTCTGGACGCAAAATAGTCTGGACTTTTGGAGGCCTTATGTACCCCACCCACCTATGACGGTTCTGACAATTAAACTGGAGTTGATTGGATTGAAAGGGGCGGCCGGTGGGGATGGCTTGGCGACTTGACCTTGGGTGGCGACAGTAGCCAATGAAGCACTACCCATTGACAAGATGTGGCCTGATTTCAATAAGAGAGGTATTGGATGAAGTGTCATTCGTTCAGAGTGTGGATATAAGGTTTTTGAACTTTTGTGCTGGTGCAATCTCCTTACTATTGGGCGCGAGCGGAGGTGGAGTCGCTAGAATATTCCTGATGCGGCTGGGGGCTGACACCAGGATACTGATAAACCACAAGATTGAGGTGAGCTGCTGAGACCGCCCAATTGAGGCTCAAGCATGACTGTTTTATGCCTCGTCTCGGGCGCGGACAAGGGCGAAAAAGGACACCGATTCCATCTCTGAAGTTGACTTGTAGGCCTCCACACTCTTCGATTCAACTACAAGGCAACTCCGGCTAGCATGTAGGAGGATACCGGAAACAAATGAAATCGTGACGGATGAACAAACTCGCCGAACCGCTGCTTCGAAACCTATCAACTCTGGATCATTTGAAAGGTCTCACTGTCGACAAATCGCGTGAACCTGATGAGGTGGAGTTACGTGGTCAAGTCTCAAAACTGGACACATCGAGGGTATAATTAGAAGGCTAGATGAAGATAATCTACAGGTCCGAGGACCAGAGCCAGTCGATATGAGCAATACATGGTTTTACTGACTCCGCAAGCTCTGTGACAACGAAAACCAAACGCCTATCCCCACATAGACTTCCGCCTCTCCGCGGCCTCGGACAGCTTGGATGCAGACGGCAGCTGCTTGAGGGTGTCTCCATACAGCACCTTTCCACACTCATCACAGCAATCCGTGGCCTTTGGTCTCCCGCTGAGGATATCCACCGTCTCCTTTATGGACATCCAAAATTCATTTTTGGGCCTCCGGTCCTTCCAATCGGCCTCGGTCGCTTCCAGGCCATTTTCTCCACCCATCGGGCTGAAGACGACCTCTGAGCCTTGGATGCCGATGACGGCCGCTGACAATGGGTCGGCCGTGATCTCTTCTGGCGACTTGTTGATAAATCTGTCCTCGATAAACTGCATACATTTGATGGCCATTCGCAGCGCTCTGATCCGATCCATCGGTGATGGCTTGCCGCCCTGCTGAAAGTGGCCAGGCACTGCGGCGCGAGATTCAAACCGGCCCCGGGCTTCTTCTCTGATCATATCGGCAATGACTTGGGTGGTATATGTCGTGCTGGCACGTTCATTGTTCAGAATGATCTTTCCCGCGCGAGAGGCGCCCCTGTCGTGCTTGAAACTCTCCCTCAAGAACTCAATGTCGCGAGCGATCATGTGGATGTTGACCCCTTCTTCGGGAATGTACACGGCCACTGCGCCGACGGAGAGGCCGGCCATGGTCGCGAGATATCCAGAGCGGCCGCCTTGTGTCTCAATGACGAAGACTCGTCTCCGTGAAGATGAGGCTGACTGTCGGATGGCGTCGCAGAAGCCGACCAATGTGTTCAGGCAGGTGTCACTACCGAGCGAGTATTCGGTTCCCGGCACGTTGTTCGACACGGTCGCGGGCAAGACCACCACGGGGATTCTGAAGGACGGGAAATCGACCCGGCCTTTCCGCAGCTCACTGGCGGCGGTAAAGGCCTCAAAGCCACCGATGATAAAGAGCGCGTCAAACTCGTACAGCTCGAAGCATTCGGCTGTCTTCGCAATATCCTCGCTGGGAAGACCTCGGTTCGTGCCGATCTCTGAACCGCCCTCGTTGATCCAGGGATCGACATCGATCCATGTGCATTCGCGAACTGATCCGAGTGGTTTGTCGTCGTGATGCCGCTGTAGACCCGGGAAGCCATTATGGATGACAAGCGGCGTATGGCCTCGTGTCAGGCAGTATGCGGCTGCCGCTCGGGTTGCCGGATTCATCCCCCCTGCGGGAGCCCCGACGTGGATGATGGCGATGCGGAGACGCTTCTCCGGCGGGAGACGGAGACGTGGATGGTCGGTGGAGGTTGTGATAATGTAACTGTCGTAATATTCCTTAAACTCCACGTCTCGTAGCCTCATGGCCGTGTCAAAGTCCTTGGCATTGATGGCAGCGGTGACGGATTTGGTCATCTTGACCGCTTCCATCAAGTTCGACCGTTCAATCTTGTTCTCCCGGATCGTGATCACCGGGGTCGGCGTTTCCGGCGTCGCGTCGAGCAGAGCATTGACCGCTTCCACACCTTGCAGCGTGGACAGCCACCGGTCGTAGAAACACGCCGCTCCTCCGCGCTGGGTGTGGCCGAGGATGGTGACTCTGGTGTCCAGATTCAATTTATGGCTCAAGAGTTCTTTGACTTGGTTCGCGGTGATCTTGTTCAGGTCTGCATCGTGTGCACCTTCGGCGATGATGATGATCGTCCTCCTCTTCCCTCGGGACCGATGTTGAGTGACAATCTCGCACATCTGGTCCTCCCAACCGACTCGAGGCGGCTTCTCCGGAATGAAGACATAGTCAGCCCCAGTGGCGATGGCGGCCATCAGGGCGAGCCAACCGCAGTGTCTTCCCATGACCTCGATGACAAAGCCTCGTTGATGGGAGGATGCAGTGTCGAAGACGTCGTCGACGGCATGGCAGATGCGCTCCAGGGAGGAATAGCAGCCGATCGTGGCATCGGTGCCGGACATGTCGTTGTCAATCGACCCCACCAAGCCCACGATGTTGAGATGCTGGTATGGTTCAATGTCTTCCTCTTCCAGTTCTCCCGTCTCGACCAGCTCTTTCAACAAGCCCGGCCACTCTGACCTGAACTTGTCCGCACCGGTCAGACTGCCATCGCCTCCGCAAATGACCAGAGCATCAATCCCCTTCAAGACCATGTTCTTGGCCGCCTTTAATCTCCCATATCGCTCCATAAACGCCATACATCTGGCCGTGCCGATGAGTGTGCCACCCTTGGAAAGGAACCCTCGCACGTCGTCCCAGTACATCTCTTTGATAAGATCACCTCCCTGGACAAGACCTTCGTATCCCTCGTACACGGCGTACGCCTCGCAACCTCTGTAGATGGCCATTCGGACGACGGCCCGAACGACGCCGTTCATGCCAGGAGAGTCGCCTCCGCTCGTCATGACGCCGATGCGTCGTTTCTTGGCCGGAGCCGGCATTCTATTCGCTGCCATTGCGGATGAAGTGAGTAAGACGATCGGGCAGAGGTCTACAGATGGGTGAAGAGGATCGATCTCGAATGACGGGGGTTGTGGTTGAAGGAATGTCAGTCGGGATATGTGGAATGACAGTGGGCCGAGCCCCGCAGAACAGAAGCAACACCCAAGACAAATGACGGAGAAAAAATCCCAAGATAAAGCAAGGTGTCTACATGCAGAAATAGCAGCAGCGGTCAGGCCGTGCGGGAGCGATAAGTGCAGTCAACTGGGTACATATTTCCCGAGCAGTTGGCTCCAGGCAGCTGCGTCATTGGCCGCATAACCAGCTCAGCTGCATCATTGGCTGTTTTCCGCCCTGGATTTTTCTTCCTTCTAGCTTTCGCCCGGCCACCCCAGGCTCGTGCACCACCAACCAATGAGCCGGCGGCTCCACGCCTCTCTTTGCGGAGAAAAAGCAACGGCGTGCGTTGTTTTCATTGCGTGCTGCCAGCCAGAAAAGTCGGGCACTGCACACTCTCTTGATCACGCTACCCGTGAAGAAACTTCTTGTCCACTGACGGGTCCACTGGCGCGAGATTCAGAGAGGCCTGGTTATTGAGCATGGGCTCCCCTTGTCGATGCGAAGGCGCCGAATCACGATAGTGACACAAACACATGCCGAATTAGCCCAGACACGCTAATAGACCCGTCAGCTGAGAATCGCGATCATCACCATGGTGGATTCTGCTACGCTCAGCGTGCTGGTGCCGCCTGCCGAAGCTCCCAAGACGCCAGATTTGCGGAGCCAGATCCAGCAGATTCTTGCCGAACGAGGCGTTTTCCGAAGGGTGACCGAAGAGTCGCTTCGTGATGAGATCAATGGATCCCACACGATTGCGGCCGAAACAAGCTCAGTGGACCATGGTCACCAACACACCGACGAGGATGAGGAGTCCGCCCAGCAACGGCAGGAGAAGCTCTGGAAACAGCGACAGGAGATGATGGAGCAATTAGCGTACGTCTCGACACCTCCCTTTCGGGAGAATCGCTAATCCGGTCAGGCGAGCACAAAATGATGTTCTCTGTGCTCTTGACTTTGTGTCGTTGTTCATATCCAAGCAGTCCGGTCCGGCACAGACATCCATGTCGCCGGCGCTGAAGACTGCAGTCCCCGTAGGCAGCCTGGAAGCGCGTGTCTTGCCCGAAAAAACGGTGTCTACGGCCCAGAGACGACGATTGGCGCTCACATCTCAAGGCTGGAGATCGGAAAGCTTCAAATCAGCCTCACAGAAATTATCCGCTGCTGCCTCGAGACTGCGTACGGAGGCAGACCGTGAGTCAAAGTACTGGGACCAAGTGACCGAGCTCAAGACTCGTGGTTGGCCTGTCAGCCGTCTGCCCCGCGACAGCGAAGCTATTGGCGCTCATTTTGGATTTGCTGAATCCGCTCCCCAGTTTCGTGACCGCGGCTTTGCATTACTTCGACAGGGGATCGATGGCAAGATTTGGCTCGACAGACATGCGAGCCTCAGCCGGACAGCGAAGTTGGAGATCAGCATATACAGGAAGGGCCAGCGCACGGGGTATTTCGCGCCAGCATATCCTACCGGAGCAGACACGGCCACCATCAGCGAGGAGATTGCAGAGGCTCGGAATGCTTTGTTCGAAGAGGAGCTCTTCTATGAGGTGTGCCGTGAAACACGTATTGCCGCGAATCAGGGTATCACCGCTCGCGCTCAGGCCGTCGAGGTGGACATATCAGGCGAATACCAGATATCACTCGCCCTCTCTGACAGCAAAACTCCTGCGCGAGCCTCGGGTGGCGAAGACGATCACCTGGCAGAGTTTGTCGCCCTGTCGCTGCGGCTGCTGCTCCGGGGCGCCCACGAGAGGAATCTGTTCCGGAGATCACAACGTCCACCGGCTCTGTCTCACCGACCAGCAACCACCCACGAATATGTTTTGCTGAGACCTATCGTGGCGCAGCTTCGGCACAAAGCCAGCATCGCACATTTCGAGCATCACTGTGGCTTGTTTATCGCATCCTTGAGAAAAGCTGGACTACAAGTGACGTTGGCACGGACTGGAAGAGGACGAGAAAATCACCCCTTGGATATTGCCGACACGACTCTGTTCTTTTTGATGCATCCAGCACAGACTACTTTTGAGTTGCACTTGGTCTCCGGCCGGACATTGCAAATCGATATCACCACCTATCTGGGACCACCACTTCACGGCACCCGATATGAGAGTTCGCCACTCGATTTTGGCTTCGCCAGCATGCCTATCGCCACTCATGACACGGATTGGCGTGCCCTGGCTTCAATACGTCATGTGCTCACTTTGGATCTTGTGGCTCATGTTGAGGGTTTGGCCGCCGAGTGCGGCAAAGCGATGGCAGGTCAAGAATGGCACATTTCTCAACCACATAATGGCGAATTAAGCATGCACCATCTTGGCCAGATAGCCAGAAAGGTGCAGTTATCTGTACTGCCGCATGCCGTCGACATCAAGGCCATTGATTGTGGGCGCAACAATGTCCCATCACGCAAGGCCTGGTTATGGACGACAGATGGATCATGGGAACTCAGCGATAAGGGCGAACGTGTCGAGAATCCTCTGCCATTTGATGAGGTGGTCAGGCGTCTGTTGAGAAGGCCTGACTGACTATCGGTCGGGCTCAGTCGTTCCCAGATAGAGCGAAACGATCTTCCGTCTCGATGAAGAGCTGCAAGCCCTGCATCTCAGCAGTTGGACTCCTATTGGCTCTGCATCAGCACCCTTCCAGCAGGGCACCCACTGATAAAGTCTTGGCGCCGCTCGGATCTCATTCCCTGGCACACCGTATAATTGTCCTCCTTTGCATTGTCAGTCATATTTCCTTCAAGGGGAATGACTGAACGGGAATCCTCAGTGGGTCGGTGACTTCGTCACGGCCGGCGTCTGCAGACTCAAAATGACAACCAGATATCGTGTTGAATGTAGGAGCTGGCGGTGCAACAATGGCTCCATCCTGCTGACATCTTGTAGATGCGCTCAAGGCAAGTGGCTACACGCTGGTGGAGACGCTGCAACATGCTGCTGACCCGTTAATTCTTCCAGACACATCGTCGGGATCAATTGGTTAGCCGCCCGTCGGCCTGTTGCAAGCACCCTGCTGATGTGGAACATCATGACAGATTGAATGGATCAAGGTATGGACCTGGGCGGCATGCACTGACATTGGTCTCCACGACTCGACCATCATGACGCGTATACACCGCCGCTGACAGCTGTCAAGGGGCTTCTAGCTGTGCCTTTCGTCCTCAAATCACAGCCAGCACTCGGTTATGATGACGTCCAAGACAAAAGCCTGGACTCAATGGCCCGATCGGCGTGTGAGAGATATGCCGATATCTTTCGAGACGTGGAAGATCTCATACTAGATCACAGCAAGTTCATCAGATGGCGGCGAGAAGGATGACGCTAAGGGTGAGCAGTCAAACATCAGGACTCGCCGCATCCACGGTCGAAGCTCAACATGCTGGTGCCAACGATTTCTAGCTTCTTCACTCCGCTGGCCTTGGAGGAAGCGTTCAGGTATCAGGATTCAATCCGGGTCATCTCCTCTCGGCGCTTCGTGGCACCGTCCTTCAATGACATTCGGCTCATCCTCAATACGGCCCAAGTCATCTCGCTGATGCGACCACAGGGCGCCCGATCCAGCCTGGAATTGTTAACTTTCGATGGTGATGTCACCCTGTACGAAGATGGAGGGTCCCTGCACTCGCCTGAAGCCAACCCGGTCATTACCAGATTGCTACACTTCCTCTCCGTCGGCGTGCGGATCGGCATCGTCACAGCAGCCGGGTATGTGCAACCAGAACACTATTTCAACCGGCTCTCTGGTCTGCTCCTCGCCGTCCAGTCCTCTCCGACGCTGACCGCGGCTCAAAAATCAAACCTCATCATCATGGGGGGGGAGTCTAATTTCCTCCTCGTTTTCGATCCGAAGGCCGAGTACTGTCTTCGATATGTGCACCGCCGCGAATGGGTACTAGATACGATGAAGAATTGGACCGAGCCAGCGATCCAGTCGCTGTTGGACGTCGCCGAGAGAGCATTTCACTCCTGTATCCATACGCTTCATCTTCAAGCCAAGGTACTTCGCAAGGAACGCGCCGTAGGCATCTACGCGGCCGACCAGTCGAAAAAACTCACGCGCGAACAGCTCGAAGAGACCGTTCTCGTCGTTCAACAGGTGGTCGAGTCTTCGCTGGTGCCTGAAAGTCCCAAGTCGCGACCGCTGCATTCCCACATCCCGTTCACCGTTTTCAATGGCGGCGCCGACGTCTTCTGCGATATTGGTGACAAATCCCTCGGAGTGCAAGCCTGTCAAAAGTGGTTCGGTGGCATTCCTCCTTCTAGCACCTTGCATGTGGGAGACCAGTTTCTGAGCGGCGGAGGGAATGACTTCAAGGCGCGAACTGCCTGCTGTTGCGCATGGATTGCCAGTCCCAATGAGACCGTGTCACTGTTAGACGAAATTATCGCCCTGCAGACGGCGAAGTGATGACAACATGGCCAATTGAGCACTATCAACACAGCAGGTCCTGTATGACATTGGTGTCGTGTTGCACGAACTCAGGCTCCCTGGACCACAGCGGGGTTGTCGGCGGCATCGAACATGAGCCGACCATCATTCCTCGTTTATGTGTCAGACCGCACGGAGGGCTGTCTATTTTTTCAGTGATACTGTGCAGTTTTGAAAATTTGAAGACGAATTAGTAAGGTCGTTGCCAAGCGCTACTGCCAAACCTCCCTATTGTAGCTGTGCGCTTGCAAACGCGCAGCTTAAGTCCGTGGTCATTTTAGGGGACAACTATGCACACCTATCCCTTTAGAGTGGTCCTGAGACACTTGTCAGTACCGTATCCCAAGCTCTTCGAGTCAACCGTCGCTTCCCAGTTGCTGTGGACACTGCAGACAGCATCCGACACCCTCCGAGCCGCAGTCAGCCTGATGGCTTTCGCGCCAGTGGTCCTAACGTGCACATGACTGCCCAACCGCTGTGAACGTGTTGGTCGTTATCGGGGACACAGTAGTACGACTGATTCGGAACCGCCGGGATGGCGGCAATGCGTGGCCTCGTCCAATTTATAGCAGACCTGCGAAACGCGAGAGCGCGGGAACTGGAGGAGAAGCGCATTAATAAAGAGCTGGCCAACATCCGCCAAAAGTTCAAAAGTGACAAGCTCGATGGGTACCAGAAAAAGAAATATGTCTGCAAGCTGCTATACATCTACATTCAGGGCTACAACGTGGACTTTGGCCACTTGGAAGCCGTCAACCTCATCTCGGCGACCAAATATTCGGAGAAGCAAATTGGGTATTTGGCGGTGACGCTGTTTCTGCACGAAGAGCACGAGCTCTTGCACTTGGTCGTCAACAGCATCCGCAAAGATTTGTTGGATCACAACGAGCTGAATAATTGTCTGGCCCTCCACGCGGTCGCCAATGTGGGAGGTCGTGAAATGGGCGAAGCCCTGGGGACGGATGTTCACCGACTGCTCATATCTCCCACCTCGAAATCGTTCGTCAAAAAGAAGGCGGCCCTCACGTTGCTGCGCCTGTATCGAAAATATCCGGCCATCATCCAACCCGAATGGTCCGAAAGAATCGTGTCTCTGATGGACGACCCAGACATCGGGGTCGTCCTGTCGGTGACGTCCCTCATCATGGCTTTGATCCAAGACAACCCGGAGTCCTACAAGGGCAGCTACGTCAAAGCGGCGCAGAGACTGCGGAGAATTGTGATTGAAAACGACATCTCTCCGGATTACCTCTACTATCAAGTCCCTTGTCCATGGGTCCAGGTCAAGTTCTTGAAATTGTTGCAGTACTACCCGCCCTCCGGTAAGCAGCTGGCTGCGGCGTGTGCCCCGTATGCGCTGACCGGTTCGCAGAAGATACCCATGTCCGTGAACTCATCCGCGAATCACTCCAGGCCATCATGCAAGCCGCCACCGAAATGCCCAAAAACGTACAACAGAACAATGCTCAGAATGCGGTCCTTTTTGAGGCGATCAACCTCCTGATCCATCTTGACTCCGAGCATAGCCTGATGATGCAAATCTCTTCCAAATTGGGAAAGTTTATTCAGTCTCGTGAAACGAACATCCGATATCTCGGCCTGGATGCCATGACGCATTTGGCCGCCCGATCGGATACGCTGGACCCGATCAAACGACATCAAAATATCATCCTCGGCTCTCTGCGAGATCGCGACATCAGCGTGCGCCGCAAGGGTCTGGATCTCATGTACAGCATGTGCGACACGTCCAACGCCGTCCCGATTGTCAACGAATTGTTGAAGTACTTGCCCACGGCCGACTACTCGATCCGTGAAGAAATGGTGCTCAAGATCGCCATTCTGACCGAGAAATACGCCACCGACGCGCAGTGGTACATCGACATATCGCTCAGGCTGTTGGCCATGGCTGGAGATCACGTCAGCGATGAAGTCTGGCAGAGAGTGGTCCAAATCGTGACCAACAACGAAGAACTTCAAGCGTACGCGGCGCAAAACATACTGGAATATATCAAGGCAGACAACTGCCACGACACCCTCGTCAAGATCGGTGGCTACATCCTCGGCGAGTTTGGCCATCTGATCGCCGACCACAAAGGCAGCAGTCCGATCGAGCAGCTGATGGCGCTGCAGAAGAAGATGATCTCCTCACCGGATACGACCCGGGCACTGCTCTTGTCCACATTCGTCAAATTTGTGAACCTCTTCCCCGAGATCAAGCCGCAATTGTTGCAAATGTTCCAGTTTTACAGCCACTCCCCCGATTCCGAGCTGCAGCAAAGAGCGTGCGAGTACCTGACCCTGGCCACGCTCCCCACTGACGACCTCCTCCGGACCATCTGCGACGAAATGCCTCCGTTTTCCGAGCGGACCTCCATCCTGCTGCAGAGACTGCATAACAAGAGCGTGGGTATCAGCGAGCGCCGAACTTGGGTTGTCGGTGGCAAGGACGCCAACGAAGACAAGAAGGAAGTGCTCCTGGCACAGCAGCCGCCGGGACTCAAGCGGACATTTACGACCATCGTCAGCGGTGGAAAGCCACCGGCCAATGGATCCCGCTCGGCCCCGAATGGAGTCTACGGCGCCTCCAAAGATCTCGCCGGCCTCGACATGAACGGCCACACAGATCAGGTCAAGGCCCCCAACCTCGCCAGTGCTGCCCATCTTTCACCCGACTGGGAATTTGGGTACGACCAGCTCTACTTTGCTGATGAAGGCGTGCTGTTCGAGGACTCCCAGATCCAAGTGGGCCTGCGAGCAGAATATCGTGGCCACCTGGGCGTGGTCAAGCTCTATTTCACCAACAAAGCTTCGATTTCCATCGGTTCGTTCACGACGACGCTGGACAATCAATCGGCCCCTAACCTGAAGATCGACACCAAGAGTCTGCCGGACTCGTCCATTGCCGCGGATTCGCAAACCCAGCAGACGATCGTGTGCACCTGCGTGGGCCCGTTCTCGGAACCCCCGACCATACGCATCTCATACCTGGCCGGCGCTCTTCAAGCGTACACGTTGTGCCTCCCGATCCTGCCTTACCGATACATGGATCCCTCAGAACTCTCGACAGAGGACTTCTTCAAGCGATGGCGGCAAATTGGCGCTGGTCCAATGGAGGCTCAGAGTACTTTCGGCCTGCGGCACCAGTCCGCGACGATGAGTAATAAGTTCACTCGCGACACCGTGGCCGGCTTCAGATGGCGAATCCTCGACGGCGTCGATCCGAACCCCCAGAATCTGGTCGGCTGTGCCGTATTCCAGATGGAGAAGGGAAAGACGGGTTGTTTACTGCGACTGGAGCCCAACATTGAGCAGAAGGTACGTAAATCTGTGCCCGACCACAATCTTCTCCCTCCCCCTTGCTGACATGGTCCAGATGTACCGCTTGACGATTCGTGCGACGCAAGATGTTGTCCCGGGGATATTACTTAAGATGATGCAAGAGCGGCTTGCCTTGGGTATCTGATACAAACTATTCTCCGCAGCTTCGACTGGTGTCTGGCACTAGCGCGTGGAAAGTGACTGCAAGCTGCTCCAACCCAATTTCTCTCCAGTATGGCTGTATTTCAGCCGGTCCACCGTGGCCCATTGTGAGCATGTCATGTCTCGTATAACTGATCTCTCCTGCGACGAGAGTATCTGTGAGAATTTGGGACCAATTCCCTGCCTCTCTCATCTCTTTTCATCTTGCTTGCGTCTCCCCAGAGTATCGGTGAAGGGTGATGACAATTTTCCTCCCGCCATCATCTCTTTCATCCTGCGTCCTCCAGCACTTTTGCCTCTTTTTTGGGTGGCCGCTCCCCGAAAATTGTGCTGCCCACTCGTACCTCGTTGCTGCCCTGGACAAGGGCGCCTTCAAAATCCTCACTCATACCCATAGACAGCTCGAGCTCGGCGCGGTCGAGGGCGAGCTGGTCGGCCACTCGATCTCTGGTCTCGCGCAGGCAGACAAAGTCCTCATTCGCCGTCTCTGCCGTGGTGGCGCGAGACCGGGCGATGGCGCCGATGGTCATCAGGCCCTGCAGTTTGAGATTCGGGCACGAGTTACCGTGGATGTAGCGGCACAGGTCGAGGAGGTCGGTGGAATCAGGCTCAACACCGCTTTTGCTCTCCTCGCCACTCGTGTTGACTTGGACGAAGACCCGGAGACGGTCGTCGTCGTTGTCGCTCTCTTGCTCTTTCCTCCTTCTCCTTCTCTCACCCCGACCTTTATCCAGCAGCTGGGCCTTCTTGATGCTGTCGACGCTCTCCACGGCCCATAGGTTGTCCACCTCGCGCGCTAACTGGGCGCATTTATTGCTCTGCAGTCCGCCGATCATGTGCCATTTGATGGTCGCCGGGAGCAAGCGGGATTTCTCCACAAGTTCTTGCACGTAGTTCTCGCCAAAATGCTGGTGGGACGTGGGTGGGCTGTGCAGCGCGAGAATGTCCGTGGCCGGCTTAAGTTTGGAAACGGCCACAAGGCGCCGCGGCGTCGTCGTGGCAGCGAGGTGATGGGCTTTGAGAGTGGACTGGATCCGGGACTGGACGGATCGCAGGTTGTTTGCCAGCTGGGAGGCGCGTTCAGGATTGATGGAGATTCTCATCTCGGTTTCTGTCGTGGTGTTGCTTTGTGCACTTGATTTTTCTTCTGTGCTCATCTTGTCTGTCTAGTGTATATGAAGGTAAGGCAGCTGACCGGATTTCCAGGTGCAATATACTGGAGCAGCCAGCTTTGCTCACCTTTTAGGCGGGCCTGAGGCATGTTGCTAATTCCTTTCTGTGCCGAGTTCTCAATCTGGCAAAACTTCGGCAAAGGCATTGCTCCTTCCAAGCCAACGACATCATCCCGCAGAAGTGCTTGGCCGGTCAGCCCTTGTTTTTCTATTCTTGCAATACAGGTACAGTTTGTACTTCTGTTCGTCAGGTAAGAAGGCTAGCGGTGTCACTTACTCTAAGCTTAGCTCCATTGATCGAAGCCATGGATTCAAGGCTGGAGCATCGATTCTCCTAGGTCAGTGTTTCTATACTTAAGGCGTCCTTCTGTGCCATCTCCTTAACAATAAGGGGTGGGACGGCGTTGCTCCGTATCATTTAGTGGTGTGTCAGGAAATGATGATACGGACATATGCATATACATAGACTTAAGATGGCTAGCTGTGCCTGGGTTAATTCATCTAATTAGTTGACTTACTGTAATTGAGCTCCTGTTGACCGCTGACAAATTGTCGCTGACACCTCCCTGCAAGGAGAAGGCTGACGCCAAGAAGGCGACAATGAAACTCTGTGATGACAGAAGTATAAGTCATCTCGGGCCAGCCTAGAAAGTTGGCCTCGTGTTTTAGACCGTCATCATGTCCTGGGTCGCCGAAGTGAGTCCCCAGCCTTTTGAACCAGCACGCGCTAACCTGGGTTGCATTCTAGACGCTCCTGTCTTTCCACAACTGGTGGAATAATGTCTCCAGTGTCAAGAAAAGCCTGGTAAAGGAGGAGTCCCCCCTTCGTATAGGAGTCTTGTCAGCTGCTGCGATCAATTGGACTGCCTTGTTCGATCCGGTCGGAACTCATCCAAGTGTCGTTGTGTCTGCAGTTGCGGCCCGTTCATTGTCCAAGGCACAGGCTCAGATTGCCAAATACGCCCTTGGAGATTCGACTCGAGCCTATGGCTCCTACGCGGATCTTCTGGCTGACCCAAATATTGATGCCGTCTACATTCCGTTGCCCAACGGCCTTCACTGTGAATGGGCTATCAAGGCTATGGAAGCGGGAAAACACGTCCTCATCGAGAAGGCGATCGCTTCCAACGCTAACCAAGCAGAAAACATCCGCAAATGCTCCGCAGCAACAGGCAAGGTAGCGCTCGAGGCGTTCCACTGGTTGTTCTACCCGGCGGCGCACACCATCAAAGCAGCTGTTGAAAGTGGCAAGTACGGCAATGTCCAGTCGATCACTGCGAGATTGTGCCTCGATAGCGGGACCTTGGCAGAAGACGACATTCGGTTTAGCTATTCACTGGCTGGCGGCGCGTCTCTGGATCTCGCCTACGTCTTCTCCGGAGCGACTTACTTTGCCAGCCCGAGTATGAAAGACAGCAAATACAAAGTCTTGGAAGCCACGGCGCGGCTCAACAAAAGAGATCCAAAGATAGACGATGCCATGCGTGCCACATTCTCTGTTGAATATCCAGGACAGCCAGCGGTCACATGCTCCGTCGAGGCAGATTTAAACCAGTCAAGGCTATTTGGGCTAATTCCCAAATTCTGGAACCTCAGTCCACTGTTAGTGATCGAGTTGGAGAAGGCCAGAATCGAATTCCCGAATTTCCCCGGGCCATGGGTGTACCACAAAATCACAACCACAGAAAAAGACTCCACGGGCGCCTTGACGGGCAAGAAGCACACGGAAAAATGCCACGTCAACGGCCCAGTGTGGGGGTCCAGGGGCGCCGCATGGTGGACAACGTACAGGTACCAGCTTGAGGCATTTGCAGAGAGAGTAAGAGAGGCTGAGTCGACAGACGGAGGCAACAGGCCCAGCAAAACGCCGTGGGTCAGCCTCGACAACAGCGTGAAGCTGATGGAGCTGATTGACTCCGTATACGAAAAGGCTGGCCTGCCGAAACGTGGGTTATGAACGAGTCTTGGTCTCCTTTGCGTTGGTCAGAGTGAATCCTTTGGTTGGGTGGTGTCTTCCAGGTTCGAGAAGCGAAAGCAAGATTTACAAGCATGGATTACATTTTCCGATCCTTTTTGACTTGGCGGCAGAGGACCATGGGAGCGTTGAACGTGTACAACATGCCTCTTTCCCACCGCTCAATATGGCAAAGGCTATGGTCAGTAACGCAGTCTATGCACAACGCATTCAACAGGTCACGCCATGGCATGCCAAATCAGACACCTCTAACTGTGCTTTAGGTGCTGCATCGCGATCTCTCATCCCTAGGCAGTAGAGCGTGTCGTCACCGGCAGGACAAACGGATCTTCAAGCAGGAAAGAGATATGCATAGAGATTCTCAAACGACAAAGACACCCAGACTCGTGTTGACATGATAATGTTGAATTCATCAAAGCGGTGTAATCCAGATAATGTACGTCTATCGTTCCCAACAACGGTTCAACTCAAAGCCGACAGAAGCCGTCTATATTCCAGGGAGCGCATTACGGGCCTCAATTCCTGCCACTGTATCCAGTGCTCAACGCCAACGCTATGATTCGCCGATTGACCATCCACACAGTTAATTCATGCCTCGTCGTCGGTGTCCGGAGGATGTGGGGTTCCAGGTGGACTGGACAGCCACTCAATATGGCGCAAACGTCTCCTCACCTCTCTCTCTTTCAGTTGAGCTCGGGTCAGCTTCTTTTTCTTCTTCGCTTTAAACTTCATTTCACTATTATCCTCGGCACCCGAGTTGACGGCCGAAGCGGTCGCGCTCGACACCGCTGAACTGCTCACCGCACTGGAGCCCGGTCTCGAGTCCTCGAACCGAGACATGTCGACAGCGAGGTGTCCTTTATGGGTGAGACGGCCATCCGCAACATGCCACTGTTCGGGACACAGAGCGCCGACGAACTCTTCGTTGTGGCTGATCATGACGACGCCACCTTTGTAATCACGGATGGCCACACTCAACCCGCCCAGGGACTCTCTGTCGAGGAAGTTGGTCGGCTCGTCGAGCACCAGCAAGTGAGGGTTATTCCACATGGCGCCGGCCAGCACGACTTTCACTTTTTGTCCACCGCTGAGACCGGAAATCTCGTTGTGATTGGCGATCTCAGGATCGAGGCCGACATCTTCAAAGTGTTTGGAGATGACTTTGGGTTCCAAGATGCGATAGCCCAACCCCTCTCGGGAAGCCTCGTGGTCGTCAAACTCCTGAACCAGCTTTTGAAAGCCCCACTCGAGCAGGGTCTCCCGAGAGACCTGAGTATTGAACTTGGGGAGCATCGCTCGCCACTTGACTTCGTACTGAAACGTCTTCTTATACTTCTGTCGGCCCATCAAGTTTTCCACTTGTCGAGCCGGCTTGCCATCGCCGAGGTCAATCCATTTCTCCATCTGTTCTCGATCCTCGTCGGTCAGCACGCGCGTCTGCTTCATCAGCACTTCGCGGTCGTCACCGTTCGCATATCGCCACTGCAGATATTGATTGGGCGTCTTTTCCATATGCATCTCGACGTGTTCGAGCGCGTGCTGTTTGATGTACCCGATCCGCAGGTTGGGGTGCTTTTCGACCTTCCCCGACTGAGGCATGAGTTCACCAGTGAGCAGCTTGATCAAAGTCGACTTGCCCGCTCCGTTGGCCCCAATAATGGCCACGCGTGAGGACAAGCTGAGCTGGCACGAGACGTTCTGCAGGCTGGGCTTCGACGCTCCCGGGTACGTATAACTCACGTTCGTCATGCGAATGATCGAGCGGGTGTTGGATTTGACGCCGGAGAGGATGCCAGGCGGAGGAAATTTGAACTGCACCTGGGAAGCGGACAGAGTGTAATAGCTCTTCCCCTCCGGCTTCACCTTGACAAAGGCAGCAAGATTGCCCTTATAGTGGACCAGCTTCTTGTTCTCGTAGTGGAGGATATCGGTGCACACGGCATCGAGGAAGCCCGAGTCGTGGGACACGATGAGTGAGGTGATCTCGGAATGCTTCTGTAAATACTCCTCCAGCCATTTGACATTCGCGACGTCCAGATGGTTGGTCGGTTCGTCGAGAAGAAACACGTCCGCACGCATCAACATCGCGCGGGCGAGAGCGAGCTTCATCTTCCAGCCCCCCGACAGAGATCCCACTTTGTGGGACTGGCGACCCTCGGGACCGGCGGTGAAGCCGACTTCGCTGAGAACTTCTGAAATCCGCTCACGTCCTTCTTTCGCAATTTCGGGGTCCTTTTCCACATATTCCAGGATGGTGATGTCCGCATCTTCGCCCTGATTGTGTTCCACAAAGCACGTCCGGAGCTCGTCTTTGGGCGGAAAACCCTCGAGCTTGCCCTCGGCGATACTGCGCATCAGTGTCGATTTGCCGGCACCGTTCCGGCCACAAAGCCCGTACCGATGACCTTTGAGCAGTCGCAGGTTCGTGTGGGACAGCAGAAGCATGCCACCATAGGCGAGTGAGAAGTCGGCATTGACAATCTCAACCTCATCGGTTTCCTCTTTGGTCGGCGTCCCGTACTTGCGGTGGTCTTCCTCGATGAAGTGTTTCTGCACGTTTTCTGCCACGGCCGCGCCGGTCTCGGTTGGGCATAAATATCTCAGATAGGGCTCAATTCGTCCGGGCAGGCGAGAAAAGATGCGAGCGTTGACGTCTTCTTTCACCATCTCGGAGACATACATCTGTCCCTCTTTCCAGACCGTCATGTCTTCCGGGCGAAGGCCACCGTGTTGCCGAATTTGTACATCGAGGACTTTGAGCACGTCCTCGGTGGTCGTCGGGGCAGTCTGTCCTCCATTCGCTGCCACGAGAACCCCGTCTCCCATGGCCTTCTTCATGACGTCGACTGCCCTCGTCGCCAATTCTCGAACTTCTGGGAGCGAGGCACCATCTTTGACCTTCTGCACGCCGGGTTGCAGTTTGGGCAGAAAAGTCCTCGCCTCCACAGGGTCATGGACCAATTTGGTCAAATTTTCCACGACCACAACTGTTTGCCGGAGAACTTCCTGCGACGTGCTCGGCGTGTTCAACGATCGTTCGAGCAGGGGAGTCAGGAGAGCCAGCACGGGCGACGTCACGACAGCGACGAACGTGGTCTGTGACAACGCGTGGATGGCCTTTTGTAACGTTTGTGCCGATGGGTTTTTCATGGTGTCGATGAGCAGCGGTATGCGGGGCGCGACATCCTCGTTCTGGAGGAGGGTGGTCAGAGAGGTCATGGCCTTTGTCGCGGTTTTCGCAACGTCCGCCTTCAAGTCATGCATGCCGCCTTCAACGATAGGGATCAGCTCCTTCAGCGTCTTGCCCATTGATTCCCTCAACACGTCCTTCGCTTGCTCCTCGTCTTTGCTCCCCGTGCCCATTTGAGCCTTATCCGCCATCTTGCTCAACAGGGTAAAGGCACCCACTGTGCCTTGCCACTTTGCCGTGGGCTTGGACAAGTACCGTTGCAGCGCGGGGAGCAGGCCCACGACCATGGCCTCTGGCTCCAAGTTCTTGAACAGCTCGTCGACAGCGTACTGTGCCGACTCACGCACTGAAGGTCCCTTGTCAGCCAGTCCGTCGAGGACGAGGTTGAAAAGTCCTCCGTCCTGCACCAGGAAGACGAATTCGCTGAGAGGCTGTTCTCTGGGGAACCGCTCAAACATGGCCCCGAGAATGAACATGGCGCTTTCGCGCTTCGGCCCATTTTTCTTGTCTCCCGCGGCCTTTTTTATTTCCGCCACCAGTTTGTAGTCCAAGACACCGCGGATCCCGACGGACTGAATCAGGAGATTGGTGAGGGCATAGGAGGCGTCGAGCGAAGTTTGGGCGCTGTCAGTCTGAAGGATTGTCCTCAAGATGCTCCCCACTTCTTCAGGCGCAGGTGGGATACCGGAATAGTTTGTTTTCACGGGCACCGTGGCGGGCGCCATGACAGGCGCCAAAGGAGGGCTTTCGCGGTGTGGCATAATACGGGCTGAGGACACGAATCTCAGCCTCGGACGACCGGACGAGAGAACGAAAACAGCGGCCTCGGAGCGCCACAGCAGGAAGGGAACGTTCTAGGCACGACGTCCCACACCCAGTACCTTTCGGTGCAGTGAAAGGGCGAGAAAATGGGAGGAGAGTAAAATCATCATCCGTCGGGCGGCGACGATAATAGTCCTCTACCCTACAAAATTTTTAGCGGGCCTTATCGATTACCAACGATATAATCACGTGCACACCCAAGAAGTATCCACCGCAGGATCTGTAATTAGAGCCTTCTGGCGCCACCCAGGGCCAACCACAATGCAACATGGGTCTATCCATGTTTCGACTTCTTCACTCAGGTCCTCATGTCATGATATCTGCTAATACGATCTGTGGGCCGCAAGACAATTCTCTCCAACCGTCGAGCCAGAGGGTTTAGAAAGACTTTGCCCGTGGCCTGATAATGTCTGGGTTCCCCACCTCCAAGAGAAGTATTGCCTCGGTCATGTCGTTGTCTTCTCTGCTCTTCTCATCGACTTCCCTGAAATCCTGGACATCACTCGACTGCCGAATGAGTCCCCTATCCTCCATCATCTCATCCCCGCCAGCGTCAATCCTCTCCTGGACCTCGCGCTTCGAGACTGCTGACCGATTGCCCTTGCCATGCTTTCCTTGACCCCGATATCTTCCCGTCTCGGGTGCGTTGAGGCTTCTGTCCTTCTTGGAGGCTTGTAGAGCAGTCAGCAATTTGGCCTCGTTCTTACGCCGGCGTTCATCGATCTTGGTCTTGAGTCTCAAGCCACGGCACCAGCGCATCTTCATGCCTCCAATCGGCCGATGGAAGCCCATGGCAAGAAACCGAGGGTGCGCCGCAGCCCACATGGGCTCCCCAGCCAGTCCAGCATCCACACACTCCTTCACGACAGCACTCAGCGCATCTTCTTCTGCTTTGGACCAGTTGCCCTTACCCAGAGTGCCAGTCGCCGGACGTGCGTGGGGCCAGGAATTCGCCTGTCCAGAGTGTGCATTCAAATTTCCGGTTGGATTTGAGCGAGAGCGAGAGCGTGTAGCAGAACGGACAGGTCGAGTTCTCAGAGATTCTTTGGCACGCTCCAGAGTAGTAAGATCAAAATCCTTCTGGTTGTCCGGGTCGTTGACAAAGGACTTGTCGAGGTCGGCAGTCCAAGGCTTCAAGTTGACTGGAGAAGGTGTCGACATGGGCAACGGACTAGCACTCGTCTTGATGGACAGCTCACACTTGGTCTTGACCTTGCCGCCAGCCTTCGACCCCTCTCCACAGCCCACTTCAGTGACATGGATGGCCCCGGTCGGCAAATTGGATGCTTTGCCAATCTGGTTGGTCCTGCATCGGTCGCAGAACCAATCGACTGCCGAGATTTAGTGCAGGCAGGACTAGAACTGTCGAATGGAAGCTTACCCCCCTCCCCGGGAACGTCCTCTTCTTTCATGCCGATGCAATCGAGGTGGAACCAGGTCATGAGGCAATCAGGCCCATTGGCACACTCAATCATTTTCTTGCCATTCTCCGGCTGCATGCATACACAGAAGAGCTCTTCCTCCTCAGCGGCGATAGAGCCTGTAATGGGGTATCGGGCGTAGTACAATTCAATGAGGTCGTCTCGTCCGTCATGAAACTTCCAATTTCTCGGGTCAGGGCCAAGAGGATGATGTCTCGCCACGTCCGAGATGGCCTCCTCATTGCTCGGGCCTTTGGCTGGTCTCTTTTTCTGAACACAGCTCGGAGCAGGCGGCTTTGAACGTGACTTTGTGGATTTACCTGTAGTCGTCAAGGACTGAGCTAGACCTTGTCAACGTCGAGAATTCGGCCAGAAGATATCTGCGTACCATGCACGACTGGAGTCGGTTTTGGCGTGAGTGGGATAGCGACCTTCAGCATGTCAAAGACCAAGCCCGGGTGCGCATTCCCGAGGAAATGGCGACCAAGGTCTTCCTTGCGTTTACTCGTGACCTTGCAACCTTGCACGTAGCACTTGAAGTCCATGATATCGGCAAAAATGAAGTTCTTAATATCGTCGCCAACCCCGTTCGTTCTTGCAACTTTGGTGAAAAGGATTCCTCGAAAGGGTCGACGACAACGATGTGAGACCACTCGTCCCGCAAGAGGCCCTTGAGTAAGGCTGGACGGACGTAGGCAGTGGCAAGGGCCAGGACTGCGCAATGTAGAGTTTAAGGAGTCGGCAAGGGGATTGTGGTTGAAGGCCGTAGCAACCAATGCATTCGTTCTTGTGTTGAACATCTGCACAGGCAGGTGTCATTGTCCGGATATCCTAGCAGTAAACACCAGGGCAGAATCCGGCTCTGACCGAACCCGACCATCATAGCGGCACATCCTCTCTGGCACGAGTCGCGGTCAGAAGGAGTGCTTCTAGGGATGGGGTCGATGGTCCTTTGCATCTTGAGGAGAAGCCGGCTCAGAATCCCGATTCCGTATTGCCATCTCCCATACTCTTGCTCCCACTGCTGCCACTCTGGATAGCACCGAGGATGCCATCAATGTACGGGGCACCACTCCATTTCTGATGCGTCAACACGTCGACTCCCAGTTCTTTTTCCCGGCTCTGGACGAGACGGACGTAGGCGAGCATGCCTTCATCTTTGAAGTGACGAGAGAGTTCTGCGGTGATGGTGGCGGTCGAGTGCACGCCGGCGAGAGAAATCAGCTGCAGCACGAAACTAGATGTCAATTAGTAAAGTCTGTCCAGTCTCACCGAAATAGATGATTTCACTTACCCATGCTTGGCCAGGTCCCAAACGAACGACTTCAACGTGGTCTCGTCGAAGCCTTGACCCATCCAATTGAACGACGGACTGAGGTTGTACACCAGTTTCTTGCCGGGGTATTGGTCGCGAATGTCTTTGGCGAAGCCAGCCGCTTTGGGTACGCTGGGGTCGGCCGTTTCCAGCCAGAGGAGATCGGCATACGGGGCAAATTCGATGGCTCGCTTCGTCGCCGCCGAGAGGCCGGCTCGATAGTGGTAGAATCCTTCACGGGTCCGGGGCACATCGCAGGACCAGATGACCGGAGACTTGGTGTACTTGTCCGCCAGGGCCCGACGCTTCGTCAGAGACAGGTTACGGTTTGCCGCTGTCTTGGAGAGATATTCGGCCGGGTCCGAGCCTTCAGCTTTCAGGTGGGCTTCGACCGCTTCGTCAAACGTGACCAGCTTGTGCTCCTTGACCCAAGCAGCTTCGAACGCGTCGACGTCCGGGCCCGAGGCGCCATTGAATTCCATCTCTTGCAGGACTTCGGCCAAGGGCTCCGTCTCCTCGGTGACGCCCAGGATGTACTCATGGTCTCTCACGTCGACGGCGCTGCTGAGAAGCTTGCCGCTCTCCGAGTCGGTCCGCGCAATGACCAGGTTCTCAGAGCCCATCATATCCCACTGGAATCTGGCAGCCACCAGGCGATTGATGTGGTCCCCGACGGGAACAAGGACTTTGCCCGCCAGATGGCCACACTTCTTCCCCCCGTGAAGCTGGTCCTCGAAGTGCACCGCCGCGGCTCCGTTTTCGGCAAAAAGCTTTGCGAGCTTGATCACCGCCGACAGGCCGCCGTGGCCGGTGTCTCCGTCTGCGACGATTGGCCGGAGGTAATCGATGTACGGGGTGCTCTTCCGCTCTTCCGCCGACAACTTGTGCCGGGCGTCGAACTGTTTTCTGTCGTGGAGTTGCTGCGCCTTGAAGAGCCGTTGGACCTGATTGGGGACCGTGTTGTAGGGATAGTCCCCAAAGTCGGCCGACACCTCGTTGGTCGTGGTCAGGACCGAGGAGCAGGCCCATCCCGAGATATACAGGATTTCTTGATTTTCCGCTTGCTGTGTCATCTGAACCGGGTCGATGGCGCCCATCGTGTGGACCGGTTTCCCCTCCGCGGCTCTTTCTTCCAGCAAATTGAAGAGCTTTCGGGCCATGATCGAGCTGGGATACGTCTGCTGGAGCGTGCCTCTCTTGCTCACCACGTCTTCCGCCGTATACGGTCTCTTGATGCCCTTGAACCGAGGGGTGTCCCACCATTTCTTGACATCTTCCACCTGCTGTTGGAACAGGAGGTCTTCTGCGTCACCAGCCTTGTCCGCGGTCGATAATAACTGGAACGAATCGGATGGGAGCGTGCCGGAGACGGGTGGCTGAACAGAGGGTAAGGACGACAGGGCCCGGCACGACCGCACGGGGACGGACACCGGTCTCATCACTGCTGAGATCCGGAGAGCAGGTCGGCCTCTGATGTTTGCTAGTCTGCGAGGAGCGACTCGCAGCATCGTGGTCATGGCGGTGTGGCAATCGCCAATCAATCTTCAACCTCGGCACTCTGTCGGAACCACCCACAGCAGCAACTTTTGATGTGGTGGTGAAGATGGTAAATGGGATAAAGAGAGGGAGAGAAGAGAAGAAAAAGGGTTTTGGCTTGCTCAAGACGTCCTCCCTAGGGAATCCTGTGGAAGCTGCGTGGTCGCAGCTTAGCAAATATTACCACACGGCCGGAGTGGAAAAAGCTGACCGAAGCTCTCCGAACTTCGGGCGGCCAGGCTTGGGGTGAACCTCGGTGGTTGAGAGAAAGAACCGGGGAACGACAACTAGCGAGGCACAACAACTTTCTCGGCGTGTACCAACGAATGGTGCCCCAGCAACCGGAGTTCTCATCGTTCCCAGACCTTCCTGATTTAACGGGATCCGCGGCTCGATTGATTGATTTCTTCTTTGAAATCTCTCTCGTCCCGCCCTTTGCAGCGCCGTTGAGGAAGGACACTCTCGATTCAGGTGCTTGACCTCGTCCACCCCGCACCACTTCCCACCCGCTCCGGCTGTCATCCAAGCTGCTTTTTATCACACCCGACGATGGCCACGACGACCAGAGCTTCTCAGCATGCTCTCCGAGCCTTGCGCACCTCGGCCACACGGCCCTACGCCTCCCTGAACAGCCGGACGTATGCGTCGGCGGCCGAGCCGGACCTCAAAGCCACGCTGAGATCGGTGATCCCTGAAAAGCAGGAGCTGCTCAAACAAGTCAAGGCTCAATCCGACAAGAAGGTGGGCGATGTCACCGTCGGACAGGTCATTGGCGGCATGAGGACACTCAAATCCATGGTCTGGGAAGGCAGCGTTCTCGACGCCAACGAGGGGATCCGTTTCCACGGCCGAACGATCGCCGACTGCCAAAAGGCGCTGCCCAAGGGCACGTCGGGCACTGAGATGCTTCCGGAAGCCATGTTCTGGCTCCTCCTCACGGGGCAAATCCCCTCGACGTCTCAGGTGCGCGCGCTTTCGCGCGAGCTCGCCGAGAAATCGGAGCTTCCACCACATGTCGTCTCGTTGCTGAGGTCCTTTGACAAGTCGGTGCATCCCATGACGCAGCTCTCGGTGGCCGTCGCCGCCCTGAACACCGAATCCGTCTTTGCGAAGAAATACGCGGCCGGCCTGAGCAAGGCCGAATACTGGGAGCCGACGTTCGATGACAGCATCAACTTGCTCGCCAAGCTCCCACGAGTGGCTGCCACCATCTTTGACAAGGCCGCGCTCGACCTGCCTCTCGACAAGGACCAGGACTGGGCCTACAACTTCGCCACGTTGCTGGGGAAACCCGGCAAGGAGAACGAAGGCTTCCAAGATCTCCTTCGACTCTACCTGGCTCTCCACGGTGATCACGAGGGTGGCAACGTCTCGGCCCATGCCACCCATCTTGTGGGCTCGGCCCTGTCCGACCCCTTCTTGTCCTATGCGGCTGGCCTCTTGGGTCTGGCCGGACCCCTCCACGGTCTTGCGGCACAGGAAGTGCTGCGCTGGATCTTGAAGATGCGCGAACAAATCGGCGACAACTTCTCCGACCAGGACCTCAAGGATTATCTCTGGTCCACTCTCCGCTCCGGCCAAGTCGTTCCGGGTTATGGCCATGGCGTGCTCCGGAAGCCCGACCCCCGTTTCAAGGCTTTGATCGACTTTGGTGATGCCCGGCCGGACATTGCAAGCAATCCCGTTTACCGACTCGTGAAGAAGAACAGCGAAATTGCCCCGGGCGTGCTGACCGAGCACGGCAAGACCAAGAACCCTCACCCCAACGTCGACAGCGCATCGGGCGTTTTGTTCTATCATTACGGCTTCACCGATCCTCTGTACTACACCGTCACCTTTGGTGTCAGCAGAGGTCTTGGACCACTGGCCCAGTTGATCTGGGACCGTGCCCTGGGTTTGCCAATTGAGAGGCCAAAGAGTATCAATCTGGAGGGCCTTTTGAAGCTGACGTAAATACTGGCAATCGTACCAAACTGTAACAAGTCTGGTGGGGGCATCTGGTGTAGGTGGAAAAGTATAGATATGGCGTTTGACATAGTCACAATGCAAAACCGTTGACCCGATATACATCCCAGCTCCCTCCGTGAACTAGACGCTCCTCCGGAACATGCTGCGATCAATTAAAAGACCTCCCATTGGCGCATGGGGCCTGTCTGCACGCCAAAGAGGGCTTTTTTGCACAGAGCGAGCTCGGCGAATGCACCTCCGACCTTCGGATTTCTCGTCTCCACGTGACCTCTCCGGCCGATGGCACCATATAATGATAAGCGAAGAAGGGTCCATCTCCTGTACTAATCTTTGGTGCTGTGTCTTTGTTCCTGGTGACTCTGACCAGGTGACGATCCAACCATGGGTGGTGTTTTTACAGATGTTCGACACCTCGAGCTTGTAAATTGACAAAAGTGCACAACAGCGTCCCTCGTGCTGACGGTGAGAATGATGTTGCCATGGTGAGCCAGGTTGTCCGGTGAACAACGTTGCGGCCTGTCCTGTCTCACTCATCAGCAATGTCTATGAAGAGAGCCAGATTCCTTCAATGAGAGGAGCAGTTGACCCTGTCAAGGAAGAACTCGGATGGAGAGTCACGTGATGAGCCTGGGGACCATGAGTCCGTGACTTTCTTTTTTTCTCACAATTGTTTCAGATTGTGGTTGCTTGTGTACGTAGTTCACTAAGGCCTATATAAAGTGGATGGCAGCTCTCCTAGAAGGAGGAGAGCGGGATGTCCAAGTAGCTCAATGGAAGTCTTGGCGCTTCTAACCTTGACATCCTCATACCAAGCCGGTACAGATCAAGAGGTGATGCATCGCCAAACAATGATAGATGAAGCTCCTATTTTGAGGCAAAGGCCAGGCTGACTGAGAGCCACTTACAATGCTGATCAGCCGTGCACCGACATTTATATTGGATTCACACTTGTTCACCGTGCCTACGTGCGATCCGCCGAAAGGCATACCGCCTCCACCATGCCAAATGACTAACTTACCCAAAACGGAAGATTCTCCGGCTTCAAAGAAGGCTCTAGAGGTGTGCAATGTGCAAGAGTGGCTGTTTCTACAAACCGAGCAAATTTGCTGAGGCGGGAGGCGGCGCAGGGCCATAACTTGGCACTTTTTGGACCTTTGCTCTCGACAAATATTCATGGTAGTCGGGCACCTGTTGCAGTGCTCCGATCAAAACTTCAACGTCTTCCACCTCCTATCGCCATGGATTCCGCATTTGACTATCGTGACACCGCCATCGCACTGGGGTCCATGCCCCAACGGACCGAAGTGCGCGGCCCGGGTGATGATTGGACTGGTGTGACAAGCACGGCTGCGAGAAGAAAGCTGCAGAACCGTCTTAACCAGAGGGCTTATCGTCAGTATCTCAACCCACCTCACCCAACTTGCTACTGCACGCCGGGCTGACATGGCTCGTGCCGCGCACGAGGCATAGGCAGAAGAAAGCTGGGACTGCGCGACCGTCCGGCTGTGCCAGAGAGCGCCAACACCGCCGGCATCGTATCATACGAACGCCGCGAGACACCATTATCAGAGCAGCTGCCACGTGTGACAGATGAAAAGGACAGGCCTTCTGACAATACTCCCACGCGGTGTGCCTACGACCTGGGCAGCCCTTCAAGGCAGACCATGTTTCGCCGCTTCGCTCAAGAGGCCCTCGCCGAATACGTGGGTGGTGCACCGCGGCCAACTCGCCTGCCAACCCTTGTTCAGCTCAACGTCTTTAGCGCCCTGACACGCAACGCTGCGGCCCTCGGAGTCTCCAAGGAGTGGCTGGCCGATGACACGATTTCTCCATTCAGCCGTCATGGGCCTGACCTCGGACTCTTCTTCCCGGGAATGGCGTCGTCTGTGCCGTACCCTGACAGCCTACGCCCAACGGCCTTGCAGGTAGCGGTGCCACACCATCCCTGGATTGACTTGCTCCCCATCCCACGCTTGAGAGACAACATCCTTTGCGCTACCGTGGAGCCCGACGCCCTTGACGAGGACGATTTGTGCTACGACCTGGTCGAGGTTACCGGCGAGTCTGACAAGGCTTCTCTCATTGTCTGGGCCGAGCCGTGGAACCCCCGCGGGTGGGAGGTCAGCGTGGCCTTCTTACGGAAGTGGGGATGGTTGCTGAAAGGATGCCCAGAGATATTGGAAGCCACGAATTACTGGCGTGAGAAGAGGGGGGAGAAAAGGCTGGCTTTTACGTTGCAATGCTGATACATGAGATAGGCAAGTGCAGCTGCAGGCCGGTCGCCCGCAGACACCTGCTTCGAGCGGACAGGTGGGCTGCCCAATGGTTCTCCACATCTTTGGTGCCTTTCCGGAAGTCCAACAATGGAAACAGGCCATACAACCATTACAACTCGGAACCCGCTATCCTGATTATAATGCCACGGAATGCCAACTACCTGTGAATCAGGAATACCTCGCACACATACTCCTCGTCGGATGCCATGCCTGTTCCATCATACGCCGTGGCTCATACGGTTTGTGGAGGCTCATTATCTCCGCTCCTCGTAGCCGGCGGAGGCAATTGCGGATGAGTCTCGCCCCAGCCTCCGCCTTGGGCGATCGAAACCGGAGGCACCGTCGACACATGTTTGAGGCGTCTGCCCTGACAGAGTGCGCTCAGGCAACAGCTCAGAATCGCAATCACGATCAGGTCTCCCACGACCGAGGTGACAGAAATCACGATGTTCCTGTTCTCGCTAATCCAGCTGCCGGTCTCATTCTCAACTAAAGCCCCTTGACAATGTCCGTTGCCGCATCTTCCATCGCCCTGACACGGCGTACCGTCTCGAAAGTTCTGCTGCAGGTTGTAATACGTGTTGCTGTCGAACTCGACGCTCACGCAGGAGAGATGGCAGCTTTGGGAGTTACAGGAGTCGGTGTCGTTGTTCGTAGAGAGAGAACCCATGAATGTCGTCCTGCATTGGAGATCGCGGATGCACATGTGAGACTAGCCTCCGGAGGATCCGCTCAACAGGACAGATTGTGGATGAGCCTGTACATGTCTCGGTCCGCGGAGATCCGGTATAAAGGCCAGTGTCCATCATCGTCACGTAACTGAACCGATCCTCAGGACTCTTACATGTGCACTGACGTCGAAACCAATTCCATTGCAACCAATGACAGCGGCAGCAGGTGCTCGTCCTAGAAGATGACTGGACAGGCGTAGTCGGCTCGTCCAGACGGCGGCAACCGCAGAATCGCTTAAATAGAGGGTTTCTAGGAGGTTGTCCACCAGCCATCAGGACGCTCCTGTACTCAGATATTGCAGATCCTTATCGATCAAAACCAAGTTGCTATAGGGAAGAGGAATTTGAAGGCTCAGAGTGCTAAAGGCATTTATCCGAAGACGGAGAATTGGCCCATTGCTACCACAAATTCGCAGTATCTCAGAGTATGCAAGGATGCAAAGGGGGACGTGAATCAAAAGGCACTGGCAGTATCTATCTCTCCGCGCAGCTGGGACTCTGCTGAAACGCAGAGCATCATACGCCAAGCGCAAACTCGATGGAATTAAATTGTCGCCTGTCATCGACTGATGCTCTGGGCTGTGTCCCAAGCTATCTTTTAGGTCTTCTCCCATCCACGTTGCAAAGAATCTTGTGGCATGTGCACACTCAACAGTACCTGTCAGCCAGAGATGAGCTGTGCTGTATACAGCTAGACTCCTTGCTGTTGCCTAGACAACCACATGTACCTAAGGCACCCTCTCTATAGACTGAATCTCCACACGAGTTGCTTCCATCCACCCTCCTCACAGAGGTTGACAGCACCGCGACCTGAGCTAGTTTCATGATGCCTCCAACTCTAGCAGTCAAGGGGGATCGGTATCTTACAGGCCAACCGCCCAACTTTTTGATTGACAATACTAATCAAACCCTGTGCCAGGGCAGTGATTAGGCAGACACATTCAGCACACTATGACGTCCAACACTGAGTAATGGCTCCAATTCTCCACATTGGCAAGTCCGGCCATGTCCTGTGTTCATCAGTGAAAGTAATTCCAAGCAGTGCCCTTTGTCTTCTCCCATGCTCTGTCCAATGCCTCCACCACTTCGTCTGGCAACGGGCCCTTCTCAAGGTCTTGGAGATTCTCTTCCAGTTGTTCTACTTTGCTGGCCCCAATGATCACAGCGTCTCCCAACTCCTGCTTCAACTTGGAATGGTGCATCATCCACCGCAATGCACATTCGACTTCGGTCAGCTGATACTTTCCCGCCGCGGCTCTGATGATTTCAAGGGCTTCGAATGTGGCATCTTTCCAATAGCGGGTCCGGTAAAGAGACCCCTGGTTGGTATGAGGATCAAAACGGGAGCCTGGTTCAACTTCGGAGGCCTTGTCGTGGTACCTGGCAGTCAGATAACCGCCGGCGAGCGGGTTGTAGGCGTAAAAGCCCATGCCGTAGAAGCGAAGGCAGGAGAAGAGCTCCGACTCCACAGTTCGGTGGATGGCATTGTAGACCCCTTGGTATACAGAAGGACGGATCCATCCATTCTGGATGCAGATGTCACTAATGTATGCCACCTCCCAGGCCATATAGTTGCTGATACCTAAACGGGAGAAGTAGCCTTCCTTATACAGCTCATCAATCGCACGGAAGGTGACTTCATAAGGTGTACTGCGGTCCGGCCCATGCAGGTACCACATGTCTATCTTGTCAGCCTTGAGCGCTTTTAGGGACGCAAGGAGATGCGTCCGGAGGTCTTCTGGAGAGTGTGACGCTCCCACTGTGCCGTATCGCGAATTCGGGTAGTACTTGGTCTCCATGACGATCTTTCGGTCCTGCCAATGGAGTTGTCCTAGGTATTCCTCGGACGATCCCCCGCCGTAGACACGCGCGGTGTCCACCTCATTGTGGCCATGCTTCTGGAAAACATCGAGCAACGCGGCAGCATCCTTCAGATCGTGAACCCGCGTTTGTTCGACCCCTGCCATACCATTGTGAGCACTGCTCGTCTGAAATGAATACCGACAAACCTGGTTTGCCGATTGTCATGGCACCGAAGACAATCGGAAGCTTGGTCTTGATCGCTGACGCCATGTTAGGGACGGATAAATCGATCTGATGCCCGTCGAGATGATCTGACTGTTCTCGTGCTTGGGTGTCCGAGGAATTGAGGATCTTTTCTTGGACGTTCATCCGGAGAGTGGGGATAGCAAGATCTGGGTCGCTTTTAAAGCATCTCGCAAAGATCGTCTTCATCCCCAGTTGAGGCTCTCATTTGCTGGGATGGCGTTACATGGGGACGCTATATTAGAAGTGGGTCGCATTAGTGCATAAGCAGGCTGCATTAGCGCGAGCGTGCTTTCGGTATTCTACTTTGTCCGTTGTTTTGCACCCTTCCCCACGACATGCTTTTGTGATGAAACATCTCTGTCTCTAACTTTCAGCACAGCTGAGGAGGGCTGGAACCAGTCAGTCCACGTTTAGCCCCGGCCGTAATTACGTCACGGAGATAAGCTTCCGTGCGATACCGAACATTAAGAGAGTTCCCTCCCCCTCGTCACTCAGCATATCTATTTCCACACCAGCTTTGCCCTTTGCAGCGAACAAGCCTCAACGACATCCAGCCCCATTCCTAAATCATCTCTCCTTTGCATAATGAGTGCCAAATTTAACCCCGCTCCCGACAGCCTTCTTGCCCGCCACCGACAACTAGCGCCGGCCGCGTCTGTCCGGGTGTCGCCACTGTGCCTGGGAGGCATGAATTTTGGCTTATCCCAGAAGGACAAATACGGCGAGTGCACCAAGGAGACCGCATTTGAGATCCTCGACCATTTCTACAGCCAGGGGGGCAACTTCATTGACACCGCCAATGTGTACCACTACGGGGAGTCGGAGAGGTGGTTGGGGGAGTGGATGAAATCCCGCAACAATCGCAACGAGATTGTTCTGGCGACCAAGGTCTGTGGAACCTCGCGATCTAATCGTTCCATCATCTCTCGCATGTATCGGACGCATGCTGACAAAACGCTGGACATGTAGTATACAGCCCCGTACATGAGTAACCGCAAGGGCGTGATCCAGTCGAACTATGGAGGCAACAATGCCAAGTCCATGAAAGTATCGATTGAACAGTCGCTCGAACAGCTTCAAACCTCCTACATCGATTTGTTCTACGTCCACTGGTGGGACTACGCCACCAGTATCGAGGAGGTGATGCACAACCTCAACGATCTCGTGGTTTCGGGCAAGGTCCTATATCTGGGCATTTCCGACACCCCGGCTTGGGTGGTGGCCAAGGCCAATCAGTATGCCCGCTGCAATGGGCTGCGCCCGTTCGTGGTGTACCAAGGTATGTGGAACGCCACAATGCGTGACTTCGAGCGGGATATCATCCCAATGTGCAGGGATGAGGGCATGGGGCTGTGCCCTTACGGTGTGCTCAACCAGGGGCGTTTCCAGACCGAAGCTGGTTTCAAGGAGCGCGAGAAGTACAACCCCGGACGACACTTCATCCCGCTGTCCCAGAGAGACAAGGATGTTTCGAAGGTCCTGGAGAAGATTTCCAAGGCCAAAGGGGTCGATCTGCTCCATGTCGCTCTGGCGTATGTCATGCAAAAGGCACCGTACGTCTTTCCCATTGTCGGCGGAAGGAAGCTGGAGCACATCAAGGGCAACATTGCCGGGTTGGCCGTGTCCTTGACAGAGGATGAGATAAAGGAGATCGAGTCATCGTACGAGTTCGACCACGGATTCCCACATACCTTCCTCAGCGGGACTCTGTTCGATGGTTCCACTCCAAGAATGGCGGACAGTCCAGCTGGGGTGCCAGCGCTCAATTCGATGGGGAAATTCGATTGGGTGGATGTGCCGAAGGCCATCAGGCCGCATCAGCAGTGAGGTCAGCGTTGTCGAAGAGATCGAAAAAAGCCGTTATATACGACAGGCGACCGTGTGGACGAAACCATTGGCAGAACAAGCTCATTTTTGGAAGAAGAATTTGAAGGCGTTGACTATAATGCGGTGCCTTGGAATATCGCTTGCAGATTCCACTTGAAACAATACACAGCAGCAAAATCCTTGCAAAAGCCGTTCCAACAGCAACACCACGCCTTGACGAAATCGGCCCATATAGACTCCAGCTGTTGTGCACTGCTGGCCCTACGATGACCTTATCCCCCCTTTCCTTATTCATCAGACTATGATGGCTCAACCACCTCCACGCACACTCCGTTTCCGTGAGGCGATACGTCTCAATCACAGGGCGCAGGATCTCCCGTATCAAATAGAACTCGTTCATGTGACGCCACTGATGCAGTCCAAAAGAGTTACACCGAGATGAATGTCTCGGCCTTTATTTCAACAATTCGTCAACGACCTTAGGTTGTTGTCCGCAATTGCCAAGGGCGGTTATGCGGGCTCACGCCTATATATATTGTTGTTCAGATCCGCAGAAGACTCCCTAGAATCTCTTGCTGCGATCAGAGTAATCCTTGATGTTTGTTCCTGAAGACAAACGCTCTACGTGACACCTGTTCGGCCATCCATGAAGCCCTGTACTTGAATGATTTCCAATAAATTGCCACTTTGTGCGTGGGCTGAATCTGGTTGTCACTCTCGGAGATTCAGGCGCCTGACAGAGATCTCGCGGTCGAGTCTCAGCAGTCCACTGATCAGGTTTATATGCTGCATTTGGATGAGGGAGTGTGACTCGACTTCAGGGTCATCCGGACAGGCCAACGGTAGTGATTTTGCTCAGGCAATGTTGCCTCGAAGGGGGACTTGAACGGACTAGTATCATACTGTGTTTGATGAATTAGACCTTAATCAGGGGTAGTGGATTACAGTCAACATCATACAATCAGAAATCGTTCAACCACAGACATCAGGCAAATGCTGTAATGGCAATTGATCAAGCTATCCTGCTCTATTCGGTATCCGAATGTGGCTGATACGGCTTCGAGATGTCAGCCGGTTGTTGGGTGTCATGACAACGTTTATATACTTACAGGCATTTTCGGAGGCGTCTCTATCCATGCTCCCATCTGGTACTGCTGATTGTTCGCCGCAGTCAGGCTCAGGTCATATTTCTGGCCACCCATGTAGTTGTAGAGAAAGTTCATCGGAAAGCGAGGATCAAATGGAGAAGCATCGTGGATGGCGTCGATGTCTTCCCTAGAGAGCCGAATGCGGAGAGCTTCAGGCATCGCCTTAACGTGCTCCACGGTATTCACACCGACGATCGGGAAGACATAAGAGCTTTGGTGTAAGAGGTATGCCAATGCCTATACCGAGGTTAGCCCAGAAAGCAAAGATGGAATCATCAACCAACAATGGCTTGCACCGTGGTGTTCTTTTTCTCGGCGAGCCTCTCCAAAGCATTGCAGACTGCGATATCCGGCTGTGGCCCTTTCCGAGCGTCTGGGTTCTGTTCTTGCTCGCGCCTCTGCTCGGCTGACAATAATTGACCACCACCAAGAGCTTCCCAAGCCACAATAGCCATCCCTTGGTCTTCGCACATTGGAATGACCTCTGCCTCCATGTCTCGAAAGGCGACATTCCATCGGCCCTGGTACACAGAGAACGGAGTAAGACCGTTAGCACGGGCGACTGTGGTCAGTCAGATGGTTAACAGCTTTGGACCTGCCGCGTTCTCACATGAGTTTGCCTTGACCACAACCCAGGCAGGAGTGTCAGAGACACCAAGATAGAGTACTTGTCTTGCCATCACGTACGCATGCAGATGTGTCATGACCTCTTCCACCGAGGTCGCAAAGTCCCACCTAGAAGATTAGATTCCATCCCAATGGTGACGGGATGACTACTGTACCAATGGACATAAAGAATGTCGATGTAATCCGTTCTCAACTTCTTGAGGCTGTCCCTCACGGAGAGATGCATACACTTTGCCGAGTTACCGGTGAAATTGCTCTGAAACGGTTCTTTCTCGCGATTATAGGAGCGGTAACTCGACGAGTACTTGGTAGCAATCACCATTTGGTCTCGGACCCCACGTTGTTCCATCCACTCGCCGATCAGCCTCTCAGAATCTTCTGAATTGTATATGCTGGAGGTATCGACAAAGTTGCCGCCGAGGGAGTAGAACGAGTCGAGCAGGGCAAACGGCTCCTCGCTTTTACCAAATAGCTCGCTCCACGAGCTCCCAATGCCTATGCCACCCATACATATTGGTGACACTTTGACCGCGGCTGTGGGAGACAGGACCCGATGGTATCCTAACAAGGTTTTTGGCTTGGGAGGGGAATTGAAGAATGACATTGTCCACGGTTTCGTCGAAACCTCTGTGGGTAGGTCTTAATAGGGGAGAGAGCCGACGAGGTAAATTTGGGGACAAAACGTTCTTGATAGAGCAGAAGGAAGGGCATCGGCCAGAATGAAGGTTTGCACTAAAAGCAACTCATGTACTGTGCAGGTATGTCTTACGTATGTTGTGGAGGGCTACCTTGGCCACACTAATGCAACATGCTGACATCCGAAAGTCCGAATCACGAGTTCCGCATATGAATGCGCCCGACAAGTCCAATCCGTGGACTTCTGTAGAGTTCTAAGGTCATGATCCAGCACCTATGGCTGTGTGTGGGGACATTTTTCTATGGCATTTCTGTGGTGGGCTGTGATTGGATCATCTATGAAGCAGACCACTGTGGGCATACTGTGTCACTTGCTGACCACTCCATACCCCTGCTTCGGGACCGTTGGGTGGGTCATCCTCGGATAAGCAGGTTGCAGGCTTCGAGAGCCTAAAACATTTGGTCAAGGCAATGGGCTGATCATAGCAACTACAGCCGGACGGTCCGTCCTGGGAGATAAAGCACATGCCGGCGATACCCACATTACCATACCTTACCTTACCTTACCGACCGAATGTCCTTTCTGACAGAACCGATTCGCTGGGACTTCAGCCAGCGAGATTGTTGCTGAGTGCCAATAAAGCGTCCATTTGTGAGAGAGTCAACACGACAGCACTTGACGAGCCCGATCCGCGTGCATAGCCGCCTCGCCGCCTATACAGCGCATTTGAGAAGTTGCCTCACGATGTTGAGGCAACTGTTTGGGATTGACGAAGGTTTATTCCAAACTGCCTACTTATTGACCGGCTGGCCTTGGGAAATACACTCTCGTTCCATGAGACGATTAGGGCAAATTCTTCCTCTGCTGATATTTTGCCCCGTCGACTTGCTACCTCGCTCTCGAACTTTCTCTTCATCACAGCCAATCGGTCTCCTATCTGATATGGCATCAAGCAATCCCCCGGAAAACTCAAACGGTCTTCAATGCATTTGACCAAGAGTGCAGACATAATTCAGTCTAGTTCACCAGGACGTAACGATATTTGGCTTTCCCGTGGGCCATATCGACAATAGCGTGATTCGCGTCCTTCATCGGCCGCACCTCAACCCACGGCTTGACTTTCTTCTCAGCGGCAAACTGTAGCATCTCCCTGATTTCGTGAGGCGACCCAATTAAGGAACCCTCGAGTTTTACCCTTTGCATAATCAAGGAAGATGCAGGAACCTGGAATACTCCGTCGTCGGGGTTTCCTAATTGAACAAGGATGCCGTTTTTACGCAGGAGAGATAGGTATGCCCCCATTGGCACCTATGAATAATCAGTCAGCCTTGTCATGCGTAGATATCGAGAGAAGCACCTTTGATGACGAGACAGTGGAGAGAATGATATCAAGAGACCGGGTGTTATTCTTTATCCAATCATGATCATCGTCGGTCGCGATATAGGCATCCGCACCAAGGCTGATGGCATCGGCTTGTTTATTGACCTTTCGAGAAATGGCGACGACCTTGTCTGCTCCTAGAGCTTTTGCCCACATCACTGCGAAGTGGCCCAATCCACCAAGGCCGATGACTCCAACCTTCTTTCCTGGGCCGCAACCGTTGCGTCGGAGGGGCGAGTAGGTCGTGACTCCAGCACAGAGCATCGGTGCCGCTTCCTCTGACGGGATTTCGTCTGGAATCTTGAACACAAAATGGGACGGCGATCGGTTGTAGAGCGCAAATCCCCCCTGGGACTTGTCCCCATTGAAGTGGACTCCTCCGTACGTGCCAACGAACCTGACCGGACAGAATTGCTCCATACCAGAAGCACACTCTTCGCAGTCGCCGAAGCGGCCCTGGCAGGAATCACATTGGGCACCTACGCCCACGCGGTCGCCAACTTTAATGTCTCCTTCCGCCTTCGAACCAACCCGGACGGCAGTGCCGATGATCTCGTGCCCGACGCAGCATGGATAATCGGTCGGACCCTGTCGCAGAATCAGTCATATGGCCAGATTGGGGAGTAGGGCCTCCAGTTTTCACAACAGGGAGTATCGTACCCAACCACTTCTCAGTGTATGCAAATCTGAACCACAGATACCGCAGTGTGACACCCGAATGTCCACGTCTGTTTCTTCCCATGCTTTGGGCTGGAACTCTGACCAGACCATCTTGCCATCCACCGACTCTTTGTCGAGACCCATCCAACCCTCGAATTTGTATGGTTCCGAAGCCATGATGAGTGTGACGTTTGCTCCCGCGATAATTTGGATGTAATCAGAGTAAAGTGCGAGAGCGTTGAGTAGAGAGCCGTGGGGACATATTCTCTCACATTTATAACCGGCTAAACAGAACACGAGGACGGCCCGGGGGATTGATAGCCTGGAGGCAAAGGTTGGTCAGGACCGAAGTAGAATCTCCGATAAAGTGATGTACGCCACTTAATATTTAGGTGCTCTAAATCTGCAACCTGCTGATCCGACGATAACTCGCCTAGCGGTCCCAGAAATAGGCATTGGGATCAGCAGGTGCAGTAGTGCGCCACAGTGGTCTGCTTCAGAGATGATCCAATCAACGGGGCACATGAAATGCTCGGAATCTGGCGCAGGGCTCGTCAGGTGGACTCTTCGTTGTAATGGAGCCACCAGAAGAGCCTTACCGCTCCAATCACCGATAGATTGCCGATAGGGCGTTGGGGGTTCAAGGCCGGGATCCTCCCTCCGAAATCCGAAGACACATGCTTTTGGGCTACCGGAAGTTCCTGGCCTGCCACATTTCGCATGAGTCGCTGTGTCTCACGTGGCGCTAAACTGATTCCTGATGGCGTCTTAGGGGCATGATTGATAAATATGTGTGCTTTCTGTTCTTTCTCTCAATTGCTGTGGGAGGTTCACTAGAGCACTGCACCTTTATCCAGACATCATTTCCCGCAATCGCTGTGGCACACCGCTTCGATTCTCGTCGCAACCGGTCCACAAAAATGACCGTTACCGTCTCCGTCGTCTTCCAACGAAGCAGACGCACAATATGACGTCGACTACTATCTGAAGCACCACATGCCCCTTGTTCAAACCCTCTGGAGCAAATACAGTCTCAAGAGCTGGCCAGCGACCAAGTACATGACTGGGGTCGATGGCTCCCCCCCCCTCTATGCTTTTGGATCTGTCGTCAACTGGGATACCGAGGAGGCGATCAAGTCTGCCTTTGCCGGACCAGAAGTAGCGGAGATCATGAAAGATGTTCCGAAATTCAGCAACAGACTCACCGAAATTGAGCATTGACGACGAGTTAGCAAAGATATAATAACGGCCACAATGTAGAGTCGAGCCTCGTGAGATGTGCATCCTAACATGAAGTCCAGAACGGTCGCGGGCCGACTGGTCATACAGCCTAGATCACCACCCAGTCGCGTCTTCACGCAAGTGCATCTACCTGTGATCACTAAAACACGTCCGTACTCTATGGTATCACAATGGCTCTCGCAATGGAAGTGTGGCAGTATACCACCCTCCATGTGAAACGAAGGTCACTGCTCCTGAACAACTCTGCACCTGTCCCAGGGGCACTGTCCCATCCCCAAACACTGGTTCATTGCCGAAATCACCACTGCAGCTTTAACACGTTCATTTCCCGAATTGGGCTGGAGATGAAGGCTCAATTTGTCTAAGACGCCTCGATATCTGTGGTCGTCCAATCGCGAAAGATGCGGGAAACGACTGGGTCTCGACAGGGGCGTATTTGGAGCCGGCCCGTTTGTCCACCCCACATTCGGATTGTGCTTGGCTGTCGGACGGCCAGATCACGGTACAGGAGCGAGGGATGCTGTCAGCTCTTCTGTATACAGCTAGACTCCCAGCCTAGACAACCGACATGTACTTAAGGCACCCTCTCTCCATAGACTGAATCTACGCACGAGTTCCTTCCATCCACCCTCCTCTCAGAGGTCGACAGATGCAGTCATTGCAGCCTCTTGGGAGTTACACAGTCTCCACCACGGCGGCAATTGCGGGGTGATCACGTTTCTGAATACCCTTTAACTCACTGCCTCGAGAAAATACGGTGACAGAATTCGGTTGGCTCCCTAACGGCGTCCACCTCGGCAGTCTCCTACCTATTGCACTTTAGTTTGCCATCTTGATGGGACTAATGCAACCTGCTTACAGTGGGTGTCCTCAAATTCTGTGCTACAGCAGTCAAGCATTTAGACCAAGGGCCTTCAGAGATGTCAGCCTCCACAAGGACCATGATGAGATTCTATGTTTCAGGTCAACTGGTTGCCCAGGGAACGGTGTTTCAGCCTGTTGTATCTCGCTCCTCAATTATGTGTATATAAAGACCTCTAGATTCCATCAATACGACAAGGACAGTTGACTCCTGATTTTCACAATCTGTCAGCCTCCATAAAGAGCATGTTGAGACAGTATCTCAGGTCAACTGGTTACCCAGGGAACAGTGTTTCAACCTGTTGTATCTCGATCGTGAATTGTGTGTATATAAAGACCTCTAGATTCCATGAATACAAAGAGGACAGTTCACTCCCGATTCACACAGTCTGACACAATCTGACAAGAGAAGTGAATCTGTTGGACTGACCGCCGAGCCCAATGCGGACAAAAATATTCGTCCGTTATTAAAATGTACTGGCGAAAGCCTCCTGACATCAGTTCTCTACCCACTTGATACTTGCCAATTGATGAACCAGACCAGATGAGATGGTTGATACTAAGATGGTGTACGGTGGTGTTGTAGGTGTGCCGGAGGCCAAGCGCTCATGAAGTGAAGAAGACTGCCTGTGTTCCCAACGCCAACGCGTACGCTTTCAGGACTGCCTCTACCAACCTAACCAACTTTCCATCCTTCTCCACAATGGAGGACAATGCCAACTGATCTAGGCAGCGTTTCCAACTGCGGATCCCGGATCATCGAATCAGTGGTCCCCGGCTCTGATTGGTCGGAAATTAGATCCGCGCTCTCCTCCTAGGAAGAGCGGGGACTTCCAGGTCGCTGACTGCTCACAAGTCAATCACGTGACCTGCCTCCATTTCGGACATTTCCAGCGTGGGGTATCTAGCATTAAGCGCACAGCTTCTCCAACGATATAATCAAGAAGGGAAGAAAATAAGGAGCGGACAACGAACGTCATGAACTCTCTGAAACTCCATCTCCATTGTCACCTTCGAGCAGACGGTCAGCAAATAACTTTGGACATCTATTTCTGTGATGCAATATTTGATGACATGCTCTGCTTCTGAGAACAAAAGAGAATCATTTTCCCTCCGACACGAGCTCGGAGACATTGGTAACAGGACTAGCCACGGTACGCGGCTACAATATTTGGAGGGAGAGCATCCCCCCCTTCCAGAGCAAAAGACGTAGAGACTGGCAGCCGTGTTTTCACATGTTTGGGCGCAAGAAATTCACGCACCTAGAGAGAAGCGCTACACCAAAATATCGCTCATTCTCGAGCTAGTATGGGTTGTCATTGTTCGCCTTATCCGAGGTCAGGCATTCTCATCTGATCCAAGCTGTAGTGACCGTGGTTAGGACCAAGCTTTGCCGCGCACGGGCCAATTGCTAGCATCATGCAATCAGCCGAAGGAGTTGAAGTGCACGGACCTCCCCGCATTCCACGTCCACCTTTCAAAGTTGCCAATCGCTAGAATAATTGATACTCCCTTGTATGAGGCATTTATTCTCTCCCACGTTCTCGCTCTTCCACTTTCCTCTCTGGTTCTGGTCTGCATCGCCTCATTTGGCTCTCCAGTCTTCTTGCTGGGCTAGATCCTGCAGTTACTGCTGATCTCCGCTCCAGTGACATGCTATCCACCTCTCACAACCAGAGACCGCCGTGATGATATGCGGTGCGGACACATTCAATGACGACCAAATTTCATTCCTCACTGCTGTTATCTCCCTTGGTCGAGAGCAGGATCACCAAGACTGGTTTCCTGTTCATGACTTGTACCTGGGAGGCCTCTGTGGGTGGTGGAGTTGGGGGGGTTCGCGCACAGTGAGCGTGGCTGTGTAGCGCTTGCACGCTATGCGAGCGGACAGGGTGTGTACTGGCAGGCCTCCCTGCACACCTGCTGCCCACGTGCAGGCCTGAGCACACAGTATAATACCCCTTCACCCACCCATGGTCCTGTTCCTCTCCTCTTCTTTTTTCCTCGTGCTCGTTCACATCTCCGTGGCGTGCTCCGGCCTTTCACGTTGACGTCTTGGTCTAGATCATTCCATCACCATTCCTTGCAGACTGAATTGTGCATTCGAAACATGTCTGAGCCTCGAATCCTTTTCGATGATACGATTCAGCCGGTAACTTCTCAGAGTGGTGGCGTCTACACTCTGCGCAGCCGCGAAGCTACTGGTGTCGGCAGTATCCGTGTCTCCAGCCAGACGAGGCAGAGAAAGGAAGCTGATCTTGAGGCCGAGACGAGCAATGTCGAAGAGCGCGATATCAAGACCAAGCAGGTATGCCTGACTCCGGCGCCGCTGGTGCAGCCCTTGTACTGATACGGACAGGTCTTTACCGGCTGGAAACTGTTGTGGCTTGCCTACCAGTCGACCGGTGTCATTTACGGCGACATCGGCACCAGCCCGCTCTACGTCTACTCCTCCACCTTCGTGTCGAATCCCAGCTACGACGACCTGCTGGGCGCATTATCCTTGATCATATGGACCCTCACGCTCATGGTCAGCGTCAAATACGTGCTCATCGTTCTTCGAGCGGACGACGAAGGTGAGGGGGGCACGTTCGCCCTCTTTTCTCTGCTCTCGCGTTATGCCAACATTGTCCGCCGGGATCCTCGCGAGGAATGGACCGTCAAGATGCAGCGCGTCGTCAGCTCCGAACTCGGCAAGCCGGCCCTAAAGACCCGAAACTTCATGGAGCGCTCGCGCGTGATGCAGTGGCTCTTGAAGATCGTTGGTGTCTTGGGTGTCGCCCTGGTCATGTCTGATGGTGTCCTCACTCCGGCACAGTCTGTTCTGGGAGCCATCCAAGGCATTGTGGTGGTCTCGCCGAACATCTCCAACGGCACCATTATCGGCGTCTCTTGCGCCATCCTCATTGTGCTCTTCGGCCTCCAGCCTTTCGGCATCACCAAGCTGGCCAGCAGCTTTGCGCCCATTGTGATGATCTGGCTCCTGTTCAACCTCGTCTTCGGCATATACAACCTGGCCGTCCACGATGCTTCCGTCCTCAAAGCCTTTTCGCCCTACTTCGCGGGGGCATATCTGGTCAGAAACGGAACCGAGGGGTGGAAGTCCCTCGGGGGCATCCTTCTCGCCTTCACCGGCTGTGAGGCACTGTTTGCCGATCTGGGCGCCTTCACGATGCGAGCGATCCAACTGTCCTGGCTCGGATTTACCTTTCCATGCCTGCTTCTTGGTTACATTGGACAGGCAGCGTATATCGCCGACGATCCATCCGCATGGACGAATCCCTTCTTCTTGACCGTGCCGCCGGGGTGTTTCTGGCCGTCTCTGATCATCGCCATCGCCGCCGCTATCGTCGCCAGTCAAGCCATGATCACGGCCTGCTTTCAGCTCTTGACCCAGATCATGAAGCTGTCCTACTTTCCTCAACTCCGGGTCGCGCACACGTCCAAAACCTTCTACGGCCAGGTTTACATTCCCATTGCAAATTGGTTGCTCATGATTGGCACGGTCGTGGTGACGGCCGTCTACAACAACACGACCAAGCTGGGCCACGCCTATGGGGTTTGTGTCGTTCTCGTCACCTTTATCACGACCAACATGGTCGCCCTTGTCGCCCTGATTGTGTGGCGGGTGCCAGCTATCCTCGTGGCCTTTGTGTGGCTGGTCTTCGCCCTGCTCGACGGCGTCTACCTGTCCTCCGCATTGACAAAGGTTCCAGACGGCGCCTGGTTCACCATGGCTCTGGCCGTGGTTCTGTCCAGCGCCTTCCTCCTTTGGCGCTATGGCAAGGAGCAGCAATGGCGCGCCGAAGCATCTGACCGCTTCCCGCCGTCACAGATGCTGATGAGCTCGGACAGCGACAATGAGCATACCCGTCACCTGAAACTCACTCCGGCTTTTGGAGGCCAAGAGGTCACCCGAATTGACGGCGTTGGCATCTTCTTCGACAAAGCCGGTGCGCCGTCCACCACGCCGACTGTATTTGTCCACTTTTTGCAGAAGTTCCGCGCCGCGTCGGACGTGGTCATCTTCTTCCATCTCCGACCACTGGAAATCCCCACGGTTGTCCCGGATGAGCGGTATGCGGTCACACGGTGCTACATGGGCTCTCACGGGGAGAGCAAATCGCCCATGCCCAATTGCTACCGCATCATCATCCGCCATGGGTACAACGATGAAGTCATCACCGACGATCTCGGTCTTTTGCTGTTCGAGCAGATCCGCAAGTACGTGATCCGTGAGGCCGTGGACGTCTCGCCGCAGGACGCTCAACAGGACAAGGTGAAGGAAATCATAGTTGCTGAGAAAGCTGTTGACTCGGCCCGGCCTTCTTACGAACAGGTCGAGTTGGCCGAGAAATTGGCCGAACTTCACAAGGCATATGAGAGCCAGGTGGTCTATGTGGTGGGCAAAGAAACGATGCGCATCAAGCGCAGGACCAATTTCGTCCGCAGATGCTTGCTGGAGACCTTCCTCTGGATCCGGGAGAATTCCAGGAGCAAAGTGCGGGCCCTGAATCTGGCCGGCGACAAGTTGGTCGAAGTAGGATTCGTCAAGGAGATATGACAATAGAGAGATGTATGAGACATGGTCAACATGGCACGATGGATCTGAATAGTCATTACTGAGACCATCGACTGCTTTCGGATGCCTGTCGGCATATATCCCCAAATACTGGTTATCACTCAACCGGCGAAAACAATGATGAATTGAAATGCTCTGTGGCCATGGTGCGGCAGGAGCGTCTTCCCCTGTCTTGTCAAGAAGCAACCAGCGTTCACCCGTCCAAGTGCTTTCGAACATCAAATTACACATTAGACCGGTTATTCGTATTCAGGAAATCATGCACCACTGCCCACCTGACATCTATATTTGATACACAATAACTACTGCACACATCACATGTCAACGCGTTTCCAAATCGGAAACCCTGTCACTCTTGGCGTCGTCCAGATTGAGCTCAGAAAAAAAGTCCCGTAGATCCGATGTGGTTGCATTGGCCTGCAAGCGCTCTGCCTTTGTCTGTAAATTGCGATCATCGAGATGAGTGCCACGTCTTGCGTGCGAGGCTCGTCTAGAGTCCTCGGCCGCTTTGTGCAATCACCACGGACGACAGTTGGCAGGCAATGGATCTGCCGCAGATGCGCCACGACTGTTGCGCTGCAGACCTCACCAGCCGGGTCGAGGTCGCGAATACAACCATGGCCACTGGACAGACGGTGGCAGCAACGACGAGGAGCGGCGGGCACCGCTGCTGCAATGTAGGACTGGGAGACTTCGATTGGACTCCAGGACTAACATGATTCAGGTTGGACGAAGCGCATGAGCTGGCGCAAGAAACCATCATCGAAAACATGTCCACCGAAGAGGCCGCGCGTCTGTCAAAGGTTCGAAATATTGGTATCGCCGTCAGTCATTCCATTTTCCGGGACATGGAATTTTGACTAACGAGGACAGGCTCATATTGACTCGGGCAAGACGACGGCAACGGAACGAGTTCTGTTCTACACTGGCCGGATCAAGACGATCCACGAAGTCCGTGGTAAAGATGCCGTGGGCGCGAAAATGGACTCGATGGAACTGGAAAGGGAAAAGGGCATCACGATCCAATCCGCGGCCACGTTTTGTGACTGGGTGAAAAAAGAGGAGGGAAAAGACGAGACATATCACATTAACTTGATTGACACTCCCGGGCACATCGACTTCACCATCGAAGTGGAGCGAGCGTTGCGAGTCCTCGACGGAGCGGTCATGATTCTGTGTGCCGTGTCCGGGGTGCAGAGCCAGACGATCACGGTCGACCGACAAATGAGGAGGTACAACGTACCGAGAATCAGTTTCATCAACAAGATGGATCGTATGGGAGCCAATCCGTTCAAGGCCATCGACCAGATCAACTACAAGCTGAAGCTGGCCGCCGCGGCGGTCCAGGTGCCGATCGGTGCCGAGGACGAGTTCCGCGGTGTGGTGGATCTGGTGCGCATGAAGACCTTGTATTGTGAGGGTGACCGAGGCGAAATTATTGTCGTCAAAGATGAAATCCCGGAAGAAGTCCGACCGTTGGCGCAAGAGAGGCGGGTGAAGCTCATCGAGACCTTGGCTGATGTCGATGAAGAGATGGCCAATCTCTTCTTGGACGAACAGGAGCCCACGGAGGAGCAACTGAAAGCGGCCATTCGACGGGCGACCATTTCGCTCAAATTCACCCCCGTCTTCATGGGCTCGGCGCTGGCCGACAAATTTGTCCAGCCCATGCTCGACGGGGTCTGCGATTATCTTCCCAACCCGTCCGAAGTCTCGAATATGGCCCTCGACCGCCGACAGGAAGAGGCACCGGTGCAGCTGATTCCTTACAATGCTCTGCCGTTTGTCGGACTGGCCTTCAAATTGGAAGAGTCCAACTTCGGTCAGCTGACGTACATCCGAGTGTATCAAGGCAAGCTGCGTAAAGGTCTGAACGTCTTCAACGCCCGCACCGACAAGAAGGTGAAGATTCCGCGCATCGTGCGCATGCACTCTGACGAAATGGAGGAAGTGTCTGAAGTCGGCGCGGGAGAGATCTGTGCCGTCTTTGGCATCGAGTGCGCTTCGGGTGACACCTTCACCGACGGTCAATTGGGCTACAGCATGACGAGTATGTTCGTGCCCGAACCGGTCATCTCCTTGAGCATCAAGCCCAAGAACAACAAGGATCTGCCCAATTTCTCCAAGGCGATTGCGCGCTTTCAGCGTGAAGATCCCACGTTCCGAGTGCACTTTGACGCCGAAAGCGAGCAAACCATCATCTCTGGCATGGGCGAACTGCATCTCGAGGTGTACGTCGAACGCATGCGGCGAGAATACAAGGTCGACTGCGAGACCGGACAACCACAGGTCGCCTACCGAGAAACAATCACCAAGAAGGTGGACTTCAACCACCTGCTGAAGAAGCAGACCGGTGGCGCCGGTGATTACGCCCGAGTCGCCGGATGGATGGAGCCCAAAGGCAGTCTCGACGGCAATCACTTCGAGGAGCAAGTCGTCGGAGGCTCGATTTCCGAAAAATTCTTGTTCGCTTGCGAGAAAGGATTCAATCAAGCTTGTGAGCGAGGGCCTTTGATCGGTCACAAAGTCCTCGGCACGTCCATGGTCATCAACGATGGTGCCACCCACATGACCGATTCGTCCGAAATGGCCTTCAAGAATGCCACCCAACAGGCCTTCCGCCAGGCGTTTGTGCAAGCCGACCCGGTCGTGCTGGAGCCTCTGATGAAGACGGTCGTCACGGCGCCCAACGAGTTTCAAGGCAATGTCGTTGGTCTACTGCAGAAGCGAAACGCTGTCATCTCAGACACCGAAGTTGGGGTCGACGACTTCACCGTCTGGGCCGAAGTGAGTCTCAACGCCATGTTTGGCTTCAGCGGCAATCTACGAGCGGCCACGCAGGGCAAGGGCGAGTTCAGCATGGAATTTAGCCACTATGAGCGGGCCCCCGGCCAGTTGCAGAAGGAATTGATCGCCAGGTACCTGAAGGCCCAGGCAGAGAGGAGTAAGAAATGAGGAGCCAGACTCTTGGAATCGACGACCGGGCACGTTTGGCACCCACCATGAAGTCAGCTTCAACTGCGCCTCGCCTCGCCTCACTGCATGTTATCTCTACGACTCTGTTCGATCATCATGAATTCGGCCGGCCGTTATGGTGGATGTGGTATTAGTAGCCCTCTGGCATCACTTGTCACGCGTGTCATGCTTCGTCAAGGCGGGCTATGGCAAGGGCGAGTCGCATACTCGACTTCAGAAGCCAGAGCGATGCGACAGTGAGTACTACACTAACTGTACTCGCTGATAGAAAGAGATGCGTTTCACTGTATAAAGAAAAGCGGCATATTACATTCTATTCATGGATTGTCCGACACGGCGCGGCAAGGCGAGCAAAGCTAGGGTTAGCTTGACTAGGAAAGGCAACTCTGGCTCTCTCTGAACAGCGCACTGTGGAAAGCAAGCAGACCCAAGCCGGAGAGCGCTCTACAGCCCCATCATCATCTCACCTCTATTTGTTAGAATGCATGTATTGTGTTAAATATTGGAAAGAGGGACTATATTTCACGTTGACCTGCCAGACGAATCCGGGATACCGGTCAGCCAAAGCAAGACCGAGCTTGACTCTTTCTCAACACAACCTTCCACCTGACATGAGTTCCGGCGAATTTCTGTGATAGACGTCGGGAGTCGAACGAAGGATAGAAGGCCACAGCTTTATCGACGACGCCCGGGGTAGAGGAGTAGAGAACCGGATGACTAGAAGGTGCAGACACTTAGCCGAAGCTCCAGGCCAAGGTTCATTCGATCATTTCAACTTGTGATGGAGAGAGGGAAAAAGAACGAAAGAACCAGGACAATAAACATTTGGAGATCAATATGTAAGGCATCTGAAGACCGGCTGGTCTCGACATCGATCCAGTCTTGGTTGGTTGGACCAACCCGACCCGACTCGACTGACACTCAACTCATCACTGGACTGCGCGCAGGGTCCAATCTAATCAATAATTTGCGGAATATGTGCCTCCGTCCTGACCGTCTATTGCGTCGGTGTCGTTTGGTTTGCTGGCCAGCGGGCGGGGACGTAACATCCCCTCTGTATAAACAAGTCACATTTTTTCTCTCGACGTCGTGACTAACAAGGGAAAGGCCCAGATTCCGGTTCCGAATCTCGTCTGTTTATTTACTGGGACTCGGGTCTTCCAGAATTCCCTCTGTCTCCAGTCGTCTCCGAGCCTCTTCTAACGCCCAAGTTTGTATTCTGCGTATACATCGTGGTTAGCGAAATATTCCCTCACACCTTATGGACGCCACAGGTCGCGCATCCGCCATCCAAATTTCCGCAGGAGCAACCCCATTGGCTACGGAACAAAGTAGGAGCACTCACGAAGTATCCTCTTTCATCGTATATGCCGCGATCGCCACGATCCAACTCCCCACGAAGCCGTAGTAGAAGAGATTCTCCCACCCTTCCTTCTCGTACTTTTCGCCGGGCCTGATTCCCCATAGCCAGCCGCCAGGGGCATCGTAGTGACTGCCATGATCGTCGTGATGTTCGCCGCTCTCCGTGTGTTTGTGTTCAGAGCTGTTATCCGCCGCAGTCGTCGTCGTGGCCTGTCGGATTGACATGGACAGCGGTGTTCGGGGAGCTTGTGACCGGCAAAGAAGGGCACCAGGCCGCGAAAGCCGCGGCATACACCGTGAGAGCATTGTAGATGGAAAAGTCAATCTGGGCTTGAGCTAGATTTGCTGGAGGTGATCAGGCACCTCGGCGAGGCAAGGAGGGCTTCCCCGGAGCAGACAGCCGTGGTCAAGCTGGTCAGAGAATCAGAGGCGAGGATCAACCGTACTTTGTGGCCTGTGAGGTTGTCTTGTTGCCGCGAAGGTATTCGAAGTGCATGGCCTCTGGGGTGACTGCGGTGAAGTTGAGGAGGTCTTTTGCCAAGACCTTGATCTCGGGAGACACGGCAATGTATAGCGATCCGTGATCCCGTGACCTAGCTGGAATTGTCGCATCTTTGCCTATAGCTTCCCCAAACCAAACATAGCTGTACTTTTTGACTTTGACAAAGTTTTGGGGTGTATTGCCAAAAGACGTTATTACCAAGAACGATGACCAGCAAGATTCCCCCAAGAATGGTCATGACCAAAACCATGACGAGTGGTCATTGCTGGAGCCCTTTCTTGGTGCTGTATGTACATGAAACGCATTGATATCCATCCCAAAGAGAGCGATGGCGAGTTATCCAAACTCGCACGCCCTTCCTGCGGCTTAGTACGGTAAACATTTTGGCCCTCCCGACCGGTCACATGACCATTTGAAGCTTTTTGGTCTCCCTCGTCCCGCAGGAAAATGCCGACAAGGTGCGCCGCCCAAATGCAACGCTCTTGTCAAATTCATGTTTTTATTCATAAACGCCGTGTCATCGTACTGTACAATGTTGTCGAGACTTGGTGGCTGACCGGTCCAATGGATTCTATCACTCATGGTACCGTTCAGTTGGCTTCCACAGCGGTAAAGTTTAGAGATTGAGGAATTTCGTTCTCGTTGGTGGTGCCAACACCACCCCCCAGATAGCTGTTGGTGCTCCTGCTCTTGGGCAAACCTGGGTTCTTCAACGGCGGAGAGGGTGATGTGTCTGGGGGATTGAAGATGTGACTGAAGGTCGGAGTCGGAGATTTGGGGGGGGTCTTGTCCGGGCTCACCGAGACCCCTTCTGCGTTCCGTACAATCTCTTTGAGAGCGCGTGTGATGGCTCCCGCTCGCACCACCAGGTCCCGCAGGTCCTGGGTGTCGAAAGCGAGCTTTTCCCGACGCTGACCAACAGCTTCAGCAGGGGAACCTTCGACGCCGCCCCGAGTTTGATGGATGTTTTGCAAAATCGACCGGGCTTGAGCCAAGCTCTCGCCTCGTGGACGTCCGTAAGGCGAAGAAGCGGGACTGGAGATGGATCGGCGGGTCGTCGAATTCCGTCTCCCATATTCGGCCGTCGCGTCTGCGTCGTGGGCGGCTTTTTTCGACGGTGGCGTGTCTTCGGAGAAGATGTCCGACCACCCAGGCGACGGAGGCCGCGGGCGGGGGTCTTCATCTTCATTCAGCGTTGCCAGATTGATGATCGCGTCCGCCTCCTGCCACAGTTGGCCTCCGGCATGGGCTTCCAGCAACTTCAAAGCAGCACCCTGCACCCGCAGTCGTTTCAGCTCTTCCACCAGGAGCATGAATTCTTGGACCTGGCTGAATTGGAGGTGAAGACTCTCTTGACGGTCGATGATGGACTGGGGAACCCTGACGCTGCGCATTGGATCCCGCGGACCCGGGTCATGGCCATCGGCGATAATGTCGGCTGCCTCTTCGTCTTCTGCCTCGTCGACATCGTCAAACTCGAAATCGTCCCCCCATTCTTCGCTGACGGGTTTATGGCCCAATCCCCAGGTCCCAAACTTGACCACCGATGGTGGCAAGTCTGTTTCAGCGGACGTTTCCCTGTTGACGGGCACGCTTTGACTGCGAAGATGCATGGCATTATTTCCTTTTCGACCCGGCGGTCGGCTCCTTCCACCTTCGGTGCCCTGTTTACCATGAACGGTCTTGGGTCGAGGACTGATTCCATTGGCAGGGTCGGAATCGAATTTCTGATGCTCTGACCAGTCAAAGATGGATGATCTCTTCTGGGACGACCCGGGGTCGTGTGGATGGTCAAACGCCAGCCGGACGGGACTTGCTGGAATTGTCATCAACCGATGGTCGTCCATGTCTTTCTCCAATGGTGGCGACCACCGAATTTTCTCGTCATCGCTATCAATTCCCACGACCTCTTCTTCTGCTTGATGGGATGGTGACGATTCGAATGCCAGACGGGCGTACCGAGCCTTTTTGGGCACCGGAGTCGCCGTGGTCTCCTCTGCAGAGCTTTTCCGGGACTTCACAGGAGTCAATACCGGGTCATCATGACTTCCGTCCTCCGTCGTCGACCCGTTTCCGTCCTGGAAGCCCGAGATTCCAATGCCCACCGAGATGGCCGCGGGGGGCGGGTCGGGATGCTGTTCTAAATCGACCGCCGGGTCATTCAAAGTGGTTCTGTGCATCAAGTCTTCAATGGTCAAGACATCTGGAGGACCCGGCTCCGGGAGTGGCGGGTCATCGAAAATCGTCTCGATCTTGGGTGGACGAAAGCCCGAATGGCTGCTCACGGTGGCCCTGGTGGCCAATGAATCATAAGCGGTGTCACTCTGAAAGTCCATAGAATCGTCGTCCGTGAACACTCTGATGTCGTTGTCCGAACTGGCCGTCGTCGGGTCTGACCGTGCCACAGAAACCCGCTTCGGCATCGTGAACCGATGTGGGGGGGGAGTGAAGGACGGTGGACTGGAAGTGAACACCGTCGGGCCTTGCCGTAAGTCGACGTCGAACCCGGACATGTTCGACAAGGGAGACGACGACGCGTACTTGGTGCGTGGAACAAAAGATCCATAATCTGGAGTGGCGTCGACGACGGGATCAGTGAAATGGCGCTGCGAGGCAGCTCTCCGCACTGAACCCAGAGTCCGGCGCAGTTTATGGCGTCGGGTCGACGACAGCGGTGCCGTGAGCGCGGATGACGGGGGCCGCGACGGCTGTGATGAAGCCGGGCCGCTGTCTTCGTCGTCCACACCGTCTCGACGTTGTACAGCGCTGCCCAAGACAAGCGTCGGGGGCCAATTTGGTGAAGCACTGATGATTTTGGCGCCATGATCACGGCCCCCTCCAGAGTGCCCCTTCCTAGAAGAACCCCGATCAAAAAAGGGACGCCATCCCTGATCCGGAGCAGCTTCTCCTGACGTGATCCTCCCGGTGACGGTATCCTCGGCCACAGGCATGGGAGTCGACAGAGCAGACAGCGTGGCCGATCGTTGACGGCTGGTGGCCGGTCGTCGAAGCACACGGCCATGATCGCCGTCCGCGGAGGGCAAACGGATGGAAGACGAACGCTTGACGAGTTTATTGGGCAGGGTCAGAGGATCACTGGCCGGAGTCCAAGTCCCCGTGGCCATGTCCATTCGGGAGACAGACGATCCCGGACTGCTGTTGTGGCCGTACGAGATTGTGGACAACCGTCTCAGCCAAGACGAGCCCGGCCGTGCTTCTCTTCTTTCCGTGGACGAGTCTCTCTCGGCCGTCCAGGGTCGAAGAGCGTCGTGTCTACTCGAAGAGCTTCCACGCGATTGCGTCACCGTGCTCGCTGTTGTTGATTCTTTTTCAAAATCTCGAACGATCCGCCGTCGAAAGACGGAAGTGCCCATGGCAGACAGCGCCTTTTCCGAGGGAAGAGGGGTTGCCGCTACCGGTTGAGAGACCACACGGCGCGGGGGGAAGGGTGGAGTCGACGTCTGCGGTGAGGGTGTTGCATGTGCTCCAGATGCTTTCCTCTTGCCCGGCTTGATGAGATATGCGTCTCCATCACCACGAGTCCCCAAAGCCAGGCCAGCGGCCGCGATGCCCACGGTTCCAATCGCACACAGCTGATGTCGAAAGTCAGTAAAAACCCGGCCCACCGTCACGTCGAAGAAATAGGGTGATGGATACCGTTGCAATGTGCTCTTGCTTCTGCTCCATTATAAATATGACCCGGGACGGCGTTGAGAGGCAGCCCAGGCGTTCGGGTCGCTGGAAGGACGAGATTTCCTCATGGCGGGTTCACCATCCGAGGCCAGGGTCAAGGCGGTGCGAAACGGTCGCTGAAGGTGTCGCTGCTCGAGAAAGCCGCTGGGGACCCAAGCGTCGATGAGTCGAGGCGCGTGAGCAGGGCCCGTCAGCCGGGTCGAGTACTGGGGGCTACAGTGGGAGCGAGAACACAGACAATGCACAACAAAGCAAAAGAAAACACAGAACACGGGCGAATTGATGAAGGGCAGAGAATGGAGAGCGAAGAACTATGGGTTGCCAGGATCTCAGCTTGACTGGAGTGGGCAGAGAGTGGGCGGCTTGGCCATGATTGATCTGACTATGCAGCAAAGCGCACCGCGGCGCCTGCGATTCGGCTTTTTGCACGTCAGTCGCGGTCACGCCTATCAAATACAATTACGGCTGTGTCTGCGGCCGCCGTGCTGTCAGAGCCGAGTCGGTCAGCGAGCCT